>Ga0193699_10000326_pt1 | contig 21745 bp, 21 predicted proteins | sample L3c2metaG_FD_160095 | JGI IMG/M metagenome (GOLD analysis project Ga0193699, IMG submission 160095) | Soil microbial communities from a riparian zone of the East river system, Colorado, United States - L3c2 | ecosystem: Environmental > Terrestrial > Soil > Riparian zone | place: USA: East...
GCTAGATGATTGATTCCACGCTCAGGCGGCGAACTGAGCAAAGGAACGGCTCGGCAGCCCCAGCCAGCTGTTGACCCAGACCCCGGCCGCGAGCGCCAGCAGCTTCGAGGCGATGCGCGCTCGCAGCCCGATCAGGGTGCGAGCGCGGTGGCGCTCGAGTCCGAGTTGGTCCTTGAGCGTCCAGAAGACCGACTCGATCCGTTGGCGGATCGCCGAGAGCCGCACGCCGCGCTCGGGCTCGCCTTTGCGGTTGGGGCGCACGACCTCAGCGCCAAAGCGGGCCTCGACCTCGGCGGCGAACTCCCGCCCGGCGTAGCCCTTGTCGCAGACGATCTGCTCGCCGCCTCGCAGCGCCTGGGGCAACAGGCGCAGGGCGACCTCGCGCTCGCGTTGGTCGGCAGGCGCCAGGATCGAGGCGCGCGGGGTGCCGTCCGGCGCGCAGCACAGGTGCAGGCGCATCCCCCAAAACCAGCGCGAGTGAGAGCGGCAATAGCCATAGCCGCAGGCATCGGCGAGCTGCGAGCGCCGCGCGGTCTCCACCGAGCGCCCGCACTCCACCGGCGTGGAGTCCAAGAGCACGAGCGGATCTGAGTGGCCGGGGCTGTCGGCTGCAAAGACGCCGATCAGCCACTCGATCGTCTCGGTCAACCGGCGTCGGCGCTTGTGGAAGCCGGGTTGCTTAGGCAGCTTGGGGAACAGCCCCGCCAGACGGCGTCCGGCGACGGCGAGGAACTCGCGATCGGAGTCGATGCCCATCACCGCCTGGGCGACGCAGAGGGTGGCGACCTCGGCGTCGGTCAAGCTTCGACGGGCGTTCTTCTGGCCTTCGGGCAGGAGATCGTCGGCGGTGCAGAACACCGCAGTGAGCAGCAGGTCGAGGTCGGCGAGCATCGTGGCCCTCCTTGGGTCGATGGTGCGGTTAGGCACCGTCGACTTCGCCTGCCGCTCTATGCCTCCTGGCCGGAATGCCTCTACACGCCTGAGGGCGTGGAATCAATCATCTAGACCGCGGCAGCGGCGGGCGCCTGCGCCTGCGCCGGCTTGCGGTGGCGCCGGAACGTCTCCGCCACCCACTTGAAGCCGCGCCGCTCCTCGAGCGGGGCGCGGAAGCGCTCCAGCCCCTCGGGCGAGGGTTCGTCGTTGGGGAGGGGTCCCTCGTCGGGGAGGACGAGGGGGTAGAAGAGCGAGGCCGCGGTGAGGTCGGCCACCGTGAAGCGATCGCCGACCAGGTGCTCGGCGGAGCCGAGCTCCGCCTCGAGCCGGTCGAGGGCGGCGAGAATCTTGCCGCGGGCCCGCTCGGCCGCCTCCGGGTCGCGGGCGCCGAAGCGCAGGCCGGTGAAGGCCCGGGCGTAGGCGGCGCCAGAGGCGCTGCGGCGGGCCAGCGGTTCCGGCGCGGTGCGCCGGACGAGGGCTTCGAAGCGCTCGCGGTCGTTGCCGAGCTCGTGGAAGGCCAGGAGGCGGATATGGGGTCCCAGCTCCTCGTCGAAGAAGTCCTCGAGCTCGAGGGCGCGCCTGCGCTCCTCCGGGTCCTCCGGGTAGAGCGGCTGGGCGGGGAAGCGCTCCTCGAGGGCGGCGATGATCGCGGTCGAGTCCCCGATCCGCCGGCCGTCGAGCTCGAGCACGGGGAAGGTGATCTGACCGCCGCGGGTCAGCCAGAGCGCGGCCGGAATGTGGGCGCCGGGTATGGCGACCGCCCGCCGGCGGTGGGCGATCCGCTTGTGGTCGAGCGCCCAGCGCGCCTTCTCGCTGTAGTGCGAGACCTTGATGTGCCAGAGCATGGGGGTCGAGTCGGCCATGTTTCGATTCCTTCGCTGTGTGGCAGCATAAAGCCAATGGCACTCCTGGAGGACTCCGAGATCGAGGCGAGGCTCGGCGGGCTGAGCGGCTGGGAGCGGGCGGGGGACGCGATCGTCAAGACCTTCGAGCGCGGCGACTTCGTCGGCTCGGTCCGTTTCGTCGAGGGGCTCGTGGAGCCGGCCGAGGCGATGAACCACCATCCCGACCTCGAGATCTCCTGGGACAAGGTGAAGGTCTCGATCTCAACCCACTCCGAGGGCGGCCTCACCGCCGGCGACTTCGAGCTGGCGGCGAAGATCGACGCCCTGGCCTGATCGCCCCGGGAGCCGATCGCATGAGCACCGAGCTGAGAGTCGACGAACGGCTCTCGATCCCGCTCGCCGAGATCGAGCTGCGCGCCAGCCGCTCGTCCGGCCCGGGCGGCCAGCACGCCAACGTGACCGCCTCGCGCGTGGAAGCCGTCTTCGACGTCGAGGCGTCTGGGGTCCTGGACGAGGCGCAACGGGCGCGCCTTCTTGAACGGGTGGGCCCCACTGTCACGGCCGTCGCCCAGGACGCCCGGGGCCAGGCCCGCAACCGCGAGCTGGCGCTCGAGCGGCTCGCCGCCAAGATCGCCGCCGGGCTGGCGGTGCCGCGCTCGCGCCGGTCGACCAGGCCGAGCCGCGCCTCGCGCCGGCGCCGCCTCGAGCAGAAGCGCCAGACCGGCGAGCGCAAGCGCGCCCGGCGCAAACCACTGCGAGATCCCCCGGAAAACGATTGACCAGGAGGTAGCGATGTTCACCGACACGAAAGCGATCAACGGCTTTGCCGTCGACGACCTCGACAAGGCGAAGCGGTTCTACGGCGAGACCCTCGGCTTGAGGACGTCGGTCATGGACGAGGAGAACGGGGTGATGATGCTCCACCTCGCCGGCGACCGTGACACGCTGGTCTACCGCAAGCCGGATTTCGTGCCCGCCACCTACACAATCCTCAACTTCGAAGTCGAGGACGTCGAGGGGGCGGTCGACGACCTCAGCGCCGCCGGCGTCCAGTTCGAGCGCTACGAGGGCTTCGAGCAGGATGAGAAGGGCATCATGCGCGGCCGCGGCCCCGAGATCGCCTGGTTCAAGGACCCCGCAGGGAACATCCTCTCCGTGTTGAAGAATGGCTAAGCGGTCGTAACTTTCGACACGAACACAGGAGGGCGCACGATGGACGTACGACGGCGGGAGCAGTGGGGAGCGGCGACGGGAATTCTCTTCGTGATCGCGCTGGTGGCGGCGTTCGTATTCGGTCCGGACAAGCCGCCCGGATACGACGACTCCGCCCAGCAGGTCCTCAGCTACGTCCAGGAAAACCGCGACGAGACCCAGGCGTCGACGGCGCTGATCGTCCTCGGCGGCTTCCTCTTCCTCTGGTTCCTCGGGACCCTCGGGCGGGCGCTGCGCGTCGGCCAGGGGGAGGGACGCCTGGCGACGGTTGCCGTAGCGGGTGGCGTGGCGACGATCGCGGTGGCCACCGTGGGCCAGGCGGCGTTCTGGGCCGCCAGCTACCACACGGATCTCGATCCCGGCGTCGTCAGGGGTCTCTACGACCTCGGCAGCGGCGCCTTCCTGCTCGTCGGCCTCGCGATTGCGGCGCTGATCGGCGCCAGCTCGCTGGTCGCCCTCAGATCCGGCGTGCTGCCATCCTGGCTCGGCGTCTTCGGGGAGGTATTCGCCCTCTTCACGCTGGTCGTGACGGTCGTCGGAACCTTCCAGGAGACCGGCGCCTTCTCGCCCTCCGACGGCGCGCTGGGGCTGCTCGTCTTCGTCGGCTTCCTGATCTGGACGCTGGCGACGAGCATCGTGCTGTTGCGAGGAGTGGGCGCGGCTGGTTTCGAACCAGCGACCTCTCGCGTGTGAAGCGAGCGCTCTCCCACTGAGCTACGCGCCCCGGCCGCCGATCATACGACGCGATCAGCGGCCCGGGCACGCAGCCCGGACGCTGACGCAGGGCGGGCCGGCGAGGATTCCCGCTGGGCACGGTCCTACGTTCGTCCACAGTCGGCATCGAATCGGGCCGGGCGGCTAGGAGGCACCCAAAGCCGTTGACAAGGGAGAGAACGAATGCGCCCCCCACGCCTCCGCACCGCCACTGCCGCGCTCATTGCAAGCCTCGCCGCAGTCCTGCTGGCGGTGCCGCCGGTCGCGACCGCCGCGGCCGGCAAGTACCCGCCCAGCGCCGCGGCCCGCGGCTTCAACGGCGGGCTCGCGGGCTGGCAGAGCTCGACCAGCTTCGACGGCAACTGCGTCGCGCCGCTGTTCTGTCCCACGGCGACGAACTCGTTCCAGCCGACCGGGGGCGCCGACGACGGCGGCTTCATCCGCTCCGCCTACAGCGGCGTCGCCGGTGCGATGGCCGTCGCCGGGACGACGACCGCCGTCTGGCAGAGCCCGCGCTTCTCCTATGACGGCGCCGGTGGCGAGGCGCCGACGCACGTCGGCTTCGAGATGGATCGCCGCGCCAGCGTCGATCAGCTGCTCGCCGTGGAAGGCAACTCGGCCGACTACGCCGTGCGCCTGATCGACGTCAGCGCGGGGGGCGAATCGCTCACCTTGATCGCTCCCACGACGCTCGTCGGCGCGCGCACCTGGACCACCGCCCGGCGGGCCTCGATCGATCCCGCTCAGCTCACGACCGGCCACGACTACCGGGTGCAGATCACGACTCGCTACACGACCGGGACCAGCGTGCTGGTCAACGGCAGCGCCGACTACGACAACGTGGTGCTGACCGCGGAGACCGGTGGCGCCGCGGGGGGCGGCGGGCTCAGCGAGGGCCGCCTCGGCGACCTGCTGCGGGCGTCGACCCCCGGCACCGCGGTCCTCTCCGGCAAGGGCAAGCGGCTCCTCGTCAAGGTCAAGTGCCCGCGCAAGGCCGGGCGCAACTGCCGGATAACGGCCCAGGGCATGCTGAAGAAGCGCAAACCGGCGACGGCGAGTCGCACGGTCAAGGTTCGCAAGGGCAAGGCGAAGCTGGTCGTGCTGCGGGTCAAGCCCAAGGCGAGGGCCAAGGTCGCCAAGCGCAAGCGCCTGCTGGTTCGCCAGAAGGTCCGGGCCGGCAAGGTCACCGCGACCGTCTACAAGAGCCGCAAGCTGATCCGGCGCTGACCGTCCCGCCCGCGGGCGGCTAGGATGGGCGGCGGACCGTGCTAGGCGGGGAATCAGCGGTGCCCTGTAACCCGCAATCCGCTCTAGCGGGGCCGAATCCCGTCCTGAGGGGCTGGCCGTCGGGGTCAGTGCGCCGCGGGCGGCGTTGACGGCCGGGTCCTGCGCGACGTGGGCACGCGAACCAGGTCAGGTCCGGAAGGAAGCAGCCTTAAGCGGATGCCGCGGGTGCCGCAGGTGAGCCCGGCCCGAGCCAAACGCGACGGACACGCCCGGTGGCTTCGCTTCGAAGGCGGGGCGCACGGTCCACTTCATCGCCCTTCCGACTTTGACCACACTCCAGTGGGGTCGATGTCGGAAGCGTTCAGTCGACGAGGCGGGCGGTCATGCGCTTGACCGCGATCCGCCACATCAGCAGCGCGAAGCCGATCAGGAAGGCGAGGCGGGCCAGATCGACCGCCTCGAAGCCGAAGGCGCCGCCGCGGACCAGCTCGACCAGCTGGTGCAGGGGGTTGAGCTGCGCGGCGACCTGGAAGCCCTCGGGCAGGCCGTCGATCGGGAAGAAGGTGCCGGCGACGAGGAAGAGCGGGGTGATGAAGAGGGCAGTCACGTAGTTGAACTGGTCGATCTTGGCGACGGTGGCCGCCATCGCCACGCCGAAGCCGGCGAAGCCGAGCGCGGTGACGAAGCAGAAGAGGGGCACCAGCAGCATCCCCGGGGCGGGGTTGAGGCCGAAGCCGATCGTGACCAGGAGCGGGATGCAGCCGTAGGTTCCCGAGCGCAGGCCGATCCAGAGCATCTCCGCGGTGACGAGCTCCTCGACGTCGACCGGCGCGGCGAGGATCGCGTCGTAGGTGTTCTGGAAGCGGTGCTTGACGAAGGTCCCGAACATCGCCGGCAGGGCGCTGGAGAAGATCACCGCGGTCGCGACCATGCCGGTGCCGACGAACTCGAGGTAGGGGAGGCCGTTGACTTCGTCGACCAGGGTCGCGCTGAAGCCGAGGCCGAAGGCGAGCAGGTAGACGATCGGTTCCAGCACGCTGGAGAACGTCGTCCCCTTCCAGTAAGTGCGGAAGTTGGCGAGCTCGCGGCTCATCACGCCGCCGATCGCCGCCGGTTCCAAGCGCCTCATTGCAAATCCTCGCGCTTCGCTCGCGGCGCGAAGAACCAGATATGCGCGCTTGCTCGCTCCGCGCTCACTCCGCCTCCTCTCCGGTGAGCATCACGAAGACGTCCTCCAGCGTGGCGGCGCGGACGATCGCGTCGTCGGGGAAGGCGCCGTCGCTGGCGCTCTCGGAGCCGACGATGGCGATCGCCGGTCCGGCCGGCCGGACCCGCAGGCCGACCGCCTCGGCGCCGGCGCGCACCTCGGCGAGGCGAGCCGGCGGGCCGTAGACCTCGGCCGTCTGCCGGCCGGCGTGCTCGGCGATCAGCGCGGCCGGCCGGCCGCGGCTGATGATCTTGCCGTGCGTCATCACCGCCACCTCGTCGGCGAGCCGCTCCGCCTCCTCGATGTAGTGGGTCGACATGAGGATCGTCGTGCCGCGCGAGCGCAGGTCGTCGATCAGCGACCAGAGCTCGGTGCGGATCTGCGGGTCGAGCCCGACGGTCGGCTCGTCGAGCAGGATCAGCCTCGGTTCGTGGACGAGGCCGCGCGCCAGCAGCAGCCGGCGCCGCATTCCCCCGGAGAGCTGGTCGACCGCGTCGCGGCGACGGCCCTGCAGGCGCGCCATGTCGAGGGCGCGGTCGACCGCCGCGCCGACGTCCTTGACGCGGTAGAGGCGCGCGTAGACCGCCAGGTTGTCTTCGACGGTGACGTCGACGTCGAGGTTGTCGAGCTGCGGCACGACGCCCATCTCGGCGCGGGCGGCCTTGGCGTCCCCGGGCAGCTCGTGGCCGAGCACGCGCAGCTGCCCGGCGTCGGGGATCGCCTGCCCGGTGAGTAGGCGCATCGTCGTCGACTTGCCGGCGCCGTTGGGCCCGAGCAGTCCGAGGCAGATGCCCTCGGGGACATCGAGGTCGAGCCCGTCCACCGCCGTGATCGGGCCGAACCGCTTCACCACGCCGCGAAGCTCTATCGCCGCCATGGCCTGATGCTTTCATGACAGCCATCTCGGCTGCCGCCGTTGATCTCGTCGGTCCGGATCCGGGTCAACAGCGGCGGTAGAGAACCCAGGACTCGTTGCCGGCGACGCGGCGGAAGCCGGGCGGGGCGGCGCTCTCGAAGCGGTGCGGGTCGTTGGGGTCCAGGATGAAGTTGTGGACGACGAAGGCGCTCGCCGGTTCGAGGAAGTAGCCGCGGCGGGGCTGGCGCTGCTCGCTGGAGCTGACGATCGCTGTCGGCTCGAGGTCGAGGTCGAAGGCGAGGCGGGGGACGGCGCGGTGGTTGGGGACCGAGATCGGGCCGCAGAGCGGCTCGAAGGCGCCGCTGCCGGCAAGCGCGTTGAGGTCGTCCTCGATGCGCGCCTGGTTGGAGAGGTCGACGTCGACCCGGTGCAGCAGGTCGTACTGGTTGGGTGCCCAGACGACGAACATGACCGCGACCACGGCGGCGAAGGCCTGCCAGGCGCGGCGCCAGGGATGGCCCGGCTCCAGCAGGCGCCAGCCGAGCAGCGCCAGCGCCGCGAAGACGGCGAGCACGGCGGCGGCGAGCATCGTGTAGCGGGGGATGATCGCCAGCCCGGCGCAGGCGAGCAGGGCGAAGGCGGCGAGGGCGAGCGCCGCTGCGGCGACGCCGATCGCCGCCCGGCGGCGGAGGGTGGCGAGGCCGAAAGCGACGCCCCCCGCCGCGCCGACCATCCCCGGCCATTGCAGCACCTCGCCGAGCCGGCGGGGACCGTAGAGGACGAGGTCGACCGGCCCCGTCTGCCGCGCCAGGGTGTCGACCGTTTCGCGGGTGCCGGTGAACGAGTAGGTCGGGCTGCCGGCGGTTATCCAGTCGAACAGCGCCCATGCAAACGGCGCCGAAAGTGCGAGTGCGACGAGCGCCGCACCGCGTGAGGAGACGAGGGAGTCCCTCGCCCGGACAAGCGCCGGTCTAATTAGACCGGCGCTTTGAGTATCTGCCCGTTCGAGGGACTCCCCCGTCTCCCCTTCGGGGCCGCCCTGGCGGGACGATCTTCCCGGCTCCAGGAGCAACAGGTAGCTGAGGTAGGCGAGCGAAAAAAGCCACGCCTCAGGACGGAGAAGACCCGCCAAAGCCAGCAGGGCGAGGACGGGCCAGCCGGCCCGTGGGCGCCTCGACTCGATCGCCAGCGCGCCGAGGCAGAGGGCGATGTAGGGAAGGTCGACGTAGGCGCGCAGGCCGTTGGAGAGGTACGGGGCGCGGGTGAGCACGATCAGCGCCGCAAGGGCGCCGATCGGGCGGTCGAACCAGAGCGAGCCGAGCCGGTAGACGAGGTAGCCGACGAGCCCCAGCGAGAGGTAGGCGATCGCCATCGTCAGGTCGACCGCGCCGTCGCCGAGCGGCGTCGCGACCAGGCCGATGAGGTCGGCGAGAGGGTGGGGAGTGGGGGGCAGCGCGGCGCCGTAGTCGGGGCTGACGCCGTGCGCCAGTTCCCGTCCCCAGAGCAGCGCGTAGATCGTGTCGTAGTTGGGAAAGCCGAGCGGGAAGAGCAGGAGCAGGGCCGCCGCGACCACGGCGACCCAGACGAGCGGAACTAGCGGCCCTCGCGCCCCCGAACGCATCGGCGCAAGCTATCGACGCGGATACACTGGCCGCAGTGCCGTCGCCGAGCGATTCGACCTCCCTCTACCGCCGCCACCGCCCCGGGTCCTTCGACGAGGTGGTCGGCCAGCAGCACGTCGTTCGCACGCTGCGCAACGCGGTGGAGCAGGGCAAGGTCCACCACGCCTACCTCTTCGTCGGCTCGCGCGGGACGGGCAAGACCTCGATGGCGAAGATCCTCGCCCGCTCGCTCAACTGCGAGCGCGGCGGGCCGACGACGACGCCCTGCGGCGAGTGCGAGTCGTGCCTGACGGTCGCGGCCGGCACCTCGGTCGACGTGATCGAGATGGACGCCGCCTCCAACCGCTCGGTCGACGACGTCCGCGACCTGCGCGAGCGGGTCGCCTACGCCCCGCTAGGCGGCCACTGGAAGGTCTACATCCTCGACGAGGCCCACATGCTGACCAAGGAGGCGTGGAACGCCTTCCTCAAGACGCTCGAGGAGCCGCCGCCGAACACCGTCTTCGTCCTCGCGACCACCGAGGCCCACAAGGTGATGGCGACGATCGCCGATCGCTGCCAGCGCTTCGACTTCCAGCGTCCCTCGCTCGAGCAGATCTCCGAGGTGCTGACCCGGGTCGCCGCGGCCGAGGGGATCGAGGTCGAGGAGGGCGCGCTGGCGATGATCGCCCGCTCCGCCTCTGGCAGCTTCCGCGACGCGCTCGGCACGCTCGACCAGCTCGTCGCCTTCGGCGGCGAGAAGGTGAGCCTCGACGCGGTGCTGGAGGTGCTCGGCGCCGCCGACGCGGAGCTGCTCTTCGAAGCCGTCGACGCCGTCCTCGCCGAGGACCCGCGCGGCGCCCTGCTCTCGGTCGAGAAGATGGCCGGCTCGGGCCGCGACCCGGCGCAGTTCGCACGCGACCTGCTCGCCCACCTGCGCCACCTCCTGGTCACCCAGACGGTCGGTGAAGTGCCCGAGACCTTTGTAGTGACCGCGTCCGACGAGGACCGCCTCGCCGCGCAGGCGGCCGCGATCGGCGCCGCCACCCTGGTGCGCACCATCGACGAGCTGGCCGCCGCGCTGACCGCCGTGCGCGAGGGGGACGACGCGCGCATGGCGGTCGAGATCGCCCTGCTCAAGGCCGCCCGTCCGGACCTCGACCCGTCGAGTGAGGGGCTGCTGCGCCGCATCGAGCGGCTCGAGCAGGAGGCCGGCGCTGCCGGCCCGGCGGGTCCTGTCGCCGCAGAGGACCCACCGCCCCCTGCGGTAGCTGAAGCTTCCTCGGGGGCGGTCCCCCCTGCGGCGCCACCCGCCGGCAGCAGCCGCGACGTTTCTCCCGCGGGCGGCACGCCAGTACCCGCGGCCCGCAACGAGACCGTCCCGGAGCTGGAGGAGCTCGTCCGTGTATGGCCCGCTGTGCTCGACGGGTTGAGGGAGACGAGCCCGGCGCTGACGGCGACCTTCGAGGGGGCGCGGCCGGTGTCCGTCGACTCCGAGGAAGGGATCGTGACGATCGGCTTTCCGGCCTCGTCGACGTTCAACAAACGCAAGGCGGAGGCTCCGGAGAAGCGGGAGCAGCTCGCCGAGGCGTTGGAGGCGCTCGTAGGGGTCCGGCTGCGTCCGGTCTTTGTCTCGCTCGACGGCGAAGACGACGATGACGGCACCGAGACGGACGCCCCCGAGCAGCTCGACGAGGAGGCGTTGGTGGAGAGGTTGAAGAGCGAGTTCGACGCTGAGGAGGTCAGCTAAGTGGCGAGAGGCGGCACGCCCGGGGGCTTCGACGTGAACGCCCTGATGAAACAGGCGCAGAAGATGCAGAGCGAGATGCTCGAGGCGCAGGAGAAGCTCAAGGACGAGACGGTCGAGGCCAGCGCCGGCGGCGGCATGGTCAAGGTCAAGATGGGCGGCGACCTCACCCTGCGCGAGATCGCGATCGACCCCGAGGCGATCGACCCGGAGGAGGCCGAGCTTCTCGCCGACATGGTGCAGGCCGCGGTCAACGAGGCGCTGCGGGCCGCGCAGGAGCTCGCCAGCTCGAAGATGGGTGGGATCACGGGAGGCATGGGCGGCCTCCCCGGACTCTGAGCCTGTGCGAAGCGAGCGTGCATATCTGACTCTTCGCGAGCGGAGCGCTGGCGAAGTCCGGTCGTTGTGACGCCCGAGGGGCCGGCGCCGCTGGCGCGCCTCGTCGTGGAGCTCTCGCGCCTGCCCGGGATCGGCCAGCGCACGGCGCAGCGGCTCGCCTTCCACCTCCTCCGCGCGCCCGATGAGGAGGCCTCCGCGCTCTCCGACGCGATCCGCGAGATGAAGGAGAGGGTCGGGCTCTGCGAGGAGTGCTTCAACCTGGCGGAGGACCGGCTCTGCCGGATCTGCGCCGACGGCGGCCGCGACCGTTCGACGATCTGCGTGGTCGAGGAACCCGGTGATGTGATCCCGATCGAGCGCACCCACGAGTACCGCGGCCTCTACCACGTGCTCGGCGGGGCGCTCTCGCCGATCGACGGCGTCGACGCGGAGGACCTGAAGATCGCCGAGCTGCTGCGCCGGGTCGAGGGCGGCGAGGTCAGCGAGGTCGTCCTCGCCACCAACCCGACCACTACCGGCGAGGCGACCGCCCTCCACATCGCCGAGCGGCTGCGCGGCGCCGGCGCGGTCGCCGTCACCCGCCTCGCCAGCGGGCTTCCCGTCGGAGCCGACCTCGAGCACGCCGACGAGGTGACGCTGGGCAAGGCGCTCTCCGGACGGCGCAGCGTTACCTGAGCCGAAGCCGAGTACTCGATTCAACTGGACGTTTGTCGGTTCGCAAATAGCGAACTTTTGCACCCTGCCGTCCGTTCGTTTCGCCAAGGTCTCGATGTGGCAACCAACGGCGCCCTGTCATCCGCCCAGCTTGCCCGCGACGTGTCCTCGCTCCAGGCCGCGCTGCTCGCGAAGCTGCACGAGGAGATGGCCGGCACCGACAGCCAGCCGTTTGCGGCCGCCGCGCAAAAGCTCGCCGAGGAGTTCGGCTCGGTGACCGCGACGGCCGTTGGCGCGCTCTGGGAGAGGGCCGGCGAGCCCGGGGGGGAAACGCACGCCAGCCTCTACCGCCCGGGACAGATGCGTCGCCGCCTCGATCAGCTGGTCGAGGCTCACCGGCGATACCAACACCCCTTCGCCCTGGTCGTCTTCGACGTCGAGGGTCCCGGCGCCCGCGACGGCGACGGCGATGGCGGGCGCGAGACGGCTCTTTCAATCGTCGGCGCGGCGCTGCACGACAGCGTCCGCCTGCTCGACGAGACCTTCCGCCTGGAGGAGGACGCGCTCTGCGTGCTTGCCCCCAACCAGATGACGGTCGGGGGAGTGCAGATGAGCGAGAGGCTGCTGCTGATGCTGGACGAGCTGGAGGCCGCCGGTGGCCTCCGGATCGGCATCTCGGCCGGGGTTGTCGCCTGTCCCGACCACGGCGAGGACGCCGAGACGCTGCTGCGCAAAGCCGACGAGGCGATGTGGCGGGCGCGCGCCGTGGGCCAGCCGGTCGGCGTCGGCGCCTTGCAAGATCGCTGACAGATCTCCAAAATCTGTCCATAACCGGCGTAAACCTGGAATCGGGGTGCCAGAATGCTGCGCATGGCGGGTATCCGAACCAATGCCGCTGCCGAAGTCCTCGGCGTCAGCCCCAACACGTTGCGCAGCTGGGAGCGCCGCTACGGCTTCCCGACGCCGAAGCGCACGGTGGGCAACCATCGCAACTACGAGTTGGTCGAGCTGCAGACCCTGCGCGACGCGCTTGCCCAGACCGGCAACATCTCCTCGGCGATCGAGCTGGCGCGCCAGCGCCAGTCGGCGCCCGCCAGCGGCGGCAACCTGCTCGCGGCGCTGGAGGCCTTCGACGAGGACGCCGCCGACCGGGCAGTCGAGGAGAGCCTTGCCCTGCGGCCGCTGGAGCGCACCGTGGAGGAGCTGCTGCTGCCGGCGATCGACCGGCTCGCGGCCGATCCCGAGCGCGAGGCGGAGCTGGAGTTCTCCTCCCGCTGGGCGACGGGCTGGCTGCACGGCGCCCGCCGCCTCGCCGCCGCCGCATCCCGCCCGGCGGGCATCCTTCTGCTCGACTCCAGCAACGGCCAGGACGCCGAGGAGGTGCACGCCCAGGCGCTCGACCTGACCCTGCGGCGGGCCGGCTTCCGCGTCCTGATGCTCTCCAACGAGCTCGGTGACGAGCGCATGGAGCGAGCCCTGCGCGCGCTCGACCCGACGGCGATCGTCCTCTGCGGCCCCGGTCAGGACACCGCCACCGCCGTCAAGCTCGTGCGCAAGATCCGCGAGCTCGGCTTCGACGCTCCCCTCTTCGGCTTCCGCGCCACCGGCCTGATCGGCGATGCCGTGCCCTCCGCCGGCGAGACGCCGAGCCAGGTGACGGGGATGCTGAACTCCGATCTGCGCCGCCGCGCCGCGCAAGCCTTCGCCTAAGGCGGTCTGACCGGCGCATATCGGCGTCCTCGCTCGCTCACGTGCAGAGCACGCTTCGCTCCCTGCGTCCTTGATCTGCTTGATCAGCCCGCCTTACGGGTTGACCTGTGGCTCGAGCTGCGTCTCGCCGATTTTGAAGCGCTCGTGCAGGCGGCGCAGCGGCTTCGGCGCCCACCAGTTCCACTTGCCGAGCAGCTCCATCAGCGAGGGGACGAGCAGCGCCCGGATCAAGCTGGCGTCGATCAGCACCGCAAGGGCCGTGCCGACGCCGTTCTGCTTGATGAAGATGATCTTCGAGGTGGCGAAGGCGAACATCGCGACGGCGAAGAGCAGCGCCGCGGCGGTGACGATGCGGCCCGTGCGCTCGAGGCCGATCGCGACGCTCTCCGAGTCGGAGGCGCCGTTGTCGCGTGCCTCCTTGATCCGCGAGAGCAGGAAGACCGCGTAGTCGGTCGAGAGGCCGAAGGCGACCGCGAATAGCAGGATCGGCATCGTCTGCTCGATCGCCCCCGGGCTGCTGTAGTCGAGCAGCCCTTCGAGCCGGCCGTCCTGGAAGATCAGGACGAGCAGGCCGAAGACGGCGCTGAGGTTGAGGAAGTTCATCAGCAGCGACTTGATCGGCAGCACCACCGAGCCGGTCATCAGGAAGAGGATCGTCAGGGTGGCGAGGACGACGATCGCGAGCGCGATCGGCAAGTGCCGGCCGAGGCTGCCCTGGAAGTCGATGAAGTCCGCGGTCGCGCCGCCGACCAGCACGGTCGTGCGCGGTGGCGGCTCGATCGCGCGGATCCGCCTCACGGTGTCCTCACTGGCGTCGGAGACGAAGGGGTGGGCGGAGATCACCTGGATCGCGGTTACGCCGCCCGCGAGGCGCTGCGGGGGCGCCACTTCGGCGACGCCCTCGACGCGCTTCGCGCGGGCGGCGACCTGGGCCGCCGCACGCGGCCCGCCGCCTTCGACATCGATCCAGATCGGCGACTCGTGGTAGGGCGGGAATTCGGCGCTGACCGTATCGTAGGCTTGGCGCGCGCTTGCCGTCTCGGGCAGCACCGTCGGGTCGACCGTGTTGAACTTGATCTCGAGGAAGGGCAGGCCGAGGACGATCAGCAGCACTGCGCTGAACGTCGCCACCCGTCCCGGACGGCGCATCACGAAGCGCGAGAGGCGGTACCAGAAGCCCTGCTCGGCGGGTCGCGCGTCGGCCTCGGCGCGGCGCTGGAGAAAGCGCGGCGCGAAGGCGTTGACCCGCGTGCCTAGCAGCGTCAGGACGGCGGGCAGGACCGTGAGCGAGATCAGCGCCGCAAAGAGCGCGACCAGCGAGCCGCCGAGGCCCATCGAGTAGAGGAAGCGCTGCGGGAAGACGAGCAGCGAGGCGAGCGCCGCCGCCACCGTCAGCGAGGAGAAGAAGACCGTGCGACCCGCCGTCGCCATCACGCGCCGCATCGCCGCCAGGCCCGGCCCGTCCTTGGCGATCTCCTCGCGGTAGCGGGAGACGACGAAGAGGCTGTAGTCGATCGCCAGCCCCAGCCCGAGCGCTGTGGTCAGGTTGAGGGCGAAGATCGAGATCGAGCCGAGCTCGCTGGCGACGCGCAGGATCAGGAAGGTGCCGACGATCGCCAGGCCCCCGATCAGCAGCGGCAGCGCCGAGGCGATGAGGCTGCGGAAGAAGAGAAGCGAGAGCAGGAAGAGCAGCGGGAAGGCCAGCATCTCCGCCGTCCGCAGGTCGTTCTCGACCTGCTTGTTGACCTGCTCCTGGGCGACCGCGGCGCCACCGACGACGACGCCGGGATGGGCGGAGAGCTGCTCGGCGATGTCGGCGCCGGCTTCCTGCCAGCGCTTGTCGTCGGTCGGCTTCAGGGTCACGGCGAAGTACATGGAGCGGCGGTCGTGCGAGAGGAAGACAGGGGAGCGCGTGTCGTAGTAGCCGCTCACCGACTTGACGTCGCCGCGCCGCCGCACGCTGCGCTCGAGCGCCTCGATCCGGGCGCGGGTCGAGGGCTTCGCCACCGAAGCGTTTTCGACCACGGCGAGCACCGCCGGGATGCGCAGCCCGGCGGCCTCCAGCCGCTCCCTCGACTTCACCGTCTCGGTCGCCGGGTCGTCGGCGCCGTAGGGGTCGAGGCGTTCGGCGACCGAGCCGCCGAGCGCTCCGGCGAGGAGGAAGAAGAGGATCGCGAAGAGGCCGATCCGGCGGGCGCTGCCATCGGCGAAGCGGGCGAGGGCGTCGAACATCAGCTGCTCCTTTCGGCGTGAGCCGGCTCGAGGACCTGGTGTTCCATCCGCTCGCACCAGTCCGCGAACCACTCGTTGAATTCGATTCCGCCCCTCAGCACGATCAGCGGGAAGGGGTCCTCCTTGGCCAGCGCCTTCGGCTCCAGCGTCCGCAGCCGCTCGGCCAGCCCGAGCCGGTGCTCGCGCATCGACTGCAGGATCTGGGCCGCCTCCTCGCGGGGAAGGGCGCCCGCGAAGAAGAGCTTGAGCAGCCCCTCCTCCCGCATCTCGTAGGTGGTGGGGGGCTGGCGCAGCCAGTCCACCAGGGCCTTTTCACCCTCGGCGGTGATTGCGTAGACGGTCCGCCGGCGCTCGCCGCGCGGCGCGTCGACGCCCTCGACCAAGCCCGCTTCGGAGAGCCTTTTCAGCTCCGGGTAGATCTGGCCGTAGCTCGCCGCCCAGAAGAAGCGCGTCGTGTGGTCGACCAGCGCCTTGATCTCATAGCCCGAGCGCGCCTCGCGGCTGACCATGCCGAGGATGACGTAGGCGGTCGGGCTCAGCTCCATCGGCGCAGAATATATCCCCCCGATATATCAGCGGAAGTGATTCAGGTCACACGCGCGTGGGCGAGGGTTCCGCTTAACTTTTTCGGTGGAACGGGGATGCCGTCCGACAACCGGGTCGGCGAAAAAGTACAAGACGCTCCACCCTCGCCCACGCGCGTCTATCCTCAGCCGTTCTCCATGGCGCAAGGAAATTCCGAGATTGTCGTGATGAAGTTCGGCGGAACGTCCGTAGCCGGCGCCGAGCAGATCAAGCGGGCGGCGCGGCGGATCGTCGCGGCGCGCGAGGCCGGCAGCCAGGTCATCGCGGTGCTCTCGGCGCGGGGCAAGACGACCGACGAGCTGGTCGCCCAGGCGCTGGAGATCTCCGAGCGGCCCGACTCGCGAGAGATGGACATGCTGCTCTCGACCGGCGAGCGGATCTCCTGCGCGCTCTGCGCGATGGCGATCCACGACATGGGCCACAAGGCGATCTCGCTGACCGGCTCGCAGGCGGGGATCGTCACCGACTCCTCCCACACGAGGGCGAAGATCATCGACGTGCGGGCAGACCGTATCCGCGAGACGCTGGACGAGGACCGGATCGTGCTGGTCGCCGGCTTCCAGGGCGTCTCGACCGACAGCCGCGACGTCACCACCCTGGGACGGGGCGGCTCCGACACGACGGCGGTTGCGCTCGCGGCCGCGCTGGGCGCCGGCGTCTGCGAGATCTACACCGACGTCGCCGGCGTCTTCAGCGCCGACCCCCGGATCGTCCCCGACGCGCGCAAGCTGGCGATGGCCTCCTACGAGGAGATGCTCGAGATGTCCGCCTCCGGGGCCAAGGTCCTGCAGCTGCGCTCGGTCGAGTACGCCCGCAACCACGGTGTGCGTATCCACTGCCGCAGCAGCTTTGAGGACAGCCCCGGTACCCTCGTCGTCACAGAGGAGGAGACCGAGCAGGAGACGATGGACCAGCCTTTCGTTACAGCCGTGACCCACTCCGAGGCGGAGGCGCGCGTGACGCTGACCGGCATCCGCGACGAGCCCGGCGTCGCCGGGAAAATCTTCATCGCGCTGGCCGAGGCCGGCATAAACGTCGACGTCATCATCCAGAACGAGCCCGTCGGCGACGATCAGCTGGCCGACCTCTCCTTCACCGTCGACCGCTCCGACCTGCGCACGGCGACGGAGGCGATCGAGGCGCTGGGCGAGGTTTGCGCCGGCGTCCGCACCGACGATCGGATCGGCAAGGTCTCGATCATCGGCGCCGGAATGCGGTCGCACCCAGGCGTCGCCGCCAAGGTCTTCCAGGTGCTGGGCGAGGAGAGCATCAACATCGAGATGATCTCGACCTCGCCGATCAAGATCTCGTGCGTGATCTCCGCCGATCGCGTCCCCGACGCGGTCAAGTCCCTGCACGAGGCGTTCGAGTTGGGCGCCGACGCGGTGCGGCCGGAGGACCCGAGCGGCGCCGAGCACCGTCCCACGGTCAGCGGCTGAGCGGCGCCGTCATACTCGGCTAGATGGCGGGCGACGGGTACAGAGTCGGAGTGTTGGGCGCGACCGGATTGGTCGGATCGACGATCCTCGACGTTCTCGCCGAGCGCGGATTTCCCGCCGCCGAGGTCGTTCCGTTCGCCTCCGAGCGCTCGGTCGGGAAGGCCCTGGAATGGAACGGCTCGACGCTGGAGTGCCGGGCACTGAACGAGGACTCGATCCAAAACCTCGATCTGGTGCTTTCCTCGGCTGGCGGCGCGGTCAGCGCCGAATGGACACCGCGGCTGGTCGAGGCGGGCGCAGTCGTCGTGGACAACACCAGCTACTGGCGCATGCACGACGACGTGCCGCTCGTCGTTGCCGAGGTCAACCCGGACGCGCTCGAGAGCCACAGGGGCATCGTCGCCAACCCGAACTGCTCGACCATGCAGATGGTCGTCGCGCTGAAGCCGATTCTCGACGAGGCTGGCATCGAACGGCTGGTGATCTCCACCTATCAGGCCGTCTCCGGCACCGGCAAGAAGGCGGTCGACGAGCTGCTCGCTCAGTCCAAAGCCGTGCTCGATGACGAGGGGACTATCGCCGAGGTGTACCCGCACCGGATCGCCTTCAGCGCGCTGCCGCAGGCGGGCAGCTTCCCGAAGGGCGACGACCACACCGACGAGGAGCGCAAGCTGATCAACGAGACCCGGAAGATTCTCGACGACGCCTCGATCCGGATCAGCGCGACCTGCGTGCGGGTGCCGGTCGTAACCGGCCACTCGGAGGCCGTCAACGTCGAGACACGGGAGCCGCTCTCCCCGGAGCGGGCGCGCGAGCTGCTCGCCGCCGCGCCCGGCGTGACCGTCGTCGACGATCCGGGCGCGGCCCGATATCCGATCGCGGTCGACGCGGCCGGCAAGGACGACGTCTTCGTCGGCCGCATTCGCCGCGACCCCGGCAACGAGCGCGCGCTCGACATGTGGATCGTCTCGGACAACCTGCGCAAGGGCGCCGCGACCAACGCCGTGCAGGTGGCCGAGCTGCTCGCCGAGCGCGGCCTCTTGGACGGCCGGGAGTAGCGGCTTGGACATAGGCTTCGGCGAAGCGACCCTGCTCTTCGGCGGGCTGCTGGCGGTGGTGGCGGCGCTCTCGGGGCTGATGCGGGGGACGGTGCTCTCGGCCTCGGTGCTCTCCGTCGCCCTCGGCATCGCGCTGGCGGCGACCGACGTGGTCAATGTCGACGCGAGGGACCCCTCGGTCGTCGAGCTGATCGAGCTGGCGCTAATCCTCACCCTCTTCTCCGACGGGATGTTCGTCGAGCGCGAGCTGCTGCGCCGTCACTGGAGCCCCGTCGCTCGCTCATTGGTGATCGCGATGCCGATCACGATGGCGCTGCTCGCCCTCGCCGCCAAGGCTCTCTTCCCCGACCTGAGCTGGGCGGAGGCGGCGCTGCTCGCGGCGGTCCTCGCGCCCACCGATCCCGTCGTCACCTCGGCGATCGTCGTCTCGCGGGTCGTGCCCGGCGCGGTCCGTCACACGCTCAACCTGGAGTCGGGACTCAACGACGGCCTCGCGGTCCCCTTCGTCCTCTTCTTCCTCGTCCTCGCCGCTCCCGGCGGTGATGCCGGGAGCGAGGCCGCGAAGCTCGCCGGCGAGGCCCTGGTCGGCGCGGCGATCGGCCTCTGCCTCGGCACGCTCGGGGGCCGCCTGCACCCGCGCCTTCCCGCCGGCGGGCTCACCGCCCGTTACGAGGGGATCTACGCGGTCGCCTTCGGCCTCCTCGCCTTCGGCCTCGCCGACGTCACCTTCGGCAACGGGCTGATCGCCGCTTTCGTCTGCGGGATCGCGATGGGCGCCGCCGAGCACGACGTCCCCGACGGCTTCGTCGAGTTCGCCGAGAACACGAGCACGATCCTGCAGGTGATCACCTTCTTCGTCTTCGGCGCGCTGATTGTCGCCACCGGCTTCGACCACAGCATCCCGCCGCTGATCGTCTTCGTCGTCTTCGCGCTGCTGGTCGCGCGCCCCGCGGCGGTGCTGCTCTCCTTCCTGCGCACCGAGCTGCCCCGCGCCCAGCAGGCCTTCATCGCCTGGTTCGGGCCGAAGGGCGTCGCCTCGATGCTCTTCGCCCTCTTCGTGCTCAAGTCCGACGTCGAGCACGGCGAGCTGGTCTTCGACGTCGCCGCGATCACGGTGATCGCCTCGATCGTCGCCCACGGCCTCACCGACACGCTCGGCGCCCGCTGGATCGATCGGAGTACCGGGTCGGATCGGTTGGGTTGAATCTGCGCAACTTTTGTGGCTTCTCCTGATTAGAGGGGGCACTCCCGTCCAAAGACGGGAGTGACAAAGCCATAGCGATCAGCTGTGGATTCGAAAAGGGAGAAGCCATGATCCGTATCTCTGACAATCGGGCCCGCTCGGGTCCCCGGCGCGGCACATCGATTGCCTGCGCCGTCTTCCTCGTCTTTGCGTTTGGCGCTCTGCATGCCGCCGGCGCCTCGGCGATCGGCGAACAATGCTCGGGGAGCAAAGCCAGGGGTCTCGGTGCATTTCTCCAGACCCGTGCTCAGGAACGTTGGGTCTCGACCGACGAACTGGGATTCAACGGCTCGTCGAGCCCACTTGCGTGCAGCGGCAGCCAGGGGAGCGGTGGAACGCCGCAGGTCAGCTATGTGCCGCTGAGCAGCGCGGCGGCTCTGCGGCACTGGGGCGCTGAAGACGGCGGCCTGCACACCGCGGGACTTGGCTTCCTCGCCAACTTCATCGGTACCGACATCGCCCCCTCCGGGCCGGTCGGCGAAGAAGGGACGATGCTGTCAAACATGAAAGCGGCTCTCGGCAGCGACGTGGTCGTCGTACCCGTCACGCAGACCGCGATCGCGATCGCGGCTCATCCGCCAGCGCTGCCGGCGCATCCCGTCTGCATCGTCCCGCGGATCACGGCGGCGCAGCTGCAGAAAGTGTTCAGCGGTGAGGTCAAGAACTGGCGCCAGCTCGGCGCCGCTTCCGACTCCACGCTCGGCGGCGACTGCGACCAGGCCATCACCCGGATCGTTCGTGACGAAAGCGCCGGCACCACCTACCAGTTCAAGCACTACCTGAACTCCGTCAACTCATCCGGGCTTCCTTGCACCGGGAAATCCCAACGCACCTGGGCGCAGCTGCAGGCTCCCTTCGGTGGCGAAAGCCCGCCCAACATCGAATGGCCGCGCAATGCGGACTGCCAGGAAGGCGAAGGGCCGGTGACGACGGTCGCGGGCCCGATCGCAGAAGGTGAGCTCGGCCCACTCTCCTTCGTCGCGGAAAACCCCGGCACGATCACCTACGGCAGCCTGCCGGAAGCCCAGCAGTGGGCGCCGAAACAGATCATCAATGTCTACAACGGCGTCAAATTCGCAGGTCCCGAAAACGGCGAAGGCGGGGCGAGCTGCGGCGCTGCCAAATACGCCCGCCCAGTTGGCTGGGAAGGCGGCGTCAACCTCGACTGGTCGCAGGTCTACGGGTCTGACCCGAGCATCGGCGAAGTCGCCAAAAATGCCTACCCGATCTGCACCCTGACCTATGACGTGGCCGCGACTGACCGCTTCAGCGAAAAAGCGGCGACCACCGTCCACGACTACCTCGCCTTCGCGGTCGACAAAGAAGGTGGTCAGGCCACGGTCAGGCAGCTCGGCTACCACGACCTGCCGGGCCCGATCGCAAAAGCCGCCAGCGCCGCGATCGGCCATATCAACGGCGAAGAAGAAGGCGGCGGTGAAGAAGAAGGGGAAGGCGAAGAAGGGACGGGCACCCTTCTCTGCAAGGCCGAACCGGAACTGACCGAAGGCGTGCTCACCTGCCCGAAAGGCGAAGGGTTTAGTGGAACGGTCTTCGGCAGGGTGAGGCCGAAAACTGTTGCCACTTTCGAATCGGCGTCTGGGCCGGAAGCCACGGTCAGTTGCACCGAGGGCTTCTTCGCCGGCGAATTCAACGAAGACGGCACGGGTATCAGCGGCGGCATCTCCGGTTTCCATTTCGGCTCCGAAGAACCCTGCACGTCCACCTTCCCGGGCGAACCGTCGGTGAACGTCGGTTTCGAAAACCCGCCCTACTACGCCTCCAAGTTCGTCTACACGAACCCAAGTGCGCCACAGGGCTTCTTCAAGCTCGCCAGGGAAGACGAAGCGCCGCCGCTGCTGAGGATCCAGAGGCCGATTTTTGGCTTGTTGGACTGCATCTATGCGCCCGGCGGCCTCAGCTTCCAGGTCACCAACGACAGCCCGACCGAGATGCTCATGTCAGGCAAATGGAAACTGCTCGAAGACGGGGCGGAAGGGGCATGTCCGACCGTTCTCGGCGGCTCCGCGCACCTCAGCCTGACCGGAAGTGAAGAACTGCCGTTCTACATCGCGGGCAAATAGCTTGCACGGCAGCTACCGACGCGGAAGGGCCGCGCTTCGGCGCGGCCCTTGCCCGCTTCGCG
>Ga0193699_10000327_pt1 | contig 21684 bp, 14 predicted proteins | sample L3c2metaG_FD_160095 | JGI IMG/M metagenome (GOLD analysis project Ga0193699, IMG submission 160095) | Soil microbial communities from a riparian zone of the East river system, Colorado, United States - L3c2 | ecosystem: Environmental > Terrestrial > Soil > Riparian zone | place: USA: East...
TGTCGATAAGCCGCGACCTCGCCCGTGCGATGAAGGGCGATCTCACCGTCAAGAGTACTGAAGGTAAAGGCACGCGCTTCACGCTTTCTCTTCCGCGCGCTGGCGAACAGCAAAAGGCTTGAGCTCAACCTCTACTTGAGCCGCTTACGAAACCAGGTGGCTGCGATTATCATCCGCGCGGGCGGGGGAGAAGTTCATAACCCCGATTCGGAGAAAGGGATCGGCGCGCGGCATTAGCTGCGTCGGCGTTCGGTGACCGCTCCGAAGGCAGCGCGTCACTCTTCGTGATACGCGAAGTCCCCCCAACGATCCGTCAAGCCTTCCTCCTCATCGGCGCACTGGCTCTCTCGCTATCAAATGTGGCGAGCGGACAGGACCGCGCGATACGCTTCCGCGACTGGGACGTAGTTCTCGCTGTCAACACTGACGGTTCGCTCGATGTCACCGAGCGCCTGAGTATCAAGTTCACGGGCCGGTGGTCCAGAATTCAGCGCGACATTTCGCTCCGTCCCACGACCGCCGGGGGACGACCGCCGCTCGATATCAGACGAATCTCCGCCACCGATGCAGACGGACAGCCACTCCGGGTGGAGGTGTACAGTGGGACAAGGTACAAGGGCGGCGGAAGCGGGGGCCTCCACGTGGGCATCTGGATCACCCCATACCCGATAAACGAAGATCGAACGGTGATTATCCGCTACCAAGTCACGAACGCGATTCGCTTCGATGAGCTGCTCTGGAGCGTCTACGACGGCGGAACCCCGATCGACAAAGCCCACGTCGTCGTCGTGCTCCCCACTGGCGTCGTGCCAACTCGCACCGTTGTCTACACCCGCGACAGCGACACGAAGTACACAATCCCCGGCTTCAACCCTGCCGCCAAGGTCGCCGCTGACGCGAAGATAGAGACCAACGGCAACACGATCGGTATCAGTCTCCCCCGTGCTCTCTCGGCATTCGAAGTAATGACGGTAGTAGTCGGCTGGCCCTCCGGGCTCATCACCGGGCCGATCAAAGCACCAGAACGACCTGGCATCTCTATGACCCAGTGGTGGCCGCTGTCGATTCCGTTGATAATCTTCGTGGTCGCTTTCACAACGTGGCAGAGGCGAGGAGATCCCGGCAAAGGATCGTATGTCGTCCGCTACGAGCCCACCGACGAAATGTCACCCGCCGAGCTCGGCACTCTCGTCGACGACAGTATGGATGGCGCCGATCTCACCGCAACCATGGTCGATCTCGCGGGACGTGGTTTCCTCCGCATTGAGGAGATAGTCGAGAGCCACCCGGGCGGGCTGGCAAAGCGTACCGACCACATCATCCACATCATTCGGTTCCCTCGGGAATGGGCCGGTCTCAAGTTGCACGAATCTCTATTTCTGACAGCGCTAAACAACGCCGCAGGTCGCTCGAAAACGGTGAGAAACTCGTCGCTGAAGAGAGAGTTCGTGTGGCCGAAAGAGATTCGCGATGCCATCTACAACAGGCTGGTCTCGAGCGGGTACTACTTCAAGCGCCCGGGCAAAATAAAGAACTTGTGGAAAGGAGCGGCCGTTTTCACCGCCGTCCTGGGAATTGGACTCGCGCTCCTAGCGATGCGACACCCGTCTGCAATGATCTCACCCGTACCGGTCACCACTGCTGCTGTGTTGAGCGCACTCATCCTGTTCGTGTTCGCGCCGATCATGCCCGCTCGCACTCCTGCCGGCACCCGCACCCGCGAAGCCGCCCTCGGCCTGAAGGAATTTCTCAGCCGCGTGAAAGACCCGCACAACACGAGCACGATGACATCACCGGAGTCGTTCCAGCGCTACCTGCCATACGCAATAGCGCTCGGCGTGGCGGGCAATTGGGCGAAAGCGTTCGATGATTTGTACGGCGGACCGCCCCAATGGTTTGTCAACGGAACAGGACCGTTCAGCGCGTCGAGCTTTTCGCGTAGTATTGGCACGATGTCGAGCGCCGTCGCGAGCAGCGAGTCACCGAAGTCATCTGCTGCGGCTTGAGCATACGTTGATGTCCTGGTGGCCGCTCCTGATACCGCTGATCGTCTTCGTCCTCTGCTTCCGGGCCTGGGATAAGACGGGCCGAGATCCGAAGGAAGAGTCGTATGTCGTCCGCTATGAGCCGGTCGACGGCGTTTCCCCGGCGGGGCTCGGAAGGCTGGTGAGCGGCGAGCGGGAGTCTCACGTGGGCCTCCTCCCTGCGACGCTGGTCGATCTGGCCGTTCGCGGTTTCCTCCGCATCGAGGAGACGACCCCGAGCGTTCTGCTGACATTGACGAAGGACTTCAGGGCCGTAGCTCAAAGCATGCTGCACGGGGACAGCGCGACGGTCGACTACATCATCCACTTCGTACGCCCGCGCTCGGAGTGGACGGGTCTCAAGTGGCACGAGGAGCGTTTGCTCGACGGGCTCATCAACGCCGCGCCCAGCGACGGGATTACAAAGCGTGACAGCGTAAGGGTCTCGGCGCTGTCGAACAAATTCTACGTTTCGGTGCCGGAAATCCTCCAGGCGATTGAATTCGAGCTGGTCGCGAAGGGCTACTACCGCAGACGTCCCGGCAGCGTGAACGTGAAATGGTTTATGTTGGCGACTATCCCGCTTTTGGTGGGTGGGATCGTGGGCCGGGTCGGTAGCGCTCTCCTGGATCTGGGGTGGGAATGGATCTTCGACGAGCCAGCCGAGAAGACGTGGGTGCCGCTCGGCGACAACAAATTCCTCGTCGCCATGCTCCTCAGTACGCTGATTCTGTTCGTCTTCGCGGCTATCATGCCCAGCCGCAGCGTCGCCGGCGCGCGCGCTCGTGAAGCCGCGCTTGGCTTCAAGGAATTCCTCGGCCGCGTCGGCACGATGCCTTCGGTGGAGTTGTTCGAACGCTACCTGCCCTACGCGATTGCGTTCGGGGTCCAGAGCTCGTGGTCGCGCGTTTTCGAGAATGTTTACGTCACGGCACCCGGGTGGTACTCGGGCCCGCTGGGGGATTTCAGCGCGACCAGCTTCGGGCACCGGATCAGCGACCTGTGCATCTCCGCCGTGAGCAGCATGTCATCGTCCCCCTCCGAAGAGGCGCGACTGACAATTGAGCTTTGAAGCACCACAACAGCGACAGGAAGACTACCTGCTTCGATCTACCGGACTTGCGTTGATACGGATATGCGTCGGTACCGACGCATTGTCAGTCTGACCCCTTCGGTTCCAGGCCCTGGATCAATACATTGATTCAAGACCATGTACAAACTCGAAGGCGATACATCACCGCTCGGCGATTTTACCACCCGGCCGCGCGTCATCACCATCAGCTTGATGGCGATCTTCATCGGAGTGATCGGCGCTTACGTCGCCCTCGCACTTCTCAAGCTGATCGGAATGTTTACCAACCTTTTCTTCTTCCAGCGCTGGAGCACCGCGCTGGTGTCGCCGGCCGGAAACACCCTTGGCGCCTTCGAGGTGATCGTCCCGGTAATCGGCGCGCTCATCATCGGCGTGATGGCTCGCTATGGATCCGAGCGCATACGCGGCCACGGAATTCCCGAGGCGATCGAAGCAATTCTCATCAACGGCAGCCGCATCGACCCCAAAGTCGCCGTTCTCAAGCCGATTTCCTCGGCGATATCGATCGGATCCGGCGGCCCGTTCGGCGCCGAGGGGCCGATCATCATGACGGGAGGCGCGATCGGGTCGCTGATCGCGCAATTCTTCCACCTGACGAGCACGGAGCGAAAGACGCTACTCGTCGCGGGTGCGGCAGCCGGAATGTCGGCAACGTTCGCCGCACCTGTGGCGTCGGTGCTCCTCGCGGTCGAGCTGCTGCTATTCGAGTGGAAGCCGCGCAGCATGATCCCCGTTGCACTCGCCGCCGCAACGGCCGCGGCAGCACGCAGATACATCATGGGGATGGGACCGCTGTTTCCGGTTCCCGCGCACGCCGCGTTCATCGGTCCGGCCGGACTCGCGGGTTGTGTCCTGGCGGGCGTGTTGGCCGGAGGACTTTCCGCGCTCCTCACGCTCGCTGTCTATGCGTCCGAAGATTCCTTTGCGAAGCTGCCAATCCACTGGATGTGGTGGCCGGCGATCGGCGGCCTGGTGATCGGCATCGGCGGTCTCGTATGTCCGCAGGCACTGGGCGTCGGCTACGACACGATCGGTTCGATGCTGCAGGGGACGATCACGCTCCGACTTATCATCCTAATTCTCATAGTAAAGTCCATCATCTGGTCCGTGTCACTCGGCTCCGGCACGTCGGGAGGTGTGCTCGCGCCGCTTCTAATGATGGGTGGCGCTCTTGGCGGCCTCGAGTCGCTGGTGTTGCCGGCGGAAGGAGCCGGATTCTGGGCCCTCGTGAGCATGGGCGCGATCCTCGGCGGGACGATGCGATCGCCGTTCACCGGCGTGATCTTCATGCTGGAGCTCACGCACGACGTCAACATGATGCTGCCGCTTTTGGTCGCGGTGACGATCGCGCATGGCTTCACTGTGCTCTTCCTGCGGCGCTCTATTCTCACGGAGAAGGTCGCGCGCCGCGGATTCCATTTGAGTCGCGAGTACGCGGTCGACCCGCTGGAAATTCTTTTCGCCAAGGAAGTCATGAGTGCCAACGTCGTGACGCTGCCGCCAACCGCGACTTCCGCGCTGCTGGTGGAATCGCTGCGCGTCGATCCGGCGAAGGGTCCGCAGCGCCTGTTTCCCATCGTCGATGAATCACAGCGCGTGGTCGGCGTCGTCACGCGCGTTGACCTGCAGAGGCTCGTGGACAATGGCGTCTCCACTGCGGGGGAGAAATTTCCGACGATTATCCGCTCGACGCCGACGTTCGCGTATCCCGACGAGCCGCTGCGCGTGGTGGTGCACCGCATGGCTCACACCGGACTGACGCGATTCCCGGTCGTCGCGCGGAGCGACGGACACGAGCTGCTCGGATTGATTGCGCTCGAGGACTTGCTCCGCGCTCGCTACCTGAATCTGGACGCCGAGCGCAGGCGAGAGCGTGTGCTCAGCGTTCGCTTCCAACTCCCATTCGGCTTTGGTCGAAAGCGCGCCGTCGTGACGAACGGGGCGGAGGAAGATGATGACGATTAAACGGAAGCACGTAGAGGCTTACGCCGCATCTGCGCGGCTTAAAGGCGGGCGACGGTGCTCGCTGATTTCTGAGCGCGTGACGTAAGGCCCATTCTTCGCGCCACTGCGGCAAAGCGCGGATCGGCGCGCAGATCGTCGTAGAGCGGGTCCATTATCTCTCCCCGAAAGGACATATCGTCAAAGGACTTGTCGATCCACCAGAAGGTTCGATCCAAGTCACGTTCGCCAAGGTACACGATCGCGACCTCGAAGGCGCCCATCTTTCCGCGGCGCCACCCGTCGACCAGGTCACGCAGCACGCTGTCGGCGGCAGCGCGATTTCCCATCCGCGCCAACGTATAACCGCGGACTGCTTCGGGGTACTCATTGGGATTGTGGGCGAGCTCGCGCAATGCCGCCTCGTACCGTTCCTCGATGTCGTACGTCTCAGCGGCGAACAGGTTAGCGGCGCGCACCGGCGCGATTGTACGCATGCGATCTACGTCGACCAACTCTTCCTCATAACGGCGCGCGCAATATAGGGCTCGCGCCAGCTCGCGCAATGCGTCCATAGACAATGGATCTGCGCTCACCGCCGCCCGCGCCTCCCGCAACGCCTCGTCCGGGCGTCCCGTCCAGGCGTAGAGCCAGACCAGAAATTCGCGCGTGTCCTGATCAGCCGGATCGAGAGCGCGCGCCCGCAGCAGCTCCCGCTCCGATTCCCCGAAATTCATGCGGCCGGTCATCCGCACTAGTCCGAGCGCGACGTGGCCCGGCGCACGGGAGTCCGCGAGCGAGACTGCTTTCAGCGCGGCCGACTCGGCTGCCCGAGCAGTCTCTCGGGACGGATTGCCGTCGAACGGGGCGAAATTCAAGAGCAACGAGTAGGACTCCGAAAGTCCCGCATACGCGTCGGCAAACGTCGAATCCAGCCCAATGGCCGCGCGATAGTCAGCTACCGAGGCGCGGAATCCGGTATCGTTGCGCATCTCCAGATCGTGTCTGGCGCGCAAGTACAAGTCGTACGCCGTGGCATTCTTCGTCGGCGCCGCACTCGTCCAAGCGGCCGGTGTTGACTGTGTGGTGACCGGCGTGGGCGGGTCGCTCGCAGCAGATCGAGCGTGCCAAACTGCATACGCGCCGAGGGCGACTACTATAAGAAGGGACGCACCCATTGCCAGCGTCGTCCGCCACCGTCTTTGCACCCGCGCGTCGACGACTCGACGCTCCGAGGGCGCAATGGCGTCGTCATCCCGTGCCGAGCCACCCGCGGGTGGCGTCGCCAGCGGCTTCGAGATTCGTTGATCGGTCAGGCTCGGCGTCGCGGCAGGTCCGGCGGCTTCGCCGCGGCGCAGCTTGTCGACGATCGCGACAACCGACGGATCCGGTGGAGAGTCGAGCTCGCTCCGCACAATACTTTCGTAAACGCGCGCGAATGCCAAGGCGGCAGGGCGATCGCCTGTCGCGTCCAATGCGCGCAACAGCTCGAGCGCCACTGACGCACTGAGCGGATCTTCCCCCGCGAGTCGTCGCCACCAATCGACCGCACCCGCCAAATCGCCCGCACTGCTCGCCGCTCCGGCGATTCGTCTGAGCGCGTCGCGATAGGCCGCGTCCAGATCGCTGCGCGTCACTTCTGCCCAGTGTTCGAACTCCGACGAGTCGAGCAAACGCGCACCATCGAGAAAAGGACCGCCGCCGTTGCGGATCTCGACGGCCTTGCGGTAATCGCCCTTCTCCATCGCACACGTGAACTCGAGCACGTCCACCTGCAGGCGATCGACGTTGATCGAGACGTTCTCGCCTGCTGTCAGGATGACATCATCGCCGAGTGCGGTGCGTAGCACGTAAATGGAATCAGACAGCAAACGACGCGCGTGCTCGGAGGTGGCTTCCGGCCATAGCAGCGCGCCCAGCTTGTCCCGCGTACGCGGCCTGGCAGCTGGCGCGGATACCACTGCGAGCAACGCGAGTTGCCGGCGCTGGCTCGCCCGCGCCGGGATGGTGCGCACTGGATCGCTGAGAGAAATGCCTCCAAAGAGGCGGAGCGACAGCATCGATAAACTCGCGAACCTGAACGCCGGAAAACGACGGATGGCCGATTCCGGAGGAATAATGTAGCCGAGTTACCGGCGGAGCGTTCAAAAACGACCGAAAAACGAGAAGGTGACGACAGGACATCACCATAGTGGCAACGGCGTTTCGCCACGCCGTTTTCTCGCGACCAACACTCAAATCGCGAGACCCACCAGTTACGCAGCACAAGGAGTCAGCATGTCAACCCGTTCCTCGCTCTTTCCATCCAATGCTTTGCGCACGGCCGCGCGGATTGCAACCGCCTTTTCCACGCTGGCGGTCTTCAGCGCGTGCGCGACCGATCAGACAGAACCGACAGGGCTGAACGCCCGACTCGGTGCATCCCCGAACGGCGCCCCCTTCACCGAAGAAGGACTGGCGAGCCCGGCCTGGCAGCAGGCCGCCCGCGACCTCGTGTCACAGGCGCTGTTCAGCCCGATCTCCGCGGCACACGCATACCCGGTACTCGGCGTCGCCCAGTACCTGGCTGTACAACGGGCCCAGGCAGCGATCCCCGGCGGGGGGCGTCAGCGCCTCGAAGCGGATCGCGGAGCAGTCGCTGGCGCGTCCGCCGTGGCTTTGACCTACCTGTTCCCCGCCAGCGCGCAGGCGTTCGAAGACTTGGTGACGGCCCAGGCTAACGCTGGTCCCGGGCAGCCGCATCCCGCCTTCGCGGCGGGCGAAGCGATCGGTCGCGCTGTCGGCGCGGAGATGGTCGCGCGTACTAGAGGCGATCATTTCGACGCTCCGAACACCGCGGTCCCACCGGTGGGACCTGGTTTCTGGACCAGCAGCGCGGTGCCTCCACAGCCCGTCGCCGGCGGAAACCTTCAGGGAGTCACTCCTTGGTTCCTGACTTCAGCGAGTCAGTTCCGTCCTGCGGATCCGCCCGCATTCGGCGGGACGGATTTCAACGCAGGGCTCGCCGAGATCCGACAGATCTCGGATACGCGCACGGCCGAGCAAATACAGATCGCCACGTTCTGGGCACTGAATCCCGGCACGCCCGGCACGGCCGGATTCTGGCTCTCGGTTCCGACGGATTCGGGTTGGGTCGCAGCGCACGGCCTGTCGGAGCTCGAGACGACGCACATGTACGCATTGACAAGCGCCACAATGTTTGACGCCCAGATAGGCTGCTGGGACGAGAAGCTCACCTCCTGGCTCATCCGGCCGTGGAGAGCGGACCCGTTGATCAACGTGGTGCCCGCGGTTGGGAAGCCCAACCACCCGTCGTATCCATCGGGGCACAGCTGCCTGTCGGCTTCGGGGGCATCTGTGTTGAGTGTGTTCTTCCCCGAGAAGACTGCACAACTGAACGCGATGGTCGCGCAGGCGGGGCTGTCGCGCATGTACGCCGGAATTCATTACCGGTTCGACATCGTCACCGGACAGGCCCTCGGGCGCAACGTGGCCGCGTTCACCATCGCGGCGGATGCGTCAGGAAATTCGGTGTTATCACACTGAACGAAGTGGGCAGTCTCACGAGGGCGGCCGTGTTGTACGGTCGCCCCAACCGGCTGCCCCGCCCCATTCTTTCACTGCGTTAATGCCCCCCACCGGTGCAGCGTGTGACGTCGCGGATAATCTGGAAGTCGCCGGGCGGATACGTGAAGCTGTAGGCGAACTCGGAGCGAAAGTTCTCGATCGAGCCCTGACTTGTTATTGAGTAGCTCGCGCTGAACTCATACTTGTCGGTGTAAGGATTGTAGGTGAATGAATCCCGGGTGCGCGACTGCTCGTGGTAGGTGTACTTCACGCCGGTGGTCTGTCCAACTCCCTGAAAGTCCTGAGAGTTGAGGTGAAACGTCCTGTCCGTTCCAGTGCTCGTCGTGGCCATGGTACCGTCCATGTGATAGCTGCCGGAGACAAGAATTAGCTCTCCATTACATGGGTTCGTCTGATAGAACGAGATGTCAAACTGCTGATTGAAGTGTTGGATGTCGGGAGGCGCGGGAATGTGGCCGCCAACCCAGACGGGCACCGCATCGCTGGCAAACGGATCATTGGTAATCTGAGTGACTCCGCTGCCGTCAGCGTTCATCACGTACACCTCTTCATCACCGGTGCCGTTGCTCTGAAACGCGATCTGTGTTCCATCGGGCGACCAGTATGGATCGTCATCGGTGATGAAATCGTTGTGCGTGAGCTGAGTCACACCCGTCCCGTCAGCATTCATCACGAAAATGTCCAGATCACCGCCATCACGGTCGCTGCTGAAGACGATCCGCCGACCGTCCGGCGACCAGCCCGCATGGTCTCCTTCATCACTGAAATCGTTGTGAGTGAGCTGAACGACCCCGGTACCGTCGGCATTCATGACGAAGATGTCGCTGTCGCCGCCATCCTGGTACGAAGAGAAAGCGATCTTCCGACCGTCAGGAGACCAATTGGTCGCCGCGTTCACAAAGGCGTCATGGGTCAACTGACTCACGCCCGAACCATCAGGGTTCATCGTGAAGACCTCGTTGCCGCCGGTTCTGTCGCTGACGAATGCCAGACGTTTCCCATCCGGTGACCAGACGGGACCAAAATCCTGTGCGGCATTGTCAGTGATTTGAGTTTGCCCCGATCCGTCGGCGTTCATCACGAAGAGCTCGCCATCGCTGCTGAAATCGCTCGGGAATCTGCTAAACGCTATTCGCTTGCCGTCGGGTGACCAGGTCGGATCGAACTCGTTAGACTCGTTGTGCGTGAGCTGCGTCTGGCCGGTGCCGTCGGCATTCATCGCGAAGATCTCGAAGTCGCCGTCGCGGTTGCTGTGAAAAACGATTTTGCCCTTGAAGCCGTTGGCGCCAACGGCCGTTGCGCTCAGTCCGCCCAGCGGCGGGGCGAGGCCTTTATCGGCGGCCTGGCAACCAACGAGGAAAAAACCGAACGCGATGAATGACGCGAGGCGTGACAGCGGCGTGGTCGACATACGCACCTTCTTCCTTGAGCGAGTCGACCCAGGATGCCGGGTGCCGAGTGGCGGGCGTGACGCCAGTGGCCGGTGCCTTCGGCGCGAACATGCGCCTGGGGGTTAACCACGATGGGACGGCCGGGCCATATTCGCAATAGAAAGCGCGCCGCTGTTGCGAACGCTCGGAGAAGGATGACGGTAACTAGCGGGTTTAACTACAAATACGACTACCTGCCGGGAGCTTTCGGCCGAACCGGCGTTTGGCTGCGAGCGGGCTGTTTGGTGCGCGCGAGCCGGCGCGGGGGGCGTGCGATCACTTACGCAAAACCACTTGATTAGTGTCCCACCGGGAAACAGCCCGCACGCAGCCCCAAGCTGGTTCGGCCCAAAGCTCCCGGCAGGTAGTCTTATTTGTAGTTCTTCAGCCTACCGTTGATTCGCCAAATTCCCAACGAGGGCTCTGAAACGCGAATCGTTCCTGTTCCGCGCGAACTCGGGATCGTTCAGATAAGCGATGGGATAACCGTTCGCCTTGGTGAAACAGCGCTGGGCAAGGGGCAGCATCGTGTCCACATCACGCAGAAATCCGTACACGGCCGCCTTCGTACACGTCAACTGCACCGCCTCTGCGCCGTCGGGATACATCGCGATACTCGAACTCTCTCCCGCTTGCCGCAGCATGGTCAGCGCGGTCGGACGATCGCCGCGCAGCGCAGCGAGCCACGCCAGAACTTCATACTGCGTCCGCCTCACGAAAGTTGGCAGATTCGGATCGTCCGCCATCCGCTTCTCCAGGCGCCACGCGGAATCCGCGAGCCCCCGTGCACGGGCGTTGTCACCGCGAGTCATGAACAGCTCGGCCTTCTCGGCGTAGAAGTTCACGCTGTCGAGCGCGGACCCGGGCGCGAACGACGCCAGAGAGCCAGTGGCCAACTCGTTCTGCAGCCACGCGTCACCGTTTCGCATCAGCTCTCCGTCCGACGCGCCGAGTCTGCCGCCGCGTGATTGCAGCTCCAGCACTGCTTGTCCAACACCGCCCCTGTCACCGAGTTTTGCGGCGAGGGTAGCCGCGTCGAAGATCGGGCCGAGTGCGGCCGGGTCGAGCGCTCGCTCCCGCGCCACCAGAGCCTTCGCGTCGCTGTACCGCCGGAGCGCCAGCGCGGTTTTGAAACAGGTCGCAAGCACAGACTTGGACGCCGGCGCCAATGGCAGTATGCGCTTGACTGCCTCCCACGCTTCGGCGGAGTCACCGACGAATACCAGCGCGCGCTGTTCGTACGAGAGGAGATCGATGCTGGATGGGTTCTCTCTCAGCGCCTGGCGAAGGATAGCGAGAGCTTCCGCGGGGCGGCCGAACCCGCGAAATGCCAACGTCGCCACGGCATTCGCCTGGGTTGGATCCAGATCGAGCGCGCGCTGCGCGAGGACGGACGCCGAGTCGAGTAGCTTCGTCCCTCCCGCATAGGACATTCCCGCCAAGGCCTGACCCGCAAGCCCGAGAGCATCCGCGTAATCCGGATCTCGCTGGTACGCGCTCTCGAAGTAACGCAGCGCTCTCTCGTATTCCCGATAGGACGACGTCCTGTTCTCGTCGGTGATGCGCTTGCCACGTATGACGGCGGCGAACGCTCCGGTATCGCTCGTCGCACGCCGAGCCATCGTCGTGCGCTCTCGCGCCGCCATCACGACATCCAATGCCTCGGCTACTCTCGTCGCGACGCTTGCCTGGATGGTGAAAGGATCCGCGGGCGACACGATCTCCGGCTCACCTGCCCAGCGCGTCGTACCGTCGGACACGCGTATGAGTGTGGGACTCACGCGCACTTGCGGCCGACCGTCGGCTCCCTTTGCCCAGCGGACGGATGCCTGCAACACATAATCGGCGCCGAGTGACTTACCTGCCTGCTGCGCACTCGTTGGCGGAGACGCCGCGAGCGACAAGACGCTCTTCCGATCGATGACGCTCAGTCCCGTGAGGCGCGCGAGCTTTCCAGTAACCGCGTCGCGAAGTCCGTCGGCAAAACCTGAATCCGCGCCTTCGCCTTCGGTCTCGAACGGGAGCACAGCGATCAAGGGTGGTTTGGCCGATGCGACGCGCGCGCCCCAGAGCGCTGCACCGGCCAGCATTAGGACTATGACGACTGTTGCGAGGACGACGCCCCGGTTGCGGAGCAGATCGAAACCGATGCGCGGGCGCCGGGCCGTCGACGGATCATCGAGCGCCGCGAGAAGCGCCGCTCCGTTCGCTGGACGCATCCCGGCGGTCTTCGACAGACAGCTCAGCACCAGCTCCGCGATCGGTCGTGGAACGCCAGGATTGGCGGCCGATATCAGAGGCGGAGTATCCGACATCTGCGCGGTGAGCAGCGCTTGCGGCGATGATGTCTTTTCGGCGAAGGGGTGATTTCCCGCGAGCAGCTCGTAGGCGATGACACCCCACGCGTAGATGTCCGCTCGCTGGTCCGTTGTTGGATCGGCGGCCGCCTGCTCGGGAGACATGTACGCGGGAGTTCCGACCGTATCGCCTGGGAGAGTAATCCCAGCAACGCCCCCTCCTTCAGGGGGCGTTGCCGTCATCGCTGCCTGAACTGCCTTTGCGATTCCGAAGTCCGTAACGACCGCCGTGCCCTCGCTGATGAGGATGTTCTCGGGCTTGATGTCGCGGTGCACGATGCCCTGCTTGTGCGCGTAGGCGAGAGCGCGGGCGATATCGTGAAGGATGGTCATGCATTCCTCGAGCGGAATGCGACCCCTTTTGATGTGGACGCGCAGCGACTCGCCACGCACGAACGGCATCGTATAGAACGGAAGCCCGCCCACCGTCTGGCCGGCGGTGAGTACCGGCACGATATGTGGTTCCTGGAGTGTGGCGGCGAGCTTGAACTCCCGCGTGAACCGCGCGGCCGAGAATCCGTAGGTGAGCTCAGGCGGCAGCACCTTCACGATGACTTCCCGGCCGAGCGTTTCGTCGTGGGCGACGAATACGCGGGCCATTCCGCCGCCACGCAGCTCCCTCTTTACTGTATAGTTGCTCCCGAACGTCTGCTGGAGCTCAACGAAAAGATCGTCCAAGGGTTCCTTTGGAGCGGGCAGTCTTCCTTTGGAGCGGGCAGTCTAATGTATGGCCGGAGAGCAGGGTTTGCCTTCCTTTAACTGCAACTTATGACTACCGGCCGGGGGCTTCGGGCCGAACCGGCTTGGGGCTACGTGCGGGCTGTTCCGTCGGGAACACTACCAAAGTGGTTGGTGCTAACCCGGGTTGCTCGGCCCGTGCGCGATTCGTCTTAGTGTATGCGAGTTGCCTTTGCGGCCCTTCTGCTTTTCTTCGCCGCGTTCGTCACCACCAGCGGCGCCCAAGTCAAACCCGTCCCGGCGAAAACTCCACCCTGGGACGACACCACACACGAGTCGCCAATTTATCCCGTCGGTGACGCCGTTCCTGTCTACCGCGCCGTACTCGACCTGCTTTATCTCGACGGCAGCAAACGTCCGCCAGTGATCATCATGCTCGACAGCGCTGACGGACACACGGGCGGACCCTGCCCAATCGCCAAATGCATCGGCGAGCCCTGGAAGCACAAATCGAAGATGGATACGTCCACGATGCGCGCGTACGCCTGGCTGAGTCGTAAGCGGCCCGGTCTCGTCCAGTTCGGGTATCCGATCCCGATCGTGTTCATCTCGTACGACGACGTCCGGCGGATGGAGGCCGATGGGAAGGAATTCCTCGCGTCTCATCCGATACCGCCGGATCTCCCGAAACCGACCTGGGGATTCTATTCCGAGCTGCTGCGTAAGTATCCGGGGGCGTGGGGCGTGACGATTCTGACGAAGGTTGGGTTCAACACGCGACACACCGAAGCGCTCGTCCAGGCGCATGAGTGGTGCAGCGACGACTGTCGCGTTCACGAGACTTTTTTTCTCAGGCAGACGAAAGGCCGGTGGAGAGTCGTCGAACGAATTCCCGAGCAAGTCGATCCCGGCTACTCACCTTATGGCCGATACCTCGGACCGATCGGTACGACACCGAAGGAGTCGGAGATTATCGCCGTCGACAGGCCGGGCACACCGACGGAAGCTACCGCGCGCGCCGACGTCTACCGCCTCGTTCTCGACAGTCTCTACTTCGTGAACGGCGAACGACCGAAACGGATCGTTCTCACCAACTGGTTCTACTCGCCGAACCAGATCCCCGCGCATACGAGCGTCATCGATTCGGCCCTCGTGAAACGGTTTTCCTTCATCGGCGCCGTCCGCGCGCCGTTGGACGCCATTTCGAGGTATCGCGTCCCCGTCTCGACACTTCCGCTCGATTCGGTTCCGGCGCTGCGCGAGCGCGGTCTAGCGCTCGACGTCGAGTCCACGGGCTATCCGTTCTATGTCGCTCTCCTCAAGAAATATCCCGGCGCGTGGGGGATGCTCGGCGTCAGCAGAATCGCGTTCAATCCAAATCGCTCGCAGGCGCTGGTGAATACGTACCACGCGTGCGGGAACTCCTGCGTCAACCGCGATACCTGGTACCTCACTCGCTCGGGAAAAAGCTGGCAAATCGCTGAGCGGATTCCGGGGGAGAAGCAAAACAATGTGGAAGTGGAACCTCTTCGCTACCTCGGCGTCGATGTCAGTCCGACTGCTTATAAGCCGAGGAGAGTCCAGGGAGTCGTCACCGAGGCAGAAACCGGCAAGCCAATGGCGAAGTTCGCAGTCCGCGTCCGTCGCCTTCTCAACACCGGCACCATGACCGACGATCCGACGATCCGAACCGACTCGCTTGGTAGGTTCTCCCTCACGCGGCTGCCACTCAACGCGGGAATTACTCTTATCTTCGAATGCCCGAACGGTTCGCGCGACGGGACGATCTACACGCCAATCGCCGTTACGCCGGGAATGGACACGACGATCACCACAGCATTCTCGATGGCCGTGTGCAACCTCACGCCGCCACCGGATTCAGCGGGGCAACGTCCTCCGGACTTAGTCGGGTTCGCTAATCGTACAGTAAACCGAGTCGGCGTCCATGCGTTGAATGCGCTTTGCCACGGTGTCGAACCGCCACGCAAGACGCGGATGCTCGAAGTGCTCTGGCGTCCCGCGACTGCTGACTCCGCCGAATTGCCCGATTGCAACAGTTCCAGTCAGGTAGCAGTGCTCGGTGAATAGCTCGTCGTTGCGCACTCCCGATACAAGAATTGAATCCACAGTAGCGTACGCGGTAAATGAATCTGGCTTACCGACTGGAGTGCGTGCGGTATCGAGGAAAAGCACGAGCCCGCGGTTTGAAACGGGATGTTCGCGCGCTAAAAATCGGGAGTGCGGCTGCGCTTCGTCCGTGCGACCGGGGTCCCACTGCCGACTAAAAATTACCGGTCCCTCATACACGTCCTCGGTGTCGCCGGATACTTCAGGCTTGTCCAGTACCACGACAGCGGCGCCTGGCATACCAACGACAGAACTCGAGGCGCTGCTCTGACTGCTCTTCGTCGCGACACTCTCGTCGCCTTTGCTGCAAGCCGCTAGCACGCTTATGATGGCCAGCGCATTCAGTATTTGTCTCATCGTCCGGATTTAGCATCCGTCGCGGGCGTGAGCTCGATTCCCCACGGTCCCTCATCCGCCCACCGACTTACGTGGATGTATTTGACGCCGGGCGCGAAGCCGGGTTTCCGAACACGGATGAGGACGTGCCTGAATGTGATTCCGTTGAACGAGAAGTACCCGCCGGGTGATGTCGTCGTTCGCGCGACGACTGCATCCGGAGCGGCACCGTCGCTGATTGTCACGTCCGCGCCTGGCACCGCGCGCGGGTTCGGGCCGGGGCCGGTGACGACGCCACCGATCGTTCTCGGCGAAGTCGTGGGCGGCGGACCGAGCGGAAGTTTCGCCGTCAATGAATCGTCGATAATCGCTTGTCCTGCCGGTCGCGCAGTGGGGTCGACGTAGACGATCCGGAATCTGTCGTCGAAGTGCGAGACGGTGACGATCGCCTTGCCGTCGGCAGTGAACCAGGCGGCGAACAGCGCATTGGGAAAGTTGTGGAACGCCCTGATTGGTGCGCCGGTTCGCGTATCGTACAGGTACAGCCCGGCGTCCCCGCCGGCGATTGCGATGGTATTTCCATCGGGACTGAAAGCCGTCACGCCAGTCACGAACCCTGGAACTGGCAGCACCCGTCCCGGACCTTCAGCGAGTGACCAGAGAAATACCGAGTCGCCCCAGCCGTTCACCGCGAACAAGCGACCGTTGGGACTCATCGTCATATGCTCGGTCGCTCGCGCCCGTGTGCCGGGCCGTGTCACCGGTTCGGCGTCGAGATACGAGCGAAGCTTGAACCGCCCGCTATCTGCAGTCGACAGCAGACCTTCATCGCCGACGAAAAAGATTTTGCCCATGAAATCGGTGCCGCGATTGAATTCAGCGAGCTTCTTTCCCGTCTTCATCGACCAGACGATGGTCGAGAACAGATTTGTCGTCGCGAGCATCGTTGCGCGTCGGTTGAAGACGAGCTGAGTCGTCGCCGAGTTTGAGTTGATAGATAGAACCCCGGTAAAGCTCTGTGGCCCCTTGGGTGGCGGAGTCTTTGCCCGTTCGTTCGCAACGGCAGCGCTGTCTTTGAGATGAAGCGAGAAAACTTTTTTCATACCTCGCGGCCGCCACACCTGAACCACCCCGTCGTTGCCGCCGAGCGCGAGCAGATTGCCGTCGTCGGAGAAAGTCATTGGACCGTAACTAGCCGAGTACACGCTGCCCTTGGCGACGGATCCCAACTTACCGAGGATCGCTCCTGTTTCAGTTGACCAGAGAGTGATGCGCCCGTCGATGTCCATCAGCGCGACGAGGCGGCCGTCGGTGCTGAGTGCCGTTCCCTTCAAGTTGCGAAATCTTGCCGGCATTCGGTTCCACGCCGCCGGGGTTCCAAAGCCTGCGCACGGCTCGAGTGTTTCCTTGACGTCGAGCACGCTGTCTACCGCGAGCTCGCGCGTCTGAAATCCGAGATTGTAGCGGCCCGGCGGTCCGAGCCTGCCGCGAACTCGAACGAAGTGTGTGAGCGGCGGGTAGCCGCGCACCGCCGTGACTTTCTTGAGAAATGGCGCGTGGGGATTGCTGTCGCGAAAGCGCAATGACCACGTGTCCCCTGCGCCCTCACTGCCGCAGGGTGTGAAATAGTCTTCGTCCGGAGTGCTGATGTAGACGCCGGAATACTCCAGCGGCGGATTCCGTGCCGCGGTTAGACTAACAGTTGTCGGGGCGGGAGCTTGGGCGGGAGCGGGCGCGGAGGCGAAGGATGCCACGCAGGCGCCGAGGATGAGGAGACGGGTGCGCATACTATAGGACTGCGGTCGACGCGAGCCGGTCACACGCTCCGTAGCCAAGTCCGGTTACGGACTTAACTGCAAAGTATGACTACCGGCCAGGCGCTTTGGGCCGAACCGGCCTGGGGCTACGTGCGGGCTGTTCCTTCGTGGGCACTATTCACGTGGGACACTATCAAGGTTTGGGGTCAATGATCGCAAACCCCTGCGCCGGCTCGCGCGAACCAAGCAGCTCGCCCGCAGCCCGAAGCCGCTCCGCTCATAGCCCCGGGCAGGTAGTCTTCAGTTCACAATTACCTGTAGTTTTTCGGTTTTGAAGCTAGAAGGAGCCACGCAACTTACCGAGGCGCGGCGGCCGCCTGAAGCGTGTCGTCGAATAGCTGCATCAACTTTTCGAATCCTCGTTCCGCGTTCTTCGCGTCATACGCGCCGCCGCCCGGAATCATCCATCCATGCCGGGCATCATACATCTCGCTCTCGTATTCCCCGCCCCTCGAGCGAAGCGCCCACTCGAGTTTCTCGATCGCCTCGGTTTGCATGCTCTGATCGTTGGTGGCGTGGCCGAAGTAAAGCCGAGCCTTCACGCGTGGCAGGACGAGATGGGGACTGTCGATGGTGTCGGTGAACAATCCGCCGCCGTGGAATGACGCGGCAGCAGCGACGCGATCGGGGCGCGACGCTGCCGTAAGGAGCGCGAATTTGCCGGCGAAGCAGAAGCCCATGACACCCATCGGCCCGCTGCCGACGAATGGTTGTGACGCCAGGAAATCGATGTACGCCGAACCGTCGCGCTCCATCGCGACCGGAGTGAGCGGTGCCTTGAGCTCGTTGAATCGCTCGCGTGTACTTTCCTTACTGAAATCGGGCTCGAACGGAAACACCGGGGATTTCGACACGCGGTAGAAAATGTTGGGCGCCAGCACGACGTAGCCGCGCTCCGCGATCCGCTTTGACTGCTCGGCGAACGCGGGGCGGAAGCCGAGTCCATCGGTGAGGTTGATGATTGCGGGGAGCGGGTCGTTGGATTCCGGGCGGACGAGGAGGGCTTCGGTCATTCCGCCGCCGGCGGGAATCTCGAGGTTTTGTTCGATCATGCTCGGGTCGGGTTGGATTAACTGGAAGGTATTGCTACCGCATTTAACTGCAACCTCAGAGCTTCGTGAGTGTCGCCTGCACGTGGATCGCTCCTTCGACCACGGTGACCGTGAAAGGATTCGGCTGCGACGCTGGAACTTCATAACCAGACGGCGGCGTCATCAGGATCGCGCACTCTCCCACGGGTCCGCTTGTGCCGAACTCGAGCGCCGGTCCAATTGTGCCGCCACCTTCGAGTCCATACCGAAAGGTGAAATGCAGAACTACACCTTCGACAGGTTGTCCAAACTGATCGAAGACTTTCACGAATACGACACCGGTCGGGTCATCCATCCGCCTGAAGCGATACGAATTCCCGAGGTATGAAAGGATAATCGCGGGCGGACTCCCGGCGTTTTCTTCCACGCTCGCAGTGTAGGCGCCCTGACCCACCAGTGACGTGAACGAGAGTTTTGTGGATTGAGCGTTCCAATTACCCACATCGTCCGCTCCCTGAAACACGCCGGCTGGGACTGGCTGACAGTCTGCGTCGATTCCTATCTCCCAGTCGTACATGGCTCGTACGTCCGGACCTGCGGCACTGAGTGAAAACGTGGCCACCTTCCTGACAGTTCGAGGGCAGCCTTGCTGCGGCGCAACCGGAGCGGGGAGCGCGGTCCCATCGACGCTTTCGAGGATGTAAAAGCCGGCGAATCGCTTTTCAGCGTCGTCGCCGCCCAGAACGCTGCTGCACGCGGAGAGAGCTGCCGTGGAAACCATCACAAGCGGTCGATACCTCATCTCACAAGCCTAACACGACTGCCTCGGCGTGTGGTCGACTACCTCGTCTGTGGGACACTGTTCAAGTGGTTTTGCGATAGTGATCGCATGCCCCCTGCGCCGGCTGGCGCCCACCAAACAGCCCGCCCGGAGCTCCCGGCCGGCCCGCCCGCGGCCCCCGGCCGGTAGTCATAAGTTGCAGTTTACTAGAAATACATCTAGTTACTAGATATATTTACCGGATGACAGCGCGCCAAACCGCGGTCGCCGCCGGCGCCGATCTCAAATGGATCGTCAATTCGGCCGCCCTCCTCGGGAGACGCGTTCGCTACGATCGGCAGCAGGCGAAATGGTGGGGGTTGGTTTGGCTGCTGACGGGGCAGCTCGGGCTTTCGTTGAGAACCGCCGCCGCGCTATCCACTGTCGCTTTGCGTGGAGACAGCTCCTCGACCCAGGTGATCGCGGGCGCTGATCCTTCGGGATCCGCTTCCCTGATCGTCGACCTCGCCCGCTACGAATCCATTTTTCTCGGCAATCTTTCGCGCGCCCTCGTGCACGAAATCCCGCGGCGGCGGGGCCGGCCGCCGCGACAAGGTATCAAAGGTGCTGCTCTGGCCACCGCCCAGCACTACGGTATCGACCTCGACCTGATTCGATCGGCCATGAGGCGGACTCCGGCCGAGCGACTGGAGCTGCTGGAAACGAACGCTGCGTTCGTGCGAGCAATGAGGAGGCGAACAGCATGAGCTTCGCTTCAATGCTGAGCGGACTCACCAAAAAGAAGGTGAGATTCGTCGTGGTCGGCGGCGTCGCGGCGGCTGCCCACGGTTCTTCGCGCGTGACCAACGATCTGGACATCTGCTACGACGCCGAGGCTGCCGCCACTATCGACGCTCTCGCGTCAGTCCTGGCTGGATGGCGCGCTTATCCGCGCGGAATCGAAGAAGGCCTTCCCTTTATCATGGACGCCCGCACTCTGCGCAATGCGCCTATCCTCACTCTCACCACCAGCGAAGGCGACATCGACGTCATGGATCGGATCGCCGGCGTCGGTCCATACGACGCTGTACGCCGGCACTCGGAAAGGATCTCCGCCCTCGGCCTTCGTTTCCGGGTGCTCGACCTTCCTTCTCTGATCAAAGCCAAGCGCGCCGCGGGCAGGCCGCGCGATTTCGACCACTTGCCCGAGCTCGAGGCCCTGCTGGCGCTGCGAAGGACTTAGCTGGCTACAAAGGTTGAAGCGGGCCCCGACTCTGGCCTAATGCGCCAACACCGTCCGACCCTGCGACCAATCACGCAAACCCTGAATGCGCTCCGCCATCGTCGACGAGAGTGGGCGTGTGCGGGCGATTTCGGCGCTCAGGTCTTCCATGCGGAGCGTTCCGCCGGCTGCGAACACAGCGTAGAGCGCCGAGACAACCGCCTGTTCGATCTCGGCACCACTGAAACCATCCGCAGCGGCCGCCAGCGCGGAGAGGTCGAAGCCGGCAATCGCCTGCCTTCGGCGCTCCAGGTGCAACCGAAAAATCGATGCGCGAACATCGGGCTCTGGTAGGTCGACAAAGAATATTTCGTCGAAGCGACCTTTACGCACCAACTCGGGCGGCAGCTTCGCGATGTCGTTTGCCGTCGCCACCACGAATACGTCACCCCTGCGCTCCTGTAGCCAGGAGAGAAAGGTTCCGAGAATGCGGACCGATACTCCGCCGTCGTTGTCGCTGCCCGCCGAAAACGCTTTCTCGATCTCGTCGATCCACAACACCGCGGGCGCCGCACGCTCGGCGGAACGGATCGCCGCCAGAAACCGTTTTTCGCTTTCCCCCACGAACTTGTCGTAGATACCAGACGTGTCGAGCTTGAGCAGGGGCAGCTCCCAGTCGGCGGCAACGGCTTTCGCGCACATGCTCTTGCCGCAGCCGGGAACACCCACGAGCAGCATCCCTCTCGGGAACGGCAATCCCGCCTCGGCCGCTTTAGCCGGTGCAGCGATGACGGCTCGACGCGTGGCGAGCCAGGCCTTCAGCGAAACGAGATCCGCGATGTCGGAAAGCTTCACGTCGAGGGGACAGAACTCGAGCAGGCCCGCTGCCTTCATGTCGCTGTATTTCGCCGAGACCACCTGCGCGATGTCCTGCGCGCTGAGAATGCCGTCGTCGACGATGACGCGAGTGAGGGCGCGCTCCGCTTCCGAAAGCGTAAGACCGCGGAGCGCAGCGATCAGGCGCTCCCCCTCGTCCTGAGTGAGCTCAGCGCGCACCGGAATGCGGTCGTGAAGATGTTGCACGACGCGCTTGATCATCGCCAAGTAGTCTGCTCGCTCCGGAGGCGGAAGCGTGACCAGCGCCGCCAGCTTTCGCAGCGACGGGGGCAAAGCTTCTGTGCTGTCGAGCACAACGATCGCCGCATCCAGGCCGTCCAGGCCGGCGATCGCATCCTTCAGGTATTGAGCGCGGGTTGGGTCGTCCAGGTCGGCGCCGAGTC
>Ga0193699_10000328_pt1 | contig 21551 bp, 18 predicted proteins | sample L3c2metaG_FD_160095 | JGI IMG/M metagenome (GOLD analysis project Ga0193699, IMG submission 160095) | Soil microbial communities from a riparian zone of the East river system, Colorado, United States - L3c2 | ecosystem: Environmental > Terrestrial > Soil > Riparian zone | place: USA: East...
CCTCAACAATATCGGGCTCGGCTATCAATTCGCTGCGGTGGGCGCGCTGGTCTATCGCAAAGCACGCGAGGCCAAGCTCGGTCATGAGCTGCCGACCGACTGGTTCACCGAAGACGTCCACCCGTAGAAGTATTCCCTCTCCCCTTGAGGGTCGAGGGCCGGCGCGCCGAATCGATATTCCACTTGCCCCCTTGAGGGGCTTTGCACAAATAACGCCCACTTTTCAATGTTTGCACAAAAACTCCTGCCTCTGCACAAAAACTAAAGATTTTTCCAGCCCGGCGGCCACACTTGGGCGAATGTCCGCTATTGGAAAAAGCAGACCTTCCGGCCCGATGCCAAGAACGTCCGGAAGTGACCCATTCCAGCCGTCACGGGACTGCCCTGCACTCATTTGATTGCGGGACATCAAAGCATTCAATGCCGAAATCTAAATGGAGATCGGCCATTTCGCGAGCATCCGACGGAACGTTGTCACCTAAGTGCCTGCCTCCGAGAAATTGGAGGATTTGCACCATTCTGGCGATTCAAGTGACGGTTCTAACGAGAACCTGCAGCGGTTTCGAATGAAACCCGGACCGGTTCTGAATGAGCCCGGTGCTTCACTCGGCAAAAAATCGTTGGTAGACTCGTTCGGTGAGAGCGGGGGCTCCAATGAAACGCACTATGATCGTTGCTGCGATAGCGTCCTTTTCGGCGTTAATGGCGATTTCGGTAGCGAAAGCGCAGCCGGCGTTGTCCCCCATCGAAGAAGTTCAAACGCTAGACCCAGACAAAATGGACTTCTTACCGCGGGGGCTTGTACAGCCAAAAGCATTGAACTCACACCTCATGACGTCAGAGCTAGGATTTTTGGTACCGGAAGCCCCAGGCAAGGTGCTGCGTGCGCGCTATCTTGTACTTGAAGACGGCACAGTCGGGGCCGTCGAAATCCTAAGTTCAACCGGTTTGCCCGTACTCGATAATGCTGCTGTAGCCTGGTTTAAGACTTGGAGGTTTGAGCCCGCAACCGTCGTCGGAAAAGTGGTCCGAATATGGAATAAAATCGAGGTCCGTTGGCCCGTGTTCAAGTAGTTATGGAACACGCGGCCTACATGGGCCGAGCTTGAATTTTGCTCAACTGTCATGCCCGCGAAGGCGGGCATCCGTGACGCGCCATTCCAAAACGATCCTAGTTGTCTTTTCTCGGCTTCAACCGGCGCACTTCGGTGTTCATCGGTAGATCGTTCCGCCGCTGCTGGGCGATGACATCGCCATTCACCCAATAATCGCTTTCCACCGCCCGCTTGGCCGTGACCTCGAACTGCTCGTCCCATTCGCCGAGCGAGATGCCGAACCATGGTGCTTGCGGCTGCAGAGGCGGCAGACCCAGCTCCTCCCAGATCTTGCGCGCGTTTTCCATAAATTCGCGCTTGGGCAGAGAGACGGGAGGGAAGGGCTCCTTCAGCGTCGCGTCGAACAGGACCGAGGCGTCTTCGCCGCCATTGCGCAGGCTGCGCGGGCCATGCCCCTGATCGCGGTGGCGCAAGACCTCCATGTCGATCGCCGGATTGCAGCGATAGGACAAGGCCCACCACACGGCGTCCATGTTTTCGGGGTCGATGTCCTCGTCCAGCGCGATGACATATTTGCCGATCGCGCGATGCTGCGAGACGAGGCCATACATCGCGCGCCAGATTTCCACGCGCGGAGAGTTCTTCTCCATGTGCAGGATGACGAGCTTGCGAAGATTGGTCAGCGGCTCGTGCAGCGAAACGCGCTTGACACATTTTATGCCCAAGCCCTCGCGCAGACTCTGCAACAACAACGGCTCGAGCGAAACTCGCTTGATGAGACTGGACTCGCTTGGCGTGACTTGGCTGATGATCGAGGTGAGCACGGCATCCTTGCGACGCGTGATCGCCGTCACATCCATATAGGCGTTATATTCCTGCAAATTCACATGGCCGTGGGATTCGCCGAATGGCGCTTCGGGTTCCAGCCATTCGGTATCGATGAAGCCCTCGATCACGATCTCTGCTTCCGCCGGCACCATCAGATCGACGGTGATGGCTTTGACGACGTTCATCGGCGAGCCGACGAGGCCGCCCGCGACGTCCATTTCATCGAGGCTTTCGGAAATCTTCTGCGTGGACACGAAGGTGATCGCGGGGGGCGCGCCCAGCACGACCGCTGCCGGCATTCTTTCGCCGCGTTTCTTGTATTTCAGCCAATGCGCATAGATGCCTGGCCGCAGCTCCAGCGACGGATTCATGCCGAGGCGTCGCCGGCTTTTCACCTGCCCGCGATAATTCCCCATGTTCTGGACGCCGGTGTCGGGATCCTTGGTGATGTATTGCGACAGGGTGGTGTAGGGCGCGTTGTCCCAGCCGGGTGTCGAGATCGGCACGGGAATCCCGTCGAGCCCCTGACCCTCCTTGTTCAGCTCATCGCCGGTTATGACGATTTCGTGGCAGGGCGCGTTTTCGACCACACGCGGCGGGATCGGCGCAGCTGTCGCGCGCGCCCAGGTTTCATCGATTTTGTCGAGCTCGCAACCGAGCCCGATGCGATAGATCTCGCGGTTCGCCGCAAGCCCGCCGACAATGACCGGAATGTCGTAGTGCTTGCCCTTGCTGTCCACGACATTTGTGAACAGGAACGCCTTGCGCTCGCTCTCCTTCAGACCGCCGCGAAACTGCCACCGCACCAGCGGGTGCATTTCCGTGTCCTTGTTGATCGGGCGATCGACGCGGATAAGCTGCCCGGCTTTTTCCAAGGCCGCGATGTGGTCGTGAAGATCGGGATAGGCGCGCCGCGGTGGTTCGGTCTTTTTGCTCATGCCACAAATCTCCTTCGCAACGTCCCCTGCTCATGCGTGTAGTGGCCGCCAAAATCAAGCGGCGCGACGGATGAGGTGGGAATCCCGAGCGTCTTACAGGCTGTTTCGGCTCAGAAGCGCTTGTTTGTCCAGTCGCGGATGTAATCGAACAGATTGCGCAGCGAGTTGGAATATTGCCCGGGCGTCGTTTCACATTCCTTGCAGGCGGTGTAGTTGAGTTCCGCCCCTTCGATGACGACATAATCCTTATCCGTGGCGGCGGATTTGTCGTACATGGCCTCTTCGTCGCGCAGCATATGATAGGCGCCCATGGCGGCGATCAGGGTCGGGACCTTGATCGATTGGACCGCGCAAATCGTAGAATTGTTGTTGGAGCAATGATCGATGCCATCCGCCGAATTGGTCGAACGGACCGCGTTGGCACTCAGGTAGGATTTGATCGTCAGGATCTTTGTGCCCGCCTCAAAGGTGCGATTGAGCTTGGCCTGTCCGGGATGCGCGGGCTCCATGCTCTTCACCACTTGCATCACGATGCTCCCGTCATTCTTCAGCAATTTTTCCGGGCGCGCCGTGCTCATGAATTCGGGAATGCTGGGATCCATGAGGTCGAGACGAGCGGCACCTTCCTGATCGCTGAACGGCACCAGGACGATGTCGTCATCGGGATAGACGCCGTCGCCTTTTTTCATGCGCTCCTGTTTCGCCAAGACTTGGGCAAGCTGATCGTTCATCACCTTCGACTGGGCGGCGTAATATCGGTTGCGGAATTCCGGTGGATAATGCGAAGCGCCTTCCGGATTGAAACCGTTCTTGGGATTGAAAGGATCAAGCGCGGGATCGACGCGGGTTTTTCCGTCCACGATGGAGATCGATGGGTTGATGCCGCGTAAGGCTTGCGCGCCGTCTCCGGGATGCGCCTCGGCGAAGAGCAAACCGTCAGCCGGCTTCATGCCGGCGAGGTCGTTGCCGCATGGCACGATCTTGTTGGGACCTTGGCAGTAGCCGACGCCATTCTCCGCGACCGCCTGATAGAAGCTCATCAAGGGCGAGCCCCCGCTATGGCCGAGCAGGATCACTTTGGTGATGCCGGGTTCCTTGCGCGCATATTCAACCGCGACCTTGACGTCGAGCGGGATCTTCTCCCAATCCACGATGGAGTCATTGTTGACGAAGCGCGTGTTGAAGCAGACCGCCATGAAGCCGCGCTTGGACAATTCGCGGCACGCGACATTGTTGAGATTGTTCGCGCTGCGATGCGAGATCATGAATGCCACGTGAGGCGCCGGGCCGGAATCGGGCTTGTAGATCGTTGCACTGACGCGCCCGTCTGGGCGAAGGCAGGCGCAGCGGATGCCGCCGCGATCACCACCGAGTTGACGGCCAGAAAATGTCGAAATCTCATATAAGTCTTTCCTTCATTCGGGGTTCTGTCGCGCCGCATTGTGGTCGGTGAAAGGCCAAAAGTCACCTAGCCTAACCCTCGCCGGGCATCATCGCGGCACAGCCGCCATCGACGAAAAGTTCTGTCCCCGCGATGAAATCCGAATCGTCGGACACCAGGAACAGCATGGCACGCGCGAGATCGATGGGTTCCCCCGGCCGGTTGCGCAGATTCACCACCTTGCGGTCAGGATTGAACTCGTCCTTGCCGACCGGCGAGCCGATCTTGTTCGGCACCACGCAATTCACGCGGATATTGTATTGCGCCAGCTGAATGGCGAGCGAGCGGGTGAGGTTGATCACGCCCGCTTTCGCCGCGGTATAGGCGATGGCGCGCGAACGCCCATAATGGCCGGAGGTCGAGCTCACATTGACGATTCTGCCGCCGCGTCCGCCGTCGATCATCGCCTTGGCGGCATATTTGCTGAACAGCATGGGCGCGGTGAGGCAGATTGCGAAGACGCGGTCCCATTCGGCTTTGGTGATATCGAAGACATGCTTGTTGTCGGAGATGGCGACATTGTTGATAAGGATGTCGACGCGTCCCCAATCCGCCGCAACCGCTTTGACCGTGCCGATGATCTGGTCTTCCTGGGAGACGTCGCAAATATAGGTCTTTGCTTTTCCGCCCGCGGCAATGATGGCAGCCGTGACTTTGTCGGCGCGCGCGCGGTCCATATCGACGACGGCGATAGCAGCGCCTTCCACGGCAAAGAGCTTTGCGGTTTCTTCACCGATATTGCGCCCCGCCCCGGTGATGATCGCAACCTGGTCGGCAAGTTTCATCTCGTATCTCGCATGTCAGATATTGTCTGTGGCTAGCGAATAGCTGTTCGCGCGCCGGACAACAACCTCCCAATAGCCCGCAAAGGACGGTACAAAGAAGCACATACTCGCGCAAACGCGCCTGTCCTCGCGTCCGAACAGCCGCGCGCGAGCCAAAAGGTTACACATGAGCAAGGACAAAGCCGGCGACAATCCATTCTCCTCGGGCATCGCCGATTTCGTTGCGGGCCTTCGCTTTGAAGATATTCCCGGCGAGGTGAAAGAGCGCATCAAGCTTCTGATTCTCGATTCGCTCGGCTGCGCGATCTTCGGTGTCCATCTCGAATGGAGCCGCATCCTCATCGAGACGCTTGCGAAACTCGACAGCACGGAAGGCTGCCGAGTTTGGGGCAGCGACAAGAGGCTTTCCGCGCCGCATGCGGTGCTGGTCAATGGCACGCTGGTCCAGAGTTTCGAACTCGATGATGTGCATCGACAGGGCGTGCTGCATGTGGGCGCGGTGACCTTGCCGCCTCTGTTCGCCGTCGCCGAGCTTAAACCTGACATGACGGGACGCGATTTTCTCACCGCGGCGGTGGCGGGCTATGAGATAGGGCCGCGCGTGGGCATGTGCATGGGCCAAGAGCACATTGTCCAGGGCTGGCACTCAGGTGCGACGGTGGGTGTGTTCTCTGCTGCGGCCGGGGCAGCAGCGGCCCTCAAGCTTTCTCCCGAAAAGACCGTCCACGCGCTCGGCATTGCGGGAACGCAAGCCGCCGGCCTGATGGCCGCGCAATTCGGCGCGATGGTGAAACGTATGCATGCGGGCCGATCCGCGCAGAGCGGCTTTTACGCCGCGGTCCTGGCGGAGAACGGATTTACCGGCATCACGGATGTCTTCGAGAATCCTTATGGTGGTTTCTGCACGACGTTTTCGCGCTCCACCGACCGTTTCAACCGGGATGAGCTCATTTCGGGTTTGGGGACACGGTTCGAGACCATGCGCATCTCGCTCAAATTCTATTCCTGCGTGAGCACCAATCACACCGCGCTCGATGCCATTCGAAACATGCAACAACGGCGCTCGTTTGGTCCCAACGACATTGAGAAAATCGTTGTGCGCTGTTCCCAAGCGACGCTCGAGCATGCGGGCTGGCCTTACCGGCCCGAAGGTATGACGGCCGCGCAGCTCAATCTCTCTTACTGTATTGCGACATTGCTGCTTGAGGGCGACGTTTTCGTCGATCAGTTTTCGGAAGAGATGCTGGCCGATCCTGCGCGCCTTGCGCTCGCCTCGAAGGTCGAGGTTCATGAGGACCCGGCGATCACGGCGCGCGGCTCGAAATTCCGGCACATGGTGTCTGTCGCCGTGCGCCTCACCGACGGCGCCGTTCTCGAAGAAACCGTAGATGCGCCCAGAGGCAGCGAGCGCAATTTCCCGAGCGCTTCGGATGTTGTCGCGAAATTCGCCAAACTTGCGGGCCGCGTGATGCCGCCGGCACAGGTTCAGCGCATCGAAGAGTTGGTGTTGAATTTGGACAAGCTCGCCGATCTTGCAGATTTGGGCGAAGCGCTCACGAAGCGTTCATAGGTCCGCGACTCCCATCGCGCCGTCTTGTCGGAGCGATGGCATTCGGGCTATTTACACGTTATCGACAGTGTGAAAGCCAGTGGGGAGGAGGACCCCAACGGTATGGCAGAGAGCAACGCGTTGCGTGCGTCAGGGTATTCGCGTCCGGTGTATTATGGCTGGTGGGTGCTCGCGGCTGCCGCTCTAACGGAAATGCTCGCGGTCGGCAGCACGAGCTATGCATCGGGACTCTTCGTGCTTCCCCTTCAGAATGAGTTTTCGCTTTCGCGGGCTGCGGCGAACAGTGCACTCTCCATTGGGCTTGCCGGCGCAGCTTTCATGGCGCCCATCGTGGGTTACCTGCTCGACCGTTATCCTGTGCAATGGGTGATAGGCCTCGGGGTGATCCCTTTTGGGCTGGGTTTCGTCACGATCTCCGTCACGTCATCCATTCCTCTGATGGCGGTTGCCATGCTGATCCCGGTGGGTTTCGGGGCCATGGCGATCGGGCCGCTCACGACATCCACATTGACCTCTCGCTGGTTCTACCGGCGGCGGGGACGCGCGCTGGGTTTGGCGACCGTGGCAACATCGGGCGGCGGGATTGTCGTTGTCCCGCTTTTGAGTTGGGCAATCGAAAACTATGGCTGGCGAATGGCTCTCCGGGTCGAAGCCGTTCTCATCATGGCCATTGTGTTGGCCTTGAGCATCCTGATCCTGCGGAGCGGACCGGCCGATCTTGGGCTTGAGGCGCATAAGGAAAACCGAGGCCGCCCTGCCAAGGACATGGCTGCAGCGCATCCCGGCGCGACGTGGCGGTACGCCAGCATTTTATCAAATCTGAATTTTTGGGCGATTGCCCTGATATTGGCCGCGATCAGCGGTATCGATCAGGCCATCATCGTGACAATTGTCCCCTACGGGAGCGGGTTGAATTACCCTGCCGCCTCGACCGCGTTTTTCATTACCGCCTTCGCGATCTCCGCCGCAATTGTCAAAGTTATGAGCGGGTTTCTCGCGGAATTTGTAGAACGCCGAATGATCATGCTGGCAGCGGCGCTCGCGATGATCGCAGCGCTGTCGTTTCTGCTGTTCTCATCGAAATATGAATGGATTCTGCTGGCTTGCTGTTTTGCGGGAATGGCTTTGGGTTGCGTCCTGCCGTCTTCGGCAGCTCTCGTCGCGGCGCATTTCGGCTCTCCATCGTTTGGCCGTGTGATGGGGATGATCTATGTTGCGGTGGTGGTGTCCTCGATTGTTTGCGTGCGCTTTATCGGTGGGGTATTCGATCGCACGGCTGGATATAACCCAGCGTTCCTGACATTTTTGGTGATTGCGGTCTTATCCGCGCTCGCGGTTCTTCTGGTCCGCGCGCCGCAAGAAATGACGGATGACGTTCAGGCGGCCGATTTGTCGCGCAACGAGCCTGGAAACATCGCCGCCAAGGGTTCCCCGCGGTAGACGTTCTGTAGTTCGCTGGGATGGATAAACTCATCCCGGAACCACGGATATTTCTGCGGCGAGAATGCCTGGATTGACCAGTCGATCAGGCGCGAGACGCGCGGGATCCGTTTTGCGTCCGGATGATAGGTGAGCCAAATATCCACGGTCTCGTGGATTCCCAGATCGAGCGGAACAATTTCGGCGCCGATCCACTGCGAATAGGTAGGCAGGAGTCCAAGTCCCGCTCCCTTGGCGATCGACCAATAATGCGCGCTGCTCACATTGGTACGCAGAGCCACCAGCGAGGTCGGAGAAATTCCCGGAAAGAGGCGGTCGTACAGTTCTCGCCACTGAATATTGTCGTCGGATTGCACCAGCAGCCGATGATGTACGAGATCGCGGATCGTCTTGGGACAGCCGAACGTCTCAAGATAGTTTGCCGCCGCAAAGGGAAAAAAGTGGAGCCGTCCGAGTTTGATGATGCGAAGGTCCGGTGCGGTGGGCCGCGTGATCTGGATTGCAACGTCCGCCTCGAGTCGCAAGACGTCTGCCGATTTCATCGCGCAATGAACGTCAACGAAAAGATTAGGGTTTGCTCGCTGGAATTCCACCAGCCGGGGTGCGATCCAGAAGGTCCCAAGTCCTTCGGTTACGGCAAGGCGAACCTCTCCTGACAGGTTAGGTGCGCTCTGATCGCGTGCCTGCAGCAGACCGAACGACGCGGCTTCCATCTCATTTGCTGCCGCGAAAACTTTCTCGCCTTCTGCGGTAATGCGAACTCCGTCGACGTGGCGTGTGAGTAGCATGACGCCAAGCGACTGCTCGAGTTCTTCGACCCGGCGGCGAACCGCATTGACGGACATTCTGAGATGTTCCGCAGCAGCTCTGAAGCTGCCCTTGCGGACAACCTCCAAAGACACGCGGACAGCTTCCCAGTCCGGGATGACGCGGCGCGTCCCTTGCAACGCCTGTTCCGAATACGGAACACGCCGTTCCTTTGTGGTCTGCATACGAAGTCACCGTCCCTCGGTAAATTTCTAGCACGGTTGAATAAAAGTGGGGTGAAAAACATGACCGAACATCCTTTGGAACTTGTCCGGAGCGGAGGAAGGACCAGTGAGGCAAAGCCGCGTCGCCTCCTTACCGATCTCGATTCAGGGCGTTTTTCCAAGCACTTAGTCGTCTTCAAGGCGAGCGGTAAAGCGGTTGACGATCTGATGGAGAAGGCCCGCGCCAGCATTCCGGGTCTGACCGACGCCTCCGCTGTGCACCGGGTGCTCAAGCACAACCCTGACTGTATGATAGCCATTGCGCGCAAGCGTAAGTTTAATCCGGATGATCCAGTTGGGGACGGCTTTTTCGCGTTCCTGCCCCTCAACAAGGCCGGATTGTTTCAACTCGCGACTAACACGCTGAACACCCGCAATCCCGATGTGGCGCTTCTCGCTGGCCCGAATGAGCGCCCGGCGGGGATCTATGTCTGGGCGACCTATGCGCCGGGCCCGCTGGCCGCCGGCGTCGCGTTGGTTTTGGAGCAAGTAGAGACCCCCAACTACGCTGGCGTGGATCTCTATTCGCGCCCGAATACGCCGGCCGGTTTCCGCTTCAATGAAAATCTCGGCTGGAAAAGGGGAGCCAAGGTCGGCCCGATCTACGCGCCGCACCTCTACACCTTCCGCCGCGCACCTCTCACCACACCGCTGTACGACAGTTACCACCGCGATGCCGGCCAGCGCGAGCTCTCCGTAACAATCGCGCGGACCTTCGAAGATCTCATGCGCGTCGCCAGTCTGAGGAGCGCGGTCTATATCGGCGAGCAGGAATGTCCATATGAGGAGGAGTTTGACGGCAATGATTTGGCCGCCACGCACCTCATTGGTTATGTCGGCAACGAGCCCGCAGGATGCCTGCGCATCCGTTATTTCGCCGACTTCGCCAAAATCGAGCGCCTCGCGGTTCGCAAGGAATTCCGTCATACGCGGCTTTCGTTCCAATTGGTGCGCGCCGGAATCAAGCTTTGCCAAATGAAAGGGTATCGCAGGCTCTATGGCCATTCCCAAAAACGTCTGGTGAATTTTTGGAGCCGTTTCGGGTTCAGGCCGATCGAAGGCGCCAAAGAATTCGTCTTCTCGGATTTCGACTATGTCGAAATCGTTGCCGAGATCGAGAGGGATCCCGAAGCCATCACCATCGGTGCTGATCCGTATGTGATGATCAGGCCTGAAGGCCGTTGGCATGTGCCAGGCGTGCTTGAGCGTTCGTCGAGCCGCGAAGTGACACGCCCGTCGATCGAAGCGCGAGCTTCATGAACACGATCGTCAGCTTCACGGGGTTCCGGGAGCGTGGGCGCAATATGCCCACGCTCGTATTGGTTGATCTGCACCACGAACTCTCGGGCGGCATGGAAGCGCTCTCGAACACCATCCCTGCCGAAGTGATTGCGAATTGCCGTGCCGCTCTAAGACACGCGCGCGCATGTGGGATTCCCGTTGCCTTTACGCGTCAAGTGGCGCCGTCGGCAAGCATGTTGGCCTCACCGATCTACCCACGTTGGATCGAAGGGTTCGAACCCAAGCGGTGGGATATGGTTTTCGACCGGCCACGCCCGTCCTGCTACGCGAGCGCCGACTTCCGAGACATGGCGGACGACATCGGCGGCAATTATGTCGTGGCAGGTCAGTTTGGCGAATTGTCTTGTTTATCGACGGCGATCGACGCCCTTCATCGGGATCATCGCCCGACGTTTCTCACCGACGCGTTGGTCAGCTGCGCCCACGAGGACCTTTCGGCGGGCGCCATGCTCAGGGCCCTGGCAGGTATCCTTTCCCTTTACGCGGAAGTCACAAGAACCCAGCCGTGGATAGTCGCCACGTCGCAGAGAGTCGGAGTGCGTACATGACGACGTTCACCAGCCTGCATCCCCTCAAATATATCGCCGAGGCTTTGTCGCAAATGGCCGCGACGCTGCGCGATTTCGGCATGGTGGAATCGGCAGAGCTGCTCGAAAAGGCGAAGGTGGATATCAATCAGAAACTTACGGAGAAACCGAGAAAGGAAAACGTCCAGAATTGACAGTGTCCAACCTCGTTTTTTCCACGTGGGAGAGCCAAGGAACCATCAGCGAATCTCCGGCTTGGCCAGGCGATGACTTTACAAGGTTGCGCTCGAGCTTCCTCAAAGTGAAGTATCGCTAGCCAGGGTTGGGCGGTCGGCTAGTCCCCCTGGCCGACCGCTCTCCACGACCATAGGCTTGACCGAAAACAAGGTAATCAGATGCATGCAACACTTGTCTATATAACGAGTGCCACCGACGCTGCATCGTTATTTATCATTCACGTTAACGGCCGTCCTTGCGTGCGCCCACTACGATCGAGGGCGCGGCCCACGACGCGATAAATGAGCGGATTCGCGATCGGACTCCCGGAACGAAGGCCGTAATGCCCGCCTATTTCAATCTTACCGCGCGTGCGTGGCGCCAGCTTCGCCGGTCTTGGGCTGTGCCACGGACGGCCTCGCTGGAGAGCCAGACCTATCTTTTCGGCGCTTTGCGTTCGGCAAGGGCGGCCTTTCAAACCCGGATCGCGGGTGCGCAACGGGCGTTGGCCCCAAATGACGGCGCCGTTGTCATACTGGGATTTTGGCGCTCCGGAACCACATTGCTCCATGATTTGCTGTGCACCGATGACCGGTTTGGCTATCCAACAACCTATGCCTGCCTCAATCCCCACCATTTTGTCCTTACCCAGGCGCGGGCGCTGAAGCGGGCCGGCACCGAGCTTCAACGACCCCAGGACAGAATGATCGTTGGTCTGCAGACGCCGCAGGAAGACGAGTTTGCGCTGCTGTGTCTCGGCGCCAGGTCGCCCTATGAAGGGCTCCTGGCACCGCGCAATTTCGCCCAAGCGCTGGCTTTGGCGGACCCGAAGGATCTGTCTCCCGAGGACGCGCGGCGATGGCGCAGAACATTTGAGGAATTCTTTCGCGGCGTCTCTCTCGCGAGCGGCGGCAAGCCTCTTGTGCTGAAATCGCCCACCCATTCGTACCGGGTCGCCACGTTGCGGGAAATTCTCCCTGACCCCCGGTTTGTTCTGATCGTACGCAATCCTTATGAAGTGTTCGAATCGATGGTCCGAACCTATCGGGCCTTGACCGATAAATACGGGCTTGGCCAAAGCCTTCCGGATGATGAAGTCAGACATGTTCTTCTCTCCGAACGGCAGCGCTTCGAAGCGAAGCTGCTATCCGGGGTCACGGGGCTTCCCGAACATCGATTCGCTACCGTTAAATATGAGCAGTTGATTCGCGACCCCCTTTCCGTCATCGGACGGCTTTATGAGCAGCTCGATCTCCCGGGTTTCGAGCAAATGCGCCCTAAACTGGCAGCGGAGATCGCGAAAAGGAGCGATTACGTGCAGGCCGCGGTCAGGCCCAGCGAGATATGGCGGAATCGGATAACCGAACAATGGGCGGATATTTTCGAGCGTTACGGATATTCCCGCGACTGAATTGCCATCATGATGGGCATGGCACGCTCGCCGTTAGGGTGTGAGCGCGGTGTATGCCCACCCGCGTCGCGGCTTTGCCACGCGCCAATTGCAGGTTGTGTTTTCGTTAAGTTGCCCCTGATATAACGGCATCGAATTCGGCCCATTATTCCCTTGTCTTATGCAAAAGCGTCGCCGACAGTTCGTTCGCCGGAGGGGGAATTCGATATTTTGATCCGAGCGTTTACGGCGCACGGCCCGGTACGCGGCGCGCGGCGAACTCTTTTCGCCATCGCTCGCGGCCTAGCGCTATCGTCGTTATGCGGCACTGCAACCGGTAACGCCGCCGACGGAAACGAGGATCGAACAGCGAAAGAATTCCTGGCCATCAGCGAAGGCAGTCCCGAAGTCGTCTATGTGACGGCGCGGCGCCGTACCGAGAGGGCGCAAGACGTTCCCATCTCGCTGACGGCCGTGAGTGGGTACACCTTGGAAGCCAATGGGGTCAGCAATGTTCTCAAGCTGAACCAATTTGTACCAACCCTTCAGGTTTTTTCCTTCAATCCGCGGAACACGTCCATCACCATTCGTGGTCTTGGCGCCAATATCGCCATCACCAATGACGGTATCGAACCGGGCGTCGGGGTCTATGTCGACGGCGTTCTCCAGGCTCGTCCCGCCGAAGCAATTTTCGATCTGCCGGACATCGCCTCGGTCGAAGTGCTGCGCGGCCCGCAAGGCACGCTCTACGGCAAGAATTCCGTTGCCGGCGCCGTCAACATCAACACGCTGAGACCAGGCCCGACATTCGAGGCTTACGGCAGGATCTCGTTTGGGGATTTTGGTTATAAGCAGTTTTCCGGAACGGTCTCTGGACCCGTCGACGCCAACGGCAAACTGAGCGCCGGGCTTTCCGCCCTGTATACGGACCGGGGTGGCTTCTTCAAAGACGTCTTCAATGGCAAGCGTCTTGAGAACTACCGTGACTATAGCGTCCGCGGTCAGCTTCTCTATCAGCCGACGGGCGATTTTTCCCTGCGCGTGATCGCCGATTATGCCTATTACAATTCCCTCAGGCCCGTCCGCGCGATCAGCGGAGTCGTGACGACGCTCGCAAATGGGCAGGCTTTGCCGCGCAATTTCTACCAACGCGCCGCGGCGGCTGGCTACACGCCCCTGCCGATCGATCCCTATGCCCGCCTGACGGACGCCAATACTCCGATCTACTCCAAGATGGCGCAGGGCGGCGGATCGGCCGAGGCGAATTGGAACGTCGGCGGTGTTCTACTCACATCGATCAGTTCTTATCGTTCTTGGAAATGGCGCCCAAGCAATGACGATGATTTGACGTCATTGGCCGTCATGGCGAAGGCGCAACAGCAAAACGACGACCGGCAAGTCACGCAAGAGCTGCGCGTTGCGTCAACATTGGGCCGAGCGGTCGAATTCAGCGGCGGCCTCTATTATTTCTGGGAACAGATCGACGGTTTGGGGCAATTGCAATATGGGCCGGATGCGCCGATTTGGATTTTAGGCTCCACGAGCCCCGTTTCCAAAGCGGCGCTGGACGGTTTCACCATTTCCGCAACATCCGTTCCGCGCATCAATTCCTACGCCGGCTATGGCCAAGCGACCTGGCACATCTCGCCCGATGTCGATCTAACGGGCGGCGCCCGGTACACATACGAATATAAGACGGGCGGATATGCGCAAACCGTGGCCGGAGCCTCCGTCAGCGGCTTTACCTCGGCTGAGCAGGCGACGATCCAGGCCACGCGCGCCCTGTTCGGCACCGCCAACAACTATAGCGTCCGCACCTCGAACAATCTGTTGGGCGGCTTGGCAACGCTTGCGTATCACGTCACCGACGGCGTCATGACCTATGCCACCTATTCGCATGGCGAAAAGTCAGCCGGGCTCAATCTTGCCAATCTGGCGATCGCGGTACCAAAGATCGTGGCACCCGAATCCGTCGACAATTACGAGATCGGTTTCAAATCTTCGCTTCCCGACGAACGGTTGACCTTCAATGCCGATTTGTTCTGGACCGATGATACGAACTATCAGACGACGCTCTTGGACACGTCCAATTTTGTCATCTATCTGGCGAACATTCCTGCCGTTCGGTCACGCGGCTTGGAAGCCGACGTCACCGCAAGGCCGTTCGAGGGGCTTTCGACCTATTTGTCTGCCGCCTATATCGACGCGACCTACGTGTCTTATCCGAATGCTCCTGCTCCGTTCGAGGCCTACACGGTCGTAGCCGGCAGGCTCAACACGAACATCACCGTAGACCTCAGCAACCGTCCGCTACCCGCTGTCTCGAAATGGGCGTTTTCGCTGGGCGGCGAATATTCGCAAAACCTTGGCGACTCGGGCCTTGGCAACATCGCCGGCTATCTCGGCATCGATGAGAGCTATAGATCCGGCTACTTCACCAACACCAGCCTCTCGATCTATTCGCGGGTACCAAGCTATGATCTTACCAATGTCCGGGTCGGACTGCGCACGAGCGACGGGCGCTGGGATGTGCAAGTCTGGGCTCGCAATTTGTTCGATCGAAAGTATAAAATTTCACAAGTCCCGCTTGTGTTCAATTCCGGTGCGCTGAGCGCTCTTTTGGGAGATCCGCGCACCATTGGTGTAACGTTCGGCGCGAGGTTCTAATGACCATTGGCGACACGGGGTTTGGTAGCATTAGCCTCTTTATCCCCGCTCGCACAGAGGAGCCGTAATGCACCGAGCGTCTCGCGCAGCCTTTGTCCTGATTGCCGCCGCGCTTCTCGGCTTTGGCGTACACAAGGCGACGGCTGCCGATTCCGATTCTGCGAAGCTGATTGCTAAAGCCTATGAATATGGCTTCCCGTTCTTCGAGCACGCCAGGCTCGTCTATCTGTACAGCTACAATCGGGCCAATCCACAGCGTGTACCCGTCAACAGTTTCGGCCATCGCCGTCAGCTCACCGATCACACCGCACGCACCGTCACCACTCCCAACAACGACACGCTATATTCCAGCGCTGTTATCGATTTGTCGGCGGGGCCCGTCAGGCTCGACGTGCCGGACTTCGGCGCGCGCTACTATTCCATCGCTTTTCTGGACGCCTACACGAACAATTTCGCCTATCTTGGTACGCGTGTGAGCGGAGGCAAGGCGGGCTCATATCTGATTGTGAGCCCCGATTGGCACGATCCATCCGGAGACGTTGCCACTCTAATCCGTGCGCCAGGCAATCACATCATCGCCATCGTGCGTATCATGATTGACGGGCCGGCTGACTATGACGCGGTTCACCGGCTCCAGGATGGGCTCACATTGACGCCCGTTGCATCGACGCCCAGCAGACCGGAACTCCTCCGACCGGCTCCCGGCAACGCCGAAAATTTCGTTGCGGTCGTCAATCAGGTGCTTCATGACGACCCGCCGCCTGCTGCGGACCTTCCCTTGCTGAAGGAATTGGCTGCCATTGGGATTGGACCAGGTGCGGCTCCTCTGACCCCGGCGCAGCGCCTTCTATGGACGCAAAACTTTTCGGCCGCTCGGGCCGGATTGGCCGCCGAGGACATCGGAACGCAGATTCAGGGCTGGGTGTATGGGCCGCCGAATATCGGGAATTTCGGAACGGATTACCGGACGCGGGCGCTCGTCGCTCTGCGGGGGATCTGGGCGAATGTCCCCTCCGAAATGCATTACGCGCTCTCGACGACCGACGGCAATGGCGCGCCGCTTGATGGGGATCGCCGCTATCGGCTGCACCTTCCAGCCGATACCCCGCCGATCGATGGTTTTTGGTCGATTTCCATATACGAGGTCACCAAGGAGGGCGGATTGTTCTTCGGGGACAATCCGATTCATCGTTACGCGATAGGAGACCGAACGGGAGGCCTGGTACGGAACCCGGATGGCAGTCTCGATATCCTGATCCAGAAGGACAGTCCAAGCGCGGATCGCCGGGGGAATTGGCTGCCCATCCCAGGCAAGAAATTTGCGCTCGTCGCGCGCGCCTATTTACCCAGACCCTCATTGTTGGATGGCAGCATCCGCTATCCGGGGCTTGAACCCGTGAATTAGAGCGCAATGCATTCAGAAGACATTTGTCATGCCCGGCGAGCGCGAAGCGCGAGGGAACGGGCATCCAGTCCGTGAAGAAGACACTCGATTTTCCATGAAATGGATTCCCTTTCCCCTAGCGGCGTGCCGCCGCTAGGCCGGGAATGACAAGGTTTCCATCTGATATGCACCACGCTCTATCGGCGGGCGTCCCGGCGCCAGCGGAAAAAATGCCGCTCCAGTCGCTGCAACACCGCAACCTCGATGATCAGCATCATCGCGATCTGCGCGATGGTCCAAGCGAAGACCTGATCGGTTTGGATCAGATCGGACGCCTGCTTCAGCCTGTAGCCAACCCCGCTCGCGGCCCCCAAAGTTTCCGCGACCAGACTGACCCGCCATCCGAAACCGAACGCGAGCCTCGCGCCGGAGAAAAAATAGGGCAGGATGGACGGCAGGTAGATTTTTGTGAGCGTCTTCGCACGGGAGAGCCTGAGCGCGCGCGCGAGTTCGACGAAATCGGCATTCACTGCTTGGGTGCCCTGCCAAACATTCGTCGCGATCAATGGCAGTGCTGTCATGAGGACAACGAATATCGGCGTCAATGGCGAAAGCCCGAACCAGATGACCGCGAAGATCGCCCAGATGGCCGAAGAGACCGTGTTCATCACCGGCAGCACGGGCTCGAAAAAGGCGCCTGCCGCGCGGCTCGAGCCGAGCAGGATTCCGGCCGGCACCCCAAGCACGACCGCGAGCGCAAACCCTGCGACCACACGCAACATCGTGGTCAGAAGATTGGTTGGAAGGTCGCCGCTGGCGGTCAATTGTGCAAGGCGTTGCGCCACGCGCCACGGGCTGGGGAGGACATAGACCGGCAGCGTCAAGGACCCGAGATACCAAACCAACAGCACCGAAGCGGTTAGCAAGACCCGTCGGAAAAGCGTCGAGGTCCACAGTCTGGGCTCGGTGCGCGCTCTGATGGCACGATCGGTGCTCACGGTTTGCGCTTCGCCTGTTCGTAAGGCGCAGCGTTGAACAGGCCCGCCGGAACGGTGCCTTCGACCGTGCCGCTCTTGCGAAAAATCTCGGCCATCGTCTTGAGCGTCGCGACATCTTCAGGTTCAAGCCGCGCCATGTAGATCTGACCCCAGAGGTTCACATAGGATTTCGCATCCTTGGGATCGAGATTGGCGCTGCGCGAAAGAATGGCCGATGCCTTCGCCGGCTCTTTTGCACCGAACTCGGTGGCATCGATGACGGCGCGGAGATAATTCGCTGCAGCCTCCGGATGGCCGCGCAGAAAATCTCGATGAGCGAGCGATACGCCCAGAATCGGAACGGCGTTTGTCCGCATCATCCTTTTCCATTCCGGGACAAGACCGCCAAGAATCTTCAGTTTCGCATCAGACAAGGAGGCGATGGTCACCGCTCTCAACGCTGCGGCGTCGATATCGCCGCGGGTGAGGAAATTGGCGAGAGGGCCTTCATTCCCTGGCACCGCGGTGAAATTGCTCGTGGTCAGGCCGTAATTGCGTTCGAGGATCGCCGCGACGATGGCGTAGGTCGCGCTCCCGGCGGGCGACATGCCGAGCTTCTTGCCTCTGAGATCGGCCAGGGTACGAAGCGGTGTCCCCTCCTTGGCGACAAAGGTCGCTTCCGCGATCTGGGTTGCAAGAATGATTTGCACCGGCGCTCCTTGGATGCCCAGAGTGAAGGCACCGGTTGCAGGTGCGGCGAAGGCAACGTCGATGGAATGTGTCAGGAGGGCTTTGGTCGGACCGTTCACGTCGGTGAAGCGGAAATATTCCGGCGTCAGCCCGTGCTTCTCCAGGAAATGTTCGCTTTCGAGGACCGCGCCGAAGCCGATGCTGAAGCCGCTGGTCCAATAGCCGACGCGGATTTTCTCGGCCGCTGCGGCATGGGCCGCGGACGAAGCGGCAAGGAACATCATCCATGCGAGCGTGGTGCTCTTAAGCATCGGCGGATATCGAGGAACTCTCGTCGCCGATTTGCGCGCGCAATTCCGCAGCGAGAAAGAATGCGTCAGCATTGGCGATTCGTGGGCGAGGAAGGGCAATTTTGACGATACGGCGGATACGCCCCGGGCGTGGCGACAGCACTACGACGTCATCGGCAAGCGCGACCGCTTCATCGGCGTCATGGGTGACGAAGAGGACGGCAAGATTTCGGCTGGCCTGAAGTCTCAGGACTTGCGCGTGCATGTTCACCCTCGTTTGCACATCCAGGCGGGCAAAGGGTTCGTCCATCAAAAGGATATCGGCCTCGGTCACGAGGCTGCGCCCAAGCGCAATCCGGCTGCGCATGCCGCCCGAAAGCTCGTGCGGATAGGTGTCGGAAAATTCCCGCAAGCCGACCAGGTCCAGCATGGCGAGTGAGCGGGCGCGGCGTTCGGCGATGCGCGACGGACCGGCTTCGAGGGCAAGAGCGATATTGTTGGCGGCGTTGCGCCAAGGAACCAGCCGGTCGTCCTGAAACATATAACCCACGCGGCTCCAGTCGGCCTCGGCGCGATTCCGTCCGGCGATGCGGACCTCGCCGGCATCCGGTTCGATGAGACCGGCGGCTATGTTGAGAAGGGTGGTTTTGCCTGAACCCGATGGCCCCAACAGCGCGACGATGCGGCCGCAAGGAAGCGCAAAACTGACATTCTCCACGGCAAGGAGTTCGGAACCGTCGGCACGAGTGAACCGCTTGGACACGCCGTCGAAAAGAATGGCCGCTCCCGCCGCAGGGTCGGCCTCTGAGCGTTGCGTCATCACCACGCGGGGCACCCGATGAAGGACATCTCCTTTTAGGGAGGGTGCGGGAGCACGGCAATGGACCTCTGCACATCAGGCCATTCGCCGAATGGGATAGTTTGCGGATAAGGGCGGCTGCCTAGCGGGACGTGGAACCTTTACCGAAAATCCCGTACAATAGCCGGCGAACTCACGACCTGCGGAGGCATCGGAAGAAAGGTGCCGTTATGAGGGAACTTGCGGAAGGACCCACGCGTGTCGGAGTGACCCGAACTCTGGCGCGTTGGAACCGAGAACTTCAGACGGTCCACTCGCCGATCCTACGCTACGGTTTTTGCATCCTTGGGATCGCAATCGCGCTTGGGTTGGCGCTGATATTTCAATACTACGAGCTCCAGGACGCGGAGCTGCCAGTTTTCACGGTGGCCATAGCCCTCGTCACCTGGTACGCCGGAATTGGCCCCTCCGTGCTGGCGGTCGTCCTGGCCTGGGGATGCTTCAATTACTTCTTCGCGCAGCCTCTCTACACGTTCGAAATTTCCCGTGCAGATCTACCTTATTCCGTCGTTTTCGTAGTATGGGCGATCGTCGTCGCCCGGTTCGCCGCTGTTCGACGCCGAATCGAGAACAGCCTTCGTCAAATCCGCGATACTCAGGCCAACCTCCTAAATCTCGCGCACGACAGCATTTTCGTGCGTGACATGCAAAATATCATCACCTACTGGAACCGTGGCGCCGAGGAATTCTACGGGTGGACAGCAGCGGAAGTGGTCGGCAAGGCGGCTACTCACCAGTTGCTGCAGACGGTTTTCCCGGCGCCGGTTGATGAAATTGATGCGGAGCTTCTGCGCACCGGCCGCTGGGAGGGTGAACTGGTGCATATCAAGGCAGATGGAACCCAGGCGGTGGTGGCCAGCCGGTGGTCTCTGCGGCGCGACGAGCAGCAGCGGCCGGAGGCGATCCTAGAACTGAACAACGATATCACGGAACTCAAGCGGGAGCAGGCCAGCCTCCATAAGCAGCGGGCTGCGGAACTCGAAGCGGCCAACAAAGAACTGGAATCGTTTGCCTACACTGTCTCGCACGACCTGCGTGCGCCCCTTCGGCACGTGGTCGGGTACTCGGAGCTGCTGCAAAAACAAGCATCTTCCTCGCTCGATGATAAGAGCCACAGGTACATGCGGACGATTGTCGAGTCAGCAAAAAGGATGGGCAACCTGATTGACGATCTTCTGGCGTTTTCCAGGATCGGTCGGGCAGAGACCAAAGCGACGGCGGTGGACCTGCAGCAGCTCGTCAAGGAATCCATTGCGGAGATCAAGCAGGATACGAAGGGTCGGGACATCGCGTGGAAGATCGGCGCGCTTCCGGTCTGTCACGGAGACCGTCCCATGCTCAAGCTGGTTGTCGTCAACCTTGTGTCCAATGCGGTCAAATTCACGCGCATGCGAACCCCGGCCGAAGTCGAGATTGGCTGCGTGAACGGAAATAAAAATGATGAGATAGAGGTCTTCGTGCGGGACAACGGCGCAGGCTTCGACATGCAGTATGTGGACAAGCTGTTCGGCGTGTTTCAACGTCTGCATCTTCCAGAACAGTTTGAAGGCACTGGAATAGGATTGGCTACCGTTCAGCGCATCATCCACCGTCACGGCGGGAGGGTCAGGGCTGAAGGAGCGGTGGATCACGGCGCGACGTTTTACTTCTCACTCCCCGAAACACAAGATACCGCGGCAAGGACGGCGAACACTCCATGACCACACTTGGACGCATCTTGATCGTCGAGGATGACCCGAACGATGTGGAACTCACACTGACGGCGCTTGGGGACTATAACTTGGCAAATGAAGTCGTGGTCACGCGCGACGGGCAACAAGCTCTGGATTACCTCTACCGCCGGGGGGAATTCAGCACGCGCTCCATGGACAACCCCGCAGTCATGCTGCTCGATCTGAAATTGCCGAAAGTCAGTGGATTGGAAGTTTTGCAGCAAATAAAGTCCGACGAGCGCCTGAAGACGATGCCCGTGGTGGTGCTGACATCATCCAATGAGGAAAAGGACATGATGAGAAGCTACCGCCTCGGGGTAAACGCCTATGTCGTAAAGCCGGTTGATTTTCATGAGTTCGTCAATGCGGTCAAGGAACTCGGCGTCTTTTGGGCGGTCATCAACGAGCCGCCGCCGGGCAGCGTGAAGAAGTGACATCTCCTCTGCGGG
>Ga0193699_10000329_pt1 | contig 21500 bp, 22 predicted proteins | sample L3c2metaG_FD_160095 | JGI IMG/M metagenome (GOLD analysis project Ga0193699, IMG submission 160095) | Soil microbial communities from a riparian zone of the East river system, Colorado, United States - L3c2 | ecosystem: Environmental > Terrestrial > Soil > Riparian zone | place: USA: East...
TCGAAGGACCGTCAGCGATGATGTCGGCCTTCTCGACCTTGTCGCCCACCTTCACCAGCGGACGCTGGTTGATGCAGGTGTTCTGGTTCGAGCGCTGGTACTTCATCAGCCGGTAAATATCGACGCCGGGCTTGGTCGGGTCGGTCTCGCCAGTGGCGCGAACAACGATACGCGTGGCGTCGACCTGATCGACGATGCCGGTGCGGCGCGCGGAAATCGAGGCGCCCGAGTCGCGGGCAACCACGCCTTCCATGCCGGTGCCGACGAACGGCGCTTCGGCGCGAACCAACGGCACCGCCTGGCGCTGCATGTTCGAGCCCATCAGCGCGCGGTTGGCGTCGTCGTTCTCAAGGAACGGGATCAGAGCCGCGGCAACCGAAACGAGCTGCTTCGGCGACACATCCATGAAGTCCACTTTGTCCCGGGGGACCAAGTGAACGTCGCCTGCCTGGCGGCAGATGATCAAGTCTTCGATGAAGCGGCCCTTCGGGTCCATCTGCGCGTTGGCTTGCGCCACCGCGTGACGGCTCTCTTCCATCGCCGAGAGATAGATGACCTCGTCGGTGACGCGGCCGTCCTTCACCTTGCGATAGGGCGTTTCGACGAAGCCGTATTTGTTCACGCGCGCGAAGGTCGCGAGCGAGTTGATCAGACCGATGTTCGGGCCTTCCGGCGTTTCGATCGGGCAGATACGGCCGTAATGGGTCGGATGCACGTCGCGCACTTCGAAGCCGGCGCGCTCGCGGGTCAGACCGCCCGGTCCAAGCGCCGAGAGACGGCGCTTGTGGGTGATTTCCGACAGCGGATTGGTCTGATCCATGAACTGCGACAGCTGCGACGAGCCGAAGAATTCGCGCACCGCAGCGGCGGCAGGTTTAGCGTTGATCAGGTCCTGCGGCATGACGGTGTCGATATCGACCGACGACATGCGCTCCTTGATCGCGCGCTCCATGCGCAACAGACCGATACGGTACTGGTTCTCCATGAGTTCGCCGACCGAACGCACCCGGCGATTGCCGAGGTTGTCGATGTCGTCGATCTCGCCTTTGCCGTCGCGCAGATCGACCAGAGTCTTGATGACCGACAGGATGTCGTCCTTGCGCAGTACGCGCATGGTGTCGGGAGCGTCGAGCTCGAGACGCATGTTCATCTTGACGCGGCCGACGGCCGAGAGGTCGTAACGCTCGCTGTCGAAGAACAGCGAACGGAACATTGCCTCGGCGGTGTCCACGGTCGGCGGCTCACCCGGACGCATGACGCGATAGATGTCGAACAGCGCGTCTTCACGCGTCATGTTCTTGTCTGCGGCAAGCGTGTTGCGGATGTAGGCGCCGACATTGACGTGATCGATGTCGAGCAGCGGCAGTTCCTTGTAGCCGGTCTCGATCAGAACCTTGAGGTTCTTCTCGGTCAGCTCTTCACCGGCTTCGACGTAGATCTCGCCGGTCTTGGCGTTGACGAGGTCTTCGGCGATGTAGTGGCCGATCAACTCTTCGTCGGCCATGCGCAGGTGTTTGAGGCCCTTCTCCTGCAACTGGCGGGCCTGGCGGACGCTGAGCTTCTTACCAGCTTCGACGACGACCTTGCCGGTGTCGGCGTCAACGAGATCGTTGATCGCCTTGTAACCCTTGAGGCGGTTGGCATCGAACGGCACGCGCCAGCCTTCTTTGGCGCGCTTGTAGGTGACGTGCTTGTAGAACGTCGAGAGGATTTCCTCGCTATCGAGGCCGAGCGCATAGAGCAGCGACGTCACCGGAATCTTGCGGCGGCGGTCGATGCGCGCGAACACGATGTCCTTGGCGTCGAATTCGATGTCGAGCCAGGAACCGCGATACGGGATGATGCGGGCGGCGAACAACAGCTTGCCCGAGGAATGCGTCTTACCTTTGTCGTGATCGAAGAATACACCCGGCGAACGGTGCATCTGCGAGACGATGACGCGCTCGGTGCCGTTGACCACGAAGGTGCCGTTCATCGTCATGAGCGGAATGTCGCCCATGTAGACATCTTGTTCTTTGATGTCCTTGACCGAACGCGCACCCGTCTCTTCATCGATATCGAACACGATGAGGCGCAGCGTCACCTTGAGCGGCGCGGCGTAGGTCATGCCGCGCTGGCGGCACTCGTCGACGTCATACTTCGGCGGCTCGAATTCGTATTTGACGAATTCAAGCTGCGAGGAATTGGAGAAGTCCGAGATCGGGAATACCGACCGGAACACCGCCTGCAGGCCCTCGTCGGGACGGCCGCCGGCGGGCTCTTTCACCATCAGGAACTGATCGTAAGATGCCTTCTGAACCTCGATGAGGTTCGGCATCTCCGCGACTTCTTTGATTGATCCGAAAAATTTTCTTACGCGCTTGCGACCGGTAAACGTCTGCGCCATCGTTTCTCTCTCGATTCGATTTTAGCGGCAGCGCGGGCGCCTCTCCTAACAACCGCAATCCATCGCGATCATCGGGACAGGCGTCGGGGCTAACCGACTTCTATTATGTGATTCGGACCACGCCCGAACCGCCGCACACTTCACAACTCACCCGCGAGTGGCCTTAAAAACCGGCTCGCGGCCGCCTCCACCGTGACCGGTATCCGGTCACCTGAACTTCTTGTTTTGAAATCCCCGGGGGTAAGCCCCGGGGACCTCACCTAACTATGTATCCGACTACTTAAGCTCAACCTTGGCACCCGCCTTTTCGAGCGTGGCCTTCATCTTGTCGGCTTCTTCCTTGTTCACGCCTTCCTTGACGGCCTTCGGTGCGCCTTCGACGAGATCCTTGGCTTCCTTCAGTCCGAGGCCGGTGAGCGCACGGACTTCCTTGATCACCTCGATCTTCTTGTCGCCGGCCGCCGTCAGCATGACGGTGAACTCGGTCTTTTCTTCAGCGGCGGCAGCGCCGGCGCCAGCGGGACCGGCAGCGACGGCAACGGCCGCGGCGGCGGAAACGCCCCACTTTTCTTCCAACAACTTCGCCAGATCCGCCGCTTCCATGACGGTCAGGGTCGACAGTTCATCTACGATCTTCTGCAAGTCAGCCATTGTTCAGTTCCTGTTAGGTTCGAACCAGTTTGCGAGTTTGCTTTGAGCCGTCAGGCCGCAGCGCTCTTGGATGCGTAAGCTTGGATCACGCGCGCGACCTTGGCCGCGGGAGCGTTGGTGAGCTGTGCGATCTTGGTCGCCGGCGCCACGAGGAGGCCGAGGATCTTGGCACGCAGTTCATCCAGAGACGGCAGCGAGGCCAGAGCCTTGACGCCGTTCAAATCCAGAGCTGTTTTGCCCATCGATCCGCCGAGAATGACGAACGCTTCGTTCGCCTTGGCGAAATCGACGGCAACCTTCGGTGCCGCCACCGGGTCGCCTGAGTAGGCGAGCACGGTCGGTCCCTTCAGCAGGGACGCAATGGAGGCAACGTCGGTGTCCTTAAGTGCGATCTTGGCGAGACGGTTTTTTGCGACCTTCACGTGGCCGCCAGCCTGCTTCATCTGCTGACGCAGAGTCTGCATCTGGGCGACCGTGAGGCCCGCATAATGAGCCACCACCACGACGTTCGAGGTCTTGAAGACCCCGCTCAGCTCGGTGATGGACTCTGCTTTTGCCGCTCGATCCACTGCAAAGCTCTTTCCGGTTGACGGTTTGCCCGCATGTCGCGGGAACCGCCGGGTTGCTACCAGCCGTCCCGCTTCAAATTGCACGCGTAGCAATCCGGGCAGGACGACGCTCGAGTTAGCCTGCCCTCCAGTTCATGACCGAAGGTCATGAAACCGGATATCCGAGGTTCGAACCGACTTGGCGCAGCCTTTCGGCCGAGCAAATTCGGGTCTCATCCCCATCTATGCTGGCCCCGGTGAAAGGATTAAGCGTCAGCCTTGCGGCCTCGGCACCTGCAGTCTTGGACAGGTCGCCCGTTTCTGTTGCCAAAAACGGTCTTGCGCGCCTCTAAATCAAACGGCAGCGGCCTCTTCCCTTTCAGATATCCCGCCGGGAGCTCCAAAAGGAATTCGATCCGATCACCATTTGTTTGTTTTTAGGGACGCGCAAAGGCGTGCCGACAAACAGGGCCGGCACGCCCGATGGCGCTCATTTAGAGGGTCCGGCACCCTTTGCCAAGCCCTTTTTTAGCGGAAATCACCGCAATTTAAGGCAAAAAAGCGACGGCCGGCACCCGTAAAGGCACCGGCCGCAGCAAACGTTGATTCTGGCCTATTGCGCCGGGGCGAACAGGGTCGAGGCGTCGACTTTCACGCCCGGACCCATGGTCGAGGAGATCGCGACCCGGTTGATGTAGTGACCCTTGGCCCCCGGGGGCTTGGCCTTCTGCACCGCGTCGGCGAACGCCATGATGTTCTGGACCAGCTTTTCCTCGCTGAACGAGGCCTTGCCGACCCCGGCCTGGACGATGCCAGCCTTCTCCACCCGGAACTCGACAGAACCGCCCTTGGACGCCTTCACCGCATTGGCGATGTCCATGGTGACGGTGCCGACCTTCGGGTTCGGCATCATGCCGCGCGGGCCGAGCACCTTACCCAGGCGTCCGACCAGCGGCATCATGTCCGGCGTGGCGATACAGCGGTCGAAGTCGATAGTGCCGCCATTGACCTTCTCGACCAGGTCTTCGGCGCCGACAACGTCGGCACCGGCAGCCCGGGCTTCATCCGCCTTAGCGCCGCGCGCGAAAACACCGACCCGCATCGTGCGGCCCGAGCCGTTCGGCAACAACACCACGCCGCGGACCATCTGGTCGGCATGCTTGGGGTCGACGCCGAGGTTCATCGCGATTTCGATCGTCTCATCGAACTTCGCCTTGGCGCGGTCCTTCACCAGCTTGACCGCTTCCGCGATCGAGTAGGACTTTTCGCGATCGACGCCTTCGCGGGTGGCTTTGGTACGTTTTCCGATTGCCATGTTCGTTACTCCGCCACCGTGAGGCCCATAGAACGGGCGGAGCCTTCGATCATCTTCATCGCGGCTTCGATCGTATCGCAGTTGAGATCTTTCATCTTCTGCTCGGCGATTTCCTTGACCTGAGCCTTGGTCACCTTGCCGACCAGATCGCGGCCCGGCGTCTTCGAGCCGCTTTCGAGCTTGGCCGCCTTCTTCAGGAAGAAGGACACCGGTGGGGTCTTGAGCTCGAACGTGAACGAGCGATCCTGGTACGTGGTGATGATCACCGGGATCGGCGTGTTCTTTTCCATCTTCTGGGTCTGCGCATTGAACGCTTTGCAGAACTCCATGATGTTCAGGCCGCGCTGACCCAACGCCGGCCCGATCGGGGGCGACGGATTGGCAGCGCCTGCCGGCACTTGCAGTTTGAGGAATCCAGTGACTTTTTTAGCCATTTCTCACTCCGTTAGTGGTTCGGATTTTGACGGTTGGCGGCCGCCTCACCTCCCACGTCTCTGATGTCACCGGGGCCTCGTGGCCCCAGTGTTTACACGGTCAAAGCTTCTCCACTTGACCGAATTCGAGTTCCACCGGCGTTGCGCGGCCGAAGATCGACACTGCGACCTTGACGCGCGAACGGGCTTCGTCGACTTCCTCGACGGTGCCGTTGAACGAGGCAAAGGGCCCGTCCGACACGCGTACCTGCTCGCCGACTTCGAACGACACCGACGGCTTGGGCCGTTCGATGCCTTCCTGCACCTGGTGCAGGATGCGATTGGCTTCGGCTTCCGAGATCGGCATCGGCTTGTTGTCCGCGCCCAGGAAGCCCGTGACCTTCGGCGTGTTCTTGATGAGATGATAGACCTCGTCCGTGAGGTTCATCTTCACCAGCACGTAGCCGGGAAAAAACTTGCGCTCGGCGTTGACCTTGCGGCCGCGGCGCACTTCGGTGACCGTTTCGGTCGGCACCATGACTTCGTCGAAATGGTCTTCGAGCCCGCGCTGCTTGGCCTGCTCGCGGATCGACTCGGCGACCTTCTTCTCGAAGTTCGAATAGGCATGCACGATGTACCAGCGCTTCGGCCGGGTCGTCGTGGTGGTTGCAGCAATATCGCTCATTAGCTTAGCCCTAGCTCCCGATGCCGAGCACGAACGTAACGGCAATGCGGATGAATTGATCCGCGACCAGGAAGAATATCGAGGAGATCGCCACCATGACGAAAACCATGGCCGTGGTGATCATGGTTTCCTTGCGCGACGGCCAGGTCACCTTCCGCGTCTCTTCGCGGACCTCCTGAAGGAATTTGAACGGAGACGATGCCATACACTCAAGTCCTGATCTCAAGTCTTCTTATTCAACACGTTACTTAATCACCGCCGGCGGGTTTTGCCCGGATCTCCGCCTGGCAGGAGTGGCAGGACTCGAACCTGCAACCCCCGGTTTTGGAGACCGGTGCTCTACCAATTGAGCTACACTCCTCCGGAAGCGAATGCGGCGGACCATAAAGGCCCGCCGCGGCGATGTCATGCATTATACAGGCGGCTATTGCAAGGCCGACGGAGCCGCATCTTGGCCGGTTTTGCCCATTTTGAGGCCTTTGTCCCGCCCTGGCCGGCTCGTTGCGGGTTTACCCAGGGGAACTTACGCCTTAAGCTGGGCCGTCCCCAGCCTCGCAGCGATTATAGGCGGCCTTCGCTCTCCCTAACCGGCTCCGGCCGCGCTGACGCGCGGTGGTCGCGCCAGCGACCTGCCCGCGGCGTTTCTAAATTCCGATATTCATGTTCTTAACATCGCAGCTACGCGGCGACGGCCACCGCCGATGGACAAGTGCGAATGGCCTTGTCGCATCAGCGCTATTGAACGCGCACACGAGGTCATACGAGTCGCAATAAGTTAAGTTATTCGGGCGTTCAGCGAGTTCGGATTAACACCCTGCGCGCTAATTGCGCGTTATCGACTGCGCCCCTAATGCCACGACACCACGAAAGGTGGATGGCATGTCCAACGTCAGGCAGATTTTCGTCCGTCAACTCAAATTCATCGCACTGGTCGGCGCGCCGCTGCTCGTCGCCGGTTGTTCGAACGCGCCGACATGCGCGGAGGGCAGCACGTCGGAAGCGTGCCGCGTGCGCGGCGGACCCGAATACACCTCATCGGTGAATACGTCGCGCAATCCGTATCGCGAAACCACGGGGTCGATCGCGCGGCCGGTCATCAGCAGACCGGCCACCGTCTATGTGCAGCCTTATCCGCGGCAAGTCGTCTATGCGCCGTCCCAGCGTCAACTCGAGATCAACCGCCTGGCCCGCCGGCAAGCCGCGACCTGCGAAGCGACGGCGTCGATCCCGCAGTACCGCGAAACCACAGCTTCGATCCCGCGGTATCGCGAAACCACCGCGTCGATACCGAGGTATCGTGAAACCACAGGTTCGATTTCACCTGCCGCAAGGTATTCGCCAACCACACCGGCACGCGCAGTCTGGCATGTCGTCGTGCCAGGAGAAACTTTATCGACGATCGCTCGGCGCTACCAAGTCTCGGTCATCGAAATCGCACGCATCAACGAATTAAGGAATTTTCCGCAAATCAAAAGCGGCAGCATGATCATGATACCTCTGACGTGAATCCGCGATCCTTGTACTGAGCTCCTCCACTGCTCTCATGAGCAACTGGCGCCGCAAGCGTCGGTTTTTTTCGATCAGAGAAAATATTCACCACACATGTTAAGTCGATTCGTACACAACTTGGATAGTTTTCAACTTGCGCCTGTGGGGTCGCTAACTTTTAAGGGGGTTGCTACGTGTCAAACACATCCGAAATAACGCTCGTCATGGTCGACGATAACGCCGACGAGATTTTTCTGACCCGGCGTCAAGTGCGGCGCGATGGAATCGTCAACAACTTCGTCTCCGAAAAGAAACCGGAGCATCTGCTCGAGACTTTGACGCATCTGGGCAAGACCGGTGTCGACAAATCCAAGCTCATGATCCTGCTCGACATCAAGATGCCGCGCTCGGACGGTTTCGATACGCTCAAAAAATTGCGCGCCGATCGCGAATTCAAAGATGTGCCGGTGATCATGCTGTCGGCTTCGGACGATGCCTCCGATATGTTCGAGGCGTTCGATCTCGGCGCCAACGGCTACATCGTCAAGCCGTTCAAGTCGGACGAGTTCTTCGCCGCGATGACCAATCTGCCGGACATCAAATACCAGCTGATCAAGCAGGTGCAATAATCGGCACACACCACAAGATGCGACGCGCGTTGCTCGAAAGCGAAAGTCAGATCCATCTCATCATGGACTGCGTGACTGACTATGCCATTTTCCTGCACGACCTCGACGGCCACATAGTCAAGTGGAACAAGGGCACCGAGATCATACTGGGATATTCCGCCGAGGAGTTGGACGGGTTCGACGTCACACGGCTGTTCTTCCGCGAAGCGCCCGACAAGATCAGTCAAGCCGAGGCGGCTCTGACGGACTTCGTGCATCGCGAAACCGAAGGCTGGCGGTTGCGTAAAGACGGCAGCCGCTTCTGGGCGAGCGGCGTAGTGCAGCCAATCGTCGATAGCGCAGAAAGAGCGATCGGCATGGCTGTCGTGCTGCGCGACATGACCAAGCAGCGCGACGATGCCGAGATGCTGCGATCGGTAAATGAGAAAGCTGAAGCCGCGGTATTGGTGGAAAGCAAACTGCGCGGCGAAATCGAGGCCGCCAACATCGACCTGGTCTCCGCCAACCGGGGGCTGCAGCAGTTCACCTCGATCGTCGCGCACGACCTGCGCGCGCCGCTGAAACGCATCGACGCCTTCATGACCGCGCTGCGCGAGGACTACACCGACCGGTTGGACGATGAAGGCAAGGAGATGATGGCGCGTGTCAGCCGCGGCGCGGCGCGCATGGAACTCATGCTCGATTCCCTGCTCGACTATTCGCGCTACAACGCCGACGCCATCGGCGGCAAATCCGCCGATCTGGCCCACGTCATCAAAGGCGTGATGGAGACCTGCGACTTCGAGACATTGGAGTCCAGGATCAACATCAACGTCGCGGACGCGCCGCGGGTCAAAGGCGACCCCCTGCTGCTGGCGCATGTTTTCCAGAATCTTATCGGCAACTCGATCAAATTCCGCCGCGGCGACCACGTCTGCGTTGACATCGAGGCCCAGGCGAGCGGCGACGTCGTGATGATCAGCATCAGCGACAACGGCATCGGCATCGAGGCGCGGTTCGCCGACCAGGTATTCGACATGTTCGCTCGTCTGCACGACGACGACGAGTACGAAGGCACCGGCATTGGCCTCACGGTCTGTCGCAAGATTGTTACTGATCACGGCGGCCGCATCTGGATCGACCCGGATTACGATGCCGGCACACGCATCTATGTGACGTTGCAGCCTGCCGCGGGCGAGCGGCAACCCGAGCCTGATTTGATTATGCAGCTACATCAGACGATGCAGCGCATGCCGCGCGGAGCGCCCGGCATCGGCCCGGACATCCATCGTAATCACCACGCCCATTTCGATCGCAAGGCGCGCTGACGTTTTAGTTCGATTGTGACCCGGGGAGAATTCAGCCCGCCTTCGCTGTGGCTACGGCGGGCAACCTTCGCGGCTTGCCAACTGCAACGCTGGAGGCGCGAAGGTTGGAGCGGGTGAAGGGAATCGAACCCTCGTATTCAGCTTGGAAGAACGGATTCCCCGCGTTTCGGCAAGCTCTTGGAAACGCTAACTCTTTGTTAGCTCTAGTTTTATTGACATTTGTTGGCTCCAGCTCGACGCTCTGGAAAATTAAGCGTTTTCAACGACGTTGTAGAGATGTTGTACGGAGCTTGTGGCCAATGCCCAATGTGCAATACGAGCGGCTGAAGAAAAGGCTCAGCTTGGAGGACGTAAGTCGCGCGCTCTGGCTCTGCCGAAAGCCCAGCGAAAAGGCGCGCATCATCGAGTGGGCTGACACGGAGTCCATCGGCTTGGTCCTCCGGATCACTAAAAGGGACGCAAACTGGCTGATCCGACGACGTGACTGCACCATTCGCATCGGAACGTGCGAAGAGGTGGGCCTTCCGCTCGCGCGCGACGTTGCCGACAAGACCCGGGCCGCTGCCAAACGCGGTCGCAATCTCAAGACGTTTGTTGACCGCCTCGTCGCGGGCAAACTGGCCACCCATGAATATCACGACAAATGGCAGGACAAGATCGACCTGGAGTGGGCCGACACGATCGCTGATGAAAATTCGGAGCACGGCCGGCGTTGGCTAAAGGGCGAACACCAGCTCACTTGGACCTGGAAGAACCTTACAGACCATTTCCTCGAAGAAAAGCTGAAGACGCTCAAAGAGGGATACCGCAGGGATTACGAACATTACCTGCGACTGCCGGAATTTGACGTTATTGCGGAAATTCTGGTCAAGGACCTTGATATTGAATATCTCGAATTGGTCCGCGACCGGCTACTCGCGGCCTACGCTAAGTCAACGGTCAGCAGAGCTTTAGGGCAAGGGCGAGAGATGCTGACATGGGCATGGCGCTCAAACGTCAGAAAGTCCGGGCTGAAGAATTGCAAGGACGACTGGTGGCGGCGCTGGCATGTGGCGTACAAAAGCAATGTACGGACGCGCCGTCCAAGTTTTGAGGAACTGGCGCGCACGATGGTGCTGGCCGACGAGTTCCGCAACCTTGCGGATGGAGAACATGAAACCTATTCGGGCACGGTATGCGCCTTGTGGATCGCCGTGCTGACCGCCCAGCGGACCGGAGCTCTGCTGATGATGCGGCCCGATCGCCTGTTCGCACCAGAGCGAAGCGAGAAACTTCCACGGTGGAAAATCGCGAATTGGAAGGCGGGAGAGATGAAGGGCGGTCGCGACGGCGGACGACCGCATTCGCTGCCAATTCCCCCGCGGGCGCTCGAAGTCCTGGAGCGCTTTCGCTCGGAAGACCCGCGAAAGTCGGAATGGATGTTTTCAGCCAAAAAGCCCACAGACCGTATTACGCAATCGGCGTTAAACAACCTGATGTACCGGCTTCAAGGCCGGGTGTTCGACCACCGAAAAAAGAACAAGCCGGATCGGCCGGGCAAACCTGGACCTAAGCCCGCAGCCCAAGACAAAATCCGCAAAAATCTGTTCTTGGAATTCGGCATCAAACCGTGGACTCTGCACGACATCCGCCGCTCGCTCACGAAATTTCTCGACGACAATCGCCTCGGCGGTGCGGCATCGGCTATCCTCGCCCACAAACATAAAGGCGAGAAGATCCCGGACGAAGAACGCGTGGCCGCGGTCACAGAGTTGCACTACAATTCGTCGCAGCGCATTTCGCTGAAGGCCGAGGGCATGAAGCTCTGGGTCGATGCCATTCTTGATGCCTGTGCGCGCGAGCGGCTGAAACTCAAGAAAGCATCTGCAAACTGAGCGCCGATTGTAGCCAAATCTGTTGGAAGTCCGCGAGAGTCGCGGCCTAGTGTTAATATAGAGACTCAAGCTCCCGGCGACGCGGCGGAGGAGATGGAGGGATTTTCCCCAGGTCGCAAGAAACGCCCATAAATCAAGGGTTTCGTGGCTGCCTTCTAAGGCTTTGTGTACCAGTCGAGTGTGCCTTTTGTCGAGACTTGGTTTGGCGGGGCACGGGACTCGAAACGAGTTTAGCCAGCCGAGGAAGCACTCACTCTATGGCCCCCAAGAAAATCCGCAGAGGGACACTGAAATCGCTCGTATGGAGCTTTCTGGGCAAATGTTAGCTATGCTGGACGATGGCCCCTTTCCCGACCGGCTACGACGTCTGCTTAGTGCCGATTGTGTTGCAAAAGTCGAAAGTTGCAGGGCGACGAATTCTTCGCGAAAACACGAAACGGGAAGCTATCGCCGATTCGTATAACCTCTATCGCAGTACCGAAGTCGCCTGTGAGTTTAACGTGAGGCGATGAGGTCCCTCACATGTTTACACGAAAGCCGCGCCTGCAGCCCGCATAATTTTTGATCACCAGTGCAAAACGACTTTTGCAACACAATCTGCCAAACGCGGACTCAGACCAACAATGCAACAAGCTACCGGGATATCGACCAACCTATTGCTTCGCTAACTCAGCCATGCCGTCTTGAAACTCGACTTGCGGCGCCCAACCAAGTTCACTCCGCAGCCGCGACGAGTCCGCCGTAATGTGTCGCACGTCGCCGAGCCTGTATTGCCCAGTTACGACCGGCGTCGGTCCGTTCAAGGCACGCGCAAGTGCAGCAGCCATTTCGCCCACGGTGCGCGGTGTGCCGGAGCCGACGTTGAACGACCTCACACCTGCTGCGTGTTTTTCGCAAGCGAGCACAGTTGCCGCGGCAACATCGCGGACGTGGACAAAATCGCGGCGTTGGCGGCCATCCTCGAAAACTCGGGGTGCTTCTCCGCGCCGCAGCGCCGAGGTGAAAATCGCGGCGACTCCGGCATAAGGCGTGTCGCGCGGCATGCCCGGCCCATAGACATTGTGATAGCGCAGCGCCGCGACCGAACCGCCGGTCACGCGGGCCCAGTTTGACGCATAAAACTCCTGGGCCACTTTGCTGCTGGCATAGGCGTTGCGTGGGTCGAGCGGCGTATCCTCATCGACGAGTTTCGTATTTAGGGAGCGATTGCAGATCGGACAGGGCGGCTCAAAATTGCCACGTGATAGCTCCATTTCGACGCGGGGCGCCGGACGCACCGGCCCGTGCTCCGGACAAAGGGCATATCCCTCTCCGTAAACCACCATCGAACTGGCGAGCGTCAGTCTTTCGACGCTGGCGCGCGCCATGCCGGCCAGCAGCTCCGCCGTTCCGGCATCGTTCGACGATGCATAGTCCGGAAGATCGCTTACATCGACGCCAAGGCCGACTTTGGCGGCGAGATGTAGCACAGCTTCGACGCCAACGAGCGCGCGATCGATCGCGGCCGCGTCGCGGACATCGGCGACGATCAGCTCTGCGCCATCCGGCGGACTGGTCTTGCCGTCTTTGTGCACATCGGGCCGCAACGAATCGAGGACACGTACCTCGTGACCGTGCCCAAGAAGCTCGCGCAGCACATGGCGGCCAATGAAACCGGCGCCGCCGGTAAGGAGAACACGCATCGTCAAGATTCCTTTGCGCGGGCCGCTGGCAACCGCGGCGCGTCCTGCCGGAGCGAGGCGGCAAGCCGGAGAAAGGTCGTCACGATCTTCCAGCCGGCCTGCAAGCCTGCGACCAGATTGCCCGAGACTTTCGACACGCCGCCGCGGCGGCAGCGATGGTCGACCGGAACCTCCAGGATGCGCAGCCTGCCGGCCGCTACCCGCATCTGCATTTCAAGATTCCAGCCGTATGTCTGCTCCTGCATCCCCAACGCGCGCAGGCCATCTGCGCGCATGGCCCGGAATGGCGACATGTCCGTAAACTTGACCCCATAAGTCAGGCGCAGCAGCAGGCCAGCAAGCCAGCCCGCCAGCACCTGTTGCGGCGTCATGCTGCCCTGCTCGCGGTTGCCCCGCAGCCGCGAGCCCATCACGAAATCGGCCTCATCGCGCACGACAGGGCCTACCACGGCCTTCATGAATGCCGGGACATCGCTGCCGTCGCCATCAAGAAAACAAACGATTTCTGTGTCCGGACGAACGGCGCTCAGACCGGTCGCGCAGGCTCGCCCGTAGCCGCGTTGCAGCTGCTGTACGACACGCGCGCCTGCGTCAGCCGCCTGTTTCGACGTCGCATCCGTCGACCCGTTATCAACCACCACGACCTCGTCGACGCCCTGGGCCAGCACCTCGCGCACGACATCGGCTATAGGTTCTTCCTCGTTGAGGCACGGGATTACAACGCTGACAGTTCGGTCACCTTCGGGAAATCGCATGATCTAGTTATACCGCAACCGCGGCTTTGCGCTCGCGAAGGAATTGCCGCGTCGCGGGTGCGTCAGCGCCTGCGAGGCCTCGAGCCGACGGACGGCCGAACAACTCGTCTTCCAGCATTCGAAACGACGCCGCATCGTCGACGTCGTACCAACCCCGAACGGTCATGACCGGCAATCCAATTTCGCGTGCCCGATCCAGCGTCAAACGGTAAACCTCGCTGGTGCTCCAGGGAATATCCGAGAACAGCCGGGCATGGGGCTTTGAAAGCCCCACCAAAGTGTAGCCCCCGTCGATCGCCGGGCTCAAAGTCACGTTGTCGCCTCGGCGAACAGCGTCGACCGCTTGCCGCAAGATCGCTTTCGGTAATGTCGGCGAGTCGGAGTTGACCAGAATAGCGCCTTCGTGACCTTCGGCCAGGAGGTCGGCCGTTCCCTTCAGCAAGCGTTCGCCGAGATCGCCTTCGCCCTGGGGCATCAATGCAAACGGCGTCGGCAGCAATTGCCGCAAGGCCGGCTCGGTACCCAACGGGGTGTAGACGGCATAACCGGCAACATCACCTTCGTCGGCGAGCGACTGGATGGTGCGTGACAGATCGCGAATGAAGCAAGCCGACAAAACCGCGCATTCCTCGGGCTTGAGTGGCGGCGATAACCGGGTCTTGGACTTCCCCGCCATCGGCGTCTTGCAGATGATCGCAACCGCAACAGTGTTCGCCATGCAATATCCTCGGCCGTCAGGACGGCGGCGCCAAAATCTAAATAGCGCCTGCGAGTGCGCGTGTTAGGTCCAAAAACAGTTCGTCGGTGTCTTCCAAACCGACCGAGAACCTCAGCAGGTTGCAAGGGCATGGCGAACCTTCGCCCTCGATTGACGAACGATGTTCGATCAGGCTTTCAACGCCACCGAGGGAGGTCGCGCGCTTCCATAACTCGACACGGGAAGCCACCGCGATGGCTGCCATTTCGCCGCGCCTGATCTGCAAGGAGAACATCCCGCCAAAGCCGCCGTTCATTTGGCGCAGCGCGACCTTGTGGCCGGGGTGATGTTCAAGGCCTGGATAAAGAACCCGCTCGACCGCCGGATGGCCGACCAATTGAGCGGCAAGCTTGGCGGCGCTCTTGGCTTGCGCTTTGACACGGACGTCGAGCGTACGCATGCCGCGCATCAGTAACCACGCCTCGAAAGGTCCGAGCACGCTGCCGTGCTGGCCGCGCATTTTGCTAATGCGAGACCACAGCTCGCCGCGGCTTAAGGTTGCCAGCGCGCGGCAACGACGTCGGAATGACCGTTGAGATATTTTGTTGCCGAATGCATGACGATGTCGGCGCCCAAGGACAGCGGGCGTGTGAACACCGGCGTCGCAACCGTGGAATCGACGCACAGCACCGCTTCACACGCATGAGCAATGTCGGCAACAGCCGTAATATCGGTAACCGACCAAAGCGGATTGCTGGGCGTCTCGATCCAGAACAAGCCGGTCTCTCCGGGGCGAATTGCCGTGCGGACAGCGTCGAGATCGGATGTTTCAACAAAGGTCACGCTATGCCCGTAACGGCCAATTTCGTGCAGCCAAGAGCGGAACCCCCAATACATGACTTGGGACGCAACGATATGGGTCGGCCTGTCGAGCGCCAATAAAACGGTCGTGGCAGCGGCCATGCCGGACCCAAACAGCAGCGCCTCGTCGGCCCCCTCAAGCGCGGCGATCACATTCTGGGCCTGTTCGACCGAGACATTATCGGTTCGGCCGTAGACGTAGCCGGCCCGATAACCGTTATCGGGGTCCCGTAAGTACGTTGCAGACATATGAATGGGAGGGACGATAGCCTTCGTCACCGGATCATTGACGCCTAGCGCCTGTGCCACAATTGTTGCAGGGGAAAAGCGCGACTTAGTTTGGTCGTCCATGCAATCTGCTAACTTTAAGGTCCGTGAAGCGTTCCACGAACGGAGTAGCCAGGCGAAAATTATACTCCCGACCAAGTGACAGGCGAAAGCCGTACCATCAGATCAGGGACAAACGATAACAGGTCAAATAATCAAGCGAGCATCAAGAAGCTGTGAGCGTATTGCGTGGTTTTGATCAAGAAAAAGAGCGCAGATCTTGCCACCTACTGTGCTGGAAGAAAGCATTTAAGGCAGATAAAAGCATATGGCTGATCGCGATGGGCAAGCAACAGGTCAAATTCGGGCATGATGCCGACGAGCATCCAAGTTCTCGTTTGCTTCGCAGCCGCTATTTTGTTTTGGACAGCTATCGGCTTTTCGCTTAGCCGATGGCTGGCACCGCCTGCACTGGCCCTTGCCATCGCGCCTGCGTTCGGATGGGCAGTGCACAGCGCACTCGCCTTGCCGCTTTATCGCGCACTCGAATTTACGCCAGGAATCGTTGAATTCTGCTCGCTCGCGGCCCTGGCTACCGCGGGTCTTTCATTTCGGCTGTCTGCACCGGTCGATGATCGCACCGCCGCCGCCCGCATTCCGGTGCTGGCTTACGGTCTGGCAGCCGCGCTCGCCGCCCTAGTCGCTGTTGCCGTATTCCCCAAAATGTCCGGCGACGCGGTTACACTTGCCGGCCCGATTTTCGATCATTCGAAAGTCGCGATGATCAACGAGATGGTCCGGCTGGGTCTGCCACCTAGCAACCCCTTTTTTGGCGAAGCCGGGCATGAGGCACGGCTGGTTTATTATTATCTTTGGCATTTCAGCGCGGCTGAGCTCTCCCTCACTTTCGGAGTCGGCGGATGGACCGCCGATGTCGCACTGACGGCGTTCACAGCCTTCGCGACCCTCGCCCTCATGATGGGCTTTGCCGTCTGGATGGCCGGGCGTGCCTCGGCGGCCTATTTTGTCATACTACTCGCCTTTGCCGCATCGCTTCACCCGGTCGTCGAATTCGTGGTGCCTCCGGAAACGCTCTACGGCTACATGTTGCCACCGACGGGTTTTGCCGGCTGGCTGTTTCAATCAACATGGGCGCCGCAGCACGTCGCTTCAGCAGGCTGTGTCGTGCTGTCGACCTATTTGTTGATGCGATTGGCGCGGCAACCATCGGCGCTTATCATCGCCGCCCTTGGCTTGGTCGGAGCTGCTGGATTCGAGAGTTCGACCTGGGCTGGCGGCTTTGTGTTCGGCGCGGCGGCCCCCTTGATTGCTATCGTTCTGCTGATCGGCTGCGCGCCCAAAGACCGGTTGCGGTTTTTAGTATCGTGCGCGGTGGCCGGGCTGATTACAGTAATTCTTGCCTTCCCCTTCCTGCGCGACCAGGCCGCAGCTTCCGCCGCCCGCGGCGATGAAAGCCCGATCGCGTTTCAAGCGCTTGAGGTTTTTGACGACGGCGTCCCCGAAGGCTGGCGCCGGATTCTGGACATACCGGCCTATTGGCTCGTTCTGCTCGTGATAGAATTTCCTGCGATCTACCTTCCCGGACTTTTCTCACTGGTAGGCACCCTTCGCACGAAGCCGGTGTCGGGCGACGAAATGCAAACGAGTCGAGCGTTCGCGGCATTGGCGCTGGTTAGCTTGATCGTCGCGGGTACCTTCACCATCACTTTCGCCGACAACAACGACCTCGGCTGGCGTGCGGTTCTTCCCGGCGTTTTCATCCTGACGATCTTTGCCGCAACCGGGCTTTCGCGGTGGCTGGCAACAGCTGTGCCATGGGCTGCCGCAGTGGCCTCGATACTACTAGTGCTAGCCTTGCCACGATCGTTTCAGATCGCTTCCGCCAACATCAACGGTTCGCCTTCGACGTCGGACCAAGTCTTCGCCACAACGCCGCTACTGTGGGACGCGGTCCGGAAGTATGCGGGCCCGGATGAACGCGTCGCCAACAATCCGCGATTCATGGAGAGCATGACGCCTTGGGCCATCAACATTTCCTGGGCGCTGCTGGCCAACCGGCGTTCGTGCTATGCGGGCTCCGGATACGCGGCACCGTTCACCACGCTATCGTCGGAGCGGATTGCCGAGATCGACGGGTTATTCAGAATTGTTTTTGACGGCAAGGGCACGGCTGCCGACATTCGCGTCCTCGCGACGCGTTATCAATGCCGAGTCGCCGTTCTGACTGCCGAAGATGCCGCGTGGGCACACGATCCTTTTGCAAACAGCCCCCACTACAAGTTGGCCGAAGAAAAGCCGCAACAGTGGAAAATCTATCGCAGCATTGATGCTCCAAGCCGCTGATTAGCGTCGAGCCAGCGCGATCCGGATGATCTCGTCATTGGCGATCACGGTGTCATTGCCCTGCGACCAGGTCGGTTCCGACTCGAAATCCTCGCGCGGCATGTCGACCGCATCGATCTGGAGCGCAAGGATGGCAACCACTTCGATGGGCACCGCCACTGGCCGCCCGAACCACCCGAACCATTTGCTGTACGATACGATCAGCTTGATCTTGCCTTTCGGCGAACGGACCACTTTCTGGACGTGACCGAGAGTCACATCGTTTTCGTCCAGCAACGGCAGGCCGATCAGGTGGCCGACCCGCACCTTCTGTGGAAATCGCTTGGCCATCTTGGCCTCGGGCGATTCCTCCTCGTTAGCTTTCTCCTGCGCCTGCTGCTGTTGTTGAGCGAGAACAACCGGCGCCGCACGCGCTGCGATCGTAAGAGCCGAAACCGACGCCAATACCGCAAATCCAATGGCTAGCCTGCGCATCCGACTCCCCCGGTCGCTATGACCTCGCACGAGTATTGCACGATTTGTCTCTGCGGTGCGATCACGCCTTGTGCACGAGAATATGACCGTAAAGCCGTTGATTTTACTCTGCACCTGCTCATAACCTCCGTTGTGATCGGTGAGAATCGCCGCATCGGAAGGGGGAGTTTTACATGTCGGCTGGCGACACCGCCTTGAGACGTCACCCGCGCAAACTACACCCGCTTCCGCTCCGCCTCATGCATTGGACCAATGCGGTGGCCATTTTCATCATGATCGGCAGCGGCTGGAAGATCTACAACGACGAAGTCATTTTCGGCTGGCTGCATTTTCCGGAATTTCTCACTATTGGCAAATGGGCGCAGCACGGCCTGCAATGGCATTTTCTCGGGATGTGGATTTTCGCGATCAATGGGTTCGCCTATCTCATTTACGGGATTGTCACAGGACGCTTACGCCGCATGCTGCTGCCGGTGCGCTGGAGCGAATTGATTGCCACCATCAAAGACGCGCTAAGCTTTCGTCTTTCGCACGATGACCCTACAAAATACAACACAGTACAGAAGCTGCTGTATATCGGCGTCATCTGCGCCGGCATCATGATGGTGATATCGGGTCTCACCATTTGGAAGCCGGTTCAGCTTTCGGAGCTGCTCACGCTGTTCGGCAGTTTCCAGAATGCACGGCTGGTGCATTTCCTGTCGATGTCGGCAATCGTGAGTTTTCTGGTCGTGCACATCGCACTCGCGCTGCTGGTGCCGCAGACCTTGGTTGCAATGTTGACCGGTGGCCCCGCTATCGATGATAAACAGCCATCAACTTCTATCGAAACCCGGAGCGCATCATGACACTCCGCACGCCTTCGCGTTCAATCTTTCGACCAAAACGAACCGTCAGCCAGGATGTCCTCAAGGAAAACCGGCGTCTGATCGAACAGATCGACCGGCGCAAAGTGCTGCGCGGTGGTTTGAGCCTCGGCGCACTTACATTCCTCACAGGCTGCGATGTCAGTGAGAACGACCAGGTGCAAACCGCATTGCGGGCCGTGTCGAGTTGGAACGACAAGGTCCAAAGCGTGATGTTCAGACCGAACCACTTGGCCCCGACCTTTTCGGAATCGCAGGTGGTGATACCGCCCCGCTTCAACGCACATTATGACGTCGAGGACGTCAAGCCGGTCGGTGGTGCCGGCTGGAAGCTCGAACTGGCCGGCCGTATCGAGAACAAAAAGCCCTGGACCGTGCGCGACATTTACGCGTTGCCCGAACAGGAGCTCATCATCCGCCACATCTGTGTCGAGGGATGGGATTATATCGGCCAGTGGTCGGGCCCCAATTTGCGTCAGTTTCTGGAGCGCATCGGCGCCGACACTACGGCAAAATACATCGCGTTCCGCTGCGCCGATGGCTACACCGAAAGCCTGGACATGCCGACGGCGCTGCATCCACAGACCATTCTCGCCACCAAATACGCGCGCGAGCCGATCACCGACCCGTTCGGATTTCCCATCCGCCTGCGAACGTCGACGAAGCTGGGCTTCAAGAATGCGAAATGGATCGTGTCGATGGAAGTCACCAACGACTTCCCAGAAACCTATTACGGCAAAGAAGGGTTCAACTGGTTCAGCGGGATATGATTTGACCCGACCGAGCTTTACGCCAAGATACTGACAGATTGACCGGGCGTATCGGTGGGCGGTGGCGCCACCGGCTCGTTCGATGAAATATTCGAAGCGAGCGATCCGCCGAACGTGGTTACCGGTTGGTTATCGAAACTCGACGCCGCATTGACGCCGCTGGCTTTGTCCGGCGACAGACCGGTCACCTCAATCGGTTGCCTGGCTTTCTTTGCAGAATCGGCTTCGCGCTTCTTTGTATCTTCGGCCTCGGCTTTGCGGGCCCAATCCACATCATAACAATTTCGGCAGACCGTACCGTTGATCTTTACCGGCGTCTGCAAAATGCCCATGGGCAATGACGCTAGGTTCCAATTGTAAATAGCAGTTGAATCGATCGATAACGGACGCGTGATGGCCAGCGGATTCAACGACGTGTCGAGTTAGGGTGCAGCCAACAATACGACGGGCGTCATTCTGCCAGCTTAGGCCACAAGACTAATATCGGACTAAATAGTCCAATATGGTAATGGTAACTGTCGCCGGACGAGCAGCCAATGATCCGGCGGCGCTAAGGGCACCAAGATCGATTAAGGATTCTACCCGACGCTCCGCAACCAAACGCACTTGGGGATCACAATGGAAATCGTTCTTTACTACGCGCCGATTGCTTGCTCGCTCGCGCCCTATATCACTCTTACCGAAGCCGGCGCAGACTTTGAGGTGCGTAGCATCAATCTGAGGAAGGGCCAGCAGAAGTCCCCCGAGTATCTGAAGATCAACCCCAAGCACAAAGTGCCGCACCTCGTAGTCGATGGCAAAACGCTGAGCGAGAACGTCGCTATCCAGCAATGGATCGATATGACCTTCCCCAGCGCGAACCTGCTTCCGAAGGACCCATGGCAACGACTCCAGGCAGTGTCGCTGCTGTCGTGGTGCTCGTCTGGGATCCATCCCTACCTAACCCGAATGAACTCGCCGATCGCCGTGTGCGATGTGCCGGGCACCGAGGATAGTGTGTTCAAGATTGCCAAGTCTCACCTGTTTGAGAATTACAAGCTTGCCGACGAGCTACTGGCTGGCCGCGAATACTTCTTCGACCACTTCACCGCGCCCGATTCGCACTTCTTCTGGTGCTTTCGCCGTGGGACCTTGTTCGACATCGACATGTCGCAGTTCAAGAATTGCACGGCACACTTTGAACGCATGAAAACTCGCGCGAGCGTTCAGAAACTTCTCGCCTTCGAAAAATCTGTACAAGCAGAGTTTGCCAAAGCAGCCTGAAAGCTGCCATTTCGCTGGCTTGACTTGATAGGCCGTCTTCGGTTCTCAATTCGATCAACTCAAGCACGGCTTATTTTTTCGCGGAATACGAAGCATCCTGCATGGGTGCTGCGGATGACAACACCCGCCGGATTCAAAATATCGAGTTCTGGGGCATCATCGACGGCGGGGCGCGTCGGTAGCCTTGTGGCGTTTGCGCCCAAAT
>Ga0193699_10000330_pt1 | contig 21400 bp, 17 predicted proteins | sample L3c2metaG_FD_160095 | JGI IMG/M metagenome (GOLD analysis project Ga0193699, IMG submission 160095) | Soil microbial communities from a riparian zone of the East river system, Colorado, United States - L3c2 | ecosystem: Environmental > Terrestrial > Soil > Riparian zone | place: USA: East...
ACGCGGCTTTCCGGCGATGCGGTAGAATTGCGCGCCGCCGGGCGCGCCGCTCTCATCGGCGGCGTCTGTAAGGATTGCGGCAATCAGACATTCCCCCGCAGCCCCGTTTGCTGCGTCTGCATGAGCGAAGCGATCGAGCCCCAAGCCATGCCGCGCACCGGCACGCTCTACGCCTTCAGCACGGTTCATGTGGCGGCGAAGAAATGGAACAAGCCGATGTGCATCGGCTATGTCGACCTGCCCAACGGCGCGCGTGTGTTCACCCATCTGGAAGGCGCCGACCTCGCCATCGGCGATGCCGTGGAAGTCGGTATGGGCATGGTGGGCGAAGACGAGAACGGACCCATCGAAACTTTCGTCTTCCGGCGGGCAAAATCATGAAGGACGTTTCGGTCATCGGCGTGGGCATGATCCCGTTCGGCAAGTATCCGGACACAAACATCGCCGATATCGGCTGGCCGGCGGTGAAATCCGCCATCAAGGATGCCGGGATCGAGGGCAAACGGATCGAAGCAGTCTATTCCGGCACGGCGCGCGGCGGCGCGATGGTGGGCCAACGCATCATGGGCCGCCTCGGGCTCGCCGGCCTTCCTATCGTCAATGTCGAGAACGCTTGCTCGTCGAGCTCGTCGGCGCTGGCGCAAGGCGTCATCGCGGTTGGCTCTGGCGCCTATGACGTCGTGCTCGTCATCGGCGTCGAGAAGTTGACCAAATTCGGCGGCGGTACGCTGCCGCTCGACGAGGATGATTGGGAGGTCCGGCTTGGTCTTTCCATGCCCGCGCTCTACGCCATGCGCGCCCAGCGCTACATGCATGATTACGGCGTGAAGGCGGAACAGATCGCCGGCGTGTCGGTGAAGAACCGCAAGAACGGTGTGCTCAATCCCGATGCGCAGATGCGCAAAGAGGTAACAGTGAGCGAGGTGATGGGCTCGCGCATGATCGCCGACCCGTTCACGCTGCTGCAATGCTGCCCCACCGGCGACGGCGCGGCGGCGATCATTCTCGCGTCAGACAAGGTCGCTAAGCAATTCCGCAGCGATCCCATCCAAGTGCGTGCATCGCACCTCACCAGCGGAAGATTCATGGCGGGCTTCCGCGACATGACTTCGCCCGAAATCACCGTGCGCGGCGCGGCCGAGATTTTCGAGGAAGCCGGGCTCGGCCCGCAAGACATCGACGTCGCCGAAGTGCATGACGCGTTCTCGATCGCCGAGCTGCTTTATTACGAAGCCTTCGGCTTCTGTCCGCGCGGCGAAGGCGCGGCCCTCTTGGAAAGCGGCGCGACGAGTCTCGGCGGCCGCATTCCCATCAATCCCTCCGGCGGCTTGCTCGCCAAGGGCCATCCGGTGGGCGCGACGGGCGCGGCACAGGTGGTCGAGATCGTGCGTCAATTGCGCGGCGAAGCGGGCCCGCGTCAGGTCGACGGCGCGAAGGTGGGTCTGACCCATGCCACCGGCGGCGGGATTTCCGGCTTCGACCATGGCGCCTGCTCGATCCACATTTTCCAGCGGTGATCGCATGGCGGCGAATGCCAAGGGCCGGCCGCTTGCGGGCATTCGCGTTCTCGATCTGACGCAGTTTCTCTCCGGCCCCTACGCCACGCAGATTCTCGCCGACCTCGGCGCCGACATCATCAAGTTGGAGCCGCCGCAGGGCGATCCCATTCGCGTCGTGCCGCCGCATTTCGTCGGCGAAGACAGCGTCTATTACCTTTGCATCAACCGCAACAAACGCTGCGTCGCGGTGGACATGAAGGTGGATGCGGGCCGCGAACTGGTGAAGAAACTCGCACTCTCGTCGGACATCGTGATGGAGAATTTCCGCCCCGGCGTGCTCGAACGTTTGGGCCTATCAGCCGAGGCGATGCGCAAGGAGAAGCCGTCGCTGATCTGGTGCTCGATTTCCGGCTTCGGTCAGGACGGTCCTTACCGCAACAAGCCCGCTTACGACATGATCGTTCAGGCGCTTTCGGGCGGCATGAGTCTCACCGGCGAATCGGGCGGCGCACCGGTCAGGGCCGGCATTCCCATCGGCGATCTCGCGGCGGGACTTTACGCGAGCATTGCAGCGCTCGCCGCCTTGAACCGGCGCCATCAGACAGGGCTTGGGGATTCCATCGACATCTCCATGCTGGATTGCCAGGCGGCGATGCTGTGCTACCAGGCCGCGTATTACATGCATTCGGGCGTGGTGCCGGGCCGTCAGGGACGCGGCCATGAATCGATACCGACCTATCGCTCCTTCGAAGCGAAAGACGGCATCCACATCGTCATCACGGCGAACACCGAACGCATGTGGCAGGGTCTCGCGCGCGCCCTGGGTCATGAGGAATGGCTGGCGGATTCCCGATTTTCCACCAACAAAGACCGCCTCAAGCACAAGCATGCGCTATGGCCGATGCTGGAAGAAGCGTTCCGCGCCCGCGCCGCGGATGAATGGATTCCCATTCTTGAGGCCGAGGAGATCCCGGTCGGCGTGGTCAACACGCTCGACCGCGTCATGAAGGATCCGCAAATCCGCCACCGCAACATGGTGCTCGATCTGGAAAACAGCGAGGGCCGCAAAGCTTCCGTCACCGGCAATCCGATGAAGTTCAAGGACGCCGGCAACGAAGAACATACCTATCCGCGTGGTCTCGGCGCCGATACGGCGGCGGTGTTGAAGGACGTTCTCGATCTCTCACCGGACGAGATCGCGGAATTGCTCCGCGCCAAAGCCATCATCGCGCGGGATTTCGACGGCGCGTGACGCAGCTTTATTCTTCCCGCGCGCCTTTGCCTTTGCGCATGCCGCTGGGGCTCGGGATCGAAGGTTCCTTCCAGCGATGCACGGTGCCCAGATCGATGCCGAAAAGATCGAGCAGCCGCCCGATCGAATGATCGATCATCTCATCCAGCGTCTTGGGGCGCGTATAAAACGCCGGCACGATCGGCGCGATGATGGCGCCGATCTCGGACAGATGCAGCATGGTGCGCATATGGCCGGTGTGCAGCGGCGTCTCGCGCAGTCCCAGCACCAGCCTGCGGCGTTCCTTCAACACCACATCGGCGGCGCGCGACAAGAGATTGCTCGTGATCCCATGCGCGATCTCGCTCATCGTGTGGATGGAGCAAGGCAGAATCAGCATCCCCATGGTGGCGAAAGACCCCGACGAGATCGACGCGCCGACATCGCCGATGGGGTGGAACACCGTCGCCATTTCGCGCACCGCCTTGGGCTTGACGTCGGTCTCATAGCTCATGGTGAGCTCGGCCGCCGGGCTCATCACCAGATGCGTCTCGATGCCGGTCTGGCGCAACATATCCAGCGCGCGAATGCCGTAGATCACCCCGGACGCCCCGGCGATGCCGACGATCAGGCGGGGCGGCGGGCTGGTTTTAGCCATTGTCTTTATCCTCCACGATGCGCGCGGGCGTGTTGGGAACAACGCCGCTCTTTCTTCTCTGGCGATAGGATTCGTCGCGCTGCTGCCAATCGCCGCGCGTCGCCGCCATGGCGTTCCCGTCCCACTCTTCCGTCCAGTCGCCCATCGAATAGCCGTGCCACGGCGTCTCCGGCTTGAGCGCCGGCAGGCCGAGACGTTCCCACAGCGCTTTCGCGTTTTCCATGAATTCCTTCTTCGGCAGCGCCAAAGGCGGCATGGGATGCTTCAAGGTCGCATCGATGAGAAGCGCTGATTCCAAACTGGCGACTTCCTCCATGCGGGGCGCATGGCCGGCATCGCGGAACGGCACCACATGGGTGTCTTCGATGGGATTGCAGCGGTAGGACATCGCCCAGAACACCGAATCGGGATTGTCGGGGTCGATGTCGTCGTTCACCGCGATGACGAATTTGCCCACGATGGCCTGCAAGGTCAGCACACCATACAGCGCGCGCCACACTTCGGATCGCGGCACGCCTTGCGCGAATTGCAGGAACACGAAGCGGCGAAGATTGGTCAGGGGCTCGTGCATGGCGACGCGCTTGATCCCCTTGATGCCCAGCGTGTCGCGCAAATGGGCGAGGAACATCGGTTCATAGGCGAGCTTCTTCACCACCGAGGATTCCGACGGCGTCACCTGGCTGATGATGGAGGTCAGTACGGCGTCCCTGCGCCGCGTGATCGCGCTCACATCGATGAGAAGGTTGTAATCCTCCAGCGCCACATAGCCGTGGGATTCGCCGAACGGCCCTTCGGGTTCCAGATAGGCCGGATCGACGGTTCCTTCGATGATGATCTCCGCTTCGGCGGGAACCAGAAGGTCGACGGTCTTTGCCTTCACCACATGGATCGGTTCGCCCGCGAGACCGCCCGCGACGGAAAGCTCATCCAGATCAGGGCGAAGTTTCTGCGGTCCCTGAAAGGCGACGAGCGGCGGCGCGCCCAACACCACGGCGATGGACATGCGCGTCTTGGCCTTCGCATGTTTCTTCCAATGCTCCAGGCCGCCCGCGCGCACATTGGCCAGCATCATCATGCCCAGGCGCGTGGCGCCCTTCAGGTGTCCACGATAGGTCCCCATGTTCTGGATGCCGGAATCCGGATCCTTGGTGTTGACGCCCGTCATGGTCAGATAGGGCGCGGCATCGAAGCCGGGCGTCGAAATCGGAATGGGAAGCGAGTCAAGTCCCTGGGTCAGAAGCGCCTCGCCGGTGATGACGATGTCGTGCACGGGAGCCCGCGCCACGATGCGCGGCGGGATGGGATTGGCGATGGCGCGCGACCAGGCCGCCCCGATCTCGTCCAACCGTTCGACATTCATGCCGATGCGGTAGATTTCCGGATTGGCCGCGAACACGCCGACCGCCACCGGCATATCGTAGCGCACAGCTTTCGAGTCCACGACATGGGTGAAGAGGAACGCCTTGCGGTCCTTCTCGGCAATGCCGCCGCGGAATTGCCAACGGACGAGAGGATGCAATTCGGTGTCTTTGTTGACCGGCGCATCGATGCGGTAAAGCTGTCCCGCCGCGTCAAGCCGCGCGAGATGCTCGTGCAGGTCGGCGTAAGATCTTCGCTCTTCCATCAATCTTCTTTCGGCGAGGAGAGCACGCAGGCGAGGAGGTTAGAAGCCAGACGCGACGCGCCGTTGGGATCGGTGTAGAGCGCCGCGCCCATATATTCCTTGACGCCGCACAGGGCGGCGCGATTGCGGTCGAGCAGACGCGACAGAGTCTTCTCCACTGCCGCGTCGAGGGAAGCGCGCGGCACCACTTCGCTCAACAGGCCCAGGGCGAGTGCTTCCGCCGCGCCGATGGATAAGCGCGTATAGACCAAATGCAGCAGGTGTTTAGGTGTCACCTTGTGCAGCATCGCCGACATCGCGAGCGTCGGCGGCAGATGATGATCCATCTCGGGCAGCGAGAACGACGCATTATCCGCCGCGATGGCGAGGTCGCATTGCGCGACGAAGGCGCAGCCGAAACCCTTCGCTTCGCCTTGCACGATGGCGATCACCGGAACCGGTGTCGCACGGATGTCGGCATAGACGTCGAGAATGGGCTGGGTGATCCGGCTGCGGATGTCGAGCGCCGTCGTCGGTGCCTTGCCGGGAGGATCGGGGAGACGGCCCTGGCAGAAATTCGGCCCGTCCGCACGCACCAGCACGAGCTTGAACTCCTTGCGGCTGCCAAGCTCGCGGATGGCACGCCCGACGAGCGGGATTTCCTCGGCGCTCATCTTGTTGCCGCCGGACCCGCGCGTCAGCCTCAGCGTGGCGAAGCGCCGCGATGCGTCTTCCTCGATACGAAATGCGTCGGTTTCCATTATTCCCCCGGTAAATGCCCCCGCGCCACCGCGCAGCGCCGCTGCCGAATGGTCGTACATCCCCTTAGACAGCCCATGCAAATCATCCACCCCAGGGGCCCAAATCGCCCCGGCAGGCCGGACCCGGGGATGCAGATTACGCATCTATCATCGGCCGAACGGGCGAATTTCCTTGCCCGGCGCGCGTGGCCGATTAATTTAGCGCCCTCGGACGGGAGGGGTTATTGATGGGTCATTCCGTGGCATTGGGCTGGGCTGCCGCCTTCGCCGTCGCTTTGGGCCTCGGTGGGCTGGCCGCGGCGCAGACGGGTGCGCCCGCAAGGCCTCAGCCCGCGCAAGCCGCTCCCGCGAGACCGCAGCCTGGCGCTCCATTGCGCGCTCCCATCGCGCCGGCACCAGCTTCCCAGCCGGTCGATCTCACACTCGTGCTGGCGGTCGATGCTTCGGGCAGCGTCGATGATGACCGCTTCGAACTGCAAAAGCAGGGCTATGCCAGGGCGCTCCTCAGCCCGCGCGTGCTCAACGCCATCCGCAATGGCAATGAACAGGCGATCGCGGTCTCCATGGTGCAGTGGACCGGACCGACCTTGCACGTGATCATGGTGCCCTGGACGGTGGTCAAGGATCAGCGCAGTGCCCAGGCGGTCGCAGCGCTCATCGGTGCCGCACCCCGCCAGATCTTCGGCGGCGGAACCTCGCTCTCGGGCGCCATCGACTTTTCCGTGCTGATGCTGAACGCGAGTCCCTATCGCGGCACTCGGCGGGTGATCGACATCTCCGGCGACGGCTCGAACAATCTTGGCCGGCCCGCCGAGCAGGCTCGCGACGAGGCGGTGAAGATGGGCATCCGTATCAACGGCCTGCCCATTCTCGCGGTCGAGCCGGACCTCGATGTCTATTTCCGCGAGAGCGTCATCGGTGGCCCCGGGGCCTTCATCATTCCGGTCAAGAGCTATGATGCCTTCGCCGAAGCGATTCTACGCAAACTCGTGGCCGAGATTTCGCAGGACCAGACGTCCCGCCCAAAATTCGCGCTGAAATAATCCGTCCGCCGTATTTTCCTACCGCTTCTTGCTCTTATCCGTCACCGATCGCACCGGCGTTTCCGGGATGATGCCGCCCTTGCGGTTGGCAAAGGTCTCGCGCCCGGTTTCCTCCCATTTGCCTTCCACCGCGCGCTTCGCCCAATTGTCCCAATTGTCGGTCCAGTCGCCCAGCGAGTAGCCATACCAGGGCGGCTGCGGGTTCAGCTCCGGTAGACCGAGCTCGTCCCATATCACCTTGGCCCGCTCCATGAATTGGCGCGCCGGCAGCGCGAAAGGCGGCATGGCATGTTTCGGAGTCGCGTCGATCAGCAATGTGGAATCGCTTTCGCGCGGTCCCGATTTCGGCCCGTGCCCGCTCGATTTGTACGGTGCGACGTGCAGATCCTCGCCCAGATTGGTGCGGTAGGCGAGCGACCAGAAGACAGCATCGGTGTTGGTCGGATCGATATCCTCGCCGAGCGCGACGACGATCTTGCCGCATTGCGCCTGCAACGTGGCCGCGCCGTGCAAGGCGCGCCAGACTTCGCTCCGCGGCGTTTCGCGCGCGAAGGTCAGAAAGATGACCGGGCGCACATTGGTGAGCGGCTCATGCATCACCACGCGCTTGATTCCCTTCACCGCCAGATGATCTCGCAAATGCGCGAGGAACAGCGGTTCATAGGCGACCTTCTTGGTCACGCTGGATTCCGAAGGCGTCACCTGACTGATGATCGACACGAACACCGGCTTGCGCTTCATGGTGATCGCAGTGACCTGCATCGACATGTTGTAATCTTCGAGCGCCACATGGCCGTGGGATTCACCAAACGGACCTTCCGGCTCCAGAAGCTGGGAATCGATCAACCCCTCGATGACGATTTCGGAATCCGCCGGCACTTCGAGATCATTGGTGATGCAACGGACGGTCTTGATCGGTTCGCCAAGCAGCGCGCCCGCGACGCCCATCTCGTCGAAATCGATGGCGAGCTTCTGCGGCCCCGTGAAAAAAATCACCGGCGCGCAGCCGATCACGATGGCGACCGGCATCGGTTCACCGCGCTTCTGATATTTGAGCCAGTGCTGATAACCGCCGGCGCCACCAAGCCTTGAGGCCATGCGCACGCCCAATCGATCGGTCGCTTTCAGCGCGCCGCGATAGGTGCCCATGTTGCGGATGCCGGTTTCGGGATCCTTGGTCACGCAGATCGTAGCGGTCAGATATGGCGCCGCGTCGAAGCCCGGCGTCGAAATCGGAACGGGAAGCGCGGCGAGGCCGCCGCCCGGCGCTCTGAGCGCGTCACCCTTGATCACCACCTCCTGACAGGCAGCAGATGTCACGCTCACAGGCGGGATCGGATTCTGGATCGCTTTGAGCCAAGCCGGCCCGATCTCGTCAAGCGTAACGCCCATGCCGAGTGCGTAGATTTCCGGCGAAGCTGCGAGAGCGCCCGCGACCACGGGCATGTCGAATTTCTTTCCGTCGCTCCCCACCACATGGGTAAAGACGAACGCCCGGCGCTTGTCCTCGGACAACGCTCCTTGGAACTGCCAGCGTGCCAAAGGATGGAGCTCCGTGTCCTTATTGATCGGCCGATCCACCCGCACCACCAGCCCACGCTGCTCAAGGGCAGCTAGATGCTCCTGGAAATCCCTGGCCACTTTCGCGCTCTTCGGGAGGCGCGAGGTGTCCGGTACCGAAATCGTCATGCAATGCCACTCATGATTTTGCGGGCGGACCATAACCCATGCGAGAGCGGCGGTAACAGCGCCAAGGATCGCGAGGCCCCCGGAAACGCGCGAAAATTCTGATTAAAATTCGCCGCCAATTGTTCCCGACCGGCACGATTTTTGTCTTGCGGCACGGAGGTTTAAGCCTTTCTTGACCTGCAATGCGCATGCTGGGTCCGCAGCACTGACCGCGTGAGGGAAATCGCGCAAGAGCAGTGAGGCCTTTGAGGCGGAAGCGGTGAATAGAGGGGTGTTATCTTGAAACGAGCAACCTTGGTCGGGATTCTCGTCCTGCTCTCGCCGACGGCGGGCTGTGCGACTTTTCCCTTCAGCACGACGCAAGCGAGCCCAGTGCCCGCGAGCGCTCCCACGAAAACTTCGGTGCCGAACGCAAATGCCAAGGACGGCGCCGCCAACCTCGAAAAGGCGATCCACGACGCGCAAGCTCTGCGCAAGGCGGGCGACCTTCCCGGAGCGGCAAAGGCATTGAGCCAATTGGTGCTGATCGCGCCGGACAATGGGCTGGTGCTCGGGGAATACGGCAAGAACCTCACCGCACAGGGCCGCAGCGACGACGCCTTGGCGTTTCTCGAGCGCGCAATCGAGTTGGAGCCTAACGACTGGACGCTCTATTCCGCACAAGGCATGGCATACGACCAAAAGGCAAATTACCCTGCAGCGCAGGGCTCTTATACCCGCGCCTTGGTGCTGAAACCGGGCGAGCCCACGATCCTCAATAACGCCGCCCTGTCCTATATGCAGGCGGGCGATTTGGACAATGCCGAGAAGCTGCTGCGACAGGCCCCTATGGGCTCCCCCGAATATCCCCGGATCGCGCAGAACCTGGCCTTGGTGCAGAGCCTTAGAGCCGCACAGCCGGCGAAAACCGCTGCAGCCGTGCCGCCGACACCGCCCCCCGGTCCCGTCGCCGAACTGACGGAACCCGATGTGGCACCCGCGCCAGTCGTCGTGAGCGAACCGGTAACAACCACCCAGATCGCGCCACCGGAACCGGAACCGGCGTTAACATCGGCCAGCCCGGCAGAGTTGCCTCGCGATTCCAACGCGCCCGCCAAGCTTGCCTCGCTCAAGGCCGATCCGACCGTGGTCATAGCCCCGGTGCGGAAGGATGCAGTGGCCCCCGTCCCGACACATCCGGCGCCTGCCAAGGCCGACCCTGTTGTGACGGCCAAACCCGCGGAGAAGAAATTCGTCCAACCCGCGCCGAAGCTAGCTCCTCAGGCGAAGACGGCGTCGGCAGCTCCGCCCCCGGCATCTTCTCCGGCACCCGCTTCGTCCAGCGCGGCCTATTTCGTCCAGGCAGGCGCCTTTTTCTCCGAAGAGCGAGCCGGCGTTGCCGCCTCCTCCTTGGATCGCCTGGGCGCTCGCGTGACCTCGGGCGTGAATGACGGGCGCGCCGTCTACCGCGTGCGGATCGGACCCTTCCTGACGCTCCAGCAGGCCAAAGCGGCGGTCACTCAGGCCCAGGAGATGGGCCATGCGGACCTGAGAATCGTCACCCAATAGTTCTTGTGACGTGATCGAAGCTTCCCGGGCGGCCGCAAGGCCGCCCGCGCCTTTTCGTGCAACGCCCAGACCGAAGAGCTCGAATTGGCGGAGATTGGGAGTTCCCTCGCGTTTGAACGCGAGCGGAATGGCCGAAACCTCTGGAGATAGGCGGCGGCAATAGAGCGGGGAGGCTTTGGATCTTGCCCCCCTCAGCCGGGAGGCTGATCCAGCCGCCTCACCCGCCGGAGGGCGGCGGCGCGAGGCCCGTCGCTGCGTTGGCAGTTTCGTCCGCCCGCTGGGGCTTAAACCCTGTGGCCGCACGAATGGCCGCCTCGAGATCTGTCTTGCTCAGCTGCTTGGCCACGGCGGCGACGCGGCCATGGGATTCCTTGTCGCCTCCGGCGGCGGCAATCGCGTACCAGCGATAGGCGTCGCTGAGGCTTTTGGGTACGCCCGTGCCACGCTCGTAGAGCACCGCCAGATTGTATTGGGAATCGACGGAGCCCAGTTGGGCGGCCTTTTCGAACCATTTTGCGGCTTCGACGTAGTCCTTCTCCCTGCCCCAGCCCTCGAAGTTGGCAACGGCCAGGCTGTGCATGGCGCGCAAATTGCCCTGCTTTGCCCCAGCTTCATACCAATGGCTCGCCTGGAAAGCGTCCGCGGGAACGCCGCGGCCCCTGGCATAGAGAGTGCCGAGCCAATATTCCGCAGTGGGTTCACCCTTATAGGCGGCGCTCAAGAGCCAGCGTGCGGCTTCCGCTTCATTCGTCGCAAGCCCGTCGCCGCCGGCGAGATATCTGAGACCAAGATCACGGGCGGCTTTGGCGTCGCCCTCCTTGGCTTTTGCCTCAAGCTCACCGATCGGCACGGAGGAAGCCAATTGAGAGGGCGCGGGGTCGGCAAAGGGCGCAACCACCACGTCTGGCGCGGCGAGCGGGACGGGCGGGACCGTTTGACCCGCGCCGGGCGCCGCGGCCACGGGAGGAAGGGGAATGGCGACGGTTTCCGCTGTTACAGCATGGCGGTTGAGCACGAAGACGAATGCCGCCACGATCACCAACGGCGCCGCACAACCCAAGAGCAAGAGCCGCGTGCGGCTGGCGCGTCGCGGCTGCTGCGCGCGAGACAAATTCTTCTCGTCAAGCGGGACGACAGACTCATTCGCTGCGCGACGCGCGGCCGAAAGCCAGGATTCCGGTTGGGCAGGCATTTCGTCCGCCTTTATCTCGTCCCACTGCATATCGGATGATTCGGCGAATGCCGACGAGAAAGAAACCTCGCTCTGGCCGGTGTCCGCGTCCTCGACCATCGCTACCCTCCCGGGGAGCGGGTCAGGGAACGACGATGTGGTGATTTGCGGCGCCGGCGACTGCGCCGCTTCCACGCCGTTCAACCGCATGCGAGCGTTCGCGAGAGCCGAGCGCAATTCCGTCATGGCTCCGTTGTGGTGCTTTTCGGACTGGTCGAGACGATTGCGCAGCACAAGCAAGTTTTCCTCAAGCGTGGACACCGCACCGACCCGTTCGCGCAGCGATTTCTCGTGGCGTTCCACCACCTCCGCGAAGGCCTTTTCGAGCATCATGATGCGTCGTTCCACCCGCCCGATCGACCCTGCATTGGACGCGTCGGGGGCGACTTCTTTCATCACCTGTTCGAGAGGTGCAGGCATGGTTGGCTTTTTCCTGATGCTCTTGGCATCGTCGCGCGCGGCGAGCATCGCCTTGTCGGAATTGGATTGTGCTAATTCATCGCCCGATGAATCGGGATGTGCGGTATCGGTCGCCATGATCAACAGTGCCCCAGCTTGCCGAAACGTCGGCAGTTGCTTGAATGTCCTGTCTAAATTGTCGGAGCTAATTTTCGCTTAAAATAGCGTTCCAAACCTTATGGAACGCCGGCCGGATGATGCCTTCCGAACTCGCCAAACGCCGCCAGGATCGTGGCCAGCGCTGGGGCGGGAAGACCACCGAGATAATCGCCATAGGCCGCGAGATTAATTTCGGCGGTCCGGTCCCGAAGAAGACCCGAGACGCCAATGGCGGTCGGCTCGCAGCCCTCCAGCACATGCTGCTCGATCTGTTCGGACTCGAGCTCCAAGCGTTTTATCTGTCCGCGAAAGGTTTCGCTCACCGCAATCGGAATCTCCCCGATTCCGGTTTTCAGGACGCGCCTGAGGGCGCGCAGGGGCTTCACCACACTATCGCGCCAGCTGCGAACTGCGCCGTCCAACCGCGCGATGTCGTCTCTCGTCACCTGACGTTTGTGTTCGGCGAGGAAGAGGAGAAACAACATCAGATTGACATCGGCGCCCGCCTCGTCCTGCAGCGCAAGGCAGGCGGCCCCAACGCTGGGACGTGAATAGAACCGCAATGAGAAGCGCCAGAATGGCGATTCCTCGCGGGGTTTATCCGAGGCTGAGGTCATGCCGGAGCGTACGGGCTCGTTATTTGGCGAGCGCGTCCTTCTGCGTTGGAGCCGTGATGGATGCGAGCATCTTGCCGACGATCGTGGGCTGCGGAGCAGACGGCGAGCGTTGCGCTCCCGCCGCGAGTGCAAAGCCGGAGGCGAATAATGCACAGGCAGCGAACAACGCTGCAGCCTTTCGAAACATGATCTCCTCCGTCACCTGTCGCGAAATTTTCAGATTGGCTAACCCTAATCCAACGTTACGATCGGATACAGCGACCAACTGCAGCAATTACGAGCCGGACTGACGCTGAACTGAATCGAATTTTTGCCCAAAGCTTATCGGTAATTTAATGTCATCCTGTTTCCATGGACGCGGAGATTGCCCATAGGAAATGCCGTGACGGGTCTCAGTCAGTCAGTTGCCCAGGCGACATCGGCACCGCCCGAAGGCTCTTTGCTCGAACGCCTCGATCGCTATTTTGAGACCGCCATCGCCGACACACCCGAACTGATCTGGCAGGCGCACGAGCTGCGATATCGGGTCTATTGTCTTGAGATGACGGGTTTCGAAAACCCCAGTGAGCATCCGGATGGGCTCGAAAAAGACGCCTATGATGTGAGTTCGGTGCACGGGCTGCTTATCCACCGCGCCACCCGTCGGGCGACCGGGACCGTGCGCCTCGTATTGCCTCGCGCCGACGCCCCCGAGCACAGCTTCGCCATTCAAGCCGTGACCGATCATCCGGCCCTGAAAAATCCTCGTGAGTTTCCGCTTACGACGGCGGAGGTCTCTCGCTTTTGCATCTCGCGTGAGTTCCGACGCCGCCCATCGGACACGCTGTACGATCAAAAGGAGAATGATTCGACCGGAGAGGGGCGAAGCGGTCCTTTGATGCGGCTTGGATTGATTCAGGTCCTGTTGCAGATGAGCGCACAGTACGGGATCACCCATTGGTGCGCGGTCATGGAGCCCACTCTGCTCCGCATGCTTGCGGGAATGGCCATTCGTTTCAACCCGATAGGCCCCCCCGTCGAATATCACGGGTTGCGCCAACCCTGCATCTGTAACATTGCCGAGATATTGCAAGCGGTGAAACGCGAACGGCCGGCGTTCTGGGAGGTTTTGACTTCCGCGGGAACTTTGAGGTTTTAAGCGAACGCTTTTACTGTTACGCTTTAGTGTCGTGAGTCTGTCAAAAAAACCTTTTCTCCCGACGCTGCGCGTTTGGCAATGATGTCTGACCAACTGACATTCGAACAGATTTGGACGCTGCGGGCGGAAGCCGAGGAATCACGCCAGCTAGCCGCCAGCTTCGACGACAAACCCACGGTCATCGATCTGGAAGGCTACGCCTCGGCATTGGAAGCAGAAGCCGCGAAATTGCAATCGAAGCAGGAGTTCTCCTGTCGAGATGATCCCGCTCCCCGCAATCGCAGTCAGAATCTCCACGCGATCCTTTGGTCCGGTCGCGTATAGAGAGTCACGGGCGCGCATAGGAATAATGCGTATTCCGTGAAAAATTCGCAATTTTGATGCTCGCAGCTAGAGCGTCGCAGCGATTTCACCGACAATTTTGCCCTCCCGGCGCCCACGCGATGCCGCGGGTGATTTCCTCTTCACTTTAGGAGAGTGAAAAGAGAGGCGTGAACTGAACCTCAAAATCCGTCCTGATCGGAATAGGGCAGAGGTCATAAAGGGTTAAGCCTGCCGGGTCTAAATTAAGCTTCGCTTGAATCTTGCCCGAATCAGCTACCGTGCGGCCCACCACAAAATGAGTACTATGTCCGATCCTTCACAGTCCATCGAGGCGATGGATAGCCGGCCCCGGAAAAATCGATCCGGATGGCAAAGTTCGGTCGCTTTCCGGCTCGCCTGGCGAAACATCACACGCGATCGCATTCGCCTGATCATTGCCGTCATCGGCGTAGCCTTCGCGGTGCTGCTGATGACCGTGCAGTTAGGCCTGTTGATTGGCTTCGCCGTCACGTCTTCCAGTCTTGTGGATAGAGCGCAAGCGGACATCTGGATCGTTCCGCGCGGCGCAAAGGACGTTGATCAAGCCGGGAATATGTTCGAACGCCAAAAATACCGCGCTCTCGGAGTGAGCGGCGTCGATTCCGTTCAGAGCTTGATCGTCAGATTCACCGATTGGAAACGGCCGGACGGAGGCACGGAGAGTGTCATCGTTGTCGGCATCGACCCGGTTCGGCCCGCGCTGCAGCCGTGGAACTTCGTTGAAGGCTCCGTCGACAATCTTCGTATTGCCGATGGTGTCGTCATCGACGAACTGTATTCCCGGAAACTCGGCGTCTCGAAAGTCGGCGAAACCGTGGAAATCATGGGGCGCCGCGCCCGCGTGGTGGGAATTACCTCGCAGATCCGTACCTTTACGCAGTCGCCCTACGTGTTTTCCAATCTGAAGAATGCAAGAGCCTGGACCCGTCTGCCCGATGAACGGACGACCTACCTCTTGGTCCGAGCCTTGCCGGGCGCGAACCTATCAAACCTCCGCAACGCATTACAGGCGGCCGTGCCCGCTTCAGATGTTTGGACGGCGCGCGAATTCTCCTGGCGGACGCGCTTCTACTGGCTGGTAACCACAGGCATGGGCGCATCATTGCTCATTGCAGCAGTGCTGGGCGTCATCGTCGGATTGGTGATCGTGTCTCAGACACTCTATTCGGCGACGATGGAGCGGTTGCAGGAATATGCCACGATCCGCGCCATGGGCGCGACCAACCGGTATCTGCAAGCCATCGTTTTGCGCCAGTCGCTCGTGAGCGGCACGCTGGGTTACGTTGTCGGCACGGCCACGGCGATCCTTATCGCATGGCTGTCACGGGAAAGTTCCGCGACGTTAATGTTATCCTATCCGCTGATCGTCATCTTAGGTGTCGTCACGCTCACGATGTGCGTCGGGGCTTCGCTGATCTCGATTAGAAAAGTGCTGCGCGTCGATACCGCAAGCGTGTTCAGATAGGAGACAGGGGTGCACGAGGAGACGCAGCCGTCGTCCAGTTTGGCGGCAGAATTGCGCAACATCTCGGTTACCTATGGCGCTGCCGGTGCGGCGGTTCAGGCCGTTCGAGGGGTGTCGCTCGAAGTGCATCGCGGCGAGGTGCTGCTGCTCATGGGGCCGTCGGGCAGCGGAAAGAGCACGCTTCTTCAAGTGTTGGGATGCATCCGGCAAGCCACGGCAGGAAGCATCTTCATGGACGAAAGACCTGTCCATGGTTTGGCGGAAAGCGAATTAAGCCGGTTGCGATGCGACCGCCTGGGATTTGTCTTTCAGCATTACAATCTGCTGCCGTCCTTGCGCGCGTGGGAGAATGTTGCTTTGGCCCTCGAGCTCAAGGGCCAGTCGGGATTCCAGGTCGAGGTATCCAGCCGCCAAATTCTGTCCTATCTCGGACTCGAAGATAGGGCAGACGCCTACCCTGCCGAGCTCAGCGGCGGCGAAAAGCAGCGCGTCGCGATTGCACGGGCCGTCGTCGGCGAGCCCGACATCATTCTCGCCGACGAACCGACCGCGGCGCTTGACGCGGCAAGCGGAGCCCAAGTTGCGCGCCTGCTTGCGCGCATAGCCCATGAACAAGGTCGTGCTGTCGTCATCGTCACTCATGACTCGCGGATCAGCGGCATCGCCGATCGAATAGTTTATCTTGAAGACGGTGCGATTCGTTCGATTCAGAAAAACGTCCGTGTACAAATGAAGTCCCTAAGAGAGAGCGGCATCCATGACATGGAAGATCATAGTCGCGGCGGCGCTGATGGTGTCGTTGATCGCAGGACTGCGGTTAACGGCTGACCGATCGGCGATCTGGCAGGCCGAACCCGCCTTTGCGGCCCCGGCGAATCTGGATCGCTTTATCGCCGCCGGCGGGTGCGTCGAGCCGGCATCGGAGGCACGCGAACTGGCCGCTACGGTGGTCGGACGACTTACGATGACCGTTGGCGAAGGCGATCACGTATCGGCAGGCGATCTGATTGCCGAAGTCGAGAATGAAGATTTGAAAGCCCAACTGGCAGCGGCCGAGGCGACACGCAGCGCCCGGGCAAACGAACTCGCCCGCCTCAAGGCAGGCGCCCGCGTGCAGGAGATCTCGGAAGCCAAAGCCGCCGTGCGCGAAGCCGAGGCGGTAGCGGCAAATGCGCGGACGATTTTCGAACGGCAAAGCGCGTTGGGAATGAAACAGATCGTATCTCAAGAGGCCGTCGAGCGTGCGCAAGCAGAGCGCGATGCCGCCCAAGCGCACCGCGACTTGCTTGCGGAGCGTCTTGCTTTGCTGATGGCGCCGCCGCGTTATGAGGATGTCGGCATCGCCCAGGCGAATGTGGACAAAGCCCAGGAGGATGTGCGGGCCATCAAGGCCGCCATCGAAAAGACCCTTATTCGCTCGCCGATCGACGGCGCGGTGTTGAAATTGTCCCGCAAGACGGGCGAAACGGTGACCTATCTTCCGCCGACTCTGATCGCGACGGTTGGCGATACGAGGCGCCTGCGCGTCGCGGCCGATGTCGACCAAGCCGACTGGGCCCAGATCACGCCGGGAATGACGGCCTGGGTCACGGCCGATGCCTTTTCCAATACGCGGTTTCGCGGCACCGTCGCCCGCAGGGGTGAACAAGCCGGCACCAAGAAATGCGTCAGCGACGATCCCGAAGAACGATACGACACCAAAACCGTCGAGGTGCTGATCGATCTCGAACCGGGCGTGCAGCTGCCGATCAACTCGCGCGTCGATATTCGAATCGAGCCGTCTGCGAAGGACCAAAGACTGTCCGAGGCGAGCGAGCCCCCGCGGTTGCGCGGCGAAGCGACGGCTTTCAAGGGCGCGAACAACCGTTAAGGCCGCCCGCGCGGGACCCGCGCTTGCGTCTACATCCTTGAGATGGAACGTTAAAAGCTCTAGCAATGCGTATGAATAGTGCGGCGGCTACAGTTTCAACGCATTATTATTTCACGCTTCCCGCAGCCGCTACGCTTTCACATGGTTTCTGACCTTCTTTAGACCTTCTCCCTCTGTCGGTAATTTTTACGGTCTTACTTAATCCGACCGCTGACATTTCACTAAGCCACTGAAAAACCAGCATATTATTTTTTGGCATGCCAATTGCTTACGAAGAAGCAGGAATGCGCCAGTTTATTTGTCGGAGGGGGTTTTTATGGGTAAGTTTGCTTCTAAGGTTCGGTTTGGGGCGTTTGCGGGTGCTCTCGGCGCCGCGCTGATGGCGACGAGTTCGGCTTCTGCCTCGCCGATCACGATTTCCGGAATCACGTTTGGACATGGGGCCGTCTTCAAGTCGACCCAGATCTTCGAAAACATCGTTGCGGCCCCTGGTGATACACTCACCGGAATCGGCAAAGTCCTCGAAATCGATAGCCTGTCCGGCGATTGCGGCCCGAGCGGCACTTGCTGGAATACCGGAGACAATGGAAGAGAGCTGACGTTCGCCTTCAGCTATTTGGTCCAAAAAATCACCATCATCTCGACCGGCGTGGGCCAAGCCTGGTTCAGCGGCGGCAACATCAATTTCTTCGCCGACGCAAGCACAACCGGCGGCTCGGCGACGAGCGATCCCTTTACCGCCGTATCGGGCAACCAGGCCGTAGACCTTGCCAGGGCGACCGATGGCACGTCTTGGCTGAACACCGTCGGGGCATGGACCGGAACGACCTGCACCGTATTGGATGGTTGCTTCAGCGGCGCCGGCACCCAGATCACACTTGAGTCGACATTTTCCATATCCGGCGGTTTGGCCACGGTTCTTGCGGGCACCGGTCATGGCTTCCTCAACGTGTTTGCGGGCGGCCCGGGTCTTGCGAATACCAATTTCAACACGGGTACATTCTTCAACGGCAACGACATCGACCTGGGAAGCAGCTTCCATAAATGCAATGGATCGGCTTGCGACTACCCGCTCGCGGGCACGGCCGAGTTGAACGCCTTCGCAGTTCCCGAACCCGGCTCCTTGTTGCTGCTGGGCACCGGATTGCTTGGTCTCGCTGGATTGAGGCGCAAGCGCGCTCGCGCATAGCACTTCGATCAGCCAAACGAGCCTAAGGGGCAGCGGAAGTTTCCGCTGCCCCTTTTTTGTTTGTCCGTAAGCCCGAACTCATGCGTGTGAGAGCTCAAGCTTGTCAGCCCGCGCATCGAATGTTCAGTTTGCACCTGAAATGTGATTCGACAGGGTGCTGCGTCGTCCGCGATATTTGATTTCACGCAGGTGTCTGGGTGTTTCGGGATCTTATTTCCGACTCTCGTAGTTATTGCCTGCGTCCAACAACTCCTCCTGCAAAAATCCGCACGTGGGGGTTTCGATGCTGGTTCGAAGCCAGCCTGTTTCGCCCATGGAGATTCACGTCTCCTGGGCCGGGAGAACGAAAACATCACCACCCTATAAATCTAAAATGATGAGCGAAGGGGGAACTATGTATCGCACGACGCCACACGCGCTTGGCAGCCGCCTATTACCGATCACGCCTGTCGTCTACGATCCGATCGGAGATTCGCTGCTCCAGCGCTTCGATGCGCATTTCAAGACGCTTCCCGCCGATACGCCCGAACGCATCGTTCAGGCCCAGAAGATTCGCTATCAGGTCTATTGCATCGAGAACCCGCTGGAAGCAACGCGGGATAATCCCGATCGCATCGAAACCGACGAGTTCGACGCGCATGCCGTCCATAGTCTGCTGGTGGCGCGCGAGACGGGCGCTGCTCTGGGGACCGTCCGTCTCATCATGCCGCTTCCCTTCGCGCCGGAGCGGAGCTTTGCCGTACAGAAGCTCCTTGATCCCAATTCGCTGAAGGTTTTACTTTCGCTTCCCATCGGCTCCATGGCCGAAGTTTCGCGCTTCAGCATCTCCCGGCATTTCCGGCGGCTGACGACCTATTCCCCGGAATCGGAAGACACGCACGTGGCGTTTTTGAGCAATTCCGGCCCGTTGATGCGGTTGGGACTGATTCAGGGGCTGGTGCGAATGAGCATGCAGTATGGCATCACCCATTGGTGCGCGCTCATGGAACCGACGCTGCTGCGCATGCTTGGCGCCATGGCGATTCGCTTCAGGCCGATCGGTCCCGTGGTCGAATTTCGCGGACGGCGGCAGCCATGTTACATTAATGTTACCGACATGTTGGAATCAGTCATGCACGAGCGGCCCGCTTTTGGGGAAATGATCACGGACGGGGGGTCTCTCATGCCTTGCTCCGTGGCCGCCTGACGTAATGAACATCGCGCATGCGGACGCAAGTGGGGCTTCCGAGAAAAAGGCCTTCCGCTTCAGTGCTGCGTTCGACCGGAATATCGGCTGGCTCACCGATTGGGAGCAGCAGTCGCTGCGGAACAAGCGCGTTGCGATCGCCGGCATGGGCGGGGTCGGCGGATTTCATCTGCTCACGCTTGCGCGTCTCGGCATCGGGGCGTTCAACATTGCCGATCTCGATCGCTTTGAGATTCCGAATTTCAATCGTCAGATCGGCGCGACGATGGACAGTCTCGACCGCCCCAAGGCCGAAGTGCTGGGCGAGATGGCGCACGCCATCAATCCCCAGATCCGTCTCAAGCGATTCGATGCGGGCATCGACGAGCAGAACATGGAAGCGTTCCTGGACGGCGTCGATCTGTTCGTGGACGGCTTCGATTTCTTCGTCCTGGACATACGCCGCAAGGTATTCGCGCGCTGTGCCGAACTCGGCATCCCTGCGTTAACCGCGGCGCCGGTGGGCATGGGTGTCGGCTTCCTCGCGTTCACCAAGGACGGCATGGCGTTCGAGGATTATTTCCGTTTCGAAGGCCAGTCCGAACTCCGTCAATATGTGAATTTTTTCCTCGGCGTCGCGCCCAGCGGCATGCACGCGAAATATCTCGTCGACCCCAGCCGGCTCGATTTCGGCCGGCGCAAGGCGCCGTCCACCGTCATCGGCTGCGAGCTTTGCGCCGCGGTCACGGCGGCGGCGGCCGTCAAGCTTCTGATTGGACGCGGCGAGGTGAAGCCCGCCCCCTATCACCATCATTTCGATTCCTATCTCGGCAAGACCATCATCACGCGATTGCGCTGGGGCAATGCCGGTCCTCTGCAGCGGCTGAAAGGAAATGCCACCGAACGCATGTTCGGTGAGATGATTCGTCGGACGCAAAACACACCCGAGACAAAATATCCCTCCTCCGACATCGAGGAGATCATCGATTGCGCACGATGGGCGCCAAGCGGCGACAACGCGCAGCCCTGGCGCTTCCAGATCACCGGCGAGGATACGCTCGTCATCCATATTGCCAATGAGTCCGGTCGCAACGTCTACGAATATCGCGACGGCGAACCGACTATCATTTCGGCCGGCATCTTGCTGGAGACTTTGCGCATCGCGGCGAGCTGTTTCCAAAGGCGCATGCATTGGCGCTATTGCGGACGGGACGGCTCGACTTATCGAATCGAGGTGGGATTCTCGCGCGATTCTGCTATTGAGCCCGATCCTCTCAGCGCCTGTCTATCGTTGCGCTCGGTCAACCGCTGGCCCTACCGGCTTCGGTCTTTGGGCAAAGCCGACAAGCACGCTTTGGCAGCAGCCCTCGGGAATCGCGTGACCATCGACTGGCACGAGACCGCAGGCGCCCGCTGGCGCATCGCGCGACTCAACGGCAGGGCGACCGACATCCGCCTTCGCATCCCGGAAGCCTTCGCCGTCCATAAACGCATCATCGATTGGAAGCGCAATCTCAGCCCGACGGGGATACCAGCCGGTGCCGTAGGGCTCGACGATATGACGTTGCGCATCATGAAATGGGCGATGCAGGAATGGTCGCGGACGAAACGGCTCAACCGGATTGCCGGTACGTCGGCAGCCGTGTTGCAGATGGACTATCTTCCGGGTCTCTTTAGCGCGGCCTATTTCACGATCCGTATGAAACCAAAGGGGGCACCCCCCGACGAGCGTGTGCAGGCGCTTCTGGAAACGGGACAGGCGATTCAACGGT
>Ga0193699_10000331_pt1 | contig 21396 bp, 17 predicted proteins | sample L3c2metaG_FD_160095 | JGI IMG/M metagenome (GOLD analysis project Ga0193699, IMG submission 160095) | Soil microbial communities from a riparian zone of the East river system, Colorado, United States - L3c2 | ecosystem: Environmental > Terrestrial > Soil > Riparian zone | place: USA: East...
ATTTGACGCGCACGAAGGTATACCGTCCGTCGTACGGCGCGTTGGGCTCGTAGCCCTGAACCTGGCGGTTGCGTCCCTGCGCCCAGCCGAGCGGCGGCAGCGTCAACAGCGCGGCCGCCCCCAAGGCGAGGAGAGCGACGCCGACTGTGACGCGCTTCGCGGTGAGCCTCATGGCCGTGCTCCCGTGGCGCCCGCAGCGCGGAGCTCGAGCAGCAGCGCCTGTCCCTTCTCGAACGACGGCGCCCGCTCCAGCACGGCCAGCAGCTCGCGGCGGGCGGCGGGAGTGTCGCCGCTCGCCGCCAGGGCGCGGGCGAGCTGGTAGCGCGCCTCGAGCGGATCGGGCGGGTCGAGGGCGAGCACGGCGCGACGCTCACGAATGGCGAGCGCGTGACGGCTGGCGCGGCCGGCCAGCTCGGCCAGCCGCGCGTGCGCGGCGACGTCGTACGGGGAGATCCAGGTGAGGCGCTCCAGCGGCACCATCGCGCCCGTCGAGTCGCCGAGCTTCTCGCGCAGCTCGGCCTCGAGCAGGTTGGCGTCCCACGAGCGCTCGCTGCGCGTGGTCACACGAGTGATCTGATCGAGCGCCCCGCGCAGGTCGCCGCGGTCGCGCGCGATGCGCGCGAGATATTCGGCCGGCGCGTTGGCGCCCGCGTACTCGGGGAACAGCGCCTGCGCCGCCGACAGCACCGCCCGCGCGCTGTCGATCCTGCCGGCGTCGAACAGCGCCACGCCGCTCCGCATCGCGGTGACGAACGGGCCCGCCGGCTCGCCCGAGGCCGCGGTGACCGAGCGCAGCGGCACGGCGAACTTTGCGCGCAGCCACGCGGCGAACCGCGCGTCGAGCTGCTCCGGCGTCGACTTCAACACGCGCGCGAACACGGCCGGCGTGGACAGGCCGTCGCGATACGCCGTCAGCATCTCCCGCAGGGCGCCCACGCCGAACTGCTCCTCGATCATCTCGCAGGCGAGCGACGCCTGGTAGTAGCTGAGAATCGTCTCGCTCGGATAGCGCGAGCTGACGAAACCCTCGTTGAGCTGGCTAGGCGGCCGCACGCGCCCGGCAGAGTACGCCGCGAGATACTCCACCGACACGCCGGCGCCCCAGCCGGGCCGCGCACGACGCTCCTCGAGCACCGACAGCCCCTCCGACAGCCAGCGCGGCGCGCGGCTCTCCGAGAGTCCGAGCGTGAAGGTGTGGGCCAGCTCGTGCCAGGCGGTGGAGCCCCAGTTGAAATCGCCGCGCTCGCGCGCTGACGGCGCGTCCATCGCGAGCACGCCGCCGAAGCTCACCCCCAGCGCGCCGAGGCCGGCCAGGCCTACGGTGCGCACGGAGAAGTCGGCGTGCCGGCGGTATAGCTCGATTCGCACCGGCGTCGCCGGACGGTAACGATAGCGGGCGGCGAGGGAATCGTACGCCTCCTCGAGCAGCGGCAGGAGATAAGTCGTCAGCAGCTCCGACTCCTCGGGCGGCGCCACGATGCGGAAGCGGCCGCGATCCACCGTGCGGAAGGTGCGCAGGTGATCGAGCAGGTCGAGGGTGTTCTTGTGCCACAAGTTGAACGGGTCGATCGCGAAGGCGCGCTCGAGGCGCGCGCGTCCCTCCTCCATGTTGCCGGCACGCAGCTCGCTGGTGCCGACGAGGCCGAGCGCGCGCGTGGACGCCGAGTCCAAGGCGAGCGCCTGCCGGGCGAAGCGGACGCCGTCGGCGTAGCGGCGCTGCCGCGTCGCCGCCTCCGCCAACTCGGCGTAGAAGTCCGACGGCCGGGGATTGATGCGCTCGGCGGCGGCGCGTGCCCGCCCGTAGTCGGCGGAATCACCGGTCAGCCAGGCGGTGGCGCCGAGGAGCGCCCACGCCGGCAGGGAGGTGGAGTCGCTGGCGATGGCCCGCCGGGCCGCCGCGGCGGCCGTCTCGTACGACTCCGCCTCGAGCTGCGTGCGCGCCGCCATCAGCTGCGACTCCGTCAGCGACGGGTCGGCGGTCAGACTGCGCTGGAGCAGGATCGCCGCCTCCGGCTTGCCCGCCTGATGCGCGATGCGCGCCAGCCCGAGCAGGGCGCGCCCGTTCTCCGGTGAGCGGCGCAGCACGTCGTCGAACGACTGCTTCGCATCCGGGATGTTGTACTTGTCGAGCAGCAGCTCGGCGGCGCGCAGCCGCGCGTCGAGATTCGCCGCGTCGGCGGCGGCCGCGGCATCGAACGCGGCGAGGGCCTGCCGTACCGCGCTCGCGCTCCCGGCGCTGAGCAGCAGGTACGCTCGTCCCGCCGCGACACGGTCGGCGGACGACCAGCGGGTGCCGCCCGCCTCGTAGGCTGCCGCGATGGCCGATGCGCGCTGCACCGCCGCCGCGCGATCGCCGCGACGCTGTGCCACCTCGGCCGCTGCCACCTCAACGGTGCGCGGCGAATCCTGCGCGCGCGCGCACGCGCCGGACGCCATCCCCAGCAGCGCCGCCAGCACGAGACAACGCCGGCCGCCCGCCATCATGGCTTGCCTCCCGACGCCCGGATCGCCTGCGTCTTCTCGGCGATCGCCACCAGCAGCCGCTCCAGCTCGCGATCGTACGTCGCGGCGTCGAGTGAGCTCTTCTTGGCGCGCAGCGCGCCCACCTGCGACTCGAGCGCCTGGCGCTCGGCCACCAGCGCGACGACGCGCGGATCGCTGCTCGCCCGCGCGCCGCCGAAGGCGACGGTGCGGGCCAGCGTCGTGTCGCTCAACACGGCGTGCTCGGTCAGGAGCCGGTTGTCCGTCTCGTACGCCCGCTCGACTTCCTTCTTCGCGTAGCCGAACGCTTCGAGCACCGAGACGCGCCCGTCCTTGTCCGCATCGGCCTCCGTGCCGGCGAGCCCGCGCACGAAGGGTGTGGCGAAGGTCGTCTCGTTTCGCTCGATGGCCGTGCGCGTGGCCGTGACGACGACGCGGCCCGGCTTCGCCAGCGCACCCACAAAGTCCCCACTGCCGCTCGCGGCGTTCACGAACACCACCGTCTGCCGTGTGAAGCCGGCCAGCCAGCCCGTGAAGTCGCCTGCGGTGGCGTCGGGACCCGGAAGGCTGACGCGCGAGCCGAGTCCCTCGCCGGAGCCGTGGCCATTGAGAAAAATGAGCAGCACGTCGCCGGGCGCCACGCGGCGCGACAGCCGCAGGAATGCCCGTCCGATCTCGTCTCGCGTGGACGAGCCACTGCGCCGGGCCGGACCGAGCGCATCCTCGGTGAGCACGATGAGGCTCGAGTCGGCGACGCCCCACTTGAGGCGCGCCGTGTCGGCGAGCATCGCGGCGGCCCGCTCGAACGGCGCGCGGAAGCGCGGCTCGCCGGCGAGCCCGTTCACGATGAGCACGTGCACGTGCTGCGCGTGGGCGATGGCAGGCGCGCCGATCGCCAGCGCCACGAGAAGAGAGGCGAGCCGCGGAGCGCGCATCAGGCCAGCCCGCGGTGCCGGCGCCACGCCCATTCCGCGCCGAGCAGGAGTACGAGCACGAGAAAGACCGCGGGCGCGTCCCACAGGTCGCGTGCGTCGCGCTGGGTGACGCCGCTCTCCGTGTAGCTCACGTCCTCGATCAGGCGGTTGGCGTCGGCCAGCGGGTAATAGCGCCCGCCGGTCTCGTCGGCGATCCGGCGCAGCAGCGGCGCGCGCAGCTCGGCCTGCTCGACGTCGGCGCCCTGATCGTCGACGAGGAGCGCACCCTCCGTGGAGCGCGTGCTATCGCGCCCGACGCGTGCGACAGCCGACAGGGCATACGTACCTCGCTCCGCGGCCACGTAGCGCGCCGTGTACGACCCGTCGTCGCGCGCCGAGCGCTCCATCGGCACGTCGATGAGGGCACCCGTCGGCGTCGTGACGCGAGCGACGACGCTCGCGCCGTTGACGCCGGCGAAGGTGGAGTCGAAGACGTGGGCCCGCAGCGAGACCGGCTCGTTCGGTCCGGCGCGCGACGGCGTTGCGGCGATGTCCACCTGATCGGGCACGCCCTCCACCATCCAGCGCAGCAGCTGTCGCCAGAGCGTCGCGTGCGTCGCGTCCTCCACCGGCGCGCGGGGATCCATGCGCCAGAGCCAGGAGTCCTGCACGCCGAACACCACCCCCATGCCGCGGCCGTAACGCTGGAAGACGAGCAACGGCACGTCGGTGCTCGTATCCAAGCCATCGACGTGGCCCGTGAGCAGCGTGGTGGCGCCCGATCGCAGCGCACCGAGCCGGTTCACGGACGTCAGCGTGGGCAGCGAGTCCCAGCGCGCGGTATTCGCGGCGTCGTCGTCGCGCAGACGGAGCGCCGCGTGCACGCGTCCCGCCGCGGTCGGATGCACGGCCAGCGTCAGCGCAGGGGCGCCGGTGTCGCCCGTGGCCCGGGCCAGCGCCACGGGCAGCGCCTCCGCCATCGGTGTTTCGGCAAAGCCCCCCTCGGCGAGTGCGGCGCGACCACCCAGGGCGAGCAGTGTGCCGCCGCGCCGGCTCACGAAGTCGGACAGCATGCGCAGCTGCTCGCCGGTGAAGAACGACGACTCGATGCTCCCGAGCACGACGGCGTGAAACTGGAACAGCTCCTCGCGCCGCGTCGGGAAGCCGGCGAGGAGCTCCATGCTGTCACGCACGCCGAGCCGCAGGAACTTGTGCTCGGCCGTACGGACGAGACCGACGACCTGGAGGGCACTGTCGGCGGCGACCGCGCGGCGCAGGAAGGCGAACTCCGAGCGCGGCTCGCCTTCGAGATACAGCACCCGCACGGGACCGTCCCGCACCTCGAGCATCGTCGCGAAGACGTTGTTGTCGGGCACCTGGTCTCCGCGCAGCGGCCTCGCCCGCACCGCGAGCTGATAGGTGCCCGCGGCGAGCGGAGGCACGCGCAGCTTCGTGCGCACCACGTCACCGCGGTCGGGGATGCGCAGCTCCTCGGTGGCGACGATGCGGCCGTTGGCCTCGACGGTGAGGGTCGTGCGCTCGCCGCCGACGCCGCGCACCCCGAGCGCGACGTCGACCAGGATCGTCGAGCCGGCGAGCACGGTGGGTGGCGCCGAGACCTCGGCGACAGCCACGTCGCGCGCGAACCGCTCCTGCCCCACGCCCACCGTGTGGACCGGCACGCGCCGCGCCTCGAGCGCACGGAGCGACGACGCGAGGTCGCTCCCGCCGTTGTCGGCGCCGTCGGTGGCGACGATCACGCCGGCGAGGGGCATTCCCGCCAGCTCGTCGCGCACGCCGTCGAGCGCCGAGGCGAGATCGGTGCGAGCGCCGCCGGCCTCGAGCGGCGTGCCGCCGGCCCGCGGCGTGGCTGTCGCGGCGAAGCGGAAGATGCGCACGGCGAACCGGTCCGAGAGCCCGCGCACGAGCGCGCTCGAGTCGCCGAAGGCCCGCTGCATCGCGCTCGTGCGGCTCGCGCCGTCCACGTCGGCCAGCCGCATGCTGCGCGAGTCGTCGAGCAGGATGGCCAGCACGTTCCGTTGCGCCACGGCCGTGGAGAGAATGAGCATCGGCCGCAGCAGACAGGCGAGCACGATGGCGAGAGCGAGCGCGCGCCATCCGCCAAGGAGGAGGCGATCGGTCAGGCTGACGCCGCGCAGGCGGCGATAGCTGACGACGACGAGGACGAGCGCGCCGAGTCCGAGGAGCGCGATGACGGGCGCGGGGATGACGGGCGCGAGGACGAAATCGCCGCGCTGCCAGAGGCGCGGCGGGTACTTGAAGAGAAAGGTGAAGACGGATTCGGCCGCAGCTCCCACTCAGTCTCCGAACGCAGAACGTGCACGGCACACCGGAGCGGCAGGCCGAACGTCGCCTATGTCTCTATAGATCTACGCAACGGCACCGTCAATGGTTCGACACCGCGGTGCCCGCGGCGGTTGTCGTCGCGGGTGGGGGCCGCGGCGGCAGGTGCGCCAGGGCGGTTTCCCGAGCCCGACGACGCTCGTCTGCCTTGGCGAGCACAGGACCTGCAAGATCGCCGCAGCTCACCCTCCCCTCATTCGTCCGACATGTTCCGATCTCGCGTCCTGCTGCTGACGCTCTTTTTCGCTGCGCGCGCCAGCGCCCAGGACCGCACGATGACGCTCGCCGGTCGCGAGGTCGCGGTGTGGGTGGGGAAGGGGAACGGCACCGCCAAGGCCCCGGTGCTGTTCTTCTCGCACGGGTTCGGTGCCTGCCAGACGAGCTCGAACTTTCTCAAGCGGGCGCTGGCGGCGCGCGGGTACTGGGTGTTCGCGCCGCGCCACGCCGATGCCCGCTGCGGCTCGCGCCAGGGGTCGCCTCCCGCGGTGCCCTTCGGCGTCCCCGCCGAATGGAGCGACGCGACGTATGTCGAGCGCGCGAACGACATTCTCGCCGTGCACAGCGTGCTCCAGGCGAACCCCGCGTACGCGAAGCGCATCGACTTCTCGCGCGTGGGCTACGTGGGCCACTCGCTCGGCGGCTACACCGTCGTGGGCCTGGCGGGCGGATGGAGTGCGTGGGGCAAGGCGTCCGGCGTGCGGGCCGTGCTCGCGCTCTCTCCGTACATCGAGCCGTACGTCCAGCACGGAACGCTGCCGCGCCTCACGGTGCCGATCATGTTCCAGGGCGGCACGGCCGACTCGGGGATCACGCCGAACGTGACGCGGCGCGGCGGCGGATACGATGCGGCGCCGACGCCGAAGTATCTCGTCGTGTTCAGCGGCGCCACGCACGCCTCGTGGGGGGACCGGCGCCGGGAGAGCCACGACGAGATCGTCGCGTATTCCGCCGCCTTCCTCGATCGCTACGTGCGGGGACTTCCGGCGACGGCGACACTGACGACGACGATGCCGGGGGTGGCGTCGCTGAAGTTCGATACGACGCGGGTCGGCGCGAACTCGACGCCGGTTTCAACTCCTTGAAACTCCGCCGACGCCGGTAGCTTCTAGATAATTCTGTGGCCGAACGCGCTCATCGCGAGCTGCACCGCCAGCTCCGCGGTGCGGTTGCGCTCGTCGAGCACGGGATTGGTCTCCACGATGTCGAGGCCGACGAGCTTTCCCGTGTCGGAGACCATCTCCATCGCGAGCTGCGCCTCGCGGTAGGTCGCGCCGCCGCGCACCGGCGTCCCGACGCCCGGCGCGTCCGAGGGATCCACCCAGTCCATGTCGCACGACACCCAGAGCCGGTCCGACTCCGACGTCGCCACGGCGATGGCGCGGCGCATCACCTCGCGCAGCCCCAGCTCGTCGATGTCGCGCATGGTGAAGCAGGTGATCCCCCAGGCGCGGATCGCTTCCTTCTCCGGTCTGTCGAGCTCGCGGATGCCGACGAGCGCGAGACGCGCCGGCGTCAGCGCCGGGGTCGCGCCGGCGATCGACGCGAAGCGTGCGTCGCCGTGGCCGAGCAGGTGCGCGAGCGGCATGCCGTGCACGTTGCCGGTGAGGCTCGTCGTCGGCACGTGCAGGTCGCCGTGGGTATCGAGGTAGACGCACCCCACCGGCTCGCCCTTCGACGTGAAGTGGCGCGCCGCCCCAGCCAGTGAGCCGGCGACCAGCGAGTGATCGCCGCCGAGGACGAGCGGCACCTCGTCGTGCGCGATCGCATCGATCGTCTCCTCGGCCAGCTCCTCGCACACCTGCGTGATGAGCGGCAGGAAGCCCCGGCCCGCGATCTCGGCCGAGATGGTCGCGCGCTGCGGCACGGTCACGTCACCGATGTCGGTGACCGTGTGCCCGAGCGCGCGGAGGGACTCGGCCATCTGCGCGATGCGGAGGGCGGCGGGCCCCATCTCGACGCCGCGGCGCGAGGCGCCGAAGTCGAGCGGGACGCCGATCATGCGTATAGCAGTCACGACTCGTTCTCCGAGGGTACGAGCCGGAGGCTAACCAGGAGGGCCGGGAACGGGAAGGCGGGATGACGGTGATCTTCGCGCCAGTCGGCAGTCATTAGACTGTTCCTTCAGCACTTCTCTGTCTACAACAATTAGGATCATGCTCAAGTCCCTGCGCGTCCCAGAACGGCTGTTCCAGATCGCGATGTGGCTGGTGTCGTTGTTCTTCGCCGCCTTCCTCATCGGCCTGGGTGGGAAGATCGTCGGCGACCTGCCCGGCGTGGACCAGCGCCTGACGCTCGAGCAGTTCATCGACGCGACGCAGGTCGTGCGCAACCGGGTGGTGCTCGATTCCCTCGGGCGCGTGCAGCGCGGCCAGATGGCGGCGAGGGAGCGGGCGCAGCTCCGGCTGAACGCCGCTGCCAACACCTACCGCAACGGCCGCGCGAGCTTCGACAACTGGATCGCGACGCGCACCGCGACGACCGATCCGAGCCAGGATCCGGAGGTCGTGCAGCGCACGCGCGAGCTGGACGCGCTCAAGTCTGCCGAGCAGACCGCGCAGGCCGAGTTGGACCGGCTGAACGCCGACATCCTCCGGGCGTCGCAGGCGGCCGAGGAGCAGCAGCGTCGCTACGCCGCGCTGCAGGAGTCGGCGCGCGGGCGGTACGACGCGGCGCTCTTCCGCCAGGAGCTGCGGGTGTTCGCCATCCGGCTGGCCCTGACGCTGCCGCTGTTGATCCTCGCGGCGTGGCTCGTGATGAAGAAGCGGAAGAGCCAGTACTGGCCGCTCGCCCGCGGCTTCGTGCTGTTCGCGCTGTTCGCCTTCTTCGTCGAGCTCGTGCCGTACCTGCCGAGCTACGGTGGCTACGTGCGCAACGGCGTGGGCGTGATCGCGAGCGCGCTGGTGGGGGTGTACGTCATCCGCGCCATGCAGCGCTACGTCGCGCGCCGCGCGCAGGAAGAGCGGCAGACGGAGAGCGAGCGGCGGCGCGCGCTGCCGCACGAGGAGGCGATCAAGCGGATCTCCGCCGGCGTCTGTCCTGGCTGCGAGCGGCCAATCGCGACCACCGGCAGCGGCGCGGCGGCCAACTTCTGCGTGCACTGCGGCATGACGTTGTTCGACGACTGCGCGTCGTGCGGCACGCGCAAGAACGCCTTCTTTCACTTCTGCCCGGCGTGCGGGGTGACGACGACGGCGACCACCGCGGCATGACGCTCGAGCTCGTCCCCTTCCGCCCGGAGCATGCGCAGGCGTTCTACACGCTCAATCGCGTCTGGCTCGACGAGCACGAGCTGTTCGAGCCGGCCGATGAAGCGCAGCTGGCGAATCCCCAGGCCGAGATCATCGACGCCGGTGGGGCGATCCTCATCGCGCTCGACGACGGCGTGGTGGTGGGCACGGCGGCGGTCGTGCCCCATGGACCGAATGAGATGGAGCTCGCGAAGCTGACCGTGGCCGAATCGATACGCGGCGCCGGGATCGGGCGACGGCTCGCCGAGTCCTGCGTCGCCCTGGCGCGTGCGCGGGGGACGCGCCGGCTCGTGCTCGTCTCGAGCTCCAGGCTCGGGACGGCCCTTCGATTGTATGAATCCATGGGCTTCGAGCGGCATCCGCTTCCGCCGGACCTACCCTATGCGACCGCCGACGTCTACATGGTAATGAGGCTCGCCGAGACGGGCCGATGATCTGCCGCCACGCATCCATCGTCAACCGGAGATCCCGTGAACGGCTACAACTTCACCGAGGGCGTGCGAACGCGCGCGTGCCCACCGGCAGGTCGACCATCAGGATGCGCGACTCGCGCCGCACCACCGCGCTCGTCTCGCCCGCGCGCTCTCCGGCGATCGATGCGGTGAAGGTGATGCGCTGATCCAGCGGCACGCCGCAGATCGCGAAGTCGCCGGTTGCGCTGCTCGCCGTCTCGATCGTGCGCATCACACCTGGAATACGGGGGTCGAGCGTTGCTCCGCTGCCCTGGAACCAGCGAACCACGATGCGCACGCGGCCGAGGCGCTCCCCATGCCCGCCGCGCGTGGTTCCGCGCACGAAGCCGACGTCACGCGACTCCTCCGCCGGCAGCCGACACGCCGTCGTGAAGAGCGCGCCGCGCGCGGGGATCGTCAGCGCGACGTCGTCTCCGGTCCGCATGTCGGCGTCTCGCGCCAGCGCGGTGAGGCCGAGCGAGTCGATCAACGGCGAGAACACGAGGAGCAGGCGGCGGCCGCGCCGCACGTCGCGCATCGTGAAACGGCCGTCCGCCCCGGTCGTGGCGACGCGCCCCAGCGTCGGGATCGTCACCGTCGCTCCGGCGACGGGCGCGCCGCGATCGTCGCGCACCAGGCCGGTGAGCCGCGGCCGCTCCACCTGCCAGAGAATCGAGTCGCCGCGCGCGACCTCGGTGACCTCGCCTCCCGTCTCCTGTATCGCTCGCAGCGCGATCGACTCGGCGCGGCGCAGGTTGCCGGCACGGATATCCCCCAGCCGGCCCGCCTGCTGCTGGGCCACCACGCGCTCGAACATCGGAAAGCGCAGCGCCCACCGATACACGATCCAACCGCCCTGCGGCAGCGGACGGAAGAACACCTGACCGCCCGCTTTCTCGCGCTGGATCTCGCTCGCGACGTTGGCAAAGGTGAAGTCGAGCCGGCGCAGCGCGCCCGTCGCCCGGTCGAGCGCAAGGGTGCCGCGGATGTCGGACATCGTGCGCTCGCCGACCGGCTCGAAGGCGAGGCTCACTTCGTCGTCGGCATCGGGCTGGGCGAGTCGGAGGCAGTGGGTCGCCGCGAACTGCTCGGAGAGGAGCACCTCCTCATCAGGCGCGCGGAAGGTGATCCATTCGCCCTCCTCCTGGACGTAGCCGGTGGAGTCGAGCCGGGCGAGCGGCACGCTCACGAAGGGCCGGGTCGCCACGGCACGTCCCTCGACTTCGGTCTCGGCCAGCACGGCGCCGCCGCGCGGGCTGAGGCGTCGCTCGAAGCGGACGACTTCCATCGTATAGCGACGGTCGCGCGTCAGCATCGCCGCAGCAAGCGCCGTTCGCGCCTCCTCCCATGCCTCGAACGCCGAGGAGCTCGAGTCGGGCCGGACGGTGCAGCTCCGCTCCGCCGCGACCTGGACCGCGGCCAGCGTGACCGTGCGGCTGGTGAGCTCGATCGAGCGCTCGACGACCTGGCCGGCAGCGAGCAGGAACGTCGGCGACTCCGACGGCCGGAAGCCGATGCGCAGCGCACGGATGTGGTAGAGGCCCGGGCGTGTCGCGCGAAGCCGGAAGGCACCGGTGCCGCTGGTGAGGATCCGATCGACGACGAACCCGGTGCTATCCACCAGCGTCGCGATCACCCCGGAGACCGGAGCGGTGGATCCCGGCGCGAGCGCGCGCCCGCGCACCTCCTGCGCGCCCAGGGGTAGGAAGGCGACGGTGGCCGCGAGGGCGAGCGAGCGCACACTGCGGAGTGCCATGTCGCAGAATGGCCCCCTTCGGAGAGTGACGCCAGCGCCGCGATCGGCCGCCCCGCGGGGTTGGGGAGAGGGCGGCAGAGGAGGAAGGCCCCGCGCACCGTCGCGCAGGCTCAAAACTCCGCAGTGAAGCCTCCTCGTGACCGCGGGCCCGCCGCACCCGTCATTGACTTGCCCGGATCGGTCGCGATGTTGGGAGCGTCGGCGCTCCTCCGCCCAATCCGCGCAGCAGGTCCGCGCCGTAGTCCGCCCGGTGTCGAAATAAGATGCTATCGTCCGCCCTTGATCTCGCGCCTGGCATGCCACTAGCCGAACGGCACCGCCTCGACGCGCTGCTCGAGGCCGTGCCGCTGGCCGTCGCCCTGTTCGACGGGTCGCTTTCCCTGGTCGCGACGAACGCGCGCTATCGCGACCTCACAGGACTCGATGTCGCGCAGGCGAGCGGCCGGCCGATCTACGACGCCTTCCCGAACGCGCTGGCCGACCTCACCGAGCAGATCGACATCGCCGCCGGCGGCGCGCCCGTCGTCTCGGTGCGCGTGCCCTTCCAGCATCGCGGCGGCCGCCGCCTCGTGGAGGCGACCTTCGCCCCGCTCGCCGACGGGCGAGGCGGTCGCGGGGTCCTCTTCGCCGGCTCCGACGTCACCGAGCGCGAAGGCCTGCGTGAGGACCTCGCCCGCAGCGTCGCGCAGCTCGAGTCGATCTTCGACGTGTTGCCCGACTCGGTGCGCGTGGTGGACGCCGACGGCAAGACGGTACGGACCAACTCGCAGGCGCAGGAGGAGCACGGGCAGAGCAACCCGCAATCGCTGCGCGAGCTCTGGCAGCTCGACCGCCCCCGCACGCTCGGCGGCACCACCCTTTTCGTCCACGAGCATCCCACGGCCCGCGCGCTGCGCGGCGAGCGCGTGCGCGGCGAGACGCTGGAGGTGCGCCGCGGCCCCGAGGGGGACATCGCGGTGATCGAGGTCAACTCGAACCCCCTCTACGATCCGCACAAGCGGGTGCGCGGCGCGGTCACGGTCGAGCGCGACGTCACCGAGCGCACCCGCCTCCAGCAGCAGGTGCAGACGGAAGCCGAGCGACTCGAGCGGATGGTGCAGGAGCGCACCCGCGAGCTCCTGGCGCTCCAGGAAGCGGCGTCGCGCGACCGGCGCCTCGCGGCGGTGGGCCAGCTCGCCGCGGGGGTGATGCACGATGTGAACAACGCGCTCAACCCGATCATGGCGGCGGCCTATCTCCTCGAGATGAACGCCGAGAACCCGGCGGCCGTGCGCGACTACGCGGTGCGCATCGCGCGCGCCGCGGAGACGGGCGCCGCCACGGCCGCCCGCGTCGGACGCTTCATCCGCCAGGAGCCGCTGCTCGGCGCTCGCGAGGACACGGTGGACCTCTCCGTGATGGTCGAGGAGGTCGTCGCCATGACGCGCCCGCTCTGGCAAGAGCGCGCCAAGGGAGGGGTGGTCCAGCTCGACGAGGCGCTGGTCAAGGGCGCGCTCGTGAAGGGCATCGCCGGCGAGCTGCGCGAGGCGCTGCTCAACCTCGTGCAGAACGCGCTCGACGCCATGGCCGGTGGCGGCACGCTGCGCATCCGCACGACGAAGGACGCCACGGAGATCAGCGTGGCCGTCAGCGACACCGGCATCGGAATGACGGCCGAGGTGCGCGAGCGCGCCTTCGAGCCCTTCTTCACCACGAAGGGAGTGAACGGCACGGGGCTCGGCCTGGCGGAAGTGTATGGCATCGCGCGCCGGCACCGCGGGCGCGCCGAGATCGAGTCTGAAATAGGGAAGGGCACGACCGTGCGGCTCGTCTTTCCGGCCGGGGCCACCGAGCCCGTGTCCACCGGGCCGAAGGCACCAAAGCGGGCGCGTCCGGCTCGTCAGATCCTGCTGGTGGAGGACCACACAGACAGTCGGGAGTTCATGCAGGCGTTGCTCGAGACCGATGGCCACAAGGTGGAGTCGGTCAAGACGGTGGAGGAGGCGCGCGCGCGCCTGGACCGCGAGGCGGGGGCGTACTACGAGGTGCTGGTGACCGACATCGGGCTGCCGGACGGGAGCGGCTGGGACCTCGTGGCGTTCGCGCGCGAGCGGCGGCCCGCCCTGCGCATCGGTGTGGTGACCGGATGGGAACCGCGCAACGAGAGGGATCCAGCCTGTGATTTCACGCTGCGGAAGCCTGTGGGGGCGGAAGATTTGCTCGAACAGATTGCGGGGGACGGGTGAACACGACCAAATTCATCCCGGGAGCATTCTCAAAATCCACGACCGCGATGCCTGACTCGGGATCCATCCGCATTCTCATTGCCGAAGACGACGACAACGCTCGCGCGTTGCTCGTCGAGCTTTTGAACACGATGGGCCATGTGGTCGTCGCGGAGGTCACGGGTGGCCGCGAGGCGCTCGAGCGAGCGATCGACGTCGTGCCCGACGTCGTGCTGCTCGACGTGCACATGCCCGATGGATCGGGGATCGAGGCAGCGGAGAAGATCGCTGCGCAGGTCCCGGGCGTGGCGGTAGTGCTGTTCAGCGGCGACGAGTCGATCGTGCTGTCCGAGCGCGAGATCGCGGCCACGTCGGCGATCGCGTTTCTTCCGAAGCCCACGCCGCCCCGCGTCCTCGACTCGACGCTGCGTCTCGCGGTGTCGCGCGCGCGCGAGTTCTCCGTGGCGAAGAAGGACGCCCAGGCGGCGCGCGGCGCGCTGGAGAACCGCAAGACGATCGAGCGCGCGAAGGGGATCCTGATGCGGCGCACCGGCTCATCGGAGCAGGAGGCCTACCGCATCCTGCAGCGGACGTCGCAGGACCGGTCGGTGCCGATGGTGGAGATCGCCCGCGCCGTGCTGGCCTCCGAGCCTGGTCTGACGGAGAACGCGAAGGACAACGGCTGAGCTCTTTGTCGTGCGGGCCTTCCCCGCACTCTCGATTATGCGGCACACGCTGACTTTGGTCGCCCTCGCCGCACTCGCCAGCTGCACCGAGCCTCATCCCGCGGTACCATTTCCGCCGGATGCGGTCGAGGTCAGTCCCGCCGCGCCGTACGCGCGCTGGTGGGCCATGACCGAGAGCTGTTCGGGCCGATCGGGTAATCTCGCGGCCCTGCACTTCTACGTCGTGCCCGGTGCCACGCTCGAGGGGGATGGCCAGAGCTATCGCGCCTACTGGTTCTCGGAGGGGAGCCGCATCGTGTTCGCCAATGGTCGTTCGACCAACGGTGGCGTAGTCCGGCACGAGATGCTGCACGCACTCCTCGGCCGGGGCGACCATCCTCGCGTAGACTTTGTGGATCGGTGCGGAGGAATCGTCGATTTCGGCGACGGGCAACATGAGGAAGCACCCGAACTGCTTCCGCCCCCTGTCACCGGCAGCCCGGTCCTGAATCCATCGGACTTCCAGATCACACTCACGGTGACGCCCGACCCGGTGAGGCTCGGCCAACCGGACAGCGGATGGGTGACGGCGATCGTCTCGGTCACCAATTCGCGACCCGAGCCGGTGTGGGTGCGAATTCCGCGATCCGACTATGACTACGCGGGCAGCACCCTCGGCGCGGAGACGCATGTGACGACGGATGGTTGGACGACCCAGGCGATCGAGTCGCGCTACTCGATCGATACGCTCATCCCGTTCGGAGCCCGGGAGGTGAAGCGGCACGCGGTCGACGTGAAGCTCGACAGCGGATCGCTGGGATTGCGGGTGCGAGGGCTGTTCAGCACGAGCTCCACGCTCTGGCGGGAAATCGTGATCGCGCCGTGAGCTCAGCCGTGACTCAAGCCGTAAGCTCACGGCTCCTGGCTCACGGCTCTCAGCTGACGGCTGCCACCGGCTTGGTATAAGCCTCCATCCCCAGCCCCAGGTAGATCGTGAACGCCACCAGGGCCGCCGAGAGCAGGAACGGCGCCGGGATGTGCCAGTCGAAGAGCAGCCCGAACACGATCGGAAAGATCACCCGCGCCAGCCCCCCGAACGTCTGCTGCACGCCCATGTAGAGCCCGCGCTCGCGGCTCGAGATCACCCGTGAGAGCAGCGCGGTCACGCACGGGAAGGTGAACGCCGTCCCCAGCGGCAGGAGCGCCACCGCCAGCGCGAGCGGCAGGTACGGGAGGAACGCCACGGCCGCCGGGGGCAGGATGCCACCGAGCCGCGCCGCCACGCCGGCGGGGTCGGCGAGGGGACGGATGAACGCCAGCGACGCGATGCCGGCCGCGAGCAACGTGGAGCCGAAGCGCGCGAGCCGCGCCTCGCCATACTTGTCGACCATCCGGCCGAGGATCAGCGCGCGCGTCAGCACGCTGATCACGCCGGTGTAGGCGAAGAAGAAGCCGATCGTCTTGGCCGTGACGTCGAACCGCACGGCGAGAAAGAGCGCCAGCATCGACGTCACCCCCTGGAAGGCGCCCATCGCGATGGCGTAGATCCAGATCAGGCGCGACGCCGGTTCGGCGGAATGGGTGACGACGTGGAGGATCGCCTCGCGCGACCGACCGCGCGGGGCGGGATTCGCCTTCGCCTCCGCCGCCTCCTTCATGTCGCGCGATTCCGTGAGGTAGCGCGCCGCGAACGCCATGTTCACGAGGCACAGCGCTGCGGCGAACAGGCCGGGCGCCGCGCGTCCCCACTGGCTGGTGAGCGAGCCGAGCACCGGACCGATCGCCACGCCGGCGTTGGTGGCCGCCGAGAGCCAGCCGAGGGCCTTGGCGCGGTCCTGCGGCTCGGTGGCGTCGGCGACGTAGGCCTGGATGACGCTGACCGTGCCGCCACCCGCCCCCTGCACCAGCCGCGAGATGAACAGCAGCGCGAGCGAATGCGCGAAGCCGAAGATCACGTAGGCGATCGCCGACGCCGCGAGCCCCACGAGGAGCGCGGGGCGACGGCCGTACGCGTCGGAGAAGCGTCCCCACACCGGCGCGCTGAGCAGCTGCGCGACGGCGAACGAGCTGACGAGCATGCCGACGATCAACCCGCCGGCGCCGAGCTCCTTGGCGTAGAAGGGGAGGATCGGGATCACCATCAGCAGCCCCACCATGTCGATGAAGGCCGTGATCATCAGGATCCAGAGCTTTCGGCTGTCGTGCGGCTTCTTGGCCAACGTCACTCTGTAGTAGTCTTTCCCAATGCCGCCGGCGGCACCGCCCGGCCGACGACGCCAGCCAGTGCAACGATCGTGAGCACGTATGGTATCATCTCGACGAACTGCGACGGCAGCGCCTGCGAGCCTTGCAGCTGGATCTGCAACGTCTCGGCGGCGGCGAACAGCAGGCAGGCCAGTGCGGCGCGACGAGGATCCCACCGCCCGAAGATGATCGCGGCCAGCGCGATGAAGCCGCGCCCCGCCGTCATCTGGTCGGTGAACTGGTGCTGGTCGAGCGCGAGGTACGCGCCGCCCAGGCCGGCCAGCATGCCGCTGATCGCGACAGCCAGGTAGCGCACGCGCGCCACCGGCACGCCGACGGAGGCCGCGGCCTCGGGATGCTCGCCCACGGCGCGCACCCGCAGGCCGAATGGGGTGCGATAGAGCAGCCACGCCACGAGCGCGACGGTGAGCACACCGATCCAGACGAGCGGGTTCTGCACGAGGGCGCCGAAGCCCGTGCCGCTCCCCTCCACCTGGAAGCCGGGAACGCGCGGCGAGTTGGACGAGCTGTCGAACAGCAGCCGGAGAAAGAACCGCGTCAGCCCGATCGCCAACAGATTGATCGCGATGCCGACGACCACCTGATCGGCGCGGAAGCGGATCGTGCACACGGCGTAGAGCAGCGCGAGCGCCGCCCCGCCGCCGACGGCGGCGAGCACGCCGATCCACGGCGATCCGCCGTAGTAGCTGCCGACCGCGGCGCAAAAGGCGCCGCCGAGCATGTAGCCCTCGAGGGTGAGGGCGATGAGACCGGCCCGTTCGCTCAGCGTGCCACCCGCGGCGGCGAACAGGTAGGGAATCGCGATGCGCAGCGTCTGCGCGAGGAAGGCGAGCAGGATCATCAGGCGCTCCCGCCCGCCCGCGCGCCGCGCAGCAGGCGTCGCACTTCGGGGACCGAGGTGGCGACGGCGAGGATGACGACCGCCTGGAGCACGTCCACCATCTGCTTCGGCACCAGGGCGTTCACCGCGAGCCCGCCCTGCGACAGCGTCGCGAAGAAGAGTGCGGCGAGGCCAATGCCTATAGGGTGGCTACGGCCCACCAGCGCCACCGCGATCCCGAGAAACCCCGCCCCCGTCGCGAACCCTTCCTCATAGTAATGCTTGTAGCCGAGCACGTAGTTCAGGCCGCCCAAGCCGGCGATGGCCCCCGACACCGCGAGCGCGCGCCAGGTGACGCTGGCCACGTTCACCCCCGCGTACTCGGCGGCGGCGGGCTGAAGCCCCACCGCGCGCAGCTCGAAGCCGCCCCGCGTGCGGAAGAGATACCAGCCCAGCGCGACAGCCGTGACGAGGGCGAGGAGGATCGTTGCGTTGGCCGCGGAGCCGTGAAAGGGCGGGAGGAAGTCCGCCAGCCGCGGCAGCGCGCCGCTCCTGAGCTCGGCCGTGTGCAGTGTGTCGGGAACGTGCAGCCTGGCGCTGACGAAATAGTTCAGCAGCGCGAGCACGACGAAGTTGAGCATGATCGTCACGATCACCTCGTGCGCGCCGAACCGTGCCTTCAGCACCCCGGGCACGGCGCCCACCACGCCACCGCCCAGCGCCGCGGCCAGGATGTACAGCGGAAGGCAGAGCAGGGCCGGGATCCCGGCGGGAAGGAGCATTCCCGCGAGGGCCGCCACGAACCCGCCCGCCGCGAGCTGGCTCTCGGCGCCGATGTTGAACAGGCCCGCGCGCAGGCCCAGCCCCACGGCCAGGCCGGTGAACGTCAGCGTCGTGGCCTTGTACAGCACCTGCCCGAAGCCGTATGCGTTGCCCCACGTGCCGTCGAGCAGGAGCTTGTAGACCGCGCCCGGCGACTGGCCGAACGAGAGGATCAGCACGTCGCCGACGACGGCCGCCAGCAGCAGCGCGACGAGCGGCGGCAGCACCGCTTCCTCGAGCGCGGCGCGGCGCGACGCGCGCTTCGTGGGCACAGCCATCTCGGTGGTCAGGGTCGCGCTCATGCCGCGCGCTCCGCGCCGGTCATCAGCGGCCCGATGGTGTCCGGCGTTGCCTCGGCGCGCGGCAGCACGGCCACCAGGCGGCCGCCGTACATCACCGCCACGCGATCCGCGAGTGCGAGCACCTCGGCCAGGTCCGCCGACACGAGCAGCACCGCCTTCCCCCGGTCGCGCGCCTCGCGCAGCCGGGTGTGAATGAACTCGATGGCGCCGACGTCGACGCCGCGCGTCGGCTGCGCGGCGAGCAGCACCCTGAAGTCGCGGGCCATCTCGCGCGCGACGACGATCTTCTGCTGGTTGCCGCCCGACAGGGCGCGCGCGGGCAGCTCGGGGTCGCCGGGCCGGATGTCGTAGGCGCGGATCAGCGCGTGCGCGTGCTCGAGGAGGCGCTCGGTGTCGAGCGTGAGGCCACGCGTGAAGTGGTGCTGCTGGCCGAGGATCAGGTTCTCCGCCACGCGGTAGTCGAGGATGAGGCCACGCTCGTGACGATCCTCGGGGATGTGCGACAGGCCGGCGTCGCCGCGCTCGCGCACCGAGGCCGAGATGATGTCGCGGCCGGCGAGGACGATGGAGCCCGACGCCTGGCGCAGGCCGGCGATGGCCTCCACGAGCTCGGTCTGCCCATTCCCCTCGACGCCGGCGATGCCGAGGATCTCGCCCGGCGCGATGCTGAAGCTCACGCCGTCGACGACGACGGCGCGGCGCGTTCCCGCGACCGTGAGATTGCGGACCTCCAGCAGCGCGCCGGCCGCGCCGGGCGCGCGGCTGGCCGCGGTCGTGCTGCCCACGTACTCGGCGTCGAGCGCCAGGGCGACGTCGCGGCCCACCATCGCGCGGGCGATCGCCTGCGGTGTCGCGCCGCGCGTCGGCATGCGCGCCACGGTCTTCCCCTGGCGCATGACGGTGATCGAGTCGCTGACGTCGATCACCTCGTCGAGCTTGTGGGTGATGAGCACCACGGTGCCCCCCGCGGCGCGGAGCGACCGCAGGACCTGCCACAGCTCGCGCACCTCGGGGGGAGAGAGCACAGCGGTGGGCTCGTCGAGGATGAGGATCGTCGCGCCACGGTAGAGCGTCTTCAGGATCTCGACGCGCTGCGCTTCACCCACCGACAGGTCGGCGACCAGGCGGTCGGGCGGCACGACGAGGCCGGTGCGCGCGCTCAGCTCGCGCACCGCCTGCTCGGCCGCGGCGCGATCGAGCACGGGTCCGCGCGTGATCTCGGAGCCGAGCACGACGTTCTCGGCGACGGTGAGCGTGGGGACGAGCATGAAGTGCTGATGCACCATCCCGACGCCGGCGGCGATGGCGCTGGTGGTACTCCAGCCGGTGACGTCGCGGCCGTTCACCTCCATGGTGCCGGCGTCGGCGGCGTACATCCCGCTCAGGATGCGCATGAGCGTGGACTTGCCGGCGCCGTTCTCACCGACCAGGGCGTGGATCTCCCCGGAGGCGACGTCGAGGTCGGCGCCGCGGTTGGCTTGCACCGGCCCGAAGGATTTGACGATTCCGCGGAGCCTGATCGCTTGGGCGGGGGATGTCTCAGCCATTCGTGCTCGAGGAGGTTGGCCCGGTAGGACGAGCGGTTGCGGAGCCACGATGATCTACCCGGCCGTACCCAGTACCAGGTACGGCCGATTCGGCGCGCACCACGAGCCCGACTGCTGCGCCGAATAGCGCGTACGCAGTACAGAGTACCAAGTACCGAGTACGAAGTACGGCCGGGAATGTGCTGGTACGTCTCACGGGCACTCGATGCGCGAGGGTCATCTGGTACTCGGGACCTGAATCTTCCCAGCGATGATGTCCCCTTTCAGCGCCTCGAGCCGGGCACGCACGTCGGCCGGGATGAGCTGCGCATTGTTCGCGTCGTACACGTACCCCACGCCATTCTCGGCGAGGCCGTACTGGTAGATGCCGCCCTGGAAGCGGCCATCCTTCACGCGCTTGATGACGTCGAACACCGCGTTGTCGATGCCTTTCACCATCGACGTGAGCACGAAGCCGGGCGCTTCCTTGAACTGATCCGCGTCGACGCCGATCGCGAGCTTGCCCGTCTGGCGCGCCGCCTCGAACACGCCGAGCCCCGTGGAGCCGGAGGCGTGGAAGATCACGTTCACGCCCTGCTGGTACTGGCTGAGCGCGATCTCCTTCCCCTTGCCCGGGTTCCGGAACGCCTCGGGGGTGACGCCGGCGTACTGCGAGATCACCTGGCAGTCCGGGCAGACCTTCTTGACCCCGGCTTTATAGCCCATCTCGAACTTCTGGATGAGCGGGGAGTCCATGCCGCCGACGAAGCCCACCTTCTTCGACTTCCCGACGAGCGCGGCCAGCGCACCCACGAGGAACGACCCCTGCTCCTCGCGGAACTTGAGCGCGGCGAGGTTGGCCGGGGGTGGAATGACCTTGCCCTCACGGTTCGTGGCGACGGCATAGTCGACGCCGGCGAACCTGGTGTTCGGGTATTCCTTCGCGAGCTCGGTGAGGTCGTCGGTGAAGATGAAGCCGACGCCGATCACGAGGTCCATCCCCTCGGCAGCCAGGAGCCGAAGGCCCGATTCGCGATCCGACCCTTCGCCCGGCTCGATGAAGCGGACGCGGACGCCCAGCTCCTTCGCGGCGCGCTCAGCGCCGAGGTAGGCGCCGTCGTTGAACGACTTGTCGCCGCGCCCACCGAGGTCGAACACGACGCCGACGTCGACCGCGTCGCCCGAGGGTGGGACGGCCGCGCCCGACGGATGCACGAAAAGGAGAGCCACGTGGACGGCGAGCAGCACGGCCACGAGGATGAGCAGCTTCTTCATTGACGGGAAAGCGGGTCGGACGGTCGGACAGTCGGACAGTCGGACAGTCGGACGGTCGGACAGTCGGACGGTCTGACAGTCTGACAGTGACTGCGGCGCTGCTTGCTGACTCGTCCAAAGCTCACGTGCAGCCACAGGGAGGGCAAGGATACCGTCCGACTGTCCGACCGTCCGACCGTCCGACCGTCCGACCGTCCGACCGTCCGACCGTCCGACTGTCCGACTGTCCGACCGTCCGACCGTCCGGCCGTCCGACCGTTTGAGCTCTATATTCTCCCAAATGCCCCCCTACCTCACCCGCC
>Ga0193699_10000332_pt1 | contig 21385 bp, 17 predicted proteins | sample L3c2metaG_FD_160095 | JGI IMG/M metagenome (GOLD analysis project Ga0193699, IMG submission 160095) | Soil microbial communities from a riparian zone of the East river system, Colorado, United States - L3c2 | ecosystem: Environmental > Terrestrial > Soil > Riparian zone | place: USA: East...
CGCCGCCAGCTGTCGCATCTCACCGATCGTGAGCTGCGTGGACACGCCGGTGAGCACGCGGAGCAGGTCCAGATCCCCCATCCCGACGAGCGCTTCGAGCGCACGGGAATAGAGGAAGTCGCCCATGATCACGCTGACCTGATGGCTGAACAGCGAGTTCACCGTGGGCAGGCCGCGTCGGAGGGCCGAGTGGTCCACGGAATCGTCATGCACGAGTGAGGCGAGGTGCATGAGCTCCACGACCGCAGCCAGCGTCACCACGCGCGGCGCGGGCGTGCCGGCCGTCTCGCTGGCGAGCAGGGCGAGGGTGGGCCGGAACATCTTCCCGCGCATCTGCAGGAGGTGGCCGCTCACCTGTTCGATCAGCGGCAGCTCGGCCGTCACGACGCGACGCATCTCGCTGACGACCTCCTCGAGCCGCCGAGCGATCGGCGCCTGGATCGCCCGCAGCGCCGCGGTGGCCGGGACACGCGCGCGCGTGGCCGCGCCCGTCATCGGCGCGCGCCCTCGAGCGCGACGAGCCGGTCGCTGACGTCGCGGAACTGAATGTCGATGACGAACACGCGATGATAGTAGTCCACCGCCACATCGGGCTGGCTGCGCTCCTCGGCGCATCGGCCCAGCAGGTAGAGCACCCCGACGAGCTGCTCGTCGCTCGCCCCTCGCTCGTTCAGCGCGCGAGCCAGGACCGTCGCCGCCATCGGATACTGCTCCTTCTCCATGAACGACTGCCCGAGTGCCTCGTACGTCGGCACGCGGTTCACGGGTGCGCGGAGGGCCTTCTGAAACTCGGCGATCGCTTCGTCGAGGAGTCCCATCTCCTTGTACGCCACGCCGAGGTCGTAGTGGCTCTGGTGATCCTCGTCGTCGATGTTCTCGGCGATCCCCTGCTTGAACTTCCGCAGCATGTCCTGGAAGTCCGCCTCCTCGTCTCCCGTCGGCTCCTGCTCCTGGACGACCATCCGCGTGTTCTTCTGCGCGTCGTCGCTGCGGAGGAAGTCCCCGAGGTTGATGAACTCTTCGTCACTCGCGACGGGACGCACCGGCGCGGCCGCAGGCGGACGTACCGCGCCGGCGCTGGCGCGCCCCTTGGCCGGAGGCGGCGCGGGCTCGGGAGCCGGGAACGATTCCAGCGCGGCCTGCGCACGCTGGTCATCGGGCGCGAGGTCGAGGACGCGCTGGTAGATCGCCCGTGACTTTTCGAGGGAGCCAGCACGGAACAGCGCATCCGCGAGCTCGAGGTACGCCTCGATGAGCGTACCGCGCTCGTTGCGGCGGAACGCATACTCCACGCGCTTCTGATGGTGGCGCACCGACCCCGGATTGAGCCGCACGATCTCGTCCACCAGCGACGACGCGGCGTCGAGATTGTCGGCTCGCTCGAAGCCGAGCATCGCTGCCTCGAGCTCACGGAGGCCGCCCTCGCGGTCGCCCGCATCGAGCAGCGCTTCGGCGAGGCGCCGGCGGATGCCGTGATCCTCCGGATCGGAGTTGACGATCGACTGGAGCACCTCGACCGACTGCGCCGCCTTGATGGTGGAGGCGCGGCGCGCGGCCACCGGCGCGGGCTCCGCCGCCGGCACATCGGCGAGCGATCGGTCGCCGACGTCGATCCCGTTGGGGGCCCCGGATCGAGTCGCCTCGAGCACCGGCTCGGTCTCGATCTTCATCCTCGCCGGCGCTGCGCGCGTCTCGCGACGGATCGGCGACTCGAGATCCATCAGCGGAATGTCGTCGGCGGGTCGCGACGCCGGCGCGGAACGCCCGCGGTCGAACGTCACCTGGTCCGGCATGATCAGATCGAGGTCGCCCCCGACCGGCGAGTCGTCGGCCGTGGGAGTGGCGGGATTGCCGGGATCCTGGATCAACGGCAGATCGACCAATGACGGACGCGCGGGTTTCGGCGCCGGACGCGCAGCGGTCGGAGGGGGAGCGGAAGGCTCGGGCAGCATGTCGAAGTCGAGCAACCCGCCCTCTCCGCCCAAGGGACTCGTGTTCGACTCGGCGTTGCCGAAGTCGATCGTGTCCAGGTCGAGCAGGGAGCCGGAGTCGGCGAAGGCCGAATCGCTCTCCACCGTGGAGGTCTGGAGTCCGTCCAGCAGTCCGGCGGGAGGCGCATCGTCGAGCTGGTCGTAGCCCGAACTGCGCGTCAGGCCATCCAGCACCGCCGGCTCCATCGGCATGACGTCGATGAACTCCGCCTGCGGCGTCGGCGAGTGAGGGATCACCGCTTCTTCTGCCACCGGTTCCGGCGCCGTCTCGAACGTCATCGGCTCGAGCGCCATCGGCGCGGGTGCAGCGGGCGCGGGGGGTGCCGAACGAGCGGGCGCGGGCGCGGCAGCGACAGGGGCGTCGGGGGTGAGGAAAGGCAGCGCGCCAGCGGCCTTGTGGCCGGGAGGCGGCGCGTCATTCAGGTCGAGAAAGACGAGATCGCCCGTGTTGCGCTTCGGCGCGGTGCCCGGGGCGCGCGGCTCGGCCAACTTGTCGATCGCCTTCATGCGGGCGACCGCGGCGTCGGCCTCGGCCTGGCGGCCCTCCTGCATGTAGCGCTCGTACGCGAGCTGGAGCTGTTCGATCGCCTCCTCGCCGCGCTTCGCCTTGTGAAGCTGATCGGCGAGCATGAGCCGGATGTCGTCCTGATCCGGGCACAGATCGGCGAACTCCTTCAGCGCCCGGAACGCCTCATTCAGCTTGCCGGACTTCTGCATCCGGTCGGCGTACTCGAGGAAGTTGGCCTTGGCGTCGCCCTTGAATCCCTTGTGGGCGCTGATCTTCCCGAGCTTGTAGTAGATCGAGTTGCGGCCGGGAGAGCTGCGCAGGATCTTGTTGCAGAGCGCGATCGCGTTGTTGTAGAAGCCCGTGTCGACGTAGTGGTCGACCGCCTTCTCGTAGTAATCGACGGCGTCGGCGACGTTGCCCTGCTTGAGGTGGATGTCGCCGACCCGGTTGTACAGGGCGACGTCCACCTCCTCCTGCGAGCCTTCGTAGCTGTCGAGGATCTCGACGTAGACCGCCAGCGCCTTGTCGAACTGCTTCTTCAGCTCGAGCTCGGCTGCCTTTTTCTTCAGCTTGGCGACATCAGGCATCGTCGAGGGGCGGGCTCCGCGAGGGGCGTCCCCGGCCTCGCGAGAGAGGGGGGCTCAGCGGGGAAAAGGTAGTGCTAAGTCATGGGCATGACAAGGTTTGCCGCGTGCCCACGAGGCTCGACAGCGGCCGGCGCCGTACCAGTACGGGAGCTCGCGGACGTCGCCGACCTCCCAGAGTGCGAGGTCGGCAGAGAATCCGGGCGCGAGCTGTCCCACCCGATCCGCCAGAGCCAACGCCGCCGCGCCGTTCACCGTTCCAGCGACCATGGCCTCCGCCACCGACAGGTGCAGTTGACTGACGGCCAGCGTGAGGATCAGGGGAAAGTTGGTGGTCGGGGAGGTGCCGGGATTGAAGTCGGTCGCCAGCGCCACCGGCACCCCCGCCTCGATGAGACGCCGAGCGGGAGCCTGATCCCGCTTGCCGAGGAAGAGCATCGTACCCGGCAGCAGCGTGGCCACCGTGTGGTGCGCGGCCAGGGCGGCGATGCCGGCATCGCTCACCGCGGCCAGATGATCGGCCGACACGGCGCCCAACTCCCCGGCCAGCTCCGCTCCGCCACCGGCGACCAGCTCGTCGGCGTGGAGCTTGATGGCAAGTCCCTTGGCCCGTGCCGCAGATAAAATCTCGCGGGATTCGTCGACAGTGAACACGCCCGGCTCGCAGAACACGTCGGCGAACGCTGCGAGCCGGTCGCGCGCGATCTCGGGCAGCATCTCCTGAAGGAGCAGGTCGATGTACGCGCGCCGCCCGCCCTGGCGCTCCCGGTAGTCCAGCGGGATCTCGTGCGCGCCGAGCCAGGTGGCCCGTATGCGCATGGGGAGCGCGGCGGCGAGTCGGCGGACGACGCGCAGGGTCTTGAGCTCGTCGTCGAGGGAGAGGCCATATCCCGACTTCACCTCGACCGTCGTCACGCCCGCCGCGGCCAGCGCGCGAAGTCGGGGCTCGGCGAGCGCAAACAGCTCGTCCTCGCCGCGTGTCCGCAGGTCGCGCACCGAGGCGTGAATCCCGCCGCCGCGGCGCGCGATCTCCATGTAGGGCACTCCCGTGGCGCGCAGCTCCTGCTCCTCGTAGCGCGCGCGGCCGAAGATCGCGTGCGTGTGCGAATCGACGAAGCCGGGGGTGAGCACGCCCTGCGCGCAGTCCACTTCGACGGCATCGGTGGTGGCACGACGCAATGCGACGTCGTCGTCCACGGCGACGATGGTGCGCCCCTCCACGAGCACGCCGACTCCGGTGCGCACCGCGGCGTCCGCCATCTCGGCGCCGCGCCGCCCGCGCGCCGGGCCGGCGCAGGTGACGACCTGGCGCGCGTTGACGAAGAGGAGGCGGTCGGCGGTCAAGGCGCTGCGTGGGCAGTGCCCATCACGTCCTGCACCCGCGACCACTCCAGCGGCGCCTGCGCCTCCCCGCGACAGGCGTAGAAACAGGCGTTGCAGGCGATCGGCTCATACTTGCGGTAGTCGCGCCAATGAAAGTCGGTCGGAAAATCCGGGCATCGCTTCACGTGGCCCGTCGGATCGAGGTGAATGGTGCGGACTCCGGACCGACACGGCTCGGTGAGCTGCCCTCGCACGTAGAGCGGAATGCGCGCGAGGTACGCGTCGGAGCTGGTGATCACGCCGCGCCGACGTCGCTTGTAGGCGAGCAGCTGCACGATCGCATCATCCAGCGCGGCATGGTGGGTCGCGCCCAGCAGGTGCTCGCGGCTGCCGTTCTTGGCGTCGGTGTAGACGCTGAAGTTCACCCCACAGCCCAGCGAGGCCGCGCGCTCGACGATCGGCATGAGCTGATCGAGGTTGTCGTCCTTGATCACCGTGTTGAAGCGGATGTTGTCGATGCCGCGGGCGCGCATCCCCTCGACGGCGGCGAAGATCCGGGCCGTGAGCCCGGGAATACCGCGGGCGATGTCGTGCCGGCCGTCCAGGTAGTCGAGCGAGATGTTGAACTGGTGGATGCCTGCTGCCCAGAGCGACGACGCGCGCTCGGGGGTGAGCATGCCCCCGTGGGTGATCAGCGTCGTGTACTTGAGTCCCGGCACGCGATCCACGGCCGCCACGAGATCCTCGAGATCGCGGCGCAACAGCGGCTCGCCGCCAGTCCAGGTCACGAGCATCGGCTTGAAGAACCGCGCGGCGTCGGCGAACGAGTCCAGCTCATACTGCCGCGCGGACGCGGGCGTCTTCCAGAAGTCGCAGCAGCCACATCGGGCATTGCAGCGCGCCGTCACCTCGAAGTGCACCAGCACCGGCCGCCGTCGCGCCACGTACCAGAGGTACTTCGCGATGAACATCGGCACGTGATACGGCTTGAACCGCGCGGAGAGCATCACTCGTCCTCAGCCCCGACGCTGCGCGCGGGGTGAGCTCCGCGAAGGACCCGCCCCTGGCGGGACAGCCACTGCGGTACGCGGGTACTCGAGTGGCGGGACAGCCACTGCAGTACGCGGGTACTCCAGTACCGAGTACTGAGATTGGCATACAGGCCCCAGGAATGCGGGGCCGCTCTTGGCGAGTCGGTCGCCGCCAACTGGCGTCCACGCATTCCTGGGGGCAGTATGCCAATCCGAGTACCTGGTACTGATATACCCGCGTACTTCATTGGCTGTCCCACCTGCCCCTTCTCTGCGCTCAGCACGACAACTATCCGTCTCACTTCGGTCCCATCGGAATGTTGATCCCCGTGCGCTCGGCCGTCGCGCGTGCGCTCTCGTAGCCGGCGTCGGCATGGCGCGCCACGCCGATGCCGGGGTCGTTCGTCAACACGCGCTCCAGACGCGCGCGCATCTCCGGTGTCCCGTCGGCCACGATGACCTGTCCGGCGTGGAGCGAGTTTCCGATGCCGACGCCGCCGCCGTGGTGGAACGATACCCAGCTCGCGCCGCTCGCGACGTTGAGCAGTGCATTGAGGATCGGCCAGTCGCTCACGGCATCGGTACCGTCCTTCATCGCCTCCGTCTCGCGGAACGGCGACGCGACGCTACCCGTGTCGAGGTGATCGCGGCCGATGGCGATGGGCGCGGAGAGCTCGCCGCTCGCGACGAGGTCGTTGAGCGCCACCCCGAACCTCGCGCGCTCGCCCTGCCCCAACCAGCAGATGCGCGCCGGCAGCCCCTGGAAGTGGATCCGCTCGCGCGCCAGGGTGATCCAGCGGCGCAGATGGTCGTCGTGCGGAAAGAGGTCCAGCACCAGCTCGTCGGTGCGCGCGATGTCGGTGGGGTCGCCGGAGAGCGCCACCCATCGGAACGGGCCCTTCCCCTCACAGAACAGGGGACGGATGTACTCCGGAATGAACCCCGGGATCTCGAACGCGTCGCGCACGCCCGCGTCGAACGCCACGGTGCGGATGTTGTTGCCGTAGTCGAAGGTGACGGCGCCGCGCCGCTGCAGGGCGAGCATCGCGCGCACGTGCCGCACGGCGGTCGCGGTGCTGGCGGCCACGTAGGCGTCCGGATCCCGGTCGCGCAGCGCGGCTGCCTCGGCGAGCGTCATGCCGTCGGGGAGGTAGCCGCGCAGCATGTCGTGCGCGCTCGTCTGGTCGGTGAGCACGTCCACCGCGACGTTCAGGCGGACGAGCTCCTCCAGGGCGGGCGCCGCGTTCATCACCACGCCCACCGAGTACGCGCGCCCCTCACGGCGTGCCGCCTCGGCCAGGGCCAGGCCTTCCTCGAGGGTGCGGGCCTTGGCATCGCAATATCCGGTCGCCAGGCGCTTGTCGATGCGCGACTCGTCCACGTCGAACGCGAGCATGGCTGCTCCCTGCATCGTCGCGGCCAGCGGCTGCGCGCCGCCCATGCCGCCGAGCCCCGCGGTCACGACGAGCCGGCCGGCGAGGGAGCCGCCGAAGTGCCTGCGGCCGACGGCGCCCAAGGTCTCGTACGTCCCCTGGACGATCCCCTGCGAGCCGATGTAGATCCACGAGCCCGCGGTCATCTGCCCGTACATCATCAATCCTTGCCGCTCGAGCGCGCGGAAATGCTCCCATGTCGCCCAGCGGCCGACGAGGTTGGAGTTCGCGATCAGGACGCGCGGCGCGCCGCGGTGCGTGCGGAACACGGCGACCGGCTTGCCGCTCTGCACGAGGAGCGTCTCGTCGTCCGCCAACGCGCGCAGCGACGCGACGATCGCATCGAACGCCTCCCAGCTCCGCGCTGCCTTTCCCGTGCCGCCGTACACCACCAGCTCGTCCGGCCGCTCCGCAACGTCGGGGTCGAGGTTGTTCATGAGCATGCGGAGGGCGGCCTCCTGCTGCCATCCCTTGCACGAGATGGTCGTGCCGCGCGGTGCACGCACCGGTCGAGCGCCCGAGACGTGCGAGGCGACGGTCGTCATGCCGTGCCCGCTGTCTCGAGAGAGAAGTGCCCGCGCTCGATCGCCTGCGCCAGCGTGACGATGTCGGTGGAGAGCACGCGGTCCTGCTCCAGGGGCGCCACGAGCTGGCGCACGAGGAGGTGGCCCTGCTCCGCCCCACGGCCGGCCCGCAGCGGCTTCCGGTAGTCGAGTCCCTGCGCGGCGCACATCAGCTCGATGGCCAGCACGTGCTGCACGTTCTGCACGATGCGGCGCAGCTTCCACGCCGCGCCCATCGCCATCGGCACGACGTCCTCCTTGCTGCCGTCGGTCGGGATGGTGTCGACGCTGGCCGGATGCGACAGGACCTTGCACTCGCTGGCGAGCGACGCTGCCGTCACCTGCGCCATCATGAAGCCGGAGTTGACCCCGGCGTCCTTCGAGAGAAATGGCGGCAGCCCCTGATTCAGGTCGGGATGCACGAGCCGATCGATGCGACGCTCCGACATCGTCGCGAGATTGGTCAGCGCGATCGCCATGAAGTCGAGCGCCATGGCGACCGCCTGCCCGTGGAAATTGCCGCCGCTCAACAGCTCGCCCGTGTCGGCGAAGACGAGCGGGTTGTCGGTGGCGGCGTTGAGCTCGCGGCCGATGACACCAGCGCAGAAGTCGATCGCATCGAGCACGGGCCCGTGCACCTGCGGCATGCACCGCAGCGCGTACGGGTCCTGGACGCGTGGATCGTTCTCGCGGTGCGATTCGCGGATCTCGCTTGCCTTTAGAAGCGAGCGCAGCAACGCGGCGCTCGCCGCCTGGCCGAGCTGCCCGCGCGCATCCTGGATGCGCGCGTCGAAGGCCGTGGGCGTGCCGAGCAGTGCTTCGAGCGACATCGCGCCGGCGAGATGCGCCACCTGCCAGAGCCGGTGCGCGTGCACGATGCCGAGCGCGGCGATGGCGGTGTGCGCTTGCGTTCCGTTGATGAGGGTGAGCCCCTCCTTCGGCGCGAGCCGCGCCGGTCGCAGGTTGGCGAAGGCGAGCAGCGTCGCCGCATCGGCCCGATCCTCGCCCCGGTAGAGATCGCCCTCTCCGATCATCGCGAGCGCGAGATGCGCGAGCGGTGCGAGATCACCGCTCGCGCCGACGCTGCCCTGCTCGGGAATGGGGGGATAGAGGCCGGCGTTGAGCATCCCCGCCAGCAGGTCCACGAGCACGGGACGCGCGCCGGAGTAGCCCTTCGCGATCACGTTCGCGCGCAGGAGCATCATGGCGCGGACCTCCCGCTCCGGCAGCAGCGCGCCCACCCCCGCGGCATGGCTGCGCACGAGGTTCACCTGCAACTCGTCCAGCCGATCGCGCGGGATGGCGACGTCGGACAGCTTGCCGAAGCCCGTCGTCACCCCGTAGGCGACGGCGTTGCTGGCCACGAGCGCCGACACGACGTCGTTCGCGCGCTCCATGCGGGCGCGCGCCGCCGGCGCGAGCTCCACGGTCGCGCCGTTCGCCACCGCGACGACGTCGTCGAGGGTGAGGGAATGTCCGTCGAGCACCACGCGAGTCCGCATCGCCGCAATGTCTTCCTCGCCGCAGGACAATTCAAGGTGCGGTGCGCTCCGGCGCGCTTCGCGCAGCGTCGGACTTGGGGCGGGCCGCGTGCAACGCGGCCCTGCGGGGCGGGCGTTCCACGCCCGCCGTATCCATGAGGCGCGAGCGCAGCACGCGCCGCCCCGTCCCTAGAACCCTTCGTTCTTGTACGTGCTCTTGTGATAGTCGAACTTCATATCCGGCTCCGCCTTCAGCGAGATCATGAAGTTGAAGGCGAAGCTGCCCGTCGACGACTGCGTGAAGGCGAAGATCGCGCGCCAGTCATGCAGGTCTCGCTGGAGCGAGACGATCTGGCTGGCGAAGCTGCGCTGCTCGAAGTCGTACGTCGTCTGCCAGCTCGCCGCCCAGTGCTCGGTGACGTTGAAGTTCATGCTGCTGTTGAGCGAGGTCGCGTTCGGCACGAGATAGATCGGCGCGCCGCTGACCCCCGACGTCACGGGTGTCACCACGCTCGGTGACGCGCTCTCCCGGATGATGCAAAGATCGTAATAGCCCAATCGCCGCAGCTCTTCCGTGTTGAACGCGATGCAGCGCGCGGCCGCGTCGAAGGCGATGACGTTCGAGCCGTGGACGGGGCGCTGGCGCGTCGAGCTGAACTGGAACGACGCCTGCCATCCCTTCGTCAACGTGGGGAGGAAGCCCGCATTGCGCGAGGCGCGCCCCGCGACCGGCTGCGACGCGACCTGGCGCGCATACTGATTTTCCCGGGTGTCTTCCCGCTGCTCTTCCGCTACGGTGCTCGCCGGCACGGCCCGACCGAACAGCCGCTGGAACATGGCGAACGGATTGGCCGTGTTGCTGAACGAGAACGACGCCGTGACGCGGTCGCGGAAGGGGGAGAACTTGGCTGAGTCGCTGAGGGTGGAGCCTTCGAACAGCGAATAGTCCACGCCGAGGTCGAACCCGGGTAGCAGGTCCGACCGCATCGTGTAGTTGAACGACTGCGCAGTGAGTCCGCGGATCGCGGAGCCGGTGTACCGCGCTCGCTCGAAGTCGTACCCGAGCGGACTGAAGTTGAGCGACAACAGCTTCAGCTTCTCGCCCCCCTCGGGGTTCGAGTCGTTGGGCGACCGCAGCTTCGCCTCGATGTTCGTCGCGAGGGTGAAATCGATGCGGTTATTGCGCAGGGCGCCCAGGTAACCGGTGGCTTGGCCCCCGGAGCCGATGCGGGTGGCACCGATCGCCTGGAGGTACCCGTCGCTCACCTGGCCCTCCGGGGCGAACGTATAGCTGATCGACGGCGAGATCGAGTGCCGGATGCGCGAGAAGGGGCCGAACCCGCCGAACAGGCCGAACAGGGTGGGCGACGCGCCGATGGTGAAGGTCGGACGCTTCGTCTGGTGCACCCACTCGCCATTCGTACGGTGGTTGCGGATCCAGAATGCGTTGCCGTCGACGTTCGACAGCGCCACCGACGCGGACAGGTTGTAGTTGTTTCGCGCCAGCGGCGGCAGCGTGAAGCTCGGCGTCCAGTCCACCTTGGTGTCGTAGGTGGTCGAGAAGATGCGCTGCGCCGGCACGCCATCGTTCACACCGGTCACGATCTCGAGCTCTGGAAAGTCGTTGCGTCTCGAGCTGACGGTGACGCGATTGCCGATCGCGTAACCGAAGATCGTCAGCGGCGTGTCGAACGACAGATTGCTGTCGTACGAGTTTCGTCTCAGGGTATCGCCCACGATCGCCGGCCGACCCAGGCTGTCGAGGCCCGGGCGGAGGAGAAGCCCGAGCGTCGAGGGCTGGTCGATCCCCGTGACAGAGTGCGACGTGTAGCTGAGGCTCGGCGTCCACGTGAGCCAGTTGCCCAGGCTCAGGGGGCTCGTGTTGACGGTGAACGTCGGGAACGTCTGGTCGGACTGAGTCCGACCAGGCTGCTGCGTCCGCGTGCCACCGAGGCTGAAGTCGGCCGGACCGATCTTCTGGTGATAGTTCGCCGAGGACCGGATGGTGGAGAGCACGGCGTAGGGATTCACGTACGTGGAGCGCTGAATCTGCGTGTTGCTCACGTAGTTGAGGTCCATCCGCAGCGAGCTGTTGCGCGTGAAGTCCTGCGAGTGGCCCCAGCTGACCGCCGTGTTCCGCTGGTCGCCCTGGATGGTGTAGGCCGTCGCGAGGTTGCCGGTGACGTAGCGCTCCAGCCAGCGGTAGCGGAACTCGCCGTTGTAGCGCGTGAAGGCGACGTCGAACGGGTCGACCTGACCAGCCGAGCTGCGCCAGTCCATCGACGCCTGCGCGTCGACGAGGTCGCTGATCGCCCAGTAGTAGCCGAGCCCCTCGACCTGCCGCCGATAGGATGGGCTGTTGCGCACGATGTCGCTCACCCCGACGTTCGGCGACAGGATGCCGCTGTGACGTCCGCCGCGGATGTCCTGAAACAGGAAGGGGAGCCACATCACCGGGACGTCGCCGATGTAGAGGATCGCTGGCCGCGCGACGACGAACGAGCCGGTGCGCTTGATCTCCTTCGCCTTGAAGTAGTAATCGGGGATGGAGTCGTCGCACGCCGTGATGGTGCCGTCGCGCAGATAGTACGTCGCGTCGTTCGGCCCTTTCACGGAGTCCCGGCTCGCCACCACGACCACCCGCTCACCGGTGATCTGGAGGATCTCGCCGCTCTGCGGGATGGAGGTGCGAATGTCGCTCACACTCGCGCGCCGGCTCGCGATGTCGTACGTGCCGGGGCCGCGGCTCTCGATGGGCGCCTGACCGGGCGTGACGAAGACGCTCCGGCCGCCGGAGTCCGTGCCGACCATCACCTCGCTCCCCTGCCCGCTGTACTTGATGGTGTCCGACTTCACGAGCTGCGAATCGCGCTGGACGATCGCCCGCCGCGTGAGCAGGATGCCGCGGGTGAGGGCGTCGAAGGAGATCTGCTCGCCCTGGTACTGCGTGATGCTGTAGCCCGGCGTGTTGAGGAGCCGGAGCATCACGGAGTCGGGCGGCACGAAGTTGGCTTTCGCGATCGTGTCCCGGACCGTCAGCGAGTCGCCCCGCGCGCCCAGCGTGTCGCCCCGCGCGCGCGGCGTGTCGGTGCGTGCGCCCGGGAGCGGACGGTTCGGCACCTGCGGCCGGACCTGGCCGCGTGCGTCCACCGCCGCCGCCGCCAGCAGCAGCACTGCGAACATCGCCGGTCGCCCGAAGATCACGCCGGCACCTCGCCCGCACTCTCCGCGAGCGCCTTCTGCTCCTTCCGACGCACCACGAGGAAGGAGAGGATGATGCTGAGCTCATACAGCATGTACAGCGGCACCATCAGGGCGATGGACGTGATGAACAGGTCGCCCGGCGTGATGATCGCCGCGACGACGTACGAGCCGAGCAGCGCGTGCCGGCGGAACTTCGCCAGGAACGTCGGCGTCACGAGCCCGAACACGGACAGCAGCAGCACGGCGATCGGCAGCTCGAACACGGCGCCCATGGCCAGCACCAGGCTCGTCACGAAGCCGAAGTACGCCGACACCGTGATCATCTGGTCGAAATTCTTGTCGCCAAGGTTGAACAGGAACCGCAGCGTCATGGGGAGCACGAAGTACCACGCCAGCGCGGCACCGCACACGAACAGCCCCACCGCCCCGAGGATGACCGGGATCGCCACCTTCTTTTCGTGGCGATGCAACGCGGGGGAGAGGAACGCGTAGACCTGCCAGAGGATGACCGGAAGTGCGATCACGATGCCCACCATGATCGACGTCTGCAGGAGGATCGAGAACCCGTCGCCCGGCGCCGTATAGACCAGCTTGTGGCCGTGCAGGAAGGGGAGGATCGGCCCCTGCATCCAGGTGAGGAGGTCGAACTGGTATACCAGGACGAACGCCACCCCGACGCCCACGATGAGCGCCGCCAGCGACCAGATGATCCGCCAGCGGAGCTCTTCGAGGTGGTCGAGAAACGGCATCTCGCCCGAACTTGCCATTGCTAGTCCTGCCCTATCGGCCGGTGGTCCTGAGCTGCTCCCGCGCGAGGGTCGCTTCGTCGGAGCGCGGGTAGTTGCGTACGACGCGATCGAACGCCGCCCGGGCCGCGGCGGTGCGTCCCGCGGCACGAAGCGACAGCGCATGCTTGTACAATGCGGTCGCCGCCTTCGGCGACTGCGGATACCGCTGAACGACAAGCCCATATACCGAGTCTGCCGCCACCTGGTTCCGTTCCGACGCGTACGTCTCCGCAATGTAGATCATCGCTTCGGGCGCATCCTCCGAATTCGGATAGTTGCGCAGCAGCTCCTCGAACCCCCCGCGCGCCACCCGAGCGCTCCCTCGGCGGAGCTGGTCCAGCGAGCTCTGGAAGAGCTGCGCCGGTCCGGGGCCCCCCGGCACCGGGGCTGGCCGGCTCGTGTCCCCGGGAGCCGGCAGCGGCACGGGCGCCGTCGCCAGCTGGCTGCGCTCCTCGAGCGACGCGCGCAGTTCCTGGAGCCGGCGCTGGCTCTGCCCACTCAGCTCCTGGATCTGGAGGATCTGGCGCCCCATCTCGTAGTTGTCGGTCGCCACGGTGGACTGGAGCTTCGCGAGCCGGGCGCTCAGGCCGCGGACCGAGTCGTTCGCCTGGACGATCTGGGCAAGCACCTCGGTGATCTGCGCCCCACGCGCCGAGTCGGCCCGCGTTGCCGCGCGCTGCATCGTCGTGAGCTGGTTCTGCAGCAGAAAGACGTCCTGCTTCGACGCCAGGCAGCCGCCCAGGAGCAGGGCGGCGGCGGGCGCGATGGTCCGGAGCCGCATCACCCGCGTGGGCGCACGAGCGCCCCGCCGACACCGCGCACGCCGAATTCGGCGCGGCGGTTCTGCTGGTACGACCCCTCGTCGCTCCCCGCGGCCGCGGGCTGCGAGTCGCCGAGACTCTGGGTCGTCAGCCGTCCGTCGGCAATCCCCTTGCTCAGGAGGTATCGCTTCACCTGGGCGGCGCGGCGCTGGCCGAGCGCGAGGTTGTACTCCGCCGTGCCGCGCTCATCGGTGTGCCCCGTCACGACGAGCGTCACGGACGGATTCGCGTTCAGGACCGCCGCCTTGGCATCGAGGGTCGCCGCGCCGTCGTCACGCAGCTGGTCGCGATCGAAATCGAAGAAGACCTTCTGCGCCAGCACGTTGGCCAGCTCGACCTGAGCCTGCCGATCGGCCGCCGCGTCGCGCGAGGCGGCGGCGTTGGCCGCGGCGATGGAGTCGGCGCGGCGCTGTGCGGCGAGCGCGGCCAGCGAGTCGGCGCGACGCCGGGCGGCATCGGCATCGGCATCGGCCGTCGACGTGGCCGGCGCCGGCGCCGGCTCGACTTTACGGCGGCAGCCTTCGAGGCCGGCGAACGACGCGATGGCGAGCAGCGAGAGAGCGATGGTGCGAGTGGTCATGTACGATCTCCAATTGGGAAGTGCGGTCCCGCGCGGCGCGGGAGGAAGGGTCAGGGGCCGCCGAGGCGGGGCGACCACGCCGGCAACCGCGCCGGCGCGCCGCGTGTGAGCTGCCGCGTCCGGCCGCTCTCGACGTCGATCACCCAGAGCTGACGAATACCGCTCCGGTTGGACACGAACACGAGGTGCCGGCCGTCCGGCGCCCACGACGGATCGTCGTTGCTTCCGTCGCTGGTGAGCTGCTTCAATCCGCGGTCACGGAGGTTGACCGTCAGGAGCTGAAACTGTCCACCGATGCGCGACTGGAAGGCGACGAGCCGTCCGTCGGGCGACCAGTCTGGGCTGGCGCGATAGGCGCTCTCGCCGACATCCAGTGGCGTGAGGAGATCGACGTTCGTGCCGTCGGCGTCCATCGTATAAATCTCCGGGTGCCCCGCCCGGCCCGACGTGAACACGATGCGCCGGCCGTCCGGGCTGAAGCTCGGCGACACGTTGTCGGTGCCGCGTCCCACCGACAGGCGGCGCCCGCCGCCGCCGGTGGTGGGCGCAACGTAGAGATCGACGCCGTCGTCCACTCCGTGCGCGTAGACGACGCTCCCGCCATCGGGCGTGAAGACCGGCGAGATGTAGACGCCGCTCCCCCCGGCGATCGTGCGCGCCCGGCCGCCGATGTCCTGCACGACGATCTGGGACGGGACGTACGTGGAGTAGGCGATGGTGCGCCCGTTGGGATGCCACGACGCCGAGCCGGGCGTCGCCGCCCCCACGACCGGCAGCTCACCCTGGCCGTCGCTGTCGACGACCCACAGGCGCCCCCCCCGCTCGAACACCACCCGGGTGCGCGCGATGCCGCGGGTCCCCGTGAGCGATTCCTCGAGGTCGTCCGACAGCCCGTGCACCGCGGCGCGCCAGGCGCGCGTCTCCGACATCGGGGGCGCGGGATAGTCGCGGACGAGCGCCGTCTGCTTCGTGGCGACGTTGTAGACGGCGAGGTGCAATCCCGCCGGCGTGGGCGTCACCTGCACGGCTGCGGCGGCACCGAGCTGCGCGAGCAGCGGCCAGTTGGGTGCACCGGCGCGCGCGACGGTGCGCGCCGCGGCCGCGTCGAGCGCGATCACGGTGATCCGGTCGCCGAGATCGAGATCGCGCGACAGGATGGCGGCGATGGAGTCGCCGGCGACTCCCCCCACGGGGAGCACCACGACGCCCGGCTTCGTGCCGGGATCGTAGGTGAGGCCGATGCGCACGCCGCGCGACGTGGTGTCCTGCGCCACGAGGGCGAGGGGCGAGGCGATCAGGAGCGCCGCGAGCAGGCGCCAGGAGGGAAGTCGCATCAGCGGATCAGGCGCGGGTCGAAGCTGAAGATCACCGGGAGCACATCGTCGGAGAATCCAGCGGGAAGTGGCCCGAAGGAGCGCGCCGCGGCTTCCACGGCACCCATCGCTTCGGTGTCGAAGGAATACACCCCTGACCGCGTCGTCAGCCGGATGCCGGTCACGCCGCCATCGCGCCTGATGAGGAACGCCACCACCGCGGTGAGCCCTCCGCGCGAGGGCTTGAAGTTCACGGCGATCTGGCGCACGACGTTCTGGAGGTACCCGGGATAGGGGAACTCGATCCCGTCCACGCGCACGTTGGCGACGTCCGCCCCACGACCGCCCTGCGGGCCGCCGCCCGCCGCAGGCGCGGCCTTCGCCGGCGCCGCGGCCGGGCTCGTGACCGGCGTCACCGTCTTCGGTGTCTTCGCCGTCTTCACCGGCTTCGCCTTGGTGGGCGGGGCCTTCATACGCGAGGGTTCGGGTGTGACGCGCGCGGGTGCGGGGGTCGGAGGTGCCGGCGTCGGAACCACGGCGGCAGGTGTCGGCTGGACGACGCCGACCTGGCGCGGACCCGGGGGCGCCGCGATCAGGCTCACGCGGTAGGTGGGGGGCGCGGGCACCGCCGGCGCGCCCCGCGCGAGCAGGAACGCGACGACGACGACGAGATGCAGCACCGCGGACGCCGCGATCGGCGCGCGGAGCGAGAGCCCATCGGGTGAGGCCAGCGCGCTCACGGCCCGGTCTCGGGATCCGTCACGAGGCCGACATCGCCCACGCCGGCCGCGCGCATCACCGCGAGCACCTGCGTCACCACCCCGTACGGCACGCTCGCGTCACCGCGCAGGTACACGCCGTCCCGCACGCGCTTGCTCGCGAGCGCGCGGAAGGAGGCGCGGAACTCGGACAGGGTCATCTTCGTCTCGTCCACGTAGATCGCGCCGCTGCGATCGACGCTCACCACCAACCCGCTCTTCGGCTGCTCGAGCGGCTTCGCATCGGCCTTCGGCAGCGCGACGTCCACCCCGCCCTGCATCATCGGCGCGGTGATCATGAAGATGACGAGCAGCAGGAGGATCACGTCGATCAGGCTCACGACGTTGATCTCCGAGTTGAGCGCCAGCTCTCGGCGCCGGTGGCGCGCCATCCTAGATCCGCCCTTCGCGCAGGAGCAGCGCGATCACCGTCGTCCCGAACCCCTCGAGCAGGTTGTCGAGCCGGTTCAGCCGGTTCGCGAGGATGTTGTAGCCGAAGGTCGCCGGGATGGCGACACTGAGCGCCGCCGCGGTCGCGACGAGCGCTTCGGCCACGCCCGGCGCCACCGCAGCGAGGTTGCCGGAGCCCGTCGTGGCGATGCCGACAAAGGCGCTGATGATGCCGAGCACCGTGCCAAGGAGACCGATGAGCGGACTCGCCGAGCCGATCGTGGCGAGCCACGGCAGAAAACGCCCCAGGCGGTCGCGCTCGGAGAGCGACTCCGCGTCGAGCACGAGCCGCAGCGTCTCCACGCGCGCCGCGGCGGCGGTGGGCGACAGCGGCGCGATCGCCTCGCCGCCGTAGTCCGAGCGGCCAGTGCTCGCGCCGATGAACTGCAGCGCGCGCACCAGCAGCCGGTGCGCGGCACTCGGCGAGGCGTGCTTCACTGCGACACCCACCGAGTCGAATCCGCCGGCACGCTCGACTTCGCGCGCGAACTCGAGGGAGGCGCGCAGGGCACGAGTGAGCTCACGTCCCACGCCGAGCATGATGGCCCAGCTCACCAGCGAGAGGACGATGAGGATGACGAGCACGACCTGGGTCGCCGTGCTCGCGTGCAGGATGAGGTCCTTCGCCGACGTCGGGACCGCGCCGGCGGCTTGCACCAATAGGGTCATGCCGATTCAGTGACTGCGGGTGGATGAGGCGCCTACCGCGCGCAGTGCGGCGAATGCGCCATAGGTGCGGGCGAGTCCCTCTTCGAGGGATACTGTCGGCTGCCAGTCGAGCTGGCGTGCCGCCTTCGTGACGTCGACGTACGACTCCTGCTGCTCGCCCGGCCGCTTCGGCGCGTACTCGATGCCGACCTCGCTCCTGGCCGCGTCTCGCAGCACCTCGGCCAGGCGCACCACCGACGTGGCGACCCCCGTGCCGACGTTGAACGCGCGGGCGTCGAGGAGCGCCGGCGCGGGGAGCGCTTGCGTCGCCGCGCGCCATGTCGCGTCGGCGACATCCGTCACGTACACGTAGTCTCGCGTCTGGAGCCCATCGCCGAAGACCGTCAACGGCGTCCCGTCGAGGAGCCGCCCGCAGAAGATCGCCACTACCCCCGCCTCGCCGTGCGGATCCTGCCGCGGGCCGTAGACGTTGCCGTAGCGCAGGGCCACGGTGTCGAGGCCATGCACGCGGGCGTAGTACGCGAGGTAGAGCTCCACCGAGAGCTTCGCGATGGCGTACGGCGACTCGGGGTCTTTGGCAAAGGTCTCGGCATTGGGGGGCACAGTATGGTCCCCGTACAGCGCGCCGCCTGTGCTGGAGAACACAAATCGTGTCGCCGGCGACTGGTGGCGCACCGCTTCGAGCAGCCCGAGCGAGCCGACGATGTTCGTCCCCGCGTCGAACACCGGGTCGGCCACGCTCTTCCGGACATCCATCTGCGCGGCGAGATGCACCAGCGCCGCCGGCCGCAATGCCCCCACCAACCGCGTCGCAGCCGGTTCCCGGATGTCGAGCTCGTGAAGCTCCACCCCCCCCGGCAGATTCGCGCGCTTCCCGGTGATGAGGTTGTCCAGAACGTGGACGGCCCATCCCTCCGCCAGGAATCGCTCCGCGACATGCGATCCGATGAAGCCGGCGCCGCCGGTGATGAGGACAGTGGGCATCAGCGCTCGTCCTCCGAGGACGGAAGCGCGGGCGCCTCCGAGGACGGAGGCGCGGGCGTCTCGGCCGGCGCGGCGGCCTGCTCGTCGAGCGCGAACAGATAGCGGGCGGCGTCCACGACGCCGAGGCCGCGGCCGTTGGCCGCGGCGGCGCGCAGCCGCACGGTGGGCTCGTGCATGAACTTGTTCATCAGGGACTGGGAGAAGCGCTCGACCGCGGCGCGCTGCTCGGGCGTGAGGTCGGGCAGCTTGCGCAGCGCCGCCGAGAGCTCGCGCTCGCGCACCCGATTCATCTCGTCGCGGAACTGCGTCAGCACAGGCACGGCCGCCAGGCCGGCGACCCACTGCCAGAATTTCTCCACCTCGGCGGCGACGACCGCCTCGGCAGCCGGGAGCGCCGTGTGTCGCCGCGCGAGATTGGAATTGACCACGGCATGCAGATCGTCCATGTCGTACAGGAAGACGTTGTCGAGCTCCGCCACGGCCGGATCCACGTCGCGTGGGACGGCGATGTCGAGGATGCAGAGCGGACGGTCACCCCGCCGCGCCACGGCGGCGCGCACCCGCTCGGCGCTCACGACCGGCCGCGGAGCGGCGGTCGAGCAGAGGAGCAGATCCACGTCCGCCAGCGCCTCCCACGCCTCGTCGTAGTGCACCGCCGTGGCGCCGTAGTGCGCGGCCAGTTCCTTGGCGCGCTCGAAGGTCCGATTGGCCACGACGGCGGCGCGCACGCCTTCCTGCTGCAGCGACGCGAGCGCGAGCTCCGCCATCTCGCCGGCCCCGAGCACCATCGCGCGTCGGCCCACCAGACCACCGAAGATCTTCTTCGACAGCTGCACGGCGGCCGAGCTGACGCTCAGCGCCCCGGGTCCGAGCGTCGTCTCGCTCCGCACCCGCCCGCTGACGAGCAATGCGCTCTGGAAGAGACGGTTGAGCACCGCGCCGGCGGCGGGGCGGCTTGCCTCCCACGCGTCGCGCACCTGACCGTGGATCTGCGCTTCGCCCACCACCATCGAGTCCATCCCCGAGGCGACGCGGAACAAGTGCCCGACGGCCTCGCGATCGCGGCGTACGTAGCCGTAGCCACTCACGTCGGCGCCCAGCCGCTCGGAGAGGATCGACCATCCCTCAGTCACGGCGTCTCCCAGGCCGTCGACGACATAGAGCTCGGTGCGGTTGCACGTCGAGAGGAGGACCCCCTCGGTCGCGCCGACCGCGTCGTGCAGCCGCGCCAGCGTCGGGAGCACCTCGGCGGTGCGGAACGCCAGGCGCTCGCGCACGTCGAGTGGCGCTCCGTGATGGCTCACGCCGAGGACGATCACCGCCACGCGGCCATCCGCTCGTCGAGCGCCCCACGCTCGACGCCGTCGCAGAATCCGTCGTCGATCACTTCGGAGGCGCACGAGCGCCAGGTGAGTCCCTCCCCGCGATCGAGCAACTCGCGCCGGAGGGCCGCGAGGCCGGCCAACGCATGGGCGTAGCGCGAGTCGAACCGCACGGCGATTGCATCGCGTATCCGAGCCGCCGCCCCCGGTACGCCCCCGGCGCCGACGCCGATCACGAGCGCTCCACTGCGGTGGGTCGCCATCGTCACGAAATTTCCTTCGTCCGGGGCGTCGGCGACGTTGGCCAGGCGGTGGAGCGCCCGCGCATCCTCGGTGACGGCCGCGTTCACCGCTCGGTCGTCGGTGGCGGCGACGACGAGCTGGGCGTCACCGATGTCGCCGCTCGCGTAGTGCCGCTCGTGCAACTCCACGTGCCGCGCGTCGGCAATCCGTCGCATGGCCTCGGACACGTCCGGCGCCACCACGCGCACGTGGGCCCCCGCCTCGAGCAGCACGGCCGTCTTGCGCGAGGCCACGGCCCCGCCGCCCACCACGAGCACGCGGAGCGTCGTCCCCTCGAGCAGGATCGGGAGCCCGCTCACAGGAAGCGCCCTCCGCCATTCGACTCGGCGAATCGGAACGCGACGTAGAGCACGACCACCGCGGCGAAGGTGACGCTCGAGTAGATCGCCGCGCGTCGCGCCTGCCACCCGCCGACGATCCGGCCGATGGCGATGCCGGAGACGGCGACCCACGCTCCCATCGCCCAGATCACCTTGAGAAGGCTCATCTCCCGGTAGGCGAGCGAGTACGTCACCGCCAGTACGACGCCGAGGGTGAGCCCGAGCCACCCGGCGATGGCCGCGACGTGATTCACCCGATCCAGCGTCGCCAGCGGCGGAAAGAATCGATAGATCGCGCCGAAGCGGCGCGACTTCAGCTCGCGCCGCTCGACGAGGTACATGCAGCCGGCCGCCGCGGCGGTGCCGAACGCGGCGATGCCGAGGAAGCTGAGCGCGATGTGCGCGAAGAGCCACGCGCCGCGGGCGCCGGCCGGCTCCACGCCCGGAATCAGTCCGATCAGGTTGGCACAGGTCGTCGGGACCGCCGCGAGCGGCGCGGCCACCAGCGTGAGGCTCACGTCGCGGGCCACGATCTCGACGACGAGCAGGGTGGCGGCGAGGACGAAGCCGGCGAACGACAGCGACGGACCCAGGCCAGTGAGCGGCAGCTGTCCGACCCGCTGCGCATACTCGATCAGCCCCGCCGCGTGCGCGAGCACGCCGACGGCGAGGAGGGCGATGACACCGCGCACCGGTGCCCCCACGGGACGCGCAAACGGCGTCGCCGCGAGGGCCGCGGCGCCGATGTAGCAGCTGATGGCGACGAAGTGGGCGATCGCGGTCATGTCGGTCGCCTAATCTAATGCACGGACAGGCGTTACGACATTACGCCACGCCAGTCCGCTTTCGCCCGCTCAGGGCATCCGCGCCGTGATGCGCACGCTCTCGCCCACACGGATGGCCGGCTGCTCCTGCGTCGTGATGCGTGCCGTGGCGCCGAATGGTGTGACGCGAACGAC
>Ga0193699_10000333_pt1 | contig 21377 bp, 13 predicted proteins | sample L3c2metaG_FD_160095 | JGI IMG/M metagenome (GOLD analysis project Ga0193699, IMG submission 160095) | Soil microbial communities from a riparian zone of the East river system, Colorado, United States - L3c2 | ecosystem: Environmental > Terrestrial > Soil > Riparian zone | place: USA: East...
ACACCATCCAGCAGCACCGGTGCGCCGGCTGCCAGCGCCGTCGTCATCGAGGGAACGACTGCCGGTTCGACCGCGACGAGCCGAGCGTCCGGTCGTGAGGAGCGCACCGCGACCGCGATGCCGCTGACCAGCCCTCCTCCGCCGCACGGCACGATGACGGTGTCGACGTCCGGCCACTCCTCCACGATCTCGAGCCCGATGGTGCCCTGTCCGGCCACGATGCGCCGGTCGTCGAACCCGGGCACGATGATACGGCCGGTGGCCTCCGCGATCGCCTCGGCCCGCGCCCTCCGCTCGACTGACGTGTAGCCCTCGAGAATGACCTCGGCCCCGAGCGCGCGAACGCCCGCCTGCTTGATCGTCGGCGCCGTCAGTGGCATGACCGCAACGACGCCGACGTCGAGTAGCCGCGCCGCGTGTGCGACGCCGAGGGCGTGATTGCCCGACGAATACGTGACGACGCCGCGAGCGAGCACGCGAGCGTCGAGCTGGGACAGGAAATTGAACGCGCCGCGAATCTTGAAGGCGCCGCCGAGCTGCAGCGATTCGCATTTCAGACGCACCTCCGCTCCCGTCAGCTCGCTGAGCTCGGGCGACGGCAGCAACGGCGTGCGGACCGCGACACGTCGCAGGCGCGCACGTGCCTCGCCGATCTCGGCGGCCGAGACCAGCTGGACGGAGGCGGAAACGCCCGCGGCGCCTAGGGAAGTTGCCAACCGATCCTCGCGGGTGCGCGACTCTCGCCCGGTCCACCGTTGACGGGGATGCCACCACTCGCGCCGCCGCCGCGCCGAATGGCGAGAAACGCGGCGATCGCCACGGCGCTCAAGCCGACCGCGGCGAACGTCGTGCGTGGCCGGTCCAGCATCCTGACCTCCGCGCCGGCCAGCTCCGCGCGCGACAGCAGCACCTCCTGCGTGAGCACTCGCGCGCGATAGTCTCCCTCGTAGAGGGTCAGCGGCACCGAGAACAGGACGCTGTCGCCACGCAGGCCCATGACGACGCCGTTGAGCATGAAGCCATCGACAAGGCGCGCCTGCGCCTCGCCGCCGCGACGGAGCCGCTCCAGCCCCACACCGGACAGCTGCGCGCGCACATCCATTCCCGGCTGCAACTCCGGCACGGGGATCTGCGTGTGCCGGTAGCAGCCCGTCGCCGGCGCGAGCGCGGACGCGAGCATGATGCCCCAGACGGCCGGTGCGATGCGAGTCGTCATGGCGCGGCCTGGAAGCCGTGATGTCGGCGGAAGTACGGCACGAGCCCTCCGGCCTCGAGGATACGCAGAGTATTCGGCGGCAGAGGGAGCGCCGTAACCGTGACATGTCGGGTCTCGTTCCGCACCGTCAGCGTGCGTCCGAGCTCGATCGTGAGCTGGTCGCCTTCGCCGAACTGGTCGACGTCGCATTCGACGGGGATGAGACCGTTGTTGATGGCGTTGCGGAAGTAGGTGCGGGCGAAGCTTCGGGCGATGACGGCGCGAACGCCCGCCGCATGCGGGACCGTGACCGCAACCTCCATGGCGGAGCCACAGCCGAAGTTCCTGCCGGCGACGAAGATGTCACCGGGCTGCACCGTGGCGGCGAAGGCGGGATCGAGCGTCTCGAGCATGAATTGCTTGAGCACGTGCGGATCGATCGTCTCGCGCTTGCGGATGGACGCGATGATGTAGTCGGTGTTCACGTCGTCGCCGAGCAGGCGCGCGCGTCCCTCGAGTCGCATCGACATCTCAGCCCGCCCGCCGGGGGTCGGCCAGCCGCCCGGTGACGGCCGCCGCCGCGCACGCCGCCGGCGAGGCGAGGAATATCTCGGCCGTCGAGTTCCCCATGCGCGCCTTGAAGTTTCGGTTGGCCGTGGAGACGACGGTCATCCCGTCCCCCGGGATCACGCCGGCCGTGCCGCAACAGGCCCCGCAGCCGGGCGTCGTCAACACCGCGCCCATGCGCGTCAGCTTCTCCAGGCTCCCGTCGCGCGTCAGCTCCAGCAGCACGTCGCGCGACGCGGGGGTGACGACGAGCATGACGCCCGGCGCCACGCCGCCGCCGGCCTCGAGAATGTTCAGTGCCTGGTGGAAGTCGCGCACGCGGCCACCGGTGCAGGTGCCAAGGAAGACCATGTCGACGGGAACACCGGCTACGGCGCTCAGGGGCACGACGTCGTCCGGCTGATGCGGGCGCGCCACCTGTGGTTCGAGGGTCGACACGTCGATCTCGACCTCGCGCACGTAGCGCGCGTCCGCGTCGGCCACCACCGGAGCGTGCACGGCGTCCGTGCGCCCGCGCAGATACTCGGCCGTCCGCTCGTCAGCCGGGAAGATGCCGGCTTTCGCGCCCATCTCGACCGCCATGTTGCTGATGACCAATCGGTCGTCGATCGTCAGCGTCGGCACCGTGGAGCCGTGAAACTCCAGCGTCTGGTAGTTGGCCCCTTCCTGCCCGAGCTGGCCCGTGAGCGCCAGCACGATGTCCTTTGGATAGACGCCCGGAGCGAGCGCGCCCTCGAGGCGTACGAGGGTGGTCTCCGGTACGCGCAGCCAGATCTGACCAGAGATCATCGCCGCGGCGAGATCGGACGAGCCGATCCCGGTCCCAAAGGCGTTCATCGCGCCGAACATCACGCAGTGGCTGTCCGCCCCCACCACCAAGCCACCCGGGACGCATCGGCCGGTCTCCACCATCAGCTGCAATCCGATCCCTTCTCCGACCTCGAAAACGCGAATGTCCTGCTCGTGCGCGAACTGCCGGATGCGGTCGTGCAGCCCCGCGCTCTTCGCGCTGTTCGGCGGCGAGTAGTGATCGAGCGAGAAGGCGATGCGCTCCGGGTACGGGACGCGCTCCCCGCCCATCTCGCGGAAGTAGTCGATCGCCATCGGCGTGGAGCCGTCCGTGCCGAGAGCGTGATCGACGTTGCAGACGACCACGTCGCCGGCGCGCGCCTCGCTGCCCGAGCAGCGTGAGAGAATCTTCTCGCTGATCGTCAGGCCGGCCACGCGTCAGCCCCCCACGGGAGCGGGGGCGGCCGAGGTCGCGCCGGACGACAGCTCCGCGAGCACGGCGGCGAGCTCGGTGCACGTCCGGCGCACGTCCGCCACCCGGATGTCGCCCAGGTGACCGATGCGGAACGACGTGCCGGTATAGGCACCCAGCCCACCGGCGAGCAGAATCCCGCGCTGCCGCATCGCGTCGCGGATGGACTTCGGCGTGATACCGTCGGGCGCGTGAAGGGCGGTCAGGGTCGGTGACTGCTTCTCCAGACGTGGGAACAGCAGCTCGAGCCCCATCCGCGCCGCGAGCTCGCGCGTGAGGCGCCCCAGCTCCTCATGCCGCGCGTACACGTTCGCGAGGCCTTCCTGGTGAATCAGCGCGAGCGAGGCCGCGAGCTGCAGGTAAATGTGGACCGGTGCCGTGCCGGTGGTCTCGGGCTGCGCCTTCGCGTATACCTTTCGCGCCTCGCCGAGATCCCAATAGTTGCGCGGCAGACTTCCGCGTTCGTAGGCCTTCCACGCCCTCGCGCTCACGGCGACGAACGACACGCCGGGGCTCGCCATCAGGCACTTCTGCGACGCGGTCACCGCGACGTCGGCACCCCAGGCATCGAACTGGAACGGGACACCGCCGAAGGAGCTGATGCCATCCACCATCCCCAGCACGCCGCGCTCGCGCGTGAGGGCGAGCACCGCCTTCACGTCGTTCTGTACGCCGGTCGAGGTGTCGGTGTACGCGACCGTGACGGCACGCGCTCGCGGATGGTCTGTCAACGCCTGCTCGACCTCGGCCGCGTCCGTGCCGCGCTCCCACGTCGTGCAGACCCGGTGGACCACCACGCCATAGGATTCGGCGAGAGTGGCCCACATCTCGCCGAACTTGCCGTTGCAGCAGGCGATGACCTCGTCGCCCGGACACAGGAGGTTCGCGATGGCCGCCTCCATCCCACCGCGGCCGGTGGTATGCACGGGAAGCAGGTCGGCCTCCGCCGTGCCGAACACCGGACGTAGCTGATCGATCACCGACACGAGCGTACGGGAAAAAGCCGGGGTCCGATGATGGATCATCGGCTGCCCTCCCGCCTCGAGCACGCGCGGCGGAAGCCTCGTCGGACCCGGCGTCATGAGCAGGAGGGGATCGGTGCCCGCGGCCGGTATGCTCATCCCAGCACGCCGCGCTGCTTCAGGATGTCGTTGATCTCGCTCTTGAACAGCACGCCCGATTCGATCTCGGCGATGCGCTTTCGTTCGCGCTCCACGAGGGCGTGCACCAGCGTCAACACCGTGCCCGCCTCCTCTCGGGGAACGATGACCACCCCATCGGCGTCGCCGATCACCAGGTCACCCGGCATCACGACAGTGCTGCCGCACGCGATCGGCACGTTGATCTCGCCCGGCCCGTCCTTGTCGCAACCGCCGGCGCACACCGTGCGGCTGAACGCGGGAAATCCCAGGGTGGTGATTCCTTCGACATCGCGGATCGCGCCGTCCACCACGATGCCCCCCAGCCGCGCGCCGACGGCGGAACGGCACATCAACTCCCCGAATACGGCGCTCGTCCTGTTGCCATTGGTGTTCACCACGACCACGTCGCCCGGCTGCGCGATCTCGATCGCCTTGTGGACCATGAGATTGTCGGCGGGCCGGGCATCCACGGTCACCGCGACGCCACACAGCGATAGCCCCGATCGCTGCCGCATTTCCGGATCCATGAAATGAAAGCGTCCCATCGCGTCGGCGACGTTCGGAGACGCCATGGACCGAAATTGCGCCACCAGGTCGGGGTCGACCCTGGGGACGCCCGTTCTGATGCGAAAGCCGATCTTGCCTTGCTCGGTCATGTCACTCCTGGGTGATCGCGGGCGACGGTGAGGCGGTCGATTCGCGCCGCGGGGGCAGGTCCGGGAAATCCATCGTGGCTCACCGGGCCGACCCCACGAGATCAACACGCGAGATCGGCCGGTGTACCATCCGCCGCGACGGCATCACATGATCGGCCCCGCCGGCACGATCGGCTTCAGATTCGCCCGTCGCAGCAGGTCGTTGACCCTGACGAGCTGAGTACGCGAGACCTGATCGAGTCGTTCGAGCTGCACGCCGAGCTTCGTGGAAAGCTCCCCGAACACGACCTGCGACTGGCTCGTCGGACGCGTGTCGGTGCTGGTGGAGACGGCGTAGACGTTGGCCAGCTTGTTCGTCAGCTTCGGACCGAAGTGCTTGATGTCGCTCTCGGCCGAGACGCGCACTTCGTAGACCTCTTCCTCGATGACGCTCACCTGGCGGGCGAGCTCGCGAGCGGCGGCGGCGATCGCTCCATCCTGGGTCTGCGCGAGGCGATCGGCAATCTGCGCCTTGATGTCGCGGATGCGGGCCACGGCCGATGTGGCGTCGTTGAGCCGGTGATGCGTCGCCAGCGCGAACTCCTCCTGCGCGGCGAGATCGGCGGCGGCGACGTCGGTGATGCGCGGATCCCTGTTCACCGTGAACGCACGCTCGGCACGCGCACCGTCGGCCACGACACGTACCGTGTAGACACCTGGCAGCACCATCGGCCCGTCCACGTTCGAATCTCGAAGGCGAAGACCCGGGAAGTCGGTGGCCGGAGGATACCGGAGGTCCCAGGACACGCGGTGGAGTCCGGCGCCCGTCGGCACGACGGGATCGGGCGTGGCCGAGCCCCAGCGCGGCCCGTTGATCACGTGGCCGAGCGAGTTGCGGATGAGGGCCTTGGGCTTCGCGTCCGGCGTGCCGACGTAGGTGCGCACGACCTGACCCGCGCTGTTGACGATCTCGATCGTGACGCGCTGTGCCGGCTGCGCGAGCGAGTAGTGGACGTTCGCCACGTTCACGCCTGGCCGGACCGTCTGCCGGTAGTCCACGCCGAGCGGCTGCTGCGCCGTCGTGCGAACGGCGTTGGCCGGCGTGTAGACGTGCAGCCGCTCACCGAGCGCCGCGGTCGAGATCTCCCGGAGCGGCGAGATGTCGTCGAGGATGTACATGCCCCGGCCGAAGGTGGAGATCACCAGGTCGTTGTCCTTCACGTCCACGTCGGAGACCTGCACGTCCGGCAGACCCAGCGAGATCTTCTGCCAATGCGCACCGTCGTCGAACGAGACGTACGGCGCGTGTTCGGCGCCGGCGAACAGGAGGCCCGGCCGCACGGGATCCGGCCGCACCGCGCGCACGAAGTCCTCCGCCCCGATCCCGGTCACGATCGGCGTCCACGTTGCCCCGTAGTCCTCCGTCTTGAAGATGTAGGGCTTGACGTCCTGCAGCTTGTACTTCTCGGCCGCGAGATAGGCCTTGCCCGCCGAGTGCGGCGACGTCGTGATCAGGCTCGCCTTCGCGAAGTCGGGCAATCCGCGCGGGGTCACGTTCGTCCAGCTCTTGCCGCCGTCGCGAGTCACGTGGATGCGGCCGTCGTCGGAGCCCGTCCAGATCACGTTGGAATCGAGCTTCGTCAGCGCGATGGTGAAGATCGTCGCGTAGTAGTCCGTGCCGCTGTGATCGTTGATCGGCATGTCCGAGCCCACGAGCGTCTTGGGGTCGGCGCGCGTGAGGTCCGGGCTGATCTTCGTCCAATCGACGCCGCCGTTCCGGGTCTTCCAGACGTGCTGCGATCCGGCATAGATCACCGCCGGATCCTGCGGCGACATCACGATCGGGAACGTCCACTGGAACCGCTCCTTGAGCTGATTCGGCCGCTCCCCGTCGGACATGTCGGGCCAGATGTCGACGTCCTGCTTCTGCCCGGTGGCGCGGTCGTACCGCACCAACCCGCCGCGCTGCGAGCCGCCGTACCCGAGCGTCGTCTTCGTCGGGTGCATCGCGATGTAGCCCTGTTCACCGGCGGGACCGAGATACCAGAAGTCGCCGTTTCCGTCGCTCGGCACACACTTGGACGAGTTGTCCTGGTGGGCGCCGCACACGAGATACGGGAAGTCGTTCGTCGTCGTGAGATGATAGATCTGGGCGGTCGGGTAGTCGCGGTTCGTCCACGTCTGGCCCGCGTTCACCGTCACGTTCGCTCCCCCGTCGTTCGCCTCGACGATGCGGTTGGAGTTGCCCGGATCGATCCACATGTCCTGGTTGTCGCCGTGCGGCGTGGAGATCGTGCGGTACGTCTTTCCGCCGTCGTCCGAGCGATACACGTTGCGATTCAGCACGTAGATCCGGTCGACGAGCTTGGGATCGGCGTAGACGCGGACGTAGTACTCGGCGCGATGGGCGAGCGCGTTGTCGCCGTTCATGCGGGTCCACGTGGCGCCCGCGTCGTTCGAGCGGAAGACGCCGGCACTGTCGGGATCGGCCTCGATCACGGCATACAACCGGTTGCGATCGGCACCGGAGACGGCGATCGCCATCTTGCCGACACGTCCCTTCGGCAGCCCCGGGTTCCGGGTGATCTCGGTCCAGTGGTCGCCGCCATCCGTCGACTTGAAGATCCCGCCGGTGGTCCCGGTCACTCCGCCCCAGGGGGGACGGACGGCGTCCCACACCGTGGCGTACAGGGTGCGAGGGTCTGCGGGATCCATCACCAGGTCCGAGACGCCGGCGACGTTGCTGCGGAACAGCACGCGCGTCCACGTCGCGCCGCCGTCGGCGGAGCGGAAGACGCCGCGCTCCGGGTTCGGACCATAGGGGTCGCCGAGCACGGCGGCGTAGACGAGGTTGCAGTCGGTGGGATGCACGCGCATGCGCGTGATCGCCGTCTGGCCGCTGCTGGAGCGGAGCCCGATGTGCTTCCAGGTCTTGCCCGCGTCGCGCGACGCGTAGGCGCCATCCCCGGTATTCATCTGGGCCCGCCACTGCCCTTCACCCGTGCCGATGTAGACGACGTCGGGATTCGCGGCGCACACACCGATCGCGCCGACGGACGAGCTGGTGAGGAAGCCGTCCGTGACAGGCTGCCACGTCGTTCCGCCGTCGGTCGTCTTCCAGGCGCCGCCGCCCGTCGCGCCGAAGTAGTACTCCAGCGGACGGCTCACACTGCCGTGGACGGCGATCGACCGCCCGCCCATGCGCGGGCCGATGCTTCGCCAGCTCCACAGCTTCGGCATGGTCTGGCTGGCCGAGATGCTGGTTGCGCCGGTCTGCGCCGCAGCGGAGCCGGACGGCAGTGCTGAAAGCGCCGCCAAGGTGATCAGGACGGTGAAGCACGAGCGGTGGCTGCGATTGGTTGTGGTCACTTGGGAGTCCGCCTGTCGTGAAGGCTGATGGTGATGAGTCGCTCTTCCGTCGTGTCCTCGATGGCGTAGCGGGGTCCCTCTCGTCCGAACCCGCTGTCCTTGACGCCGCCGTATGGCATCAGGTCGACCCGACTGCTCGACGTCTCGTTGATGTGCACGGCACCCACGCGCAGCGTCCGGCCCGCGTGCAGCGCACGATCGATGTCCTGCGTGAACACCCCAGCGGCCAGCCCGAACGGCGTGGCGTTCACCTCGGCAAGCGCGTCGTCGAACGCGTCGAACGGCAGGATGGCGATCACCGGCGCGAAGATCTCTTCGCCGACCACCCGCATCTCGGGCCGCGCGCCGAGCACGATCGTCGGTTGGAGCAGCGCGCCCGCGCGCACTCCGCCGTGTGCCACCACCGCGCCCGCGGCTTTCGCCTCGCCGATCCAGCGCTCGGCGCGTTCGGCCTCTCGCTCGGCGATCATCGGGCCGACGACCGTCGCAGTGTCGTACGGGTCGCCGACGCCGGACGCGCGCACGCGCTCGACGAGCATCTCGGTGAATCGGTCCACGACGTCACGCTGGACGTGGAGCCGTTGCACGGAGGTGCAGACCTGGCCCGCCTTGCGAAAGGCGGCGTTGACGCAGCGCGGCAGCGCGCGGTCGAGGTCTGCGTCGTCGCAGACGATCGTGCTCGAGATGCTGCCCAGCTCGAGCGACGACCGGCGCAGGCCGATGGAGCGCTGAATCGAGCGACCCACGCCCGTGCTGCCGGTGAAGCTATAGAACGCGACGTCCGGCTCCTCGGTGAGCCATTGCCCGACGTCGCGGCCCTCGCCCTGGATGAGATTCAGACGGCCCGGCGGCAGGCCGGCGTCGAGAAGGATCTCGCACAGCAGGGCGGCGCACAGCGGCGTGAGGGTCGCCGGCTTGAGGACGACGGTATTTCCCGCCGCGAGAGCCGGCGCCACCTTGTGCGCGACGGTGTTGAGCGGCGAGTTGAATGGCGTGATGGCGGCAACGACGCCCCGCGGCACGCGAATCGTGAAACCAAGCCGGTTGGCCTGGCCCGGCGCCCCCTCGATTGGTACCATCTCGCCGTGAATGCGCTTCGCTTCCTCGCCCGACAACAGCAGCGTCTGGATGGCGCGGTCCACCTCGCCCCCCGCGTCGGACACCGTGAACCCCGTTTCGGCGATCATAGTGGCGATCACCGCTTGCCGGCGCTCGGCGAGCAACGCGGCGGCCCGGTGGAGGATCTCGTACCTCGCGTACGGTGCGAGGGTCTCGTGCTCGAACGACGCTCGCGCCGCGGCAACGGCGGCGCCGACCTGTTGACGGGACGCGCTGGCGACGTCGGCCAACACCTCCCCCGTCACCTTGTGGCGGACAGTGAACGTACGGTCGCCGGCGACCCAGACTGAGTCGATGAGCATCCGGCCGGTGTTCCCGCCGGTGGGAGGCGACCGCGGAATCGCCACGCTCACGACGCGTCCGCCGCGCGCAGCACCGCGATGACTTCACGGTAGCCGGGCATGTCGACGGTGTCCCGGTGCTCGTGCGTCCGGTCGGCCGCCCAGCGGAGCCGCTCCGCCGCGCCGCGCGCGACCATCGGTTCGATACCCATCGACGAGAGCGTGTCGACGACCTCTTTCATCTCGTCGGCACGTCGCGCGCCGTGCTTCGCCGTGCGGCTGAGCATGTAGTTGGCGCGGGCCACCCAATCCATGCCGGGCGTGGAGCGCGACATGTTGTCCAGCACGTGCCGTTCGACGCCCGTCTGCGTCGCGGCGAGAAGACACTCCAGCAGCAGTGCCTCGGTGCCCTTGATCAGAATGCTCTGAAAGAGCTTCGCCGCCGCGGCGTCGCCGACGTTGCCCGACAGGATCTCCATCTCCATGCCGCACGGGCGGAGCAGCGCGGCGAGATCGGGCGCGTGGGCGCCGGCGAGGAGGATGGGCACGCGATGCTGACGCGGCGGCACCGCGGCCATCACGCCAGCGTCGACGTAGCGCGCCCCCTGCGCCTCGACGACCCGCTGCGCCGCCTGCTTCACCGCCGGGGCCGCGGAGTTCATGTCGACGAAAAACTGCCCCTCGTGCAGATGCGGCGCCGCCTCCGCCGCCGCTGCAAGGCAGTTCGACGTCACCACCACCGAGAACACGATCTCGCATGGCGGCACCATCTGCGCGTTCCCGTCGAGGAGCGTCGTACCGGCATCGAGCGCGCGCGCGCGCAACGCCGGGTTGCCCTCCGGCTCGTGCGACAGGACGTCGTACGCGCGCGTCTGCACCCCCTCCCCGCCGAGGCCCTTGGCAATGGCATGGCCGGCCTCGCCAAATCCGATGAATCCGACGCAGCGCGTCATGCAACCTCCGCCGTCGTGGTGGCGTATGCCCGTACGGCGCCGATGTCGAGGTCGCGGGTCGTGTGCAGAGCCTCGAGCTCCCACAGCTTCTCGAGCAGCCGATTCGCCCGCGCGTTGCCGATGACCGGGCCCGCGAGCTCGCGGTACTTGTGATCCAGCTCCGCGTCCGTGAGCGGCAGGTCCGGATCGCCCTTTCGCGTCGGTTGGAAGTACTCGAACCGGCCGCCGCCGCGCGCATGCACGATCACGCGGGCGGCGCGGCGACGTGGAAAGCTCGCGTCGAGCTCCGGGCTTGCGCGCAGCTCCAGCACGCCCATGAGCCGTCGTACCTCGGGATGAGCAAGGCGTTGATGACTGAAGGCATCGAGACGGACGCTGCCGTGCACGAACGCCGACGCGACGACGAACGGGAGGCTGAACTTGGCCTCGAATTCGGTGGTCGGCGCGAAGTTCCCGGTGACGTCAAGGGCGGTCTGATAGGTTTCCACCTCGAGCCGCTCGATGTCCTGAGGGCGGAACTGCTCGCGGTCGCGAAGCGCCAGCGCTCCGTCGATGGCCGCGAATGTATGGCCGCAGCAGCCGTGATTCTTGATCGTCATCGTCGTGATGTTGTAGTGGGAGCCCAGTTCGGCGACCGCGGCGGTCCAGTCGCAGTCGGCGCTCATCGCGCGGCCGAGCCCGCGCTCGCCTTCGAGCATGTCCGCCGCGCCGGTCACGCCGTGCTGAGCCAACATCGCCGCCAGCATCCCCGCTTCGGCGGCGCGGCCGGCATGGAGCGGCTTGCTCATCGCGTCGGAGCGGAATGCCTGCTGCAGCCCCGCCGCGAACGTGGCGCTCGTCGCCAGGGCATGAGCGATCTGCACGCGGTCCAGCTCGAGCACGGTCGCCGTCGCGGCGGCCGCGCCAAAGGTGCCGACCGTGCCGGTGGTATGCCAATACTTGTAGTGAGCAGGCGTGAGCGCCACGGCGATGCGCGTGGAGATCTCGTACCCGACGACCACCGCACGGAGGAGCATTTCACCTCCGGCCCCGACGTGCTGCGCCGCCGCAAGCGCCGCGGCGATGACGGGCGCGCCGGGATGATAGATCGCGTCGCGGAAGATGTCGTCGAACTCCGCCGTATGGGCAGCGGTGCCGTTCACGAGCGCGGCGGTGCGGGCCGTCGCGCGCGCCCCCGACGGATAGAGCGTTGCGCTGCCGTGACCGACATCCTCGGCCAGGGAGGCGACGACCGAGGTGGCCGGCGTCATGGCGCCTCCGGGAAGCAGGGCGGCGAACCAATCGATGATCGCGCGCTTGGTGTGATGTTGCACATTGGGCGACAGCGCCTGCGCGCGCTGTCCGACCGCGTATGTCGCAAGGGCCTCCTGCAGCATGGTGGGCATGCCTCCCGTTAGAATTGGGACAGATACTGCGCCGGGTCGATGCGCGCCTCGACCACGAGCGGACGCGAAAGACCGATCGCCTCGTCGAGCACGCGCTGAAGCGCTCCCTGGTCGTCGACGCGAATCCCGTCGCAGCCCATGGCTGACGCGAGTCGCTCGAGGTCGGTCGATTCGATGCGCGTCAACACGCTCGCATACCCCTTCGCCATCTGCTTCAACTCGATCCGGTTCAGGCTGTTGTCGCAGAACACGACGACCACGATCCCGAGGCCGAGCGACGATGCGAGCTGGAGCTCGCTCTGGACCATGGCGAACCCCCCATCCCCGATCGTGCAGACGACCGGACGGTCCCGATGGAGCAGCTTGGCCGTGATCGCGGCGGGAAGCGAGAAGCCCATCGACGAGAGCCCATTCGTCATCAGGAAGCAGTCGGGCCGCGTGGCGCGCCATCCCTGCCCGATGAGAAGCTTGTGGGAACCGACGTCGGTCGTGAGGATGGTGTCCGCCGGAAAGGCGGCGTTGACCGCATCGACGACGTCGGTGGGATTCAGCTTGCCGGCGACGCGTCCTTTATAGAACGCGTCGCGCAGGGAATCGCGGTGACGCGCGACCTCGGCACAACTCCACTTCTCCTCGCCGCGGTATGCCGCCGTGAGCGCGTCCAGTGCCGACGGGATGTCGGCCACGATTTCCAGCTCCGCCGGGTAGATCTGGTCCGTGTTCGCAGTGCTGTCGAGATGGATGACGCGCACGGACAGCGCCCAGGGCTTGATCAGCTCGACGGCATCGAATCCGGCGGCGATGATCAGGTCCGCGCTCGACAGGAACTCCCAGATCACCTTGTTGCACGCCATGTCGATCGTGCCGGCGTACAGGGGATGGTCCTCCGGAAAGACGCCCTTCGACATCGGCGACACCACGACGGCGCAGCCTACCTTGTTCGCGAAGGCCACCAGCGCGTCGGTGGCGCCGCTACGCTGCGCGGAGATGCCCGCGAGCACGACGGGCCGCCGCGCGCGCGCGATCTGGCGCGTCGGCTCCAGGACATCGTCGCTCGATGCGAACATCTGTGGGAGCTGCAGCGCGGTCAGCGGGGGAAGTACGACCTCGGCGTCGCTGGCCGGCTGCGCCAGAAGATTGCCGTTGGTTGTGATGTGTACGGGGCCCGGTCGCTCGGCCGTCGCCACGCGAATCGCCTTGCGCATGATGGTGGCCGCGGCCTCCGGCACCATCCGGGCGGTCCACTTGGTGATCGGCGCGAACAACCGGTTGTGATCGACCACCTGGTGCGTGAAGAACTGTTCCAACCGCGTGCCCGCCTGTCCGGAGATCGCGAGCATGGGCACGCGGTCCAGATAGGCGTTGGCGACGCCATTCACCATCGACGTCGACCCGGGACCAAGCGTGGACACGCAGACCCCCGGCCGGCGAGTCAGCATCCCGTACGCCTCCGCCATGAAGGCAACGGTACCTTCACGACGACCCAGGATCATCTCGATCCCCTCACACCGCATCGCCTCCAGGAGCTCGATATTCGGATCACCTGGATAGCCGAAGAGGTGCTTGATGCCGGCTGCCGTGAGGTAACGGGCGATGACGGCCGCTGTTGAAACGGTGTCTGCCAAGACGCAGTCTCCTGCTACGAGATGGGTGGGCGTCTGCCGACCCGACGAGGCGGGCACCGGCTCGCTCCGACATCGGAGCGAGCGCGGCGGGACACGCCATGCTGTTCGCGTACTACGGAAGCGCCGCCTGCTCCGCCGAGCTGTACTCGTACAGTCCGTTGAACAGCAGCTTGAACGTACCGTGTGCCTGGCCCCGAAAGGCGACCTCCGGTCCGAAGAGCACGACTTTCCCCTTGCCGATCGGCGCGTCGACGATGGCGGTCCCGCCGCGCAGATAGTCTCGACCCCACGCCCACCCGCTCGACACGAGATCGGGATCGTCGAACGACGCGACTGCCGTGACACCGCGCGCCGCTGCATCCGGCGCAAGGCGAAACACCGGGCTGTTGTTGAACACGACGTCGACGCGGTTCGGCATGCCGTACGCGATGGGGCTGGTGTTCCTGACGTTCATCCGCAGCAGCGAGCCGGGAATGTAGTATTTGTCCGGCCCCAACGGACGTTCCGTGCCGCTCGCGTCCTTCTCTACGAGATGGTTCTTCACGGGCACGCCGAGCAGCTCGCCCATCGAGCTAGAGCTGCCGAGGGCGAGGATGGTGCCTCCGGCCTCGGCGAACCGCCTGAGCTGCGGGATGGTCTTGTCGGAGGTGATCGACCCCAACCAGCCTCGGAACTCGGCCGGAATCGATGCCGGCGCCGGCTGGTTGCCGACCGGCCGCGCGCGCCCACCGTCGACGAAGCGCGCTGACCCATCGGGGAACACGAGCACGTCGAAGGCGGCGTTGAGATTGCCCGCATCGAGCGTCTGCGGATACACCATCTGGTAGGGATACTCGAACTGCTCGAAGATCCACCTCGTCCAGCCCGACGGGATGTTCCCGCCGTACTGGTCATAGATGCCGATCCGGGCCTGGCGCAGGCGTGTCGATCCGGCGCTCGGAGTCGTGCTCACCGCATGCACCGGCACGCCCAGCTCGCGGGCGCCGCGCTCCAGCACTGCCTTTGTGGCGGGCGTCGCCCGAACCCACAGCGCGCCGGTGCCCAGATCCTCGCCGTCCGCGCTCATCGGCTCCTTGAGCAGGAAGACGTCGGCGTTTCCCTTGAGCAGCCGGTTGACGAGGGTGAACGAGTTGTTGATGCGGTGGCTCACCACGTAGCCAGCCGGGCTCACCACACCGGCGATCGCGGCGCTCGGAATGGGCTGCACGCCATTCACCCTGGTGAACGGTCCGTCGAACCCCTCCTGATAGCGGTCGAACTGCACGCCCATCGAATAGGCCGGGGTCCATCCCGTCACGTCGTACGGCGGATTTGGCGGGCCGCCTGGATACTTGAAGTCGTTCGGATGGTCCTGCGGCTCGAACATGTCCACGACGAACGCACGCGACGCCTGCGCGGTCTTCACCACGTACGAGTTCGCGGGGTAGCGCTTGCCGGACACCTGGAAGGGTGCGGTGGCGCGGTGCACCGCGATTCCGTTCTTGATGAGCACGTTGACGAACTTCGTCGCCGTGCCGAAGTCGGTCTGGTTGGCGGGCAGCACGTAGCCGCGCGCATCGCGCATCGCCGGATCGTGCAGGACGCTCGCGTAGATCGACGACGGCACGATCACGGCGCCGCGCGCGCCGCCGTCGCCGCCACCGCCCGCGGCACGCAGCGCCGGCAGCGCCGCCGCCGCGCTCTCCGCGGCAGCGATGCGCTTCGGGGTGATCGTCCAGCTGTCCTTGTTGCCGCGCTCGATCGCGTTCTTCCCCATCTGGTAGATGTTGAACAGGAAGGTCTCCCGGTATCGCGACGCCACGTCCAGCACCGCGCGGCTGTACTCCATGTCGTAGTCGATGGACCGCCGGAAATGCCAGCTCTGCGGCGCCACGGGCATCGGTCCGTTCCCGCTCGCCAGCTGCCGCTCGAGCACCAGCGGCACCTCCATCGGCGTCGGGTGGCCGATGATCTCCGTCAGCAGGCCCACCATGTTGTGGAAGTAGCTCACGGTGCGCATCGCGCCGTTGAACCAGGTGGAGTAGTTGGCCGCCGCCTTCATCGCCGAGCCGGGCATGCCCTTCGCGATCAGGCGGCTGTGCATGGCCGCGCCCACGAGGTCCAGCTGCGTGATCACCAGCGGGTCGAACCCGTAGTTGAACGGATCGCGGAACGGGGGCATGAACACCACCGCGCCCGCCGGACCGGTCTGGTGGTGCGTATGCGTGATCTGCGGCAACCAGTCCGTGAAGAGAACCTTGGTGACGTTCGCCGTCTCCACCTGGTTCGACATGAACAGATCCCGCGCGTTGTCGTGCCCGACGTACTTCTGGTAGAGCCGCGGGATGTTCAGCGACCGCTTGGACGAATCGGGCTCGCGCATGTACCAGTTCGAGACGAGCTCCATCCCGTCCGGGTTGGCGAGGCAGAGGAGCAGGATGTCGTCGTCGAGCAGACGCCGCGTCTCCTCGTCGTCGCGGCTCACCATCTGATAGGCGAGCTCGATCAGCGCCTGGTGCCCCACTGTCTCCGTGGAGTGAAGGCCGCCGTCCATGAAGATGACCGTCTTGCCTTCCTTCGCGAGCGCGCGCGCCTGCTCGTCCGTCAGCCCTTCGGCCGTCGCCAGCCGCTTGGAGATGCCGCGGTAGTGATCGAGCTGCTTCTGGTTCGCCGCCGAGGTGATCACCGCCATGTACTGATGGCGACCTTCGGCGGTGAGGCCGATGTCCACCAGCTTCATCCGGTCCGACTCTCGGGCGAGCGTCTTCCAGTACGCCTCGAGCTGCGTGTAGTTCGCCAGGCGATAGTCATCTCCCAGATTGAAGCCGAATGCTTCCTTGGGAGTCGTGATCCTTCTGCTCTGTGCCGACAGCGGCGAGACGAGGCACGGTGCGGCGACGGCAAACAGAAGTAGAAGCTGACGCGATCGCATGGATTCTCCGGAGTATGGCGCAGCGAGCGGTGCCGGGAGGGACGGCCGATGGGGGTGGACGCGGGGTCGTGCGGCTACGGGACGAGATTCGGATTCGTGTTCAGCTCCGTGCGGCCGATCGGGAAGCAGGTGTCCTTGCCCTTGCGGTCGTCCATCCGCAGCAATGCCGGCAGGCCCCCAGGCGTCTGCGGATCCGCACCCTTTCCGTCCCAGCGGCGGCGCAGGCCCAGCGACCGTCCCTCGAGATACGTCTCGATCAGCGTCTCGAGCTTGAGGTAGGTCCAGGCGGAATCGCTCGTGACTGCGACGTTGCGCAACGGCACGCCGGCGTCCGTGCGGAGGATGTTGACAAGCGCCATCGCACCGGGCGCGTCACCCCCGCGCAGCCTCGATTCGGCAATGATCATCAGTGCTTCGCGGCCATCGGTGAGATCGATCGGCGCCGACACCGAGGTGTACTTCTGCTGCTGGTAGAACAGCACCTGCCCAATGACGCCACGGCCGTCCCCGAGATCGCCGACCGACCCCTGCGTGAACTTCCACTGCGGAAAGGTCAGGTACTTCACGCGTGGATCCTGCGTCTGGTCGAAGTAGTCGGCGTACCAGGTGTGCCAGATCGTCTCGTTCCGGAACGTGCTGCCGTCCATCGCGAAGTAGTAGGCGTTGTGCTGTTCGCGATCGAGGTTGTTGTACTGCGCCTGGAACTTGAACGTCTTCGGCGTGAGCGCCGCGTCAGCGGCCGCGCCGGTCCAGTCTCCGAGCCAGGTGCGCACGGACGCGCGGCCGCTCCGGGCCGCGTTCAGGAACGGGGTGTTGTTGGCGGCCGTGGCGATGGCGATCGCTTCGGTGAACGCCGCCTCGGCGCGCGTGAAGTGGACGCTCGCCGGCTCCCGCGGCCCACCGTCGATGGTGGTCTCGCACATGTTCTCGCCGAGCAGCCGGTTGGCGAACCCGACGTAAAGCAGCCCCTGCGCGGCGATGGGCGACTTGGCGAAATCCGCTGCCGGCAGCGCGGCGCGGATGCGCTCCACGGCCGCTTCGGCCACCCAGCGCGCCGCGGCGGCCTTCGAGGTCCGATTGTCCGTCTCGTCGGGCGTGATGATGCCGACCGAGAGTTGCGGGCTGATCCCGAACGAGCCGGTCTGGCCGCCGGGGTGCAGCTCGCGCGAGATGGCGGAGGCATCGAAGCCCAATGAGCCGCCCGTGCCCGACGCGAGTGAATTGGCGACGGCACGGCCGGCGCCGTTCACGACGGCCTGGTGAGCGGTCGGCAGGTCGAGAAACTGGTCCTGCACCGGTCCGGGATTCTCGACGTCCAGCTGACACGACGCGAGCAGGGCCACCAGAGCGATGGCGGCGGCGGTGTGCCGGCCGGCGAGGCGCCGCGCCCGGCGATGATGGAAGGTGGCCATCTTAGAAGTTCACCTTGAGTGAGGTCGTGAAGATGGCGGGCGCCGGATACTGCTCGTTCATCGAACGAACCCGCGCGAGCGCGCCGTCGTTGGCCATCATTTCGGGATCGAACATCTTGAAATCGCTGTTGAGCCAGCGGATCCAGTTGCGCGCCGAGAACGTGAGCGACGCGCTGGTGGCGCCCGGCAGCAGCGCCTTGGGCATCCCGAACCGGAGGCTCATCTCGCGGACCTTGAAGAAATCGGTCGGATAGATGGTGGACCCCGACTTGAAGTTGGCGACGATGCAGTACTGCCGGTCGAACGCCGTGAGTTGGCTGCCGCGTCCCGCGGCGATCTCCGCGTTCGTGGCGATGCAGGTCGGCCACACCGTGATGCCACGCGACTGCGCACCCTCGGATCCGCTGTCGAAGATGTAGCCGCCATGCTGGTACTCGCCGCGCGCACTGAACACGATGCCGTGCGGCAGCTCGATCGTCGTGCTCGGGCTGATCGTCAGCGTCGGCAGGTTCGGCCCGAAGATGTGATCCGCCTCGGTGATCGGGTTGCCGATCTCGTCCGGGTTCGTGAGGTAGACGCCCCGGATCACCGGGATCGGCTGACCCTCCATGATCCACCCCTGCCCCCCGAGCGAGAAGCTCGGCGCGCCGCCGAGGTCGACCGCCTTGTTGGCCGACTTGGCCACGTTGACGCCGAGGTCCCACTTGTAGCTGCCCCGCTCGAACGGCGTGCCCCGGACGGTGAGCTCGATGCCGGAGTTCTCGATGGTCCCGCCGTTGCGCAGCTGCGAGTTCTGGAAGCCGAGCGAGGGCGCCTGCTGCACGGGAAACAGGGCGTCCTTCGTCAGCTGGCGGAAGTGCGTGAAGTCCGCGTTGAACCGACCATCGAACGCGGAATAGTCGAAGCCGATCTCGGTCTCCGCCGTGCGCTCCGGCCCGAGGACCGGGTTGCCCACGTTGAGGGGCAGGTACGCCGGCAGACTGCCCCACCCGATGGGATCCCACGTGCGCACGGCATCGAACGCACCGGGCGCCCGGCCCGCCTGTCCGTACGCACCGCGCAGCTTCAGCGTGCCGAAGCGCTTCGGCCAGAACGATTCATCGGAGATGACGTAGGAAAGGCTCGCTTTCGGGTAGCGCTGCAGCCCGAAATCGCTGCCGAACGCGCTGTTGCCGTCGACGCGCATGCCGAGCGTCACGAAGTAGCGCTCCCTGAAGTTGAACAACGCCTGCCCGAACAGCCCGCCGTTGATGACCTTCATCGCTGACTCGAACGACTGCCGGATCGCGCCGGAGCTCAGCGTCGGCGTGCTCGGTCCGGGAAACTGGTCGGCCAGTCCGTCGAGCGTGTGCTCGTCGACCGTCACCGTCTGCGCGCCGCCGGACAGACTGAGTCTCAGGCCGCTCACCCGCAGGAGCTGCTCGATGTTGTAGGTGCTCACCAGATCGGTGCTGAGGATCCGGCTGCGGTTCATCACGTCGCTCATGCGCCCCAGCGGCTGCGGCGGAAAGCCGAACGGCCGTACCGACCGCAGCTCGTTCTCCGTCATGTCGTAGCCGATGGTGAAGCGATTCGACCAGTTCGCCGTGGGTGCGTAGGTGAAGGTGAGCCCGCTCGTGAACCGATCGATCATGCTGCGGACGTCGAACGTCAGCACCCGGCTGATCACCTCCGGATCCGCTGAGCCGAAGAAATTGTTCGCGCCGCGGTAGACGTTGAGCGTGAGGCCGTGCGAGTTGTTGCCCGTGGGGGTCGTCTGCGTCGCGGAATGCGTGATGAAGTTGTTCCACTGAATCTGGAGCCCCTTGAACCCGGCAAAGCTGAAGTTGCCGCGCAGGGACTCCCGCGTCTCGTGGTCGTTCGGCAGGACGCCCTTGTTGTCCTCGAGGAGTCCGGCCACGAAGTAGCCGTCGTCGCGTCCCCCGCCTCGCACCGAGAGATCGTACTTCTGTCGAACGCCCGACTTGAGCCACGGGTCGAGGTACGCGAACTCCGCCGGCGCCGGCGCGAACGGCTGGAGCTTCGCGAAGCCGTGGTCGGCGTTCAGCTGCCACTGCGGACTGCCGCTCGCGCCGCGCTTCGTGAAGATCTGGATCACGCCGGCGTTCGCTTCCGTACCATACAGCGTCGTGGCCGCCGCGCCCTTGATGATCTCGATCCGGTCGATGTCCGACGGGTTGATGTCGTTGAGCGGGCTCTGGACGTCGTTGTTGCTGCGGTTGTCGCTCTCTCCCCCCGACACGTTCTTCCGGTATGGATCGCTGCGCGTGCGCACGCCGTCGATGTAGATCAGCGGCTGGTTGCTCATTGCCACGCTCACGTTCCCGCGGAGCCGGATCTGTGACGCCGACCCGGGCTGACCGGAGCTCGACATCACCGTCATGCCGGGCGCCTGTGCCTGGAGCAACGCATCGACGCTCGAGGGCCGGTCGATCTGCTTCGAGACGTCGATCTGCGAGATGCTGTTGCCGACTTCGCGAAGACGCGCTGCTCCGGCCGTACCGGTGACGACGACGGCGTCGAGAGCCGCCACCGCTTCCTTGAGATCGAAGGTGAGGTCGGCGACCTGGTTGGCCTGCACGACGACCGGCAGCGTCATCGCCTGATAGCCGATGCGCTGCGCGCGCACCTGCTGCGCGCCCACCGGGACGCGGAAGATCCGGAACCGGCCGTCGGCGTCGGTGACCGTCCCAACCGTGCTGCCGACGATCACGAGCTGCGCCGATGGCACCGGCCCTCCTGCTCTCGTGACGCGCCCCTGCACTGTTCCCACCTCCTGCTGAGCGCCGACGTCGTAGATGGGCACGAGCAGGAGCGACGTGACAAACACCCGAGCTGCCGTGTGTGACGACGACATGCGTGCGCCTCCTCGACGGGATGGAAGACCGTGCGGACCAGAGCGGGGGGAACGGCGGCTGCGAAGGAAGCGAGCGGCGGCATGCAACGAACCCGCCGGTCGTGTGACGGGCGGTCGCGAGGCGAGATCGGACGGAACGAGCGTCGCCGTCGTGTTCTGCTAACACCGCACGAAGCCGGATCTACTATCCCGCTCGTCAGGCCTACCGTTCGAGCAGCTCGGTCAGATGACGGCGCAGGTCGACCACCGCCGCGCTGAGCTGGTTCGCGACGGTCTGCGGTGAGATCCCCATGCGGGCGGCGATCTCGTGATACGACAGCTCCTCGTCGCGCGCGAGCAGGTACACCTCCTTTCGGCGCGACGGGAGCCGTTGGAGCGCCACCTGCAGTGCGGCACGCAGCTCCTTCTCCTCGAGGGATTGCAGCGGCGTATGCGGTGACGCGCCCAGGTGATTCGCCTGCGCGTCGTCCCGCTGCTCGCGCGCCGCGCGGGCGCGACACTCGTTCAACGCGGCGTTACGTGCGATCCGGTGCAGGTACGCGCTCACGGTGCCCGATGGAGTCCACGCCTGACGCTTCTGCCAGAGACGGATGAACGTCGACTGCACGACGTCCGCGGCGGCGTCGCGGTCCCTGAGAATGTGAGCCGTGTACGCGAGCAGTGGG
>Ga0193699_10000334_pt1 | contig 21339 bp, 24 predicted proteins | sample L3c2metaG_FD_160095 | JGI IMG/M metagenome (GOLD analysis project Ga0193699, IMG submission 160095) | Soil microbial communities from a riparian zone of the East river system, Colorado, United States - L3c2 | ecosystem: Environmental > Terrestrial > Soil > Riparian zone | place: USA: East...
AGGCGCCGTGACCGGCAGGCGACGCTGCGCTCGACCTTCGACTGGTCTTGGGATTTGCTGTCGCTGCCCGACAAGGCGGCCCTGGCGCAGCTCTCGGTGTTCGAGGGCGGATTCACGATGGAGTCCACCGAGGACGTGCTGGACCTCTCCGGATACGAGGATGCGCCCTGGACCATCGACACGGTGCAATCGCTGCTGGACAAGTCGTTCGTAAGGCAGGTGAGCGACGGGCGGTTCGACATGCTGGTGAGCGTCAAGGAGTACGCGTCGGAGCACCTGCGCACCGAAAGGCGCTTTCCCGGGAGCGGCCCCTCGGCGCTCGCCGCCGCCGAGGCACGGCACAGCGGGTACTTTGCGGGGCTCGGCGAGAAGCGCGCGGTTGCGGGGGCCTGCGTGGAAATCGACAACCTCGTGGTCGCCTGTCGGCGGGCAGCGGCCCGGGGGGCCGCGGAAGAAACCGCGGGCGCTCTGGAGGGCGCTTGGGCAGCGCTCAATTTGCGCGGGCCGTTCAGCGGGGGCGTGGAGCTCGCTTCGGTAGTAAACGGCACGCCGAGGCTGGGGGCGGCGGCACACGCAATTGCGGAACGGGTGGCGGGCAGCGCGCTCGACGCCTCCGGGAGAGTCGCGGAGGCCCGAACGCATCTCGAGGCAGCGCTTGTCCTCGCGCGGGAGGCGCGGGACGCGAGGTGCGAAGCGCGCGTGCTCGCCAATCTGGCCGATCTGCAAGGGAAGGATGGGCGCATCGAGGAGGCCCGTGCTTTTCACGCGCATGCCCTGTCGCTCGCTCGCGAGCTGGGCGATCGAGACCTGGAGTGCAAGGTGCTCAACGACCTTGGCTCTCTGGAGGATCATCTGGGCCGTCTCGAAGAATCCCGGGGGCACTGGGAGGCTGCGCTCGCGCTTGCCCGCAAGATGGGGGACCGGCGCTGGGAGGGCGGCCTGCTCGGCAACCTGGGCGGCCTGCACTTCAAGGAGGGAAGACTCGACGACGCGCGCGCCCATCTCCAGGCGGGGCTGGTCGTGGCGCGCGAGCTGGGGGATCGGAAATTCGAAGGCAACGCGCTCTGCAACCTCGGCCTTCTTCACCAGCTGACAGGAAGAATGGAAGAGGCCGTAAGGGAGCTCGAGGCGGCGCTGGTCGTCGCGCGGGAAATCGGGCACGTCCGCCTCGAATGCGTCGTGCTGTGCAACCAGGGAATCGTCTACGACTCGCTCGGCCGGCCCGCCGAAGCCCGAACCCGCTACGAGGCAGCGCTTGCCGTGGCCCGCGAGTTAAGCGACAGGCGCTCCGAAGGCCAGGTGCTCGGTTATCTCGGCCTGCTTCACGCCCGCCAGGCCCAGTTCGACCGGGCGCGCAATTGCCTTGATTCCGGCGAGTCTCTGCTGCGCGCGATGTCCGATCGACTTAGCCTCGGCGTGCTCCTTTGCGGCCGAGCCGAAGCGGCGCACCTCGCCGGCGACCCCGAATCTGCCAAGGACGTTCTCGCCGAGGCGGAGTCGCTGGCGACAGCCATCGGAGCGGGGCCTGATTCCGAGCTTGGCCTGGCTTTGGTCCGAGTCCGGGACCTTCACTTCAGTGCGTGACGCCGCGTGGGGCGGCGCTGCCTGAACTCATTGGTTGTTGATCCATGGATCGAGCGGCGGCAACGGCAGAGGATTCAGCGGTTTCGAGCCATCGTTGACGTTGACGATGTACTTATAGTGTCCGAGCCTGTGGCCCCTCTTTGCGCACGTGAAGCTCTTTCCCCCCTTGGTGGGGGCACAGGGCGAGAAGTTGCCGGGGTCGATCACGATGCCGTCCCGGGGGAACAGGTAATTACTTTCCTTTGGCAAATTCCACATGATCGTGCCTATGTCCGCCGTCACGACCGCGCGCTCCTCGGGGACCACGATTCTTCCGCCCTCGACTTTTACGTCGATGTTTTTGACTCCCGCCGCTCCCGATGACGTCTTGTCCACACAGCCGCACAAGGCCAGGGAAATCGCGACGACTACGTAAGCGGAGTGTCTCAGTTTCATTTTGCTCTCCCCTTTAAGTGGTTGGAAAATCAATCGGTGCACCACGCATCCGGCCGCTGCGGCAAATCACAAAAACAGGGTAATTCGCTACCTAGTTGGCTAACGTCCGGCATCAGCCGCGCGCCGCTATTGGGAACCCGGCGGTTCGGAAGAGCGAAATACAAAAATTGCAACCGTCACGGCAACCCCGACGCCCACGCCAAAACCTGCCCCGACAGCAACGCCAATGCCGATGTGGGCCACCGCTGCGCCGACAACTGCACCCAGTAAGACGCCAACGAATATGCTCAACGGCAAAGCAACTACGCCCCAGCGTGAAAGCTTTGTTTCCTGACTTCGGTTTTTCCCGCTGACCGTCATAGTTCCCGACACCCGTGTAACGCGTCGATATCCTAGTCCAGGCAGGCTACGCCCAAGTTTCCGATCCATCAAGCCGACCTCCGATCAGCGAGAGACCGAGCGCGCAATCACGAAGTTCTCGACTCTCGTCGCGCCTGCGCGCTTGAGCGCCCGTGCGAGCTCGTTCAGGGTCGCGCCGGTGGTCATGACGTCGTCCAACACGGCGACGCTCGCTCCGGAGAGATCGAGTTTGCACAGGAACGCCCCGCGCACGTTCTTCGCGCGCTCTTCGTAGGGAAGGTCCGTCTGCGGCAGCGTGTGCTTCACGCGCAGCACGCCGCGCGGCTCGATCGGTCTGCCCAGGTGCCGCGCGATCTCGAGGGCCTGGTTGAATCCGCGCTCGGCGAGGCGCTTGGGGTGCAGCGGCATCGGCACGATCAGATCGACCTCGGGCATGGTCCGGGCCGCGAGGCTGCGCGCGAAGAATCCGGCGAGGGCGAGCCGGCCGCGATACTTGAGCGCCTGCACCAGCCCGTCGCACGGAAATTCGTAGCGCCACAACGCGAGCGTTGCGTCGAAGTGCGGGGGGTGGTTGAGGCAGCTCCCGCACACCGCGCCGGCGGGGCTGGGAAGCGCGCAGCGCGGACAAGAATCGGGAAGCGCCGGTAATTCGGCGATGCAGGCCGGGCACAACAGCTCTGGAGCGGTTTCCGCCCCGCAAAGCAGACAATCTTCGCTGGCCCAGGCCTGGACGTTTCTTACGCAGGTGTTGAATAGAGTGGACAGGATCATTTGACATCTTTTCGGCTTGCCCGGATGATCGTGTGATGGAGCCTTCGACCACTCCCGATAACGCATCAGCCGCCGCAGCGGTGCACCACGGTCCGACCGAAGAAGCGCCGCGCTGGACTCGCGCGACCGTCGAGGCGCTCTTCGAGCTGCCTTTCAACGATCTTCTGCACCGCGCCCAGACTGTGCATCGCCTGCACTTCGACGCGAACGCGGTGCAGCTCTCCACGCTGCTCTCGATCAAGACCGGAGGCTGCCCCGAAGACTGTGCCTACTGCCCGCAATCGGCGCGCTACCGCACCGGGGTCGATACCGAGCCGCTCGTTCCGCTCGAGACGGTGCTCGCGGCGGCGCGCGCGGCGAAGCAGAATGGAGCCACGCGTTTTTGCATGGGCGCCGCCTGGCGCGGCCCCAAGCGGAAGGACATCGAGCAAGTGGCGCAGAGGGTGCGCGCGGTAAAAGCGCTGGGGCTTGAGACCTGCGCGACGCTCGGCCTCTTGCGCGAAGGCCAGGCGGAAGACCTCAAGGCGGCGGGCCTAGACTATTACAACCACAACCTCGACACGGCTCCCGAGTTCTATGGCGAGATCATCACCACGCGCACTTATGGCGACCGGCTCGATACGCTCGCGCGGGTGCGCAGTGCGGGAATCAAGGTGTGTTGCGGCGGAATCGTAGGCATGGGCGAGTCGCGCGCGCAGCGCGCGGGCCTGATCGCCGGGCTCGCGAGCTTGGCCCCTCCGCCCGAATCGGTGCCGATCAACGAACTCGTTCAGGTTGAGGGCACGCCGCTCGAGAGCGCACCCAAACTCGACTGGAGCGAGTTCGTGCGCACCGTTGCTTGCGCCCGTATCACCATGCCGCGCAGCACCGTGCGGCTCTCCGCGGGACGCGCCGAGATGCCCGAGGCCGTGCAGGCCTTGTGTTTCCTTGCCGGGGCGAATTCTATTTTTTACGGCGACAAGCTCCTCACCACCGGCAATCCCGAAGCCGCGCGCGACCGCGCTTTGCTGGACAAGCTCGGCATGCGCCCCGCCTGAACCGAGGGCACTCGGCCGTTACTGCAACAGTTTTATTTTTAACCGTGTGGAGACCTGTCAAATGAAGCAAAACCGTATCAATACCGGCCGCCGTTCTTTCCTCAAGACGGGTTCGCTGGCGGTGGTGTCGGCTGCCGTGAGTGGTAACATCGGCAATGCCGCCGCGCAGGGCGCCAAAGTGGACGAGAAGGACGCCCAGGCACAGAGCCTCGGCTACAAGCATGACGCGACGAAGGTAGACAAGGCCAAGTTCGCGAAATACCAGGCCGGACAGGCCTGCGCGACCTGTACGTTGTATCAAGGCAAGCCAGGCGACGCCTGGGGTGGCTGTGCGATCTTCTCGGGCAAGCAGGTGGCTGGAAAGGGCTGGTGTTCGGCGTACGTGAAGAAGGCTTAACTGTCAGTTCGATCCGCCGGCTCAAAAGCGGAAGAAAAGGCGGCCTAGGCCGCCTTTTGTCGGTCCGAGATACCGGAGCGGGAGCCGCACGTTCCGTCTGAAACCTGGCCCGCGCACGCGCGCTGAAGGAAACTTTTGGTGTTGTTCGGTGTCTGCCGGTTGCTTTCGGCCGTGCCACGATGTAGTCCGCAGCTGTCTAAAGATTTCTTCATTGAGCGGCAGTGAAAAAAATATCTCTCAGATTCAGCATCATGATAACAAGCGTCGCGCTGGCCGCGATGTTTTCCGGAGCGTGGCTCGCTGAAACATATCGGGAACACGAATCGCGGGCCATGTTGCTGCCGGATCAGGTGATTACATTGTTTCCCGATCCGAAGCCACTGACGGCCTTTGCGCTCACCGATGATAGGAATCAGGTATTTGACCTTGCAAGCTTGAAGGGTAAGTGGTCATTCCTCTTTTTCGGCTTCACCCATTGTCCGGACGTCTGTCCGACGACCCTGGCGGTACTGGCCCGCGCGCGTGACAGCATCGCCAAGAATATGGCTGGCGCCGAAGATATCCAATTCGTCTTTGTCTCAGTAGATCCAAATCGCGATACCACTAGCAAGCTCAGGCAATACGTGGACTATTTTGATACGAGCTTTCTCGGCGTTACAGGAGACAAGGCGCAGATCAGTAATCTCGCTGGTCAGCTTGGCGCCGCGTATCAGGTAGCGTTCACACCGGGTATGGAAAACTATCCCGTCTATCACACCACGGCGGTATTTCTGTTGGATCCGCGAGCCCGATATCATGCCGTGTTCACGCCGCCCCATGATGCGGAGGCTATCAGCAGGCGTTTCAAAGTGGTGCGGGAGCTTGAAGCAGGCAACGCGACATGAGATGGCGACATCCGGTTTTCGTCTGTCTGCTATTGGCGCTGACCGCGATCGCCGCTGCCACCGAAGAGGCCGGCGTTTCCATACGCGATGCCTGGGTGCGGGAAGCGCCGCCCGGCGCGACCATGATGGCGGGGTACATGGTGCTGAAAAACAACACCCCACGATCACAAGTACTCGTCGCCGCGAGGAGCTCCGGCTTCGGGACCGTGATGATTCACCGTACCGTCGTCAAGGGAGGCCTTACGGGAATGGAGCACGCCCCGAAAATCGAGCTCTTACCCAATGCGAGTTTGCTTTTTGAACCGGGGGGATATCACCTGATGCTGTTGAACCCGAAACGGGCACTGCACGCCGGCGACCGGGTCGACATCAAGCTTGAATTCCTCGGCGGCCTCGTCATACCCGTCGCCTACGAAGTGCGCAAATGAAACGCCTTATTTCGACCGCGCCACCATATAGTCGACGGCTGCCCTGACCTCGGCAGCGCTCAGCGCTGGGTTCCCGCCTTTGGGTCGCATCGCTCCCGCGCTCCCCTGCACCCCATTGACGGCGCTGGCGTAGAGGGTGTCGAGGCCCTTGGCGATGTGCTTGGCCCACTGGCTCTTATCACCCAGCTTCGGCGCGCCGGCGATGCCGGCATCGTGGCAGGCGACGCAAGTGGTCTGGTAGATCTGCTGCCCGTCGCGGCTGCGTGGCGGAGCGGCCGCCGCGTTCTTTGCAGGCGCCCGCTGTGTTTCCGCCGAAGCGACGTTGACCTCGGCGACCGGCTTGATCCGCTCGGCCACATTCGAACCGCTGCCCAACAACACGGCGCGATCCATCCGGACCCGGTCCGGGATGCCGTAGTGATGGCCCACTAGAAGGAAAATAAACAGCATCAGCACTACGCTGATTCCAAGAATGGTCCAAACATTCGTCGCGTAGCTTTTTTCAGTCATTGGTAGTTCTTTTGGTAGGAACGGAGTCCGACAATCGATGGGCTCGCAGCAATTCGATCTCGTTACGCTAGAGCAATCCCTTCAGGAAAAAGACACCCCGCGTAAAAAAGGTGTAGTCAGCTTCGAGTGCTCCGATGCCCAAGAGCACCATCAGCAACACCGTCGGGACCAAAATGGCATACATCAAGGCCAGCCGCTCCCACATCATGTGCATGAAGACGGCAACGATCAGCCCTGCCTTCAGCAACATGAACACGATGATCAGAAACCACCTGAGGTAACCCTGAAAGTGGAAGTAGTCAACAAGATAAGACGCGGTGCTGAGAACAAACAGCAATCCCCAGATCTTGAGATAAATGCCGATCGGATGCTGCTGCCCCTCTGCGTGTGCCGCGACCGGCTGTTGCTGTCCCGCTGCGTGTGCGTGTGCCACGATTTCCCTCACCAAAGATAGAAAACTGCAAAGATGAATACCCACACCAGATCGACGAAGTGCCAATACAGGCCCATGATTTCGACGATCTCGTACTTTCCCTTCCTGCCGGTCATAAAGCCCGGCCTCTCGTGATCCAGATCGCCCCGTATGACCTTTATGGCCACGATGATCAGGAAGATCACGCCGATCGACACGTGAGTGCCATGAAAGCCCGTGATCATGAAGAACACCGATCCAAACTGAGCGGCGCCCAAGGGATTGCCCCAGGGTCGTATCCCCTCATCCACGATCAGCTTGGTCCACTCAAACGCCTGCATCCCGACGAATGTGGCGCCCAATGCTGCGGTGATCAGCAACAGGACGAAGGTTTTGACACGATCTTTTCGATAGCCGAAGTTGACGGCCATGGCCATCGTCCCGCTGCTGCTGATCAGGACGAAAGTCATGATGGCGATCAGGATGAGGGGGATTTTATGGCCGAAGAGCGTCAAAGCGAAGACCTCGCTGGGGTTGGGCCAGGGGTCCGTGGTGGACATCCGCACCGTCATGTACGAGATCAAGAAAGAACTGAATATGAATGTATCGCTGAGGAGGAAGATCCACATCATGGCCTTGCCCCAGGGGACATTCTTGAACGCCCGCTGGTCCGAGGACCAGTCGGCGACGATGCCTTGGATGCCTTCAGGCAGCGGGAGCGGTTCTGCGGTGTTTGTCTGAATAGCTTGCGTCATGTGCTTTGGGCCTTTTTACCTAATCCCGCAGAGCTTCAACAAAACGTCCAAATTATTCCCCGAAAACAGCAGGCCAAAAAGGACCAACCAAACGAAAAGCAGGAAGTGCCAGTAAACGGTACACAATTCCACACTCTGCCTCACCTTCGCCACGTCAAAATCGCCCCACACTCTGGAGACGGTCCTGCCCCAGGCCACCAAACCGCCCAATAGGTGCACCCCGTGCAATCCCGTGATCAGATAAAAAAACGCGATTGCCGGATTCGTTACCTCGAAATAAACCATCGTGCCCAGTTGCCGCCAGGCCAGGAGCTGCCCGAACAGAAAAACCACGGTGAAAGCCCCGCCAGCAAGCAGGCCGGCTCGCATGGCGTCCATCCATCCGCGACGCGCTGAATACTGCGCCCATTGCAAGGCGACACTGCTCAATATCAGCACAAACGTATTCGCCCACAACAGGTTTATTTGCGGCGCGGGACGCCAGTCCTCATACGCCATCCGGCCGCCATATGCGGTAACCAAAAGCGCGAACAGGACCGCGACCACGGCAAGAAACACCCTTAAAGCGAGTTTCCTCGCAGCCGGAGGAGATGTGCCTCCGGTGTGAAGGTCGTCGACCTTACCCTGGCCCGTGGTCCAAGGCTTGGCCGTCAATTCATGAAAAATATTCACGTCGCTGGATTCCGGATCGCCTAGGTCTCTTCCAAGGTCTTATTCCCAGTACGGGCGACCTTTCGCGCCGGGACGTTTTGCGGTATGAAGTCCTGGTCGCCGCCCGGCACGCTGTAATCGTACGCCCAGCGATAGACCGACGGCAGCGTGGGGCCAAAGTTGCCGTGCTTCGGCGGAGTATCGGGGGTTTGCCACTCCAGCGTGGTGGCGTTCCAGGGGTTGCCGCCCGACGGTTTGCCTTTGAAATAGCTCCAGATCAGGTTGTACAAGAACACCAATTGCACGCCGCCCGTGATCAAGGCCGCGATGGTGATCCACTCGTTCAGGTAGTGCGCCGATGCGGGGATAAAGTCCGTGCCTGTAACTGCATAGTACCGGCGCGGCACACCCAAAAAGCCCAGGTAATGCATCGGCATATAGATGGCATAAGTCCCGAGGAAGGTGACCCAGAAGTGAAATTTGCCCAGGGTATCGTTCAGCATGCGCCCGGTGATCTTGGGGTACCAGTGGTAGATCGCCCCGAACACCACCATGATCGGCGCCACCGCCATCACCATATGGAAGTGCGCGACCACGAACATGGTGTCCGAAAGCGGCACGCTCACGGTCACGTTACCGAGGAACAGGCCCGTCAACCCGCCGTGTATGAACGCGAAGATGAACCCGATGGCAAACAGCATCGGGACGGTGAGGCGGATGTTGCCGTGCCACAGCGTCAGCACCCAGTTGTAGACCTTGAGGGCCGTGGGAATCGCAATGATCAGCGTAGTGGTAGCGAAAAAGAAGCCGAAATACGGGTTCATTCCGCTGACGTACATGTGGTGGGCCCACACCAGGAAACTCAAGCCCCCGATCGCCACAATCGCCCACACCATCATCCGATAGCCGAAGATGTTTTTTCTCGCATGGACACTGAGCAGGTCGGAGACGATGCCGAAGGCCGGCAGGGCGACGATGTAGACCTCGGGATGACCGAAGAACCAGAACAAGTGCTGAAACAACAGCGGATTGCCCCCCGTGTGTTCACTCTGTTGTCCCATCGAGACGAGGGCGGGCATGAAGAAACTCGTGCCCAGCGTCAGGTCCAGCAACATCATGATGGCGCTGACGAACAAGGCGGGAAAGGCCAACAGCGCCAGAACCGTGGCCGTGAAAATCCCCCATACCGTCAGGGGCAAACGCATCATCGTCATCCCACGCGTGCGCGCCTGCAACACCGTCACCACATAGTTCAAACCGCCCATGGTGAATCCGATGATGAACAAAGCCAGGGAAACGAGCATCAAGATGATTCCCCAGGTCGCCCCGGGCGTGCCCTGGGAGATTGCCTGGGGCGGGTACAACGTCCAGCCGGCGCCCGTGGGTCCGCCTGTGACGAAGAAACTCGCGATCAGCAACAACACGGCGCTTAGATAGACCCAGTAACTCACCATGTTGACGTAGGGGAAAACCATATCGCGGGCGCCGACCATCAGCGGGATGAGGTAGTTGCCAAATCCGCCCAGAAACAACGCGGTGAGCAGGTAGATGACCATGATCATGCCGTGCTGGGTGACAAACTGAAGGTAGTTGCTCGGGTTGATGAAGTGGAAGCTATTCGGAAAACCCAGTTGCAGCCGCATCAACCACGACAACACCAACGCCACCAGCCCGATCCCGATCGCGGTGATCGCGTACTGGATGGCGATGACTTTCGCGTCCTGGCTCCAGACGTACTTCCCCACCCAAGTTTTCGGATGATAGAGCTCCATCTCCTCGACTTCGGCAGGTGGGGCGAACGCCGATGCATCATGCGCAGCGTAATCCATGAAAATCTCCTCTTCGCTAATCGAGCCGGCCGGTCATTTTAGGGCATTGATGTAGGCAACGAGGTCATTGATTGCCTGATCGTCGAGCAGGATTTCGGACATCAATGCCATCTGGGGGCCGTACATGTCTTGCGGATGGGCGCCGCGAATACCCTGTTTGAAATTTTTCAGTTGAGTGACCAGATACCAATCGCTCATACCCTTCAGCCCGGGGGCATTCATCGCCTGTGCGCCCCGCCCATTCGGACCGTGGCAGGTCCCACAGGTCGATATATAAAGGTTTTGGCCGCTGTTGGCACTGCCCTTCACCGTGGCCGGGGCGGGATTATCCGGCAGCGTCTTGATATAGGCGCTGACATTGTCGATGGCGGTGTCATCACCCAGCGTCGCCGCCATCGGCGCCATCATTTTGCCAAAAACATCCTTGTCATGCGTACCCCGGGCACCATTCTTGAAATATTTCAATTGCCGTTGCAGGTACCAGTCTCCCTGCCCGCTCAATTTCGGCGCATGCAGCGCAGGATTACCCTCCGCTTGCAAGCCATGGCAGGCAGAACACACTGCATAGAGTTGTTTGCCTGCGGCCGCATCGCCGGGTGCTCGCGCTGCGGTTTGGGCGAACGTCGGATGGCCAGCCAACCACGCCTGAAACGCGCGCTCTTCTTCCACTACGACTTTGCCACGCATGGCGAAGTGCGCGACGCCGCACAATTCGTTGCAGAGGAGGTCGAATTTCCCGGTTCGGGTGGGGGTGAGCCAGATATAGGTGACCAAGCCCGGCACCAGATCCATCTTGGCGCGGAACTGTGGCACAGCGAAGTTGTGCAGGACGTCTATGGAGCGAAGCAGCACCTTGACCGGCTTGCCGACGGGGAGATGCAGCTCCGAGCCTGATATCAAGACGTCATCCCGTCCGTTGGGATCGTCGGGATTCATCCCAAACGGGTTTTTATCGCTGACGTGCCGGACATCGACGGTACCCAACTTGCCGTCTTTCCCCGGAAAGCGAAAGCCAAAAGACCATTGCCTGCCTACGACCTCGAGCACCGCCGCGTCTTTCGGGACCTCGACGAAATTCGCCCACACAAACAAGCCGGGAGCCAACATGGCGGCGACGCCCACTGCGGTCAATCCGACAAGCCACCCCTCCAGCTTTTTATTCTCGGGTTCGTACTTCGCTAGGCCCCCCTTCCGATGACGATAGCGGACCACGCAATAGGCCATGAACAAATTGACGGCGACGAAGACGAACCCCGTGACCCAGAAGGTGAGGTTGATCGTGTCGTCTATCGCGCCCCAGTTGGAGGCGATCTGCGTGAAGTACCACGGAGTCAGAAACTGAAACAGGACGGAGCCAACGACCAATAAAACCAATACGATTGCTACGACCATAACGGTGGCCCCGGTTGATTGGACAGAATTGGCAGGCGATGAATTGTAAACTACGGCCTTATATAATGTATTGTGAACCTATTGTCCACTCCAGATGAGCGCACGGGCATTCAGCCTGGACCCTGCGCAGGTGCGTCGCGCGTTCGAGCGTGCCGCCGCAGCGGGCGGCGACGCCGCGGTGCTCCAGCGGGAAGTCGAGCGGCGCATGTTCGAGCGGCTCGATTACATCCGCTTGCGGCCGCATCGCGTGCTCGATTCCGGCTGCGGCGTGGGCCACGGCCTGAAACTGCTGCGCCGGCGCTATCCCGAGGCGGATTTTCTGGGCGTGGACTTTGCGCCCGGCGTGCTCGGCGAGGCGAAACGGGGAGAGTCCCTTTTCGAGCGCGCCCGGCGCCTCGTCCGGCGCCTCGTGTCCGGATCCGGGCGCTCTTATCTGTGCGCGGATTTTGCGCGGCTGCCGCTTCGCGCCGCCAGCGTGGATATGGTGTGGTCGAATCTTGCGCTTGCCTGGGCGGGAGATCCGCTCGCGGCGCTGCGCGAGGTTCACCGCGTGCTCATCGCCGGCGGGCTGCTGATGTTCTCGAGCTACGGGCCCGACACGCTGAAGGAACTCAAAGCGGCTTTCGGCGCGGGCTCGGCAGCGCGTCATGTGCATTCTTTCGTCGACATGCACGACCTCGGCGACATGCTGGTCGCGAGCGGATTCGCCGCGCCTGTCATGGACATGGAAGTCATCACGCTGACCTACTCGGAGGTCCCGGCGCTCCTGCGCGACCTGAAAGCCTCCGGCGAGACCTGCGCGGCGCGCGATCGACAGCGCAGCCTCATGGGACGCCGTGCCTGGGAGCGCATGCTCGCCTCCTATGAGCGCGAGCGCAAGGAGGGCAGGCTGCCGGCGACAATCGAGGTGATCTACGGGCACGCTTGGAAAGGCGAGCCGCGCACGACCGTCGACGGAAGGCGGATCATAGAAGTAGAATTGGACGCGAAAAAATCGCGCTGAAGCCCGCGCTTTCGCTCTCGCCGTGATTTACCCGGGGTGCGAGAGGGCGCTCACGAGGACATGATGACGAACAGGATGGTCAATGGAACCGGCGCTGTGCTCCTCGCGCTATCCGGGGCCGCGGAGGCGGCCTATCAGTGGAACTTGCCGGCCCCGGTGACGCGCGTCGCCAGCGAAATCTACAACCTGCACCTCGTCATGATGGGGATCATTCTGGTGATCTTCGTCGGCGTCTTCGGCGTGATGTTCTATTCGATCTACGCTCACCGCAAGTCCGTCGGCCACAAGGCCGAGCACTTCCACGAGAACATCACCGTCGAGATCATCTGGGCCATCATCCCGTTCCTGATCTTGATCGCCGTGGCCTGGCCGGCGACCAAGACGATCCTGAACCTCAAGGACACCGCCAGCCCCGACATCACCATCAAGGTAACCGGCTATCAGTGGAAGTGGGGCTACGACTACTTGAAGGGAGAGGGTGAGGGCATAGCGTTCCTTTCGAATCTCTCCACCCCGCAGGACCAGATCACGGGCAACGCGCCCAAGGGCGAGCATTATCTCCTCGAAGTGGACAACCGCATGGTCGTCCCGGTCAACAAGAAGGTGCGCGTGCTCATTACCGCCAGCGACGTCATTCACGCCTGGATGGTGCCGGCTTTCGGCGTGAAGCAGGACGCGATTCCCGGCTTCGTGCGCGATAGCTGGTTCAGGGCGGAAAAGGAAGGCATCTACCGCGGCCAGTGCGCGGAGCTTTGCGGCAAGGACCACGGCTTCATGCCGATCGTGGTCGAGGTCCTCTCGGCTGAGAAGTACACTGCCTGGGTCGCCGAGCAGAAAAAGAAGATCGCTGCCGCGGCAGACGATCCGAACAAGAAATGGAATCTCGCCGACCTGAAAGCCCGTGGCGAGAAGGTCTACGCGGTGAACTGCGTCACCTGCCATCAGGCGAACGGGCAGGGGGTCAAGGGAGCATTCCCGGCGCTTGACGGCTCCCAGCTCGCGAACGGTCCCCGGGGACGCCACATCGAGATCGTGCTGAACGGCAAGCGGGGCACGACGATGGCGGCGTTCGGCAAGCAACTCTCGGATACCGACATCGCCGCCGTCATCACCTACGAGCGAAACGCGTGGAGCAACAGGACCGGCGAAGTCATTCAACCGGGCGAGATCGGGTCGGCGCGGAAGTGACCTTGCCCCAAGCGAGCACTAGGAGCAGCCAATGAGCGCAGTCATCGATTCAGGCCACGCCCGCGACGAGCACGCGCAGGGCCCCTACGGGGGGATCATGCGCTGGATCACCACGACCAACCACAAGGACATCGGCACGCTCTATCTGTGGTTCAGTTTCACCATGTTTCTGGTGGGCGGCACGCTCGCGCTCGCCATCCGCGCCGAGCTGTTCCGGCCGGGTCTGCAGTTCTGGCATCCGGAGTTCTTCAACCAGCTCACCACGATGCACGGTCTCATCATGGTGTTCGGCGCGATCATGCCGGCCTTCGTCGGATTCGCCAACTGGCAGGTGCCGATGATGATCGGCGCGCCCGACATGGCCTTTGCGCGCCTGAACAACTGGAGCTTCTGGCTGCTGCCGGTGGGCGCGCTGCTGCTGGTGGGATCGTTCTTCGTGCCGGGTGGCGCGACCGCCGCCGGCTGGACCATCTACGCCCCGCTCTCCACGCAGATGGGGCCGGGGATGGATTTCGCGATCTTCGCGCTCCACATCATGGGCGCGTCCTCGATCATGGGCTCGATCAACATCATCACCACCATCCTCAACATGCGCGCGCCGGGGATGACGCTCATACGGATGCCGCTTTTCGTTTGGACTTGGCTCATCACCGCGTACCTCCTCATCGCGGTGATGCCGGTGCTGGCGGGCGCCATCACGATGCTGCTGGCCGACCGCCACTTCGGCACCTCCTTCTTCAACGCCGCGGGCGGTGGCGACCCGGTGATGTTCCAGCACATCTTCTGGTTCTTCGGCCACCCCGAGGTCTACATCATGATCCTGCCGGGCTTCGGCATCATCAGCCAGGTGATTCCGGCGTTTTCGAGGAAACCCCTGTTCGGCTATTCCTCGATGGTGTACGCGACCGCCTCGATCGCGATCCTCTCGTTCATCGTCTGGGCGCACCACATGTTCACCGTCGGCATGCCCACCGCAGGGATCCTGTTCTTCATGTACGCAACCGTGCTGATCGCGGTGCCCACCGGCGTCAAGGTGTTCAACTGGCTCACCACCATGTGGCGCGGCTCGATGAGCTTCGAGACCCCGATGCTGTTCGCCGTAGGCTTTATTTTCGTATTCACGATGGGCGGGTTCACCGGCCTCATCCTCGCGATCATGCCGATCGACATCCAGTTGCAGGATACCTATTACGTCGTGGCGCATTTCCACTACGTGCTGGTCGCCGGGTCGCTGTTTTCGCTGTTCGCCGGATTCTATTTCTGGGTGCCGAAGTGGACGGGCCGCATGTACGACGAGACCCTCGGCAAATGGCACTTCTGGCTGTCGATGATCTTCTTCAACGTCACCTTCTTCCCGATGCACTTCCTCGGCCTCGCCGGCATGCCGCGCAGGATTCCGGACTACGCACTGCAGTTTGCGGAGTTCAACGAGATCGCCTCGATCGGCGCGTTCGGCTTCGGGCTGTCGCAGATCCTGTTTCTGTGGATCACCCTGAAGGTGACGGTGTTCGGGCGAGGCGAGAAGGCCGGCCAGCGGCCCTGGGAAGGGGCCGACACGCTCGAGTGGACGCATCTGCCTAGCCCCGCTCCCTACCACAGCTTCCACGAGCAGCCGGTGGTGGGATGACGCCTGAACGCGAGCGGCGGCGGAACAATCGCAGGACCGCGTGGGTGCTCGGCTCGATCGCGCTCGCCTTCTTTCTGGGGATCATGCTCAAATACGTCATGCTCAAATGACACAGCAGACCGAGAATCGCGGGAAGGCCAACCGGAAACTGATGAAAAAACTACTGGTGGTGGTGGCCGTGATGTTCGGCTTCGGCTTCGCGCTGGTTCCGTTCTACGAGAAGATCTGCGAGGTGACGGGCATCCGGAACGTGTTTCAGCCGGACGCTGTGGCGGCGCAGAACACCCAAGTGGACGCCACGCGCGAGATCTCTGTCGAATTCGACGCCAACACGCAACGCTTGCCCTGGACCTTCAAACCGCTCCAGGCTAGCGTGTCGGTGCACCCGGGCGAGGTGACGCGAGTCGTGTACGAGGTCAGGAACACGCTCGAACGCTCCGTGACCGGACAAGCCGTTCCGAGCTACGCCCCGCAGCAGGCGGCTCTCTACTTCAGGAAGATGGAATGCTTCTGCTTCCAGCAGCAGACGCTCGGCCCGGGCGAAGTTCGAAAGATGCCCGTGGTATTCGTGATCGATCCTAAGCTGCCGCCCGAGCTCAATACAGTCACGCTGTCCTACACCTTCTTCGAGGTGAACGGGGCGCGCGGGGGCGGGGGATGACGGCAATGGCGGGTGAGCCAACGCCGAAGTCCGCGTCGCCGCTGCAGGTCGCCAAAGCGGTGTTCTGGTCGTTTCTCGGCATAAGGAGGCGCGCCGAGCACGAGTCGGATGTGACGCAGCTGAAGCCGGCGCAGGTGATCATCGCCGGCCTCATAGGAGCCGCGATTTTGGTATTGAGCCTGGTCCTGCTGGTGAAGTTCATCGTCGGCAGGGCCGCGTAAGGAGAGGAGGGCAAGATGAGCGAACGCGCTCAGCACTACTACGTTCCGCGCCCGTCCCACTGGATGATCTTCGGATCGGCAGGCCTGTTTTGCATGGCAACGGGCGCCGCGGGCTGGCTCAACGGCTGGGAGCCCGGGCGCTACATCGTATTCGCCGGGCTCGCCATCCTCGTCTTCATGATGGTGCGCTGGTTCGGCGACGTGATCCGCGAGTCCGAGGCCGGCAAGTACAGGCGCTGGGAAGACGTGTCGTTCCGCTGGGGCATGAGCTGGTTCATCTTCTCGGAGGTGATGTTCTTCGGTGCGTTCTTCGGCGCGCTCTACTACGCGCGGCTGATCGCTGTGCCCGATCTGGGCAGCATCGACAACATGCTGCTGTGGCCGGATTTCGCGGACCAGTGGCCTACGGCCGGGCCGAATTTCAAGGATCCGTTTACGCCCATGGCCGCCTGGGGCCTCCCGGCGATCAATACGCTGCTGCTCCTCTCATCGGGAGTGACGGTCACGATCGCCCATTGGGCGCTGAAGGAGGGGAAGCGCGCACAGCTCGCGCTCTTCTTGTTCTTCACGGTAGCGCTCGGCGTCACCTTCCTTTGCTTGCAGGCCTATGAATACGTCCATGCCTATTCCGATCTCAACCTGAAGCTCTCGACCGGCGTCTACGGCTCGACGTTCTTCATGCTCACCGGCTTCCACGGATTCCACGTGACCCTCGGCGCGCTCATGCTGACCGTGATTCTCGCCCGTTGTCTCGCCGGCCACTTCAAACCCGAAAACCATTTTGCGTTCGAAGCGGTCGCGTGGTACTGGCACTTCGTCGATGTCGTGTGGCTGGGTCTGTTCATTTTCGTGTACTGGCTCTAGGAAACCTGCGCGCCGCGCTCAACGTGCGGCCGCCTCAGCTGATCTTGCCCGGAATAAGGCCGAAGTAATAACCGGCCATGAGCAACAAGAACAGCGTCAGCGACAATCCGACGCGCAGCGCGAGCGCTTTCACGGTGCGCTTGGACTGGCCGCCGTCGCTCACCAGAAAAAACAGCGCCGAGCCTAGGCTCCCCAGAATCGCGACGAACAAGAGGATGACGACGATTTTCACGGCGCGGCGGGAACCTTCTGCGCCGAGTGTACTCCCTGTGAAATCATGATGGGAATCCGCATCGGCGGGCGGGCATTCCGTCCGGGGGTCGCGCCGGGCGTCGCCGCGGCGGCTTTCATTGCGCTTGCGATTTCGCTCGGCAACTGGCAGACGCGGCGCGCCCAAGAAAAACTCGAACTCGGCCGCCGCCTCGACGAAGGGGCCAAGGGTCCGGCGCTTTCGGTGCCTTCGTCGCGGCTGGACGCCTCCGCCCTCGAGCGCCGGCGCGTCAGCGCGCGCGGCCGCTTCGTCACGCGCGCCACGCTCTTCCTCGACACCAAGGTGCTGCACGGTGCTGCCGGCTATCACGTGCTCACGCCGCTCAAGCTCGAAGGCGGCGAGGAGCTCCACGTCCTCGTCAACCGTGGCTGGATCGCCGCAGGCGAGCGCTCCACGCTGCCTGCGGTCCCGACCCCGGAGAACGTGCAAACGATCGAGGGCATCGCGGTGACGCCGAGCCGGCGCTTCGTCGAGCTCGCTCCCGAAGCGGCTTCGGGTTCTCTGCGCCAGAACCTGGTGCCGGAGCGGGAGGAGGGGCGGCTCGGGCTCGGGCTTCAGCCTTTCGTGATCGAGCAGACCAGCGACGCGCAGGACGGTCTGGTCCGCGATTGGGAACGCCCCGACGCAGGCATCGAGCGGCATCGCGGCTACGCCCTGCAGTGGTACTCGTTCGCGGCGCTTGCCGCCATTCTCTATGTCGTTCTCAGCTTCAGGCGAGCCGATTCCTGACGCGACTGGGGACCGGCGTCGCGGCAGGCGCATCGCGCTTGTCATCCTTGCGCTTTGCGTCGCGCCCACCGTCGCGGCGTGGCTCGCCTACTTCGTATGGCAGCCGCAGTCGCGGCTGAACTACGGCGAGCTGATCGACGCCCGCGCCATTTCCGACCCCGAACTGCGGCGCTTGGACGGCAGCCCGTTCCGGCTCTCGCAGTTGCGCGGCAGATGGGTGCTGCTGCAGATCGATTCCGGCGCCTGCGCCGAAGACTGCGGAAAAAAACTCCTTTACATGCGCCAGGTGCGCCTCGCGCAGGGCGAGGATGCCGAGCGAATCGAGCGAGTGTGGCTCCTCGCTGATACCGTGCTCCCCGATGCGGAGCACTTGCGCGACCACCAGGGCCTGCGCGTCGCGCGCGCGCCCGGCCCGCTCCTTGCGGAATTCCCCGCAGCGCGGAGCCCCTACTATCACATCTACCTCCTGGATCCGCTCGGCAACCTGATGCTGCGATTCCCGGGCGATCCCGATGCACAACGGATGGCGAAAGACCTCGCGCGGCTGCTCAGGGCATCGCGCGTCGGCTAGGGTCGCAAAGCGAGCGTGATAAAATTTCCCCTTATGCAGATGACTTCGACCGCCGGCCCCTTCCGCTTTCGCCAGTTCCTGAGTCTCACCAAGCCACGCGTGGTGTCGCTCATCGTGTTCTGCGCGGTGATCGGCATGTTTCTATCCACGCCGGGCATGGTGCCGGCGAAACTCCTGCTCGCCGCGACCATCGGCATCTGGCTGGTGGCCGGAGCTGCGGCTGCGGTGAATTGCCTGGTCGAGCAGAAAATCGACGCCGTCATGAAGCGCACGCGGGCGAGGCCCCTGCCCCGCGGGGAGCTCACTTCGCTCCAGACTCTCGCGTTCGCAGGCGCGATCGGCGGCATCGGGCTGTGGACGCTGTACGCCTTCGTCAATCCGCTCACCATGTGGCTGACCTTTGCCACGTTCATCGGCTACGCGGTGATCTACACCGTCGTGCTCAAGCCGATGACGCCTCAGAACATCGTCATCGGCGGAGCCTCCGGGGCGATGCCGCCCGTTCTCGGCTGGGCCGCCGTCACCGGCGAAGTCGCCCCCGAGGCGCTGCTCCTGTTCCTTATCATTTTCGCGTGGACTCCGCCGCATTTCTGGGCGCTCGCGCTCTATCGCACAGAGGATTTCGCCAGGGCCGGGCTTCCCATGCTGCCGGTCACGCACGGGCATCGCTTCACGCGGCTGTACGTGCTGCTCTACACGCTTATTCTGTTCGCTTCGGCGTTGCTTCCATTCGCCTACGGGATGAGCGGCTGGATCTATCTCGCCGCCGCAGTCGTCTTGAACGGAGCATTCCTGGGTTACGCGGTGCGCCTTTACGTCAACTACAGCGATGCGCTCGCGCGGCGCACCTTCCGCTATTCGATCGCGTACCTCGCGGTGCTCTTCGCCGCGCTGCTCGTCGATCATTATTTTTTCGCGTGAGCGCTTACCTGCGGACATGGGTCGGGGTTGTCTTTGTCGCATGCGCGCTCGCCGGCTGCGGCGGGTCGGGCCCCTCGTTCAAGAACACGGATATCACGGGCGCCGATTACGGCAAGGATTTTGCGCTCACCGACCACACGGGCAAGACTCGCACGCTTGCCGATTTTCGCGGCAAGGCGGTGGTGATGTTCTTCGGCTACACCCGCTGCCCGGACGTATGCCCGACGACGCTTGCCGAGCTGAAGGCCGTGAAGGAGCAGCTCGGCGAGGACGGGAAGCGGCTGCAGGTGCTCTTCGTCACGGTCGACCCCGAGCGCGACACGCAAAAACTTCTCGCGAACTACGTACCGGCGTTCGACCCAAGTTTTATCGGGCTCTACGGCGATTCCGCCGCAACCGCCAAAGTCGCAAAAGACTTCAGGGTGTTCTATCAGAAGTCGCCGGGAAAGACGCCTGAAAGCTACACCGTTGATCACACTGCGGGCAGCTACGTGTTCGATCCGCAGGGCCGGCTGCGCCTGTTCGTGCGCCACGGCAACGCAGCCAACCTCGCTGCCGATGTCCGGGTCCTTTTGAACGCGTCCGGCTGAGAATCGAGCCGCCCTGGATCGTTTTCGGGGGCAAATAAAAAAGCCGCGGCTCGCCGCGGCTTCATGGCGATCGCCGGCAGCGCGCTATGCCGCGGCGATCACGTTCTTCATTTTCGCAAGCGCTTTTGCCTCGATCTGGCGGATGCGCTCGGCGGAGACCTTGAACTCGGCGGCAAGCTCGTGCAGCGTCGCCGAGTCCTTTTCCCTCAACCAGCGCGCTTCGATGATGCGGCGGCTGCGCGCATCGAGACTCGTCAGTGCCGCCTCCAGACCGCGCGCCCGCAGAGTTTCGTCCTGCTTCGCCTCGGCGATCTCCGAGGGCTCCGGGGAGCGGTCGGCCAGATAGGCGATCGGGGCATACGGCTCGTCCTCGTCGCTTGCCGGCTCCAGCGAAATCTCCTGGCCCGCGAGCCGCATTTCCATTTCGGCAACCTCTTCGGGCTTGACGCGAAGCTGCGTGGCCATCGACCCGATTTCGCTCTGCGTCAGCGGGTCGAGCGTGGGCTTCATGCTGCGAAGGTTGAAGAACAGCTTTCGCTGCGCCTTGGTAGTGGCGACCTTCACCATGCGCCAGTTGCGCAGGACGAACTCGTGGATCTCGGCGCGGATCCAGTGGACCGCGAACGATACGAGCCGCACCCCGCGTTCCGGATCGAAGCGCTTGACCGCTTTCATCAGGCCGATGTTGCCTTCCTGGATCAAGTCTCCTTGCGGCAGTCCGTAACCCATGTAGCCGCGGGCGATGGCCACCACCAGGCGAAGGTGCGAAAGCACCAGTTGGCGAGCTGCTTCGACGTCATTCTCGTACCTGAATTTGCGCGCGAACTCGCGCTCCTCCTCGAACGAAAGGATCGGAAAACGATTCACGGCCTGGATGTAGCTTTCCAGGCTTCCTACGGGTACAGGCAATGTCATTGTGCGAGTCATTTGTATTTCCTCCGGCGCTGTTGCCAGAACGGCGATTTTAGCACTCACGTCTTTAGAGTGCTAAGAGCGGACCCGGTTCCCGGAGTCCGGCGCCTCTGATGGACTCTCCTGAGGCAGGTTCGGACTCCGTCTAATTGCGGTCTGCTTCAAGTAAGTGTCTACTCACTGATAGGTAGGCACCTAGCCAGCCAAAGGCGACTGCAGCAGCCAGGGCAAAAATCATTTCGTTTGAGTTTGGCAGTCTCAGGCGAATGTCCGAACCATACAGGAGTGCGAGGTGCGCGAGGTCGCGATTCAAGACCGTGAGCCCGGAAAGCACGA
>Ga0193699_10000335_pt1 | contig 21270 bp, 22 predicted proteins | sample L3c2metaG_FD_160095 | JGI IMG/M metagenome (GOLD analysis project Ga0193699, IMG submission 160095) | Soil microbial communities from a riparian zone of the East river system, Colorado, United States - L3c2 | ecosystem: Environmental > Terrestrial > Soil > Riparian zone | place: USA: East...
GGTCGGGGATTCCGATTCGCGAAGTGCACCGCCAGCTGCGCGGCATCGCGTCGGACAAGGCGATCGGACTTGGACCGAACAAAGTGCTGTCGGTTCCTGACGCGATCGGCATAGCGCTCGAGAAGTGGATGAGAGAGAAGGGTGGCATCCAGCAGGATTTGCTCGGACCCGCCCCTTCAGCTCCGACTCCAGTAGAAGCGGTGCAGCCCAAACCGACTCCCGTGACCGGCGAGACAGGGCAGCCTCAATACCGCTTCGATGCCTTGAATCGAAGCGAGTCGTTCATCGGCACGTGCCCCGATTGTGGATCGTCACTCGAGTTCGCCGAAGGCTGCGCGAAGTGTCGCGTGTGCGGATTCAGCGAGTGCGGGTGAAGTAGATTCCGTTCGCCAATACAGAAACGCCGGGCGTCACTGCCCGGCGTTTTCCGTTATGGCGCAATCAGCTGTGGTCGGCCCTCAACGCACGCCACCAAACCAGCGCGTGCGCTTAATGCCCTGCTGCACCAGATCGGGCGGCCCGAACTCCTTTCCGCGCTTCCACATGAAATCCATTTCCTCGTTGACCGCGGCGAGCGCGAAGCGCGATTCCTTGATCAATAGGAACGCGGCGTAAAGCAGAAGTCCCGCACCGACGAGTCCGAGCGCGATCGGAACAACGGTGAACGCCGAGCTTGTTATGGCAACGAGGCCGATCGCTACGCTCGTTCCGACGAAGAAAGCGAGCGCACCGTACAAACGAGACAGCGCGCGCTGAAGCAGTCGCGATCGTGTAGTGACGAAATCGAGCTGCGTGAACAGCATCCGTCGCTCTTCCTCGCGCCCCTCGCTTCGCTGGTCGTTCGCGCGCGGGATCAGCGCGCTCGAGATCTCGCGCGTGCGCATCACGGCTTTGCTCAGGCGGTCTGATGTCGCGAGGATGAGCGATCCGCACGCCGAGATGAGCACCGCCGGGGTGATCATCGCCGAGAGTACCGAGATAGCGTCGGGGAAGCTGGCCATGTCTTTGGAAAGCTAGTCCTACGGGTTTCCTCTGTCACCAAGGCCCGCGCGGGCTGGCCAGTTGTTTCGAAACCGATAATTCGCTGTCGCGGATTCTTGAGCGCCGTTCGACTAATGATACGAAACCGACCGAGTTAGACGGCGCAGGCTACGGCTACCGACGAAGGGTGTGATACGAAACGCGCATTCGGTAAACCGGCTCGGTGGAAACCACTAAAAAAAATGCACTACAGCCGAGCGCTAAATCGAATAGCGACGGTTACTTATGCCTGTTCGACGCGGTCACTTCCCCAGAGGCATCACAACGCACGTCTGGAGGACCATTGCACCGTTTACATGGCTGGAGATCGCTCTCGAGGAAACTTCCCCTACTGATCAGTGGACTCCTTATCGCCGCGCTAGCGGCGTTCGCATTTGTAGGATATCAGCAGCTGACCAGTGCGTTGATGTCTGCAACGAAGGACCGAGTGGAAAGCGCTTCGCGCCTGCTCGCCCGAAGCTTCGAAACGTCAGTCGGCCAGATTCGCTCAGACCTCTATCGCACGGTCTCGGACTCGACGGTGCGCAGCTTCCTCGTAACGAACAATCCTGGCAGCCGTGCCGCGGCCGAGCGCTCAATTGCGGCCAGGATTGAGAAAAACCCTCAGATCATTGCGATTGAGCTGCTCGGTAAGGACGGCAAGCGTGTGCTGTGGGTCGAAGGTCCCGCCGCGGCGAAGGCTGCTCCAATGCGCGACACGCATATCGAGTCTGCTCCCCCCAACGGCTTACTCGTCGGCCAACTAGTCGTCGACCGCGGCACACTGTTCTATGAGGTTGTCACGCCGATCTTGAGCTCGTCGAATGACACGGTTGGAACGGCGGTGCAGTTCAGGCAGGTGTCGTCGGCGCAGGGAGCGCAGCTGATCGGTGGATTGATCGGTTCGGACGCGACTCTTCTCTTCGGGAATACGACCGGCACGTGGAATAACCTCTGGAAAGTCGTTCCAGGGCCGCTGGTAACTGCAAAGAGTCCGTCGGTCATGTTGTACAAGGCCACAGACGGCAGTGTCCGACTCGGTAGCTGGGCGCCAGTAAAACTCACTCCCTGGTTGGTGTGGGTGGATATTCGCGAGACCGCGATACTAGCTCCCGCGCAACGATTCCTCCGCCGGATGGCATTAACTGGACTCTTGATTCTTCTCGCCGGGGTATTGGTAGCGTGGCTGATCAGCCGGCAGACAACCGAGCCGCTGCGCGAAATAGTGCTCGCTGCCAATGGCATCTCGGAGGGTGACTACTCACGTCGCGCGACTGTGTCGCGTCAGGACGAGATGGGTTTCCTGGCTGACGCGTTCAACGGCATGGCGAACGAAATTGAGGACTCGCAGCGTGAGCTGGAAGCGCGCGTTACAGCGCGCACGAGCGAGCTCGAGACGGCGCTCGGCGAGCTGCACGAAGCACAGGAGACGCTTGTCCGAAAGGAAAAGCTCGCGATGCTGGGTGTGCTTGCGGGTGGTGTCGGCCACGAGCTGAGGAATCCACTCGGCGTGATGACGAACGCCGTCTATTACCTGGGAGCCGTTCTCAAGGATGGCCCGGCCGAGGTAAAGGAATACCTCGGAATCCTCGGAACACAGATCTCCCTGGCAGAGAAAATCGTCGGGGATCTCCTCGACTTTGCGCGGATCAGGCCGCCCGAATTCGAGACCGTATCCGTGAGACAGGTGGTGGACGAGCAGCTGGCGCGCGCTGGTTCTCTCGAAGGTGTGGCTGTCAAGCATGACTTTCCCTCCGATCTCCCCCGCATTCGCGTGGACCGAATTCAGATCGGACAGGTCGTGTTGAATCTCATCACGAACGCGCTGCAGGCGATGAATGGCAACGCAACCCTCACCTTTCGGGGCCGACTCGCAGCGGATGGACTCGTGCGTCTCGATGTGATCGATAACGGCACCGGGATAACTCCGGCGCAAATGGAAAGGCTCTTCGAGCCGCTGTTCACGACGAAGACCCGCGGCATCGGCCTCGGCCTCGCCGTCTCCCGGCGTCTTGCACAGGCGAATGGAGGAGTGATCTCCGTGGAGAGCACCCCGGGGGCGGGCACGACCATGTCGGTCACTCTGCCCACCTCCAATGGGGGCAAGGGCTGATGCACCGCATTCTGATCGTGGACGACGAAAAGCAAATGGTAAGAACTCTTACCGACATCGTCCGTCTTCACGGATGGGAGGCAGACGGTGCTTTCAGCGGCGAGGAAGCGGTCGACCTCGTGCGCACGCAGGACTACTCGGTCGTGCTTATGGATGTCCGCATGGCGGGGATCACGGGGGTCGAGGCGCTCAAGGCGATGAAAGCCGTTCGCCCGGGAATCCGCGTAATCCTGATGACCGCTTACACGGCAACCGAGATTCTTGCGGAAGCGGAACGAGAGGGAGCGTTGCGGATACTTTCCAAGCCCGTTGCGCTCGCCGGCCTTCTCGTGGTGTTGGAGCAGGCCACGAAGGAATCGCGCTGCGTTCTGATCGTGGACGACGATGCCGCATTTCTGCGAACGTTGCGAAAGCTGCTCGAACAAAACGGTTACGGGACTCTCACCGCGGAAACTTTGGACGAAGCATTGGGAATGCTCGAGAGCGGGTTTCCGACTGCGGTAGTTCTGGATCTGCGACTCGACGGCGTTACCGCGCCGGAAACTGTGCTGGCGATCAAGCGTGTCAGTCCTTCGGTCGCGCTGATCCTCTGCAGCGGCCATTCAGCGGCGCTCGATGAGACGATGTCCTCGATGCCTCCCCGCCTCATCCACGCAAGTCTTCACAAGCCGTTCGCGCCTGGCGAGCTCCTGACCATCCTGGATGAAGTCTTTGCCGTCTGAACTGCTGAAGGTTCTCGTCGTCGATGACGACGCGCAAATGCTCAAGACGATCACGGACATCCTTCGATTGCGCGGGTATTCCTCCGTGAGCGCGGGGTCTGGCCGCGAGGCGCTCGACAAGACGCGCGCGATGAGCGACGCGCCCGCCGTTGCGCTCGTCGACCTCAAGCTCCCGGACATGGACGGCATCGAGCTGATCGGGAAACTCCGGGAGATCACTGAGCTGACTGAGGTCGTCATCCTCACCGGCAATGCGTCGATCGACAGTGCCGTTCGGGCACTCCGCGAGAACAGCAACGACTATCTCGTCAAGCCGGTTCAGCCGGATCAACTCGTTGGCACGATCGAGCGCGCCAGCGAGCGCTGGCAGCGACGCCGCGCCGAGGTTGCGATGCGCGAGAGCCAGGAGCGGCTGCGCCTGATTTTCGACCACGTGGGCGATGCGTTGTTCATCGCGGAGGATTCCGGTCGCATCATCGACGCGAATCCTGCTGCCTGCGCGCTGAGCGTGAAGTCACTCGACAGCCTTCGGTCGCTCGCGATCTCCGACGTCCTTCCAGAGAACAACGGAAAGGTGCTCGACATCCGTTCGGCTACGTTCGCTCCGGGCGTTCTCGTCTACACGGTTCGGGATCTGACGCGTCAGCGCAAGCTGGAGGATCAGCTCCTCCAGGCGCAAAAAATGGAAGCCGTCGGTCAGCTCGCCGGTGGCGTCGCACACGATTTCAACAACCTGTTGACCGTCATCATGAGCTACAGCTCTCTGCTGCTGTCGGACCCGGGCGCCAGTGAAGCGGTAAGGGGCGACATTCAGGAGATTAGCGATGCGGCGGAGCGCGCGGCGGCCCTCACTCGCCAGCTGCTCGCATTCAGCCGAAAACAGGTCTTGCAGATGCGGGCGGTGAATATCAACGCGGTCGTCACCAACGTCGAGACGATGCTGCGCCGCCTCATTGGCGAAGATATCTCGCTAACCACCCATCTCGATTCCGACCTCGCCCTCATCAACGCGGATCCGGGACAGCTGGAGCAGGTGCTGATCAACCTTGTCGTCAACGCGCGCGATGCGATGCCAGGCGGAGGGGCGCTGACGATCACTACCGATAACGCCGAGCTCTCCGACGAGATTAGCGATCGTCACCTCGGTGCCGCCCCCGGGAAGTACGTCATGGTTGCCGTGACCGATACTGGGAGTGGCATGACCAGGGACGTTCAACAGCGTCTGTTCGAGCCGTTCTATACGACCAAGGGACCGGGGAAGGGAACCGGACTCGGCCTCGCCACTGTGCACGGCATCGTGAAGCAATGCGACGGCGACGTCTACGTCTATTCCGAGCTTGATCAAGGGACGACGTTCAAGGTGTATTTCCCGCGGCTGACGGGCGTGCCACAGGAAATCGAGAGCGTTGTGGAGTATCACGCAGTCGCGCCGCGCGGCTCGGAGACGCTTCTGCTGGCGGAAGACGACGAGTCGATTCGCGCGCTCGGAGCACGCGTCCTTGGATCGCTCGGGTACAACGTCCTCGTTGCGCGAACCGGCCGAGAAGCGCTCCGCATCGTCGCCGAGCACAAAGGGACGATCGACCTCATAGCTACGGACGTCGTGATGCCGGAGATGAACGGGAGCCAGCTGGTCGAGAGAGTTCTCGAAGCACGACCCGGCATCCGCGTGCTCTTCATGTCGGGCTACACCGATGATGAGGTGATGCGAAGAGGCGTGATCGACGGCCAGACTGCGTTCCTGCAGAAACCGTTTACCCCGGACTTGCTCGCCCACAAGGTGCGAGAGGTACTCGACGCTCCTTCCCGGGGCGGCATCGCCGCCTAGCGGACCCTCCGTTCCATCGGCGCAGTAAGTCTTGCGCTCCGACATGCCGCTTGCTCCTTTTAAGCACTACCCGAGGAGAACCCCATCATGGACGACAAGAAGATCGCGGCGCTGGCGAAGAAAAACGCCGCCAAGGCCGCGAAGTCGGCTGGGAAAAAAGGATTTGGCAAGAAATACGACAAGAATCTTGCTGATCTTCCCACCGACGAGGCGACGCTCAAAGAACGCCAGGAGAACGAACGCTTCTTCAAGGAGATGCGAAAGCGCGAATTCTGATGTCCGTCAGTCGTGGAGTATGACGCGATTCGTCGTGAAATCACGAGTTGAAAACCTGAACTGGAGAGCAGCATGATTGTTTCGCGGTCCGCGGTTCTTGCGGCGCTTTTCTGCGCCGTCTCCGATCTCGGCGCGCAAGGCCAGCCGGTAGCGCCGGCCCAGGCGGCGCCGACAACCCAACCAGCCCAGCCCGCTCCACGAATTCCCAGAGCCACCGCCAGCACCCGGGCGTCTGTCCAGGTACTGATCGACAGCCGCTATGATGCGAAGGAAGGAGGTTGGTTCGGCGCGCTGACCCTGGCCGGCCCCGCCAAGATCGCCATCGATTACGGCCAGCCACATGCCCGCGGTCGCAACGTCATCGGCATGGCCGGCGTCGTTCCCTGGGACACCGTCTGGCGCACCGGCGCCAACATGTCGACGCAGCTCGCTACCGAGGTGGACATAACGATTGGGAATACGTTCATCCCGCGCGGCGTCTACACGCTCTTCTCCCTCCCAACGCGCAACGGCTGGAAGCTCGTAGTCAGCAAGGAAACCATGCAGTGGGGAACCGACTACGACCAGTCGAAGGATTTCGCGCGCATCGACCTACGCCAGCGCACCCTCAAGGAGCCGCTCGAGAGTCTCACCTTCTGGCTCATCCCCGTGCCGGAGAATCCGCCTTCGACGACGTTCGCTCACGGCGTGCTCAAGTTCGCCTGGGGCACTACCGAGCTTTCCACCGACTGGCGAGTCGGACGCTGATCTGCTACTCAGAGGCGCGCGTCGAATTCGGCGCGCGCTTTTTTTGTCGGCTTGAGACCGAGTCTTGATGGGTCCGAGACCGGGATGTAGGGGAGCTCCACTCCCGATGCGGCGCGTTGAAGCAGCATCGCGCCACGCGCCATGTCGCCCCGCCCAAGAAACTCGGTCGGGAAAACCAGCCGGTTGCCGAAGATCGGAGCGAGCACGTCTACGTACTTCCCGGTAGCCACACTTCCCAGAAGCACAACCTGGCAGTTCGGACCGATCCGCTCGGCGATCTTGCTCGCGTCCCGCTCGAGCGGGTAGCGGTAGCGTGACTCCTCGGCGTCGATTGGGACCGTCGCGAATCGCTCCAGGTCCTTGAGGGTGACTAGCGCGCCCGGTGAGCAAAGCCCATCAGTCGGCGTTATGATCTGAATCCCGGGCGCGCGGCGCGGCGGGGGATTCTGAAACTCCCGGGAGTATGTCAGCTTTCCTCTGAAGTAGAGCCCGCTCAGGAAGCTGAACACCTCGCCCAGAGGCGCGCCAGGCGGCTCACGGACCCTTCGCGCGATGTCGAACCCGGCCCTGTCGTTGAAGAGGAGGGCGGCACGCTTTCCGCCGCAGCTGGCCGGTGATAACAGAAAGATTCGCCGTTGATCCACAAGTGGGGCTTCAGCAATTTTTTCGCCGCTACGAGAGGAGCGCGGCGCCGCGAGGATAGTTAGAATTGGAGAGGGGGTCATTAATGGGTAAGAACAGGTTGCAGGAGCTCCACGACGCCGGGCAATCGATCTGGCTCGACAGCATCGATCGCCGGATACTGCACGACGGCGAGCTGGAACGACGCATCCGTGACGATGCGTTGACCGGAATGACGTCGAATCCGACCATCTTCCAGAAAGCGCTGGCATCCAGCAACGCCTACGACGAGCAGATCGTCGCCGCCGAAGAAGAAGGTCCTACGAGCTGGGAGCTGTTCGAGCTGCTCGAGACTACCGACGTGCGTGACGCTTGCGATGCTTTCGCGGGAGTGTACAGCTCTACTCGCGGCGCCGACGGCTACGTCTCCATCGAGATCTCCCCGGGCGTTTCGCACGACGCCAACGCGGCGCTTGAAGAAGCGCGCCGTCTCTGGAAGACGGTCGATCGCCCGAACGTCATGGTGAAAGTGCCGGGCACGGTGGAGGGCGCGGTTACTGTGCGGCGGCTCATCGCCGAAGGAATCAACGTCAACATCACGCTACTCTTTGCAATCGAGGCGCACGAGCGCGTGATCGAGGCTTACCTGGCGGGACTCGAGGATCGCGTGAAGGCTCACCTGCCAATCGATGGGCTCGCGTCAGTCGCGAGCTTTTTCGTGAGCAGGGTCGACACCGAAATCGACAAGCGTCTGGACGCGCTCATCGCCAAGGCGCCCCAGCTGGAGAAAGAGCGACTGCAAACGCTAAAGGGGCGCGCCGCGATCGCCAATGCGAAGCTCGCGTATCGACTCTTCAGGCAGAAGTTTGCGGGACCGCGCTGGGAGGCGCTGGCGAAGCTGGGCGCACGGGTGCAGCGGCCGCTTTGGGCCAGCACCAGCACCAAAAATCCGGCGTATCGCGATGTCATGTACGTCGAGGAGCTGATCGGACCCGACACGGTCGATACGATGCCGCCGGCAACTATCGATGCGTTCGAGGATCACGGCGTAGTCGCGAAGACGGTCGACAAGAAGGTCGCCGTGGCCGAGGCGGTGCTGAAGGAAATGGAAGCAGTTGGAATCTCGATTCGCGAAGTCACCGAGAAGCTGTTGGTAGAAGGCATCGCCAGCTTCCAGAAATCGTTCGACGAGCTGATCGCCGGACTCGAAGCGAAGATCGGCTCACTCACACCTGGCGGGAAGTGACCGGCATCTACACGCCCCGCACCAAGATCGTCTGCACCCTTGGCCCCTCGACCTCTACCGACGATGCGATTCGCGGGTTGATCGAAGCGGGCATGAACGTGGCGCGGGTGAACTTCTCGCACGGGACGCACGAGCAGCACGCGATGACGATCGCCATGGTTCGGCGACTGGCACAGGAGGCGAACAAACCCATCGCGATCCTGGGCGATCTGCAGGGCCCGCGCATCAGGATCGGCGACCTTCCAAAGCCGCGTAACCTCAAGGTCGGGGAAGACGTCGTGCTCGTGCACGAAGGTCAGGAAAAGAAGGGCGAAATTCCCGTCACCTACGACCAGCTCGCGAACGACGTCCGCGTCGGAGACAGGATTCTGGTCGACGACGGCCTGATCGAGCTGGTAGCGCTGGAAGTCGGGAACGGTCGCGTCAAGGCGAGAGTGCTGAACGGCGGGGAACTGAAGAGCCACAAGGGCATGAACCTGCCCGGCATCCAGGTCTCCGCGCCATCGATCACCGAGAAGGATGTTGCTGACATCCGCTTCGCCGTGGAGCAGGAAGTCGACTACCTCGGGCTCAGCTTCGTGCGCCGCGCCGAAGACATCGAGTCGCTTCGCAACATGGTTCCCAAGTGGCTGCTGGTCGTGGCGAAGATCGAGAAGGACGTCGCGCTCCAGAACATCGAAGCGATCGTCCGCGCCAGCGACGCAGTGATGGTCGCGCGCGGCGATCTGGGCGTAGAGCTCCCGTTCGAGGCTGTGCCGGGCGCGCAGAAGAGAATCATCAGGCTGGCGAACAAGCACGGGCGTCCCGTCATCACCGCGACCCAGATGCTCGAGTCGATGATCGAGCATCCGCGTCCGACTCGGGCGGAAGCGAGCGATGTCGCCAACGCGATCATCGATGGTACCGACGCTGTCATGCTGTCAGCCGAGACCGCGGCAGGCTCGTATCCGAGGCTCGCCGTGGAGGCGATGACGCGGATCATCAAGGAGATCGAGACACATCCTCCCGTCGCTCCTTTCGCCGGCGCGGAGCAAGGTGAAGGAGTCGTCACGACGGAGGTCGCGATTGCGGCGGCGACGGTAGCCGCGGTAGGCATGCTCGGCGCGCCGCTCGTCGTGGTGTTCACGAAGAGCGGGTTCTCGGCGCGGGTCGTGGCGTCCAAACGGCCTCCGGTTCCGATCCTGGCGCTCACCGACGAGTCGCGCACGTACAGACAACTGGCGCTCGTCTGGGGAGTGGTGCCGCAGCTTGTGCCGCATTGCGCCGACTACGACGAGATGATGACGCAGACCAAGAGTGTCGTCGCACAGAGAGAGCTCGCGTCGAACGGAGACCGGATCATCGTCACGGCGGGCGTGCCGTTCGACATGCCGGGCACGACCAATTTGCTCAAGGTGGAGACCGTCTGAAGCTCACCTTCCTGGGAACAGGAACAAGCTTTGGCATCCCACAAATCGGATGCGGATGCGATGTGTGCAAATCAGCGGATCCACGGGACAAGCGAACGCGCGTGGGCGCGCTGGTTGAGACCGACGGTGGGACGCGCATACTCATCGACACTCCGCCCGAGCTGCGGCTCCAGCTCATCGCCGCCGGCGTCAGCGGAGTGGACGCCATTCTCTTCACGCACGATCACGCGGATCACGTCAACGGTATCGACGACATCCGTGCTCTCTCCGACCGTAGTCGCGCGCCGATCGAGATGTACGGTCCGCCTGACACGATGGAACGACTGGCCAGACGCTTCGCCTACATCTTCGACGACGCGATCAAAGCGCTGCCCGGAACCAGCAAGCCCGAAGGGCGGGCGCATCCCGTGCGTGCGGGTGAGAGTTTTCGAATCGGAGACGTCGACGTGCTGCCGATAGCAGTGCCACACGGTGGCGTGACCGTCTACGGATACCGGATCGGGAAGCTGGGCTACATAACCGACGCCAAGGAGCTTCCTGAAGAGGCGGTGCGAGCATTCCGTGGTGTGACCGTTCTCGTCCTCAACGCACTTTTCCGCACTGAGCACCCGACGCACCTGAGCATATCGGAAGCGGTAGCCGCGGCTCAGAAAGTCGGGGCCAGGCAAACGTGGCTCACGCATCTGACGCACCGCACCGGTCACGCCGAGCTCGAGGCGGAGCTTCCGCGCGGTATCGCTCCTGCATTCGACGGCCTCACCGTTCAGATAGACTGAGATGACGCTTCGCATCGACTACTCGAACATGATGATCTCTCCCGGCGGGATCGATCTCGCGGCGTGGGAAGGGTCAGCAAAGCAATTCGACGCCGCCAAGCGCAAGTTCGACGAGCTGCGAGCGGGCGGGTCCGTCGGTTTCGTGGATCTGCCCTTGGACAAGACTCTTCTTGCCCAGGTCGAGAAATTCGCGAGCTCAGCGCGCGGCAAATACGACGATGTCGTGATTCTCGGCATCGGCGGTTCGGCGCTCGGGCCGATCGCCTTGCGCACATCGCTCCGCCCGAGCGGTTGGAACCTGCTCGACGACAAAGCGCGGAGTGGCTACCCGCGCCTTCACGTACTCGACAACGTGGATCCTGAGACCATCGACGCCTTGTTGGGTCGGCTCCGTCTCGAGCGGACTCTTTTCATGGTCACCTCCAAGTCCGGAGGCACGGCGGAGACGATGGCTCAGTTTCTCATCGTGCACGACCGACTCTCGCGGGAGCAGCTGGATGTCGCGAGACACCTGGTCTTCGTCACCGATCCGAAGCAGGGTGCGCTGCGGCCTCTGGCAGAGCGCCTGAAAGTCCCGGCGCTGGACATCCCTGCCAACATTGGCGGCCGGTTCAGCGTCCTCAGCGCCGTCGGAACGCTTCCGGCCGCGCTCATCGGCATTGACGTCAAATCGCTGCTGGCGGGAGCGGTCGAGATGGCGAAGCGGTGCGAGACCGCCGAATTGACGAAAAATCCCGCCGGCGTGTACGCGATCCTTCAGTGGCTCGCGGATACGCGCCTGACGAAAAAGACCGTGGTCTTCATGCCTTACTCGGATCCTCTGCGTGATTTCGCCGCCTGGTTCGTGCAGCTATGGGCGGAGAGTCTGGGCAAGCAGCGCCCCGATGGCCAATCGGTCGGATCGACTCCGCTCCCGGCGCTCGGCGCGACAGACCAGCACGCGCAGGTGCAGCTCTTCATGGAAGGTCCGGCCGACAAGACTGTGACATTCGTGGCGGTTGATCAACGGGCGACGGATGTCACCATTCCAACCAAGTTTCAGGACGTCAAGGAGCTTGGATACCTCGGCGGTCATTCGCTCGGGGAGCTGATCGACATCGAGCAGCGGGCTACGGCGGGGGCGTTGGCCAAGCGCGGCCGGCCCAACATGACGATCCATCTGGCGCGAGTTGACGCGTCGCACGTGGGACAGCTGATGATGCTGCTCGAGCTCGCCACTGCCTATGCGGGGCAGCTTTATGGAATCGACGCCTTCAACCAACCGGGCGTCGAGCTTGGAAAACAGTTTGCGTATGCGCTGCTCGGCCGGCCCGGCGCGGACGCGGCGAAGAAAGAATGGGAGTCGCTCCCCAAAGGCGATCCTCGCTGGACAGTGTAAAACGGTTAATTTCTCTGACATGTTCGTAAATCCATTCAACAAATCCGTGACCGTCCTCGACGGTCGAGTTACAGTCCACGACGAGTCGGCAATCGCCTCACCGGCCATGGACAAGCTCGTCTACACCGCTGTTTTCGGGGAACCCGACGATCGAGAAGACGCGCGCTGGCTGATTTGGGAGATCGGTCAGGCCGTTGGCGTGCAGCCCTCGTCAATCCACGATCTGTATCTCGCCCGCGGTCGTGGAAAATGCGGCGGCTTCACGGTTCCGGCGATGAACATTCGCGGAATGGCCTATGACACCGGGCGCTCGATTTTCCGCACGGCTGTACGACTCAAGGTCGGAGCGCTCATTCAGGAAATCGCCCGGTCGGAAATCGCGTATACGGATCAGCGGCCGGCGGAGTACGTGGCTGTGATGCTCGCGGCGGCGCTGCGTGAGGGGTTTCGCGGACCGATCTTCATTCAGGGCGACCACTTTCAGGTCAACGCCAAAAAATTCGCGGTCGATCCCGTCACGGAAGTGAACGGCGTGAAGCAGCTCGCGCGCGAAGCGGTCGCGGCGGGATTCTACAACATCGACGTCGATACTTCGACGCTGGTGGATCTCTCGAAGCCGGCGCTCAAGGAGCAGCAACGCTCCAATTACGAGCAGGGAGTCGAGCTCGCTCTGACAGTGCGAGGGCTGCAACCGGAGGGTGTGACCATCTCGATCGGCGGCGAAATCGGCGAAGTCGGTACCGAGAACTCAACCGTCGAAGAGCTCGTAACCTACATGGACGGCTTCAACGAGACGCTCGCCAAGCGCGCGCCCGGGACCGAGGGGCTCTCCAAGATCAGTGTTCAGTCGGGCACGACGCACGGCGGAGTCGTTCTCGCCGACGGCAGCATCGCCGACGTGAAGATCGACTTTGACACCCTGGCGCGGCTGTCCAAGGTCGCGCGCGAGAAGTACGGGTTGGCCGGCGCGGTTCAACATGGAGCGTCGACGCTCCCCGACACGGCCTTCCATAACTTCCCGCGCACCGAGACAGCAGAAATCCACCTCGCGACGAACTTCCAGACGATGTTGTTCGACAACATCTCGGACTCGCTCCGTAAAGAGATCTACGATTGGCTGCGCGAGAACGCGAAGGATGAGCGGAAGGCGGGCGACACGGATGAACAATTCTTCTACAAGACGCGGAAAAAGGCGATCGGCCCGTTCAAGAAGCGATTCTGGGACCTCCCCTCTGACGCGAAGGCTCGTCTCGCCAAGGCTTATGACGAGAAGTTCAGCTTTCTCTTCACGCAGCTCGCGGTCGTCAACACCCGCGACGTCGTCGACCGTTTCGTGAAGCCAGTCGAGCAGCACAAGCCACAGCCGCATCCCGATCTCGCCGTCGTTGAAGCAGCTCCAGACGATGCGGATTTGAGTGACTAAAGCTCGGACTCAGGGTGCGGAAGCTCCTGAAGCGGTTCGTGAAATTCTCCGGCGGGCAGGCCACGAGCTGCGAAATGCGCTAAACGGCGTTGCGGTAAACGTCGAGGTCGTTCGCAGCAGGGCTGATCGGGAAGGGTCGCCGCCCAGGGAGCTGGCCTCTTTCGCGGAACGCGCGTCGGCCCAGGTGGGAGAAGCAAGCGCGCTGACTGATGGGCTACTTGCGTTCGTCGGTTCGGTGCTGGCATCCCAGGCCGCCGGAACGCTAAAAACAAGCGGCGATGGTGGCGCTGGAAGCCTCATCGAGCTAACGATTTACGGCGACCGCGCGGCTGGCCAACTGTCCGACATCGAACGCCTGACGAGTCGTGTCGGCGTAGGGGTCGAGCAGCACGGTCAGAGAGTTATATTAAGGGTCTTACCCCAAGGAAACAAAAATTCCAAAGACTGAGATGAAGCTCGCCAAGGTTCTCATCGCAGACGACGACCGTTCTATTACAGAAGGGTTGAGCGCCATTCTGCGTGATGAAGGATATGAAGTCGCTGTCGCCGTAGATGGCCAGAAGGCCCTCGACCAACTCGTCGCAGAAGCGTACGGCGTCGTGCTGGCCGACCTGAAAATGCCAAAGGTGGATGGGCTTGCTCTGCTCAAGGAGCTCCAGGTCCGCGCGATCCCCACCGAATGCATCATCGTCACCGGGCAGGCGACGGTCGACTCCGCCGTTCAGGCCATGCGTGAAGGCGCCTACGACTACGTCGAGAAGCCGCTCACCGCGGATAAGCTGAATCGTCTCAAGGCGCTCATTCCGAAAGCGCTCGAGAAGTTCAACGTGCAGCAGAAGAACCGCGAGCTGTCGTCCAAGCTCGAGGGACTCACGCACTTCGGCGAGCTGACCGGCCAATCCGAAGAGATGCGCGCCGTCTATCAGATCATCGAAGCCGTCGCTCCTTCGAGCGCAAGCGTGTTGATCTTCGGCGAGTCGGGCACCGGCAAAGAGCTCGTTGCCCGCGCCATTCACGCCAAGAGCGACAGAGCGAAGGGGCCATTCTTCGCCTTGAATTGCGCGGCCCTGCCAAAGGACATTCTCGAGAACGAGCTGTTCGGTCACGAGAAGGGTGCGTTCACCGGCTCGACCAACGAGAAGCCAGGCGCGTTCGAGATGGCCGATGGCGGAACGATCTTCCTCGACGAAGTCGCGGAAATGCCGCCGGACATCCAGGTAAAGCTCCTTCGCGCGATTGAGTCGCGGAGCATCCGCCGCCTCGGTGGTAAGAAGGAAATCACGGTCGACATCCGTATCCTGGCGGCGACCAACCGCGATCTGCAGAAGGCGCTGGCGGACAACGATCTTCGCGAAGACCTGTATTATCGCCTCGCCGTGGTCGAGCTCTTTCTTCCCCCGCTTCGCGAGCGCCTTGGCGACGTCAAGCTGCTTGCCAACGAATTTCTCGTCCGCTTCGCCGACCAGAACGGGAAGCCAATGACTGGGTTCGACGAGGCAGCATGGGAGTGGATTCTCACCCACCACTGGCCCGGCAACGTTCGTGAGCTGAAGAACGCGGTCGAGCGGGCGGTGATCATGACGCGCGGCGACCGGATCAAGGCGGACGACATTATGCCGCGACACCTTCGTCGCGGCGATTCCACTGCGCCGATGACGGTTGCGCCCGGAGCGACGCTGGCCGACACGCGCCGTCAGCTCGTGCTCCGCGCTTTCGCCTCGACCAATGGAGATTACGCTCGCACGGCGACGATTGTCGGAATGAATGCCAGCGACGTGCGCTCGGAGATTGCATCGCTGCTGAACGGAAATGGAGGCTCGGCAGGCGCGCAGAGTGCAGACAAGCCGGTGGAGTCCGTGGCTCGGGCGGGGAAGGTCGCCAAGGCTCCTGCCAAGCCCGCAGCCGCGAAGTCGAAGCCAAAGAAGCGCTAACAGCACGGAGGATAGAATGGACGAGTACGAGTGGTACGACGACGACGAGCCCTATGTCCGCGAGCCTTACGTGATCGTTGAAAGGCGCGAATCGGCGGGTGTCGGGCCGTTCCTCATCGGACTCGCCTTTGGCGCGGGTGTGGCGTTGCTACTGGCTCCCCAAAGCGGTGAAGAGACGCGTCGGGCCGTCGCCCGCCGCGCGCGCCGCGCCCAGGAAGTTGCGCAGGACTTCGTCGAGGACGTTAGCGGCACAGTCGCAGATAAGTTCCAGGAAGTTCGCGCCACAGTCGAGGAGCGCATCGAAGCGACTCTCAACGCCGTCGACGACAAGAAGCGGCGCGTGTCGAACGCATACCACGCCGGACGCGCAGCAGCGCGTGAGGCGCGGGGCGAGCTGGAGCAGCGCATCGCCGAGAGCAAAGCGGCGTACAAAGACAGCTAGTGCCGCAGCGCGGGCTGCCGGCCCGGCTCGGTTGGCTACTTCGCGATTACGCGAAGCGGGTCTGGGACAACAGCGGCGAGGACAACGTCTTTTTCCTCGCCGGCGGAATCGCCTTCAACATCCTCCTGGCTGCCGTCCCGTTTTTTCTGCTCCTGGCGACGGGTCTCGTCTACCTCCTGAATCAGTCCCCCGATACGACTTCCGCGGAAGTGCTTCAGATCGTGGACAAGTTTCTTCCTCCGCACCCACCCGGTGACTCAGGACCAGCGGCGACGATCCTCAACGAGGTCATCAAGCGCAGCGGGTCCCTCTCGATCTACAGCGCCATCGGATTCATCTGGTTCTCGACGCGGTTGTTCGGATCTCTCCGCACAGTGCTGGCCACGATTTTCGACATCGACGTCGACCGCGGGATCATCGCCGGCAAGATCTTCGACATCGAGATGACGCTGGTCTCGAGCCTGCTGCTGGTGGCGTACACGGCCCTCAGCGCGTATCTGGCGATTGCTACCACCCGCGGGGTGCTGGTCCTGGCCGATCTGGGGATCCGGAAGGAGCTAATGGGCCAGGTCGAGTACAATCTCGGCCAGATACTCGCGTTTTCCTTCATCGCGGTGATGTTCTTCTGCCTATACAAATTTTTGCCGCACCGCAAAATCCGTTGGAAAACCGCCCTCACCGCCGCAATGTTCACGAGCATCATGCTGGAGGTCGCCAAACGGGCTTTTTCGGCCTATGTACACTCATTCAACCCCGGTTCCTTCTACAGCGGCACGGTCGCTGCATTGGTTATTGTGGTTATCTGGGTCTACTACGCCTCCTTCCTATTCATCATAGGCGGCGAAGTGGCACAGGTGTATGAGCTTCGCCGTGTGCGAAAGAAGCAGCGCGAGGCGTTTGAGGATTGAGTAGAATTAGCGATGTTGCCGGGTCTTCCGGCGAACACACTTTATTGGAGGGCGTCTCGTGCGCAAGTTCGCAGCATTCGCGGCCGTGATGGCCATCGTTTCGATCTCCGCTTGCAAGAAGACCGGCGAGGGAGAGTACCAGGTTGAGAAGCCCGTAGTTGGAACCCAGACGGATACCATTCACACACCGACCGTCGATGTCGGCACCCAGACCACGACGGTGGCGGTTCCGAAGGTCGTAATGGATTCCGCCAAGATCAAGACTCCGACGGTAACCGTAAAAAAGAAGTAACTCCTCACCTACCGAGCGCGCGCGCCTCCGGTGCGCTCAGAGGAAAGCCCCGTCAGAAATGGCGGGGCTTTCTTTTTTCTGACTGCAAACGGAAAACTACCGGCTGGCGGCAGTGGGCGGAGCGGCTGGGGGCTGCGGGCTACGGCTGGATCCGCGCTTTTTCGATGACTCTGGGTCCGCTTCTCTGATGCAACGGATCAGCGCGTAGAGCATTTTCCGGACTGTGATGGTTTGAGCAACCAAATTTACAAAATCGCTTTCGAGAATGACCTTCGTGTCGCGAGCGAGGATCAGGTGATACTCCAGCTCGGAACTGGAGTTGAGAGCAATCCGCAAAAACCTGCGGAATTCCTTCTCACTAGTCTGCCTTCTGCCCTCGGCAATGTTCGCAGGAATCGATGACGCCGATCGGAACAGCTGATTTCGCAGAGAGGCGTATTGGGAGCCGCGGATTCGCTTACAAACCCGATCGACACTCACGGCAAGTGCGTGCGCCTTTTGCCATACTTGAAGCTTCTTGAAATCAGCCATACTGAAGGATCGGGTCTGACTATACTCCGAGCGTGATCGTTTTCGGGCGGTCAACGCCCGCAGCCCCCAGCCGCTCCGCCCACTGCCCCAAGCCGGTAGTTTTCAGTTCGCAGTTAAGAAACTCTGATATCAGAATCGCCGATTTGCTCCCGGGACTTTGGCTCGGAGATTATATTTGAAGTGCCCCAGGTCCCGGAGGGCGTCAGCCCACTAACTCCGTCAGGACCCCGAAGGTAGCAGCGGCATGCGGTGTCTAGCGTTGCTCCGTCAGGCCTGGGGTACTCCCGCCTCGCAATGTCTCTCGCACTAGCCCGCAAATATCGCCCGAAGAGCTTCGCTGACGTAGCTGTCCAGTCGCACGTGTCGAACACGCTGCGTGGCGCCATCGCCAGGGGACGAGTTGCGCACGGCTACCTACTCTGCGGACCACGCGGGGTCGGCAAGACGACACTCGCGCGCGTGCTCGCAATGGCGTTGAATTGCGACGACAAGCAGGGCGACGGCGAGCCGTGCGGGAAGTGCATCTCGTGCCAGCGCATCTGGAGCGGCTCGTCGAGCCTCGACGTCGTCGAGATCGATGCCGCATCCAATCGCGGAGTGGACGACGCGCGCGAGCTGCGCGAGCGCGCCATGTACGCGCCGTCGGGTGACGATCGTTTCAAAGTCTACATCGTCGACGAAGCGCACATGCTGACGCGCGAGGCATGGAACGCGCTGCTGAAGATCCTGGAAGAGCCGCCGCCGCGCGTGATATTCGTTTTCGCGACGACAGAACCCCAGAAAATCGCGCAGGCCGCGGCGCCCGTTCTCAGCCGGCTTCAACGCTTCGATCTCAAGCGCATCGGTCTCGCCGATATCACCAGGCGTCTCTCCACCGTGCTTGGCACGGAAGGGGTGCAGGTCTCCGAGGATGCGCTGGCCATGATTGCGCGCGCCGCCGATGGCTCGATGCGAGATGCGCTGAGTCTTACCGACCAGGTCATCTCGATTGGTGAAGGTCCGGTGACCACCGAACGGGTCAGGGAAGCTTTGGGGCTCGTGCCCGAGGACGAGTTCATCGCGATCCTAGACATCATCGCTAGCCATAGAGCCGGCGACGTGTTCGCCGCCGTGAACAAGCTGGCTGACGCGGGTGTCGATTTCGGCGTGTTTCTATCTGGTTTCGCCGACATGCTTCGGGCCCAGCTCACCGTCGTGCTCAACGGAAAGGCCGACGGGGTCTCGGCTGCCGCAGCCGCGGCCCTCAAGGACAGACGCGAGCTGTTCGCGGCCGGCGATCTCCTGCGCATGATCAGCGCGGTCAATGCGCTCGAGCCAACCTTCAGGAAGAGCGGGCAGCAGCAGCTGCTGATCGAGATGCTTCTCATTCGGATGGCCCTTCTCGACCGCACAGTCGCAATTGAAGACCTGCTAAAAGGGCTTAGTGGAGAATCGATATCGGGCGCCGAGAGCAGGGAGCCGCCTAGCGGCGGGTCGGTGCGTAGTCAGCCTGCCCAGGCATCGGTTGCCCGTACGGCACAGCGGCCCGCGACACGGCCGGGATATCCGCCGCAGCTCGAGGCGCCCAATGTGCCCGCCGCTGCTGCTCCAGCCGCGCCAAGACAACCGCCGCCGTCCGTCAACGAAGGCCAGCTACTCGAAATGAAGCGAGCAATGGAGACAACGGCACAGGATTCGAACCGGAGCCGGATGACTCCCGAGGCCCTCAAGGAGGAGCGTATCGGTATGCTTCGGCAGAAGGATCCCGCACTTGGCGCGGCGATCGACGAGCTCGACCTCGAGCTCCTCGATTGATTCTCGAAACCACACCCAGGACTCATGGCTGATTTCAGCAAGATCTTAGAGCAGGCGCAGCAGATGCAAGCGCGCATGAAGGAAATGCAGTCCGAGCTGGAGAAGCAGACTGTGACCGCGGCTGCCGGCGGAGGAATGGTCACCGTCGAGGCAGACGGCAAAGGGACCATCACACGCGTCAAGATCGACCCGAGCGTGGCCGATGCCAAGGACGTGGAAATGCTCGAGGATCTGGTTCTCGTCGCCGTCAACGAGGCGCAGAAGAAAGCGGCCGACCTCGCGCAGACGGAAATGAGTCGCCTGACCGGGGGTTTGAACCTCCCTTTCAAGCTACCTTTTTAGCGTGGGAGCGATCGACGATTTGGCTGCCGAACTGTCCAAGCTCCCGGGGATCGGGCGCAAGACGGCGCTTCGGCTAACCTACCATCTTCTCAAGCAATCGCCGGAACAGTCGAAGCGCCTCGCCTCGGCCCTTTCGACCCTGGCCGAAAAGGTCCGTCCCTGCCCTCAGTGCTTCAACCTGACGGAGGAGGACTTGTGCGTCATCTGCCGTGACGCACGCAGGGATACGGGAGTCATCTGCGCAGTAGAGGAGGCTTCCGATATCGGCGCTATCGAGCGGTCTGGCGAGTTCCGGGGCATGTATCACGTCCTGGGTGGTCGCTTGTCACCGCTGGACGGCATTGGACCGGAAGATCTCACCATCCCACAGCTGGAGACGCGAGTGTCTGCTGGAGTCGTCCGCGAAGTGATAATTGCCACGAATCCGAGCATCGAGGGGGAAACCACGGCGTTGTACGTCCAGCGCAAGCTGTCGCGGTACCCGCTCACCGTCTCCCGGATCGCGCGCGGGCTGCCAGTGGGTGGCGACCTCGAGTATGCCGATGGCGTAACGATCGCTCAGGCACTTACAGCCAGAAGGGCAATGTCATGAGCAGACAAAAACTGAGCTTCGTAGCCGTCGGGTTTCTGGGCGGCGTTGCTGCCGGGAGCCTGGTGTGGACGCATCTGCAGCGCCAGTATCGCCGCAATCTCTTCAGCAAGTCCCCGATCCGTCGAGTAGCCGCTCTTGGGTACCTTCGCGCGCGACCAACGGTAAATACGGCGCAGCTCCTTCGCGAGTACGTGGCGTGGGAGCCAAGGGCGATCCTTCGCCAGCGCGGCGCCCAAATGCTGAAACGCATCGAGGCGACGCTTTGAGCGGAGCACGATGACCGCCGGCACGGCAAATTGGTCGTTCACACAGGACGACTTTACCTCCATAACCGAATCCCTTACGCGCTTTCTGGGCGAGACCAAGTCGCTGTGCGCGCTTCTGGTCGATCGCTCCGGCCAGCTCGTAACGACAGTCGGCGAGGCTCCGGGCCTCGACACTACCACGTTCGCGTCCCTGACCGCCGCCGACTACAGCGCCAACGACCAGCTCGCGAAGCTGGTTGGCGAGACCGACTTCGCGAGCCTGTTCCATCAGGGTGAGAAAGGCTCGATTTACGTCGCGGATATCGCGCGACGGCTTCTGCTGGTGATAATCTTCGACTCACGCACGACTGTCGGCCTCGTCCGCCTGAGAATGAAAGACGAGATCGAGGAGTTGACGCTGTTGATCGATCGTGTATTCTCACGCGGTCGGGGCGGCGCCGAGCCTGGCGGGCATCATCTGCTCGAAGGCGCGGATGACGAGATCGACAAACTCTTCAACTGGTGAGGAAGAGCTAGACGTGTCGATGATCAACTACGCTTCGCGCGAGATCAACTGTAAGATCGTTTACTATGGTCCCGGGCTCGGCGGCAAAACTACGAATCTCGAGCACGT
>Ga0193699_10000336_pt1 | contig 21231 bp, 20 predicted proteins | sample L3c2metaG_FD_160095 | JGI IMG/M metagenome (GOLD analysis project Ga0193699, IMG submission 160095) | Soil microbial communities from a riparian zone of the East river system, Colorado, United States - L3c2 | ecosystem: Environmental > Terrestrial > Soil > Riparian zone | place: USA: East...
GAGCGGCATCAGCAGCAGAAAGGTCATCATCCCGACGAGAATGTATTTGTGCTTCACGATCTCCTTCCACATGAGGGAGGGATCGAAGTTCATGTCGGCCCAGCTCCACGTCGCCACGTGCAGGCAGGCGTAGAAGAAGGCGAACAGACCAAGGGTGCGACGGTACTTCGCCAGCGCGCCGAGGCGGAACAGCTCGCGCGCCGGGGTGACAGCGAGGGTCAGGGCCAGGAAGCGCAGCGTCCACAGCCCGGTGCGGATCTGCGTATCGTGGATCTGATCGGCGGCGAGTGAGCTCTGCCACCAGCCGATCAGGCGAAGCTCGGCGAGCCAGTCGAGCGTGAGGAGCGCGGCCGGGAGCAGGCAGAGCGCGAAAACGAGAGCGCGGGTGACCGGATGCAGCAGAAGCCGCGACCTCGAGATCAGAAGTTCCTCCGCAGGTCCATCCCGCGATACAGGCTCGCCACCTGGTCGGCGTAGCCGTTGAACATCAGCGTCTCGCGCCGCCGAAACTCGCCGATGCGCCGCTCGCGGCTCTGCGTCCACCGCGGATGGTCCACCTCCGGGTTCACGTTCGCGTAGAAGCCGTACTCGTCGGGTGCCGCCTCGTTCCACGTCGTCTTCGGCTGGTCGGCCACGAAGGAGATCTTCACGATCGACTTCACCCCCTTGAAACCGTACTTCCACGGCACGACGAGCCGCAGGGGCGCGCCGTTCTGGTTGGGCAGCGGCTTTCCGTAGAGTCCCGTCGCGATGAGCGTGAGCGGATGCATCGCTTCGTCCATCCGCAGGCCGTCCACGTACGGCCAGTCGAGGATGCCTCGGCGCTGTCCCGGCATCTGCTGCGGATCGAGCAGCGTCGTGAACGTGACGAACTTCGCGCTCGGCAGCGGCTCGAACCGCGCGATCATGTCGCGCAGCGGAATCCCCTGCCATGGGATCACCATCGACCATGCCTCCACGCACCGCAGCCGGTAGACGCGGTCCTCCAGCTTGTGCGGCTTCACGAGGTCCTCGAATGCGAAGGTCCCCGGCTTCTTGACCATCCCGTCCACCGCGACGGTCCATGGACGCGTGCGAAACTTCTGCGCGTTCTCCTTCGGGTCCGACTTGTCGGTGCCGAACTCGTAGTAGTTGTTGTAGCTGGTGATGTCCTCGTAGGAGTTGGGCTTTTCGTCGGGGGCGGTATTCTCGACGGTGCCGTTGGCCGTCCGCTCGTCGCGCGCGCCTTCCGGGCCGCAGCCGAGGCCGCCCAGCAGGGTCGCGCCAGCGAACGCGGCGCCGAAGCCGCCAGCGCGCGCGATGAACTCTCGGCGCGCGAGGTAGGCGGACTCGGGCGTGATCTCCGAGGAGGGAATGGAGCGGGAGCGGCGAATGAGCATGGTATGGCCGTGATGAGAGTCACTCAATTATACGTCGGCCGGTTCCGTGATGGTTCCCCAACAGGCTGAGCGCGATCACGCCGCTCGGCGTGCCATCCCGTCGGCCCGCTTCCTGCCCATTCAAGGCGTATGGTAAAGCCAGCTACCAAGCCCAAGGCTCGCGCCGTGCTGCGCGAGCGCTTCGGACATCAGGATTTTCGCCGTGGGCAGTGGGAGCCGGTCGAGGCCGTGCTCGAGGGGCGCGACGCGCTCGTCGTCATGCCGACCGGAAGCGGCAAGTCGATCGTCTACCAGCTCCCCGCCCTGCTCCTTCCCGGCCTCACGGTCGTCGTCAGCCCGCTCATCGCGCTGATGAAAGACCAGCAGGACAAGCTCCAGGCACACGGCGTGGATGCGCTCGCCATGCACTCGCACCTCTCGGCGGGCGAGACACGTGAGACGGCGCGGCAGGTTGCCGAGGGAGAGGGCGAGATCCTCTACCTCACCCCGGAGCGTTTCAAGGATCGGGACTTCTTCGATCATCTGCTCACGCGCAAGGTGAGCCTGTTCGTCGTGGACGAGGCGCATTGCGTGAGTCAGTGGGGTCACGACTTTCGCCCCGACTACCTCACGCTCGGTTCCGTCGTGGCTCGACTCGGCAGGCCGCCGATTCTCGCCCTCACGGCGACGGCCACGGACGAGGTACGCGCCGACATCGCGCGTCAGTTGGGGATGAGGGATCCGCTCGTCACCATTACCGGCTTCGCGCGGCCGAACCTCCGGTTCGAGATCCGGCGCACGGTGAACCAGCTGTCGAAGGACGCCGAAGTCGAACGGGTGCTGAAGGAGCAGACGGGGAGTGGCATCCTCTATTGCGCGACGATCAAGGAAGCGGAGCGGCTGTACGAGCTGCTCAAGGACCGCTATCCGATCGGCCTGTACCACGGGAAGATGGGCCCGCCCGACCGGAAGGCGTCGCAGGACGCGTTCATGGACGGCCGCCTCACGGCGATGATCGCGACGAACGCATTCGGGCTCGGCATCGACAAGCGCGACCTGCGATACGTGCTGCACTATCACTTCCCCGGCTCGGTCGAGTCGTTCTATCAGGAGGCGGGACGAGCGGGACGCGACGGGAAGCCGGCGGTCTGCGCGATCCTCTATCGTGTCGAGGATTCGCGCGTCCAGTCGTACTTCCTCGGCGGGAAGTATCCCGACGTCGAGGAGGCGGTGAAGGTCGCGCTGCTGCTGGAGCAGTATCCCCTCGGGGAGCGCATGGAGCTGGACGCGCTGTGCGAGCGCTCGGGAGTGGCGCGGCGCAAGGCGCGCATCGTCCTCGTGCTGCTCAAGCGGCACGGGCTCGTGCGCGAGCACCGCGGCGGCGGCTGGGAGCGGCTGCGCGACCGGCTCACCTCCGTGGACCTCAGCGCGGACCTGACCGACTACGAGGAGCGTCGCGTGCAGGACCGCGCGAAGCTTCGCCAGATGGTGGCGTATTGCCAGACCGCGCGCTGCCGCACCCGCTATATCCTCGAGTACTTCGGCGAGCCGGTGGCGGACGACTGGGTCTGCGGCAACTGCGATGCGTGCGATGCCCAGAAAACGTTCGCCGAGCGTGGACGGCGTGCCGTTGCGGCCGGTGAACGGTGAACGGTGAACGGCTCACAGTCAGTCCGGTTCACCGTTCACCGTTCACGGTTCACGGCACAACCGGGACAGGCGTTACCGGACTCACCCACCACGGCACCTGGGGCGAGCGGTAGAAGTTCACGCCGATCGCCGCGAGTCGGGGACCGTGCGCGCCGAGGCGTTGCCGGAACGACTCGAAGTCGCGCGCGGGCGTCGACCAGCCGAGCTCCGCGAGCGCGACGAGTCGCGGGAACGCCATGAACTCGAAGTCCTCCGCCTTCACGACCGTTTCCGACCACAACGGCCCCTCGACGCCGAGCACCGAACGCTCCGACACTCCGGGGATCTGCGTGGCGGGATCCCATTCGTACGCATCGCGCACTTCGATCAGTCCCGCCCAACGCAGGCCAAGGATGGTGGTCGAGTCGTACTTCATGTCGAGGTAGCTGCGGCTGCTCGGCGAGAGGATCACCTTCCCGCCGCGCGCCGCGTGCACCGCCGACGAATCGGTGCGCCAGTGCTGCACGACCGTGCTCGGATCGAGGGCGGCCGGCGCGATCTCTCCCCAGCCGATCATCTGCTTGCCGTTGGCCCGCACGATCCCCTGCACGCGCTCCACGAAAGCGCGGTACTCGTCGTGCGTGAGCTTCTCCACCTCGTCGCCGCCGATGTGGAACCAGGGTGCCGGTGTGAGGGCGGCAATCTCGCGCACGACGTCGTTGATGAAGCGATACGTGGTGTCGCTCTTCACGCACATCACGCTGAAGCCGACGCGAGTGCCGGGATAGAGCGGCGGTGCGACGCCGTCGCAGTTGAGCATCGGGTACGACGCCAGAGCGGCATTGATGTGGCTTGTCATGTCGATCTCGGGCACGATCGTCACGAAGCGCTCGGCCGCGTATCGTACCAGGTCGGCGTACTGCTGCTGGGTGTAGAAGCCGCCCGCGCCGCCGCCCACCTGGATGCTTCCGCCGATCTGCGTGAGGGCGGGCCACGACTTGATCTCGATGCGCCACCCCTGGTCGTCGCTCAGGTGGAGGTGCAGGCGGTTCAGCTTGTATAGCGCCATACGGTCCACGTGGCGGCGCACGTCCTCGACCGGCAGGAAATGGCGCGCGACGTCCAGCATGGAGCCGCGCCAGGCGAAGCGCGGCGCGTCGATCACGACGCCGGCGGGAATCCGCAACACGCGGTTCTGCGCGGCGGGGTACTCGATCGACACCGGCATCAGCTGGCGCATCGTCTGGACGCCGTAGAACAAACCGGCCGGCCGGTTCGCCGTGATCGTCACGAGCGCGGGGCTGACGTCGAGTCGGTATCCCTCGTCGCCGAGCGTGGCGTCGGCGCCGAGCCGCAGATAGATGCTGCGCGCCGGGATCGTGTCGGCGGCGGCGAGCCGCGTGGGCAGCGTGGCCGCCGGCCGGCCGATCAGATCGAGCACGCCCTTCGCGATCCGCTCCACCTCCGCGCCGGCTCCGGGCGCGACGACCACCGACGTCGTGCTGTCGGCCACGAAGCCGCTGCCTTCGACGAGCGCGACGGAGGTGGGGAGGGGGATGATGGCATGGGCGATCGCGACGCGCGCGGGCGCGCGGCTGACTCCCGCCGTGCTGGGAGTGGGCGCGGTCGTCGGGCGCGCCGCGGGGTTGACCCCTCCGCCGCAGGCGGCGAGGGTGAGCGCGGCGCACATGGCGGCGAGGGGAGCGGCGTGTCGGGTGGGCGTCACGTAGTGGTTCCGAGTAGGTCGTTCAGGAGGATGGGGAGGGCCTCGTGCTCCATCGGCAGGTCGACGACGGAGAGCTCGAGGCGGCGGGCCAGCTCACTAACGTCCCGTTTGGTGCGGCGCGAGCGGAAGAGCTGCACCTTCGCACCAGTCATGAGGGCGGGTCCCACGAACGACTCCGCACACGCTTCCTCGTGATCGCAGTCGATCAGCGCGAGGCGTGGCCGCGTGCGGAGGAGCGCTGCGCGCGCGGCCTCCCTCGGCTGCGGAAAGTGCGGCGCGTGCCCGGCCAGTTCAACGGCGGCACCCAGGAGGGCGGCGGCAAGTGGATCGGCGGAGAAGATGAGGACGTCGTGACGGCTCACGTCGTCATCGGTGTTCGAGTCGGTAGGGTGCCCCTGGCGCCGAGCATGAGGGGTCGGAGGCGCAAGCGGGGGGCCAAGTTGGTCGGTCATGGCCGAGCGTTCTGCCCTTGACTCGCGCCGGTCGCCGGTAAACATTCGTCGCGTCGACGTCCGGCTATGGAGCGCACCTGACGCCGCCTCATCGCTCCCCTCCCCATCCCCCAGCGGCTCCGACGCATGATGATGGCCCACGACTCGAGCCACACCCCGCCGAGTCGCCTGGACGACGCGACCGTCGCCGCAGCGCGCGCCGCGCTGCGCGCGTATCTGGCGAACGGCGCCGACTCGGCCGCGCTGCGGGGCGCGCTGCTCAGGATGTCGACCGAGGCGCGCGCGCGCGAGATCCTGCCGGAGCAGCTGCTCGTGGTGCTCAAGGATGTGTGGGGCTCGCTGCCCGAGGTGCGGGCAATGACCGACGTCGGTGAGCAGGTCCGACTGCTGCAGCGCGTGGTGACGATGTGCATCAAGGAGTACTATAGCGTCTGACGCCTCGGCAACAGAGGGGTCGCCGCGCCGCCCACCATCCGCCGCTCCCACCGCGGCGTCCATGCAAGTCACTCCGCCCCACTCCATCCTCCGGCGCACCGCGGTGCGGCTCGCCGCCATGTCGCTGCGGCGCTGGCGCCGCATCCTGCTCGCGCTGTATCTCGTCGCCGCGCTCGGTGACGCGGCCGCCAAGACGCTGGCCGCGAACGACGCGGTGAACCGCGCCCTCGCTCGCGCGCTGACCCCCAGCGCCGCGACACGCGTGGAACGGGCGAAGCGACCGCGCGGCAATTTCGAGATCTTCCGCGCCGCCTCGCTCCACCTCCGCACCGGCGAGGACATGTACACGCTCGATCTCGAGAAGCTTCAGGACCAGTACAAGTACAGCCCCACGTTCGCGCTGCTCTTCGCGCCCTTCGCGTGGCTCCCGTGGCCGCTCGCGCTCTTCCTCTGGAACGCGCTCAACGCACTCGTCCTGTTCGTCGCCGTGGAGCGACTGCTGGCGCCGCGCGCCGCGCTCGTAGCGCTCGGCGTCATGCTCCCCGAGGTACTGCGCGCAATGCAGAACGCGCAGAGCAACGCCCTGGTGGCGGGGCTCATCATCCTCGCCTTCGTCGCGCTGGAGCGCGGTCGCGCCTGGCGAGCCGCGCTCGCGATCGCGCTCGGCGTGAGCGTGAAGATCTTTCCGCTCGCCGCGCTCAGCTTCGCGCTCCCGAGGCGGAGGATGATCCGCACCGGGCTGGCCACGGCCATCATCGGCGCGGGAATGATCTTCGTTCCGCTGCTCGTCACACCGCCGGCCACCCTCCTCGCCCAGTACCGCTCCTGGCGCGCGATCGAGTCGGTCGACGCCAAGCAGCGTTGGTTCTCCGTGATGGAGCTCGTGCACCGGTTGACGGGCGCCGGCTGGCCCAACTGGCCGATCCAGCTCGCCGGGACGCTGGCGCTGGTCGCACCCCTGTTCGCGCGCCGAGGCCGCTGGGACGAACCGCGCTTTCGCCTCCTGTATCTCTGCTCCCTGCTGCTGTACGTGGTCCTGTTCAACCACCAGGCGGAGCGGGCGAGCTACGTCATCGCCTTCACCGGCATCGCGATCTGGTTCGCGAGCGAGCCGCGCGCCGCGTGGCGGACGGCGCTCTTCGGGCTCGCCTTCGTGACGATTCCGCTCATGTCGACACTGATTCCGGTGCCTGCCTACCTGAAGACGCCTGCCGGCATGGTGCTCCGCCTCACCGTGCCGACCCTGGTCGTCTGGATCGCGATCCAGCGCGAGCTGTGGCAGCGCACGGGTCCGTCGTAATGGATGAGCTACGCCAGCTTTGCGTCGAGATCGATCTGCACGTTGCCCTTGAGCGCGCCGGACACCGGGCATCCCTCCTTCGTCGCCGCCGCGATCGCCTGGAACTTCGCGTCATCGATGTTCGGCACCGTCGCGCGCGCTGTCAGCTGCATGCGGGTGATCTTGAACCCCGCGCCCACCTTCTCGATCGTGCACGCGGCGTCCGTCTCCACCTTCGTCGGCGTGAACCCCCCACTCTCGAGCCCATTGGCGAGGGCCATGCTGTAGCAGGCCGCGTGCGCCGCGGCCAGCAGCTCCTCCGGATTGGATCCTGCACCATTCTCGAACCGCGACGAGAAGTTGTACTGGCCAGTGAGCCCCGTCTGTCCCTTGAACGTGCCGTTCCCTTTCTGCAGTCCACCCTGCCATACCGCGGTCGCCTTTCTCGTCGGCATCTCTCGATCCTCGTGCTGGATTGCGTTGGTTGATGCACGGGCGGGCGACGCTTGACGCATCGTCCCCCCTACGGTTTATCTCCTGCCATGACGGATACGGCCGCCGAGCAGCCTCTCCCCCCCACTGTGGCGCGTGTGTTGAGCACGTTCCGCGCCCTCGGGCGCGAGGAGAAGATGCAGACCCTGCTCCACTTCGCCAGGAAGCTCGAGCCGCTGCCCGAGCGCTTCGCCGCGCTCGATCGCGCCGAGTTCACCGTTCCGGAGTGCCAGACGCGCGTCGATCTGTTCCCGGAGGTGCGAGACGGCAAGCTGTACTTCTACGTCGATCTGAACGCGCGCCAGTCGCCCACCATCGCTGCCTTTCTCGCCATCCTCTTCTCGGCGATCAACGGCCAGCCCCCGCAGACGACGCTCGCCATCCCCGCCGACTTCGTGCGCCAGATGATGGAGGGGATCGGGCTCGCCGGGCGCGAGGTCGGGCTGAACGCCATGCTCGCCCGCGTGAAGCGCCACGCGCAGCGCGCCATCGACGGGTGACCTTCATCCTTCTCCCTGAGGGCTCATGACCGCGAACGTGTCCACCGGCGGCGCCGCGCCACCCGCGCAGAGCTACGCGACGCACCGCCGCCATTTCGCACTCTTTCACTACGTCGCGCTGCCGATCCTGCTCGCGAACGTCACGGTCGCCGTCGGCCACGCCATTCGCCGGCCATCGATGTGGAACGCCTGGCTGGTCGTCGTGGCCCTCGGTCTCGTCGCGGGACTCGTCGCCAGCCGGGCCTCGACCCTTCACGTCCAGAATCGGGTGATCGCGCTGGAGATGCGGCTGCGCCTCGCCGTCCTTCTTCCCCCCGAGCTCCGCGTGCGCATTCCGGAGTTGCGGCTCCGGCACCTCATCGCTCTCCGATTCGCCAGCGATGCCGAGCTGCCGGGGCTGGTGGAGCGGTGTCTCCGTGGTGAGCTTGCGACGGCCGATGCGGTGAAGCGCGAGATCCGCGACTGGCGACCCGATCTTGCCCGCGCCTAGCGGCGCACCTCTTCGCACCACGCGTTCACGCATGCAACCCATTCTCAGCGCCTGGGCCTGGATCGCCGCCGTCGGCGTCGTGATCTTCGGCTTCTTCTACGTCGCCGCCGTCTGGCTGGTCACCGCCCCGTTCGATCGCGGGCGGTACCACGCCGGCCGAGCGTTCCGGCAGCTCGCGATGGCCGCGGCGAAGCTCAATCCGCTCTGGCACTTCGAGACCGACGGTCAACCTCCGGCCGATCCCCGGCATCCGTACGTGGCGGTCTCGAACCACGAGTCGTACGCCGACATCTTCCTCATCAGCCACTTCCCGTGGGAGATGAAGTGGCTGTCGAAGGACACGATCTTCAGGATTCCCGTCATGGGCTGGATGATGCGCATGGCGAAGGACATCCCGATCAAGCGCGGCAAGCGCGAGAGCGTCGTCAGCGCGATGCAGGGGTGTCGGGACCGCCTCGGCAAGAAGGTCAGTGTGATGATCTTCCCCGAGGGGACACGGTCCAAGACGGAGGACCTCCTGCCCTTCAAGGACGGCGCCTTCAAGCTCGCCATCGAGGCCCAGGTCCCGATCCTGCCGATCGCCGTCGCCGGCACGCGCGACTGCATGGCGAAGCACAGCTTCGCCTTCCGCCGCGCGCGCGCGAAGGCACGCGTCCTCCCGCCCATCCCTACGACGGGGATGACGAATCACGACGTTGCCGCGCTGCGCGACCGCACGCGGGCGGTGATCGACGCGGAGCGGCACGTGCTCCAGCGCGAGCTGGCGGCGACGCGGACGGACACCGCACGGGCCGGATGACCGGGGCCGGGCGCGCGCCGCGCTCGGGGGAGGAGCTCGAGGAGGCCCTCTCGCGCCCCAGCGCCGGACTCGACGCGGCCCTCTCTCCCGTGCACGGCGACCTCGTCGTCCTGGGCGCCGGCGGCAAGATGGGTCCGTCGCTGGCGCGCATGGCGAAGCGCGCCAATCCGGAACGCCGGGTCGTCGCCGTGTCGCGCTGGACCAGCCCGGCGGCGGCGGCGGCGCTGCAGGCGCATGGCGTCGAGACCCTGCGCGCCGACCTGCTCGACCCTCGTGCCCTCGCCGCGCTCCCGAGCGCGCCGAACGTCGTGTTCATGGCCGGACAGAAGTTCGGCACGTCGGGACACCCCGCCACGACCTGGGCGATGAATGCCGCCGTCCCGGCGTTCGTGGCCGAGCGGTATGCCGGCGCGCGCATCGTCGCCTTCTCCACGGGGAACGTGTATCCCCTCACGCCGCCAGCCCGCGGCGGCGCGCGCGAGACCGACGAGCTCGCGCCGGTGGGCGAGTACGCCAACTCCTGCCTCGCGCGCGAGCGCCTGTTCGCCGCCGGCTCCGCGCGGCACGGCACCCTCGTCTCGATCGTCCGCCTCAACTACGCGCACGACCTGCGCTACGGGGTGCTCACCGACCTCGCGGTTCGCGTCGCGAGTCGCCAGCCCATCGATCTCGCGATGGGCTACGTGAACGTCATCTGGCAAGGAGACGCGAACGCCTTCGCCCTCGCCGCGCTGGCGCACGCCGCCGCTCCCGAGCCGTTCGTCGTCAACGTCGTCGGGCCGGACGTCCTTCGTGTCGCCGACCTGGCGAGCGCGCTCGGGCTACGGCTCGGAGTGGAACCGACCTTCACCGGCCGCGAGTCGCCCGATGCGCTCCTGAGCCGGAGCACGCGCATGAGCGAGCTCCTCGCCGATCCGCTCCTGCCGCTCGACACCCTGCTCGACTGGGTCGCCGACTGGGTGGCTCGCGGCGGGCAGTTGCTCAACAAGCCGACGGGATTCGAGAAGCGCGATGGGAGGTTCTGATGAGTGATCCTCCCGTGACTCTGCGCGCCCACCTCCGCGCTGGTCAGGTCATCCCCGCTCATCCGCTCGCGCTCACGGCGCGACGCACGCTCGACGAGCGCCGACAGCGTGCCCTCACGCGGTATTACGTGGACGCCGGCGCGGGTGGCATCGCCGTCGGCGTGCACACGACGCAGTTCGCCATCCGCCATCCGCACCACGGGCTCTATCGCCCGGTGCTCGAGCTGGCGGCAGCCACGGCCCGTTCGGCTCGCGCCGGCCGTGCCGAGCCGTTCGCGCTCGTCGCCGGCGCCGTCGGCGACACACGCCAGGCGGTGGGCGAGGCGGAGATCGCGGCGGCGCTCGGCTACGACGTCGTGCTGCTCAGCCTCGGCGCGATGGCGGGGGCGAGCGAGACGGAGCTCATTGCGCATTGTCGCGCCGTGGCGGACGTCCTGCCCCTGTTCGGTTTCTACCTGCAGCCCGCCGTCGGCGGCCGCGTGCTCAGCTATGCCTTCTGGCGCGAGTTCGCCGAGATCCCCGGCGCGTGGGCGATCAAGATCGCGCCGTTCAACCGCTATCGCACGCTCGACGTCGTGCGCGCCGTCGCCGACTCCGGGCGCGACGACCTCGCGCTCTACACGGGCAACGACGACAACATCCTGCTCGATCTGCTGACGCCGTTCCCGGTCCAGCCGGGTGCCCGTCCGGGCGTGCGCCACATCGTGGGTGGGCTGCTCGGCCAGTGGGCGGTGTGGACGCGCGCTGCCGTGCAGCTCCTCGAGCGCGTGCGCACGGCGCGGGGCGGCCCGCTCGACGCGTCATGGCTGGCGGAGGGTGCCGCGCTCACCGACGCGAACGGCGCGATCTTCGACGCGGCGCACGATTTCGCCGGGTGCATTCCCGGCATCCACGAGGTGCTGCGCCGTCAGGGGCTCCTGCAAGGCACCTGGTGCCTCGATCCGGCGGAGACGCTCTCCACTGGTCAGGTCGAGGAGCTCGACCGGGTGAGCCGACAGTACCCGTGGCTCGGCGACGATGAGTTCGTGCGGGAGAACCGGGAGCGGTGGCTCCGCTGAGCGCGTGATCGGTGAACGGTGAACGGTTACTGCGTCAGAGGCAGTTACGGTTCACGGTTCACGGTTCACGGTTCACCGTCAGTTCGCGGTCTCTCCCATCAGGCCCTTGATCCAGCTCTCCTTCGCGCGCTTCTCGAATCCCGCGCGGAACGCGCCGAGGTCGGTGAGGCTCGTGTCGAACACCACGGTGTCCTTGGTGATCGCCCCCGACCGCACGAGCTCGGGAATCCGGTCCCTCGTGGTGCTCTGCACCTGCGCGTGGCCGTCGCGATAGAATACCTTGCCTCCGCCGACGAGGCTGGCACCCACCTTCGATTCGAGTCCCTGGAGCACGCGGAACAATCCGTCGATCGAACAGCCCGTGGCGCCGGCGGTGCTCTGATCCACGGCGACGATGAGAAAGCGGTTGTCGCGCAGCTGACTGCCGACCGTGAGCGGCTCGCCGTGGGCCTTCCAGCCGGTGAGATGCTCGTCGACGCCCTTCAGGAGCGCCGTCGTCCCCTCCTCACTCAGGGGCCGGTCGCTGCCGAAGATCCACACGCGGGACGCATCGGGAAGATTCTCGAACGGGACGACAGGCATGGTCTCGACGGGGATGGGAATCGCGAGAACGGATCTCGCGCGCAACGTGATTCCGTGGCAAGATAGTCGAACGTTGGCCCCTCCTACCACCCGTGATGGCCGCCCCACCCTCGCCACCCGCCGCACCCGCGGAACCGACCGCCGATCGGTCGGACGTCCGCTCGGATGCGCGCTACCAGCCATTGTTCGCGCTGTCGCCCCAGCCTGCCTGGGTGTACGACAGCGAGACGCTCCGCTTCCTCGAGGTGAACGAGGCGGCGGTGCGCAGCTACGGCTGGGCGCGCGAGGAGTTCCTCGCGATGACGATACGCGACATCCGTCCGCCCGACGAGCAGGAGAATCTCGACCGCCTGCTCGCCGCGACGCCGAATACGGAGCGGATCCTGACCCCGTCGGTACACCGCACCAAGGCCGGACAGCGGCGCCGGGTGGAAGTCAGCTCGTACCCGCTGGAGTTCGACGGCCGTCCGGCGCGCATGGTCCTCGTGCACGACGTCACCGACCGCTACGAAGCGCAGGACGCGCTCGTGCGGAGCGAGCAGAAATACCGCTCGGTCATCGAGCAGCTCCAGGACGTCTTCTTCCGCACCGATGATCAGGGCCTCTGGACCTTCCTCAATCCGGCGTGGATCACCCTCACGGGCCACACGGTGGAGGAGGCGCTCGGCACCCACTTCCTCACCTACGTCCATCCCTCCGACCGCACGACGCTGCTCGACGCGTTTCGACCTCTGGCCGAGGGGCGCGTGCGGCACTCGGAGGTGGAGGTGCGCTATTTCCGGCGCGACGGTGGCTATCGCTGGGTGGAGGCGAGCACGCGTGCGCTGCACGACGAGCTGGGGCGCTTCCGCGGCACCACCGGCACGTTGCGCGACGTCACGGAGCGGCGCGGCGCCGACGAGGAGCGGCAGCGACTCGCGACGAACATCCGCCAGCTCCTCGACGCATCGGGCGAAGGGGTGTACGGGCTCGACGGGCGCGGTGTCGTGACCTTCGTCAACCGGCGCGGCTCCGAGATGCTCGGCTACGAGCCGCAGGAGCTGATCGGTCGCGTCATGCACGAGGTGACCCACCACTCCCGCCGCGACGGCGCGCCCTATCCCATCGCCGAGTGCCCCATCCATCGCGCGGCCACGCAGGGCGTGCCGTGCGAGGTGGACGACGAGGTGATGTGGCGCAAGGATGGCATCCCGCTGCAGGTGGAGTACTCGGCGTCGCCGGTGCGCGATCAGGGGCGTGTCTCCGGCGCGGTGGTGAACTTTCGCGACCTGACCGCCCGCAAGCGCGCCGAGCTGGAGCTCATCGTGGCGCGCGACGCCGCCGAGGCGGCGAACCGCGCGAAGAGCGACTTCCTCGCGCGCATGAGCCACGAGCTGCGCACGCCGCTCAATTCGATCATCGGCTTCGCCAACGTCCTCCTCAAGAACAAGTCGGGCGCGTTCCAGGAGAACGACCTTTCCTTCCTCAGCCGCATCGCCGCCAACGGCCGCCATCTCCTGGGGCTGATCAACGACATCCTCGACCTGTCGAAGATCGAGGCCGGGCACATGTCGCTCGAGCTGACCGACGTCGCGCTCGACGCGCTCGTGCACGAGACGGTGGCGGAGATCGAGGGGCAGGAGCGCGACCGCACGGTCACGCTGCGCGCCGAGCTGCCGGCGCGCGTGCTGACGCTCGAGACGGACGAAGCGCGCATGAAGCAGGTGCTGATCAACCTCATCGGCAACGCGCTCAAGTTTACCGAGGATGGCGAGGTCGTCGTGCGGCTCGAGGCCGACGAAGCCGGCCGGCCCACACGCCTGGAGGTGCGCGACACCGGCATCGGCATCCCGGCCGACCGTCTCGACGCGATCTTCAACGTGTTCGAGCAGGCGGAGTCGATGATCACGCGCCGGTTCGGTGGGACGGGGCTCGGCCTGGCGATCTCGCGGTCGCTCTGCGAGCTGATGGGCCACCATCTCGAGGTCGCGAGCATCGAAGGCAAGGGCACGACGATGCTCATCCGGCTGGGCGACGGCGCGGCGCGCTCGCGCATGCGGACGCCGAGCGCGCTGCCCGTGCAGCTGCGCCGGTCTGACGCACCGGCGACGCCGGCGACGCCGGCGACGCCGCAGCTGGTGCTCGTCGTGGACGACGACGTGGATGCGCGCGTCCTGCTCGGCAACCTGCTCGACGAGGCGGGATGCCGGGCCGTCGGCGCGTCCTCCGGCGTCGAGGCGCTCCGGCTCGCGCGCGAGCTGCGGCCCGCGGTGATCTTCCTCGACCTCCTGTTGCCCAAGATCAGCGGCTATGACGTGCTGCGCATCCTGAAGGGCGACGACGCGCTGCGCGACACGCCGGTGGTGGTAGTGAGTGCCGTCGGCACCGAGTCGCGGAGCGCCCTCTCCGGCGCGGCGGCGATTCTCGACAAGCCCGTGGAGCGCGACGCGCTGTTCGAGGTGCTGCGGGCGTTGCTCGTGACGGAGCTCCACTGACACCGCAGCGCCGTCCCGCTGTCCGCCGCACCCGCGCCGAGACACTTCGCACCGCGAGTCTCGTCGCGCTGGGGACGACCGCGGCGCTCGCGCTCGCGTCGCGCCGGCGTGACGTTCGGCGCTGGGACGACGCGATCGAGCGGGAAGTGAGCCGCCACCGTCCCTGGCTCGTGGGCATGGCACGCGTCGGGACACTGCCCGGCGAGAATTTCATGCACCCCACGCTCGGCGCGGTCATCGCGCTCGCCATCCTCCGGCGACGGCGCGGCCGCGCACGTCGGATCCTCGTCCCGATGGCGGCCGCGTCACTCGGCGCCATCGTGGCGCATCACGTGGTGAAGGCGGTGTACCGCCGGCGCCGTCCGGAGCTCGCACTGCGCCGCGGCAACCACGAGCCGGCCTTCCCGAGCGGCCACACCGCCGATGCCACGGCGGTGTTGGCGACAGGTGCCTACCTGCTCGTCCGCGAAGGTCTGCTGTCGAAGCAGGTGGCGATCCCGCTCGCGACCGCCCTCGCCGCCAGCACCGGGGTGAGCCGGGTCGTGCTGGGGTGGCACTGGAGCTCGGACGTGATCGGCGGCTGGCTGACCGGGTTGGGTGTGGCCGCGGAGTGCGCGATTCTCTACGAGGAATTGTCGTCCTGAGCGCTTCGTGAGGCGGGGCGCGTGTGGCGTACGGCGCGCCGTGACGCGTTGCGTGCGCGGCGTGCGGCGAGGGGATTCGGAACTGGTCTTGGGTTAGGTAACGGCGGCGAAGCGCTGTCGTCCTGAGCGCAGCGACGGACCTGCACGTGCGGGTCCGTCGCTGCGCTCAGGACGACAGCCACCGTCACCGTTCCGTCGTTTCCGAGCCAATCAGCATTTCCAGATTCTCCGCCGCACGCCGGACGTCTCCCGCCCGCACGAGGCGCCGTACGCCGTGCGCGCCCCGCCTCACGTCATGGACGGGTGGGCAGCTGGATCAGCGGCGTTGCCCCGCCCGATACCTGCGGCAGCTTGCCATCCCACTTCTTCGACAGCTCGTACTGCACCAGCGTCGGCGTGATGCTGCGCGCGAGCAGCTCGTTCGCCCGTGCCTGCGCCTCGGCCTCGGCGGTGATCGCCTTCGCGCGGCCGGCCGCCTTGATCGAGTCGCCCTGGGCCTGGAAGGTGTTCTTCTGAAGCTCGTTCTGCGCCGTCAGCGCCTGCTGCTGCATGACGTTCTTCGTGTTGATCGCGTCCATTACCGTCGCCGGCGCCCGCAGTTCGTTGATCGTGAACTGCTTCACCTCGAAGCCGTACGGCGCGAGCCGCTTGGCGATCAGATCGCGGGTCCGATTCGTCGCCTCCGCCTTCTTGGGTCCGATCACGTCGGCCACCGGCTCCTGACCTACGACTTCCTGGAGCGACTGGCGGATCGCCTGCTTCACGAAGCCGTGCGAGATCAGGTTGATGTCCGTACGGAAGGTCGAGTACAGCCTCGGCGTCTGTAGCGGATCGAGCTGGAACGAGAGCGACACGTCGAGCGAGAGCGGCTGGCCCTCGACGCTGTTGACGTTGATCTCGTCGTTGCCCGAGGACCCCTCCGCGCCGTTCCGGGCGAGCACGAGCGTCTTCAGGAAGACCGGATACTCCTCGATCCCCGTGGCGAATGGGATGCGCGCGTGCACGCCGGGGTTGAGCGGCGTGTTGTCCACGCCGCCGCCGGCCCGGTGGATCACGATGCCCACGTAGCCCGGGTTGATGTAGGTGAAGGTGTTCGGCAGGAGCACGAGCACCGCCACGAGCAGCATCACGCCGAAGACGATGCGTTTGATGCGCTGCGGAGCGTCGGTGCTCGGATTGAAGGGCATGGTGCCGAACCGGTCCGAAATCGTGCTAGGCATGGAGCGTCTCCCTGTAACAGTCGGGGCACACCTGCTCACCGCTCGCAAGGCGTACCAGTTGGGCTTCCGTCTTCAGGCCGTGGATGGGACAATCCAGCTCGGCCGCGCGGTCCAGGCGCTTGCGGTTCTGTATCTGGCGGATTCGAGTGCCCGCCGGAGTGAACATCAACAGGACCCAATAAAGAAGGGCGCCGCCCGCCGCGAGCATCGCGACGAATAGCACCCCCTCGACGATTATCACACCCATTGTTCGGTCTCACCCCGGCGCGACTCGCGCGCCAACGTTTGTGTCTGCATGACGGCGCCCATTCGAAAAAGTTTCGATACCGCCAGACATCATGGCGGCAGCGAGACGGCAGCACCAGCCCCAACCTTGCGGGGCTCCGGTCCGAACCGTAGTCGTAACGTCAACGGCCACTCCACCTTAGCGACACCACCTCATGAGCGACGAGATCTCCATCACCGCGGGCCACGACCGTCGGAAGTTCCTCGGCTACTTCTCCGCCATCGGCCTCGGGGGCACGCTCCTGCCAGGCGTGTTGTGGGCAAAGTCCGCCGGCGGAGAGGAGATCACCGTCGCCACGGTCGCCTGCGCCGAGGAGATGGCCGGCCTGAAGTTCAGCGACGAGCAGCGCCAGCAGATGGTGGATGGGCTGAAGAGCCAGGCGACGCAGATCGAGCAGCTGCACGCCGTCCCCCTGGACAACGCCGTCGCGCCCGCCGTGTACTTCGATCCGGTGCCACCCGGGGTCACGCTCGAGTTGCCGGCGAAGCGCGCCTCGGTCCGCAGCCGTGTGGCGCCACGATCGGTACCGGACGATCTGGAGGAGCTCGCGTTCCTTCCCGTGACCGAGCTCGCCGAGCTGGTTCGCCGTCGGAAGGTGACGTCGACGCAGCTCACGCGGATGTACCTGGGCCGCATCAAGCGGTTCGACCCGGTGCTGAAGGCGGTCATCACAGTCACCGAGGAGCGCGCGCTCCGTCAGGCCGCGGCGGCGGACGAGGAGATCGCGCGCGGGAAGTATCGCGGTCCGCTCCACGGCATACCGTGGGGAGCGAAGGACCTCCTGGCGGTGAAGGGCTACAAGACCACGTGGGGCGCCGGTCCATATCGCGACCAGGTCATCGAGGTCGACGCCACGGTGGTGCAGCGCCTCGACGCGGCGGGTGCCGTGCTCATCGCCAAGCTCACGCTGGGCGAGCTCGCGCAGGGCGACATCTGGTTCGGCGGCACGACGAAGAATCCGTGGAACGTCGCGCAGGGCTCCAGCGGCTCGTCGGCCGGTCCGGCGTCGGCCGCCGCGGCGGGGCTCGTCGGCTTCGCGATCGGCACGGAGACGCTCGGCTCCATCTCGTCGCCCTCGACACGCAACGGCGTCACCGGACTGCGCCCCACCTTCGGGCGCGTGCCGCGCACCGGCGCGATGGCGCTCTCGTGGACGATGGACAAGATCGGGCCCATCGCACGCTCGGTGGAGGACTGTGCGCTCGTGCTCGAGGCGATACACGGGCCCGACAACGTCGACCGCACGGTGAAGGACATCCCGTTCAACTGGGTCGCGACCCTGAAGCCGACGTCGCTGCGCGTCGGCTACAACAGGGCGGCGTTCGAGTTGCCCGAGCGCAACGACAAGAACCAGCTCCAGCACGGCACCAAACGGTTCGACGATGCCGCGCTGGACGTGCTGCGCAAGCTGGGCGTGACGCTCATCCCGGTGGAGCTGCCCGACATGCCGTACGGCGCGATGCGGCTGGTGCTCACCGCGGAGGGAGCCGCGGCATTCGACGAGCTGACGCGCTCGGGACGCGACAAGGAGCTGGTGCAGCAGACGCCTCGCGACTGGGCCAACACCTTCCGTACGGCACGCTTCATCCCGGCGGTGGACTACGTCAACGCCAACCGCGTCCGTACGCTCGCGATGCTGAAGTGGCATGCCGTGTTCGAGACGGTCGACGTGATCGTCACGCCCACGGGGGTCGGCTCGCAGCTCACGGCCACCAACCTCACCGGCCACCCCGCGGTGATTCTCCCGAGTGGCTTCCGCGACACCTCCGACACCGACACGACGCAGGTCCCCGTGTCGCTCACCTTCCTCGGCGGACTGTATCAGGAGGCGAAGCTGCTCGCGGTGGCCAAGGCGTGGCAGGATGCGACGGACTTTCACCTCAAGCATCCGGTGGTGAAGACGGTCTGACAGTCGGACCGTCGGACCGTCGGACCGTCGGACCGTCAGACCGTCAGACCGTCAGACCGTCAGACTGCGCGAGCTCCGCTCTGAGCGCTCCCTCCAGCGTCGGCTGGGCGAACTCGAAGCCCGATCTGGTGAGGGCCTTGGGCAGAACCCGCTGTCCTGCGAGCAGGGTCGCGCGCGCCATCTCGCCGTAGAGCAGCTCGAGCGCGAACGACGGCACCGGGATGATCGCCGGACGCGTCAGGACGCGGCCGAGCGTCGTCGCGAGCTCGTGGCTCGTCACCGGATTCGGCGCCACGAGATTCGCCGGTCCGGTCAACGACTCGCTGACCAGCGCATGCTCCATGGCGCGAAGATGGTCGTCGAGCGAGATCCAGCTCATCCACTGGCGGCCGCTTCCGATGGGCCCCCCGGCGCCGAGCCGGAAGATCGGGAGCAGGCGCGCAAGTGCCCCGCCCTTCGGGCTGAGGACGATCCCCGTGCGCAGCCACACGAGGCGCACCCCGGCGTCGGCGATCGGCGCGGCCGCACCCTCCCACTCGACGCAGACCCGTGCGAGGAAGTCGTCGCCCGGCGTCGCCGACTCGTCGAGCAGCGCATCACCGCGATCGCCGTAGTAGCCGATCGCCGATCCGCTGAGGAACACGCGTGGCTTCTCGTCGAGCGCACGCACGGCCTGCGCGAGCTGCTCCGTGCTGCGGACTCGGCTCTCGCGGATCGCGCGCTTGCGCTCCGTGGTCCACCGATGCGCCACCGGCTCACCGGCCAGGTGCACGACCGCGTCGGCTCCCGCGAGGGCGTTCGGGGGGAGCGCGCCACGTTCCGGATCCCACACGACGTCGCCGGGTCCGGCGTGGCGCGCGGAGCGAAGGAGGCGCCGCACGCTGTGGCCATGCGCGCGCAAGCGCTCCACGAGCGCGGTGCCGATGAGCCCCGTCGCGCCGGTAACGGCGACGGTGAGCGGGGACGGCGTGACGGAAGGATCGGATTGCATGGCGTCGAGCGGCGGCAAGGAGCGAGCCGCTCCGCTGGTCTCGCTGTCAGGGTCGAGACATCAGATACGTTCGCTCTGGCGTAGCCGGTCTGGCCTCTCGAATCTGACGACGAGACCAGCATCGAGGGCTCTGACCCCTTGAAACCGGCACGCCGTACGTGCCCCGCCGCACGGCCGTAAAGCGGAGACTACAGGTCCCCGCTCGACAGGATCCGCCGCGCCACCGCGTCCATCATCGACGCGCTCTCGTACGTGCCATGGGCCACTTGGCGGCGCAGTTCGGCGACACGCGCGATGCGCTGCGTCGGCGGAAGCGAAAGCCCGACGGCACGGGATCGACCGTCCGCCTGGCGCACCGGCGTCATCGGGACGATCCACTCCACATCGTCAGCCATACGAACCTCCAGTCGGCGATACTCACCACGTCGGAACGATGCTTCATGCCCCTCCTGATCACGGTATCGGCAGCGGAACCGCCGGTCGTGAGTCCACGGCTTTCCTGTCCACGCTCCGGTATCGCCCGACAGGAGCGAGAGATGAGCAACGGGGCATTCTGTCGCGTCGCCGACCAGCTTCTCGACACCGCCGCCGCGGCGCTACACTGTAAGCGAGCGCGGCACACCGGCCGCTCTCGCGCATCCGCGCGCCTCCGCCGCTCCAGCCCTGCCGCATGGCGACGATTCTCTACCTGGACGACGAGCCGGCCATCGGCCTCATCCTCGAGGACACGCTCGAGCGGGCGGGGCACGTGCCCATCGGCGCCCATACGGTGCCCGAGGCGCTGCAAGCCCTCTCCAAGGGCGGGGTGGACCTGATCATCTCGGACTACCGGATGCCCGGGCTCACCGGGCTGGAGTTTCTCGAGCTGCTCAAGCAGGAAGGCTACGACATCCCGCTGATCATGCTCACCGGGTTCGCGACGATCGAGCATGCGGTGGCGGCGATCAAGGCGGGCGCGATCGACTACATCACCAAGCCGGTGCGCCCCGAGCAGCTCGAGCTGTCGGTGTCCAAGGGACTCGAGGTGGCGCGGCTACGGCGCGAGAACGACGCGCTGCGGCGGGAGGTGACCGAGTTCCGCAACGAGCGTACGATCGTCGGCGACAGCCCGCAGATCAGGCGTCTGCTCCAGACGGTGTCCACCGCCGCGCCGACGCGAGCCACCGTGCTGCTGCAGGGCGAGTCGGGCACCGGCAAGGAGCTGTTCGCGCGCGCCATCCACGACGCGAGCGACCGGCGCGACCGACCGTTCATCAAGCTGAACTGCGCCGCCCTCCCCGAGGGTCTGGTGGAGAGTGCGCTGTTCGGCCACGAGAAGGGCGCGTTCACCGGCGCCGTGCGTCGGGTGCATGGCGCGTTCGAGCGCGCCGACCATGGGACGCTGCTGCTCGACGAGATCAGCGAGATGCGCATCGACCTCCAGGCGAAGCTGCTGCGCGTGCTGCAGGAGCAGGAGTTCGAGCGGGTCGGGGGCTCGCATCCGATCAAGGTCGACGTCCGCATCATCGCGACGACGAACCGCGACCTCGCCAGCCACGCCGCGCAGGGCCACTTCCGCCAGGATCTCTTCTTTCGCCTCAGCGTCATCCCCATCTCGCTGCCCCCACTCCGCGAGCGGCAGGAGGACATCCCGCTGTTGGCCTCGCGCTTCGCCCTGCGCGCCGCGGCCGAGATGCAGAAGGACGTGCGCGGCCTCGCGCCGGAGACGATCGCAATGCTCCAGCAGTACGAGTGGCCGGGCAACGTGCGCGAGCTGCAGCACTCCATCGAGCGGGCGGTGATCCTTTCGCCCAACGAGATCCTCCAGCCTCAGGCCTTCGACGGCCAGCGCTTCGGCCTCTCCCCGCTCGGCAGCGGGCCGAGCTTTCTGCGCGCCACGTCT
>Ga0193699_10000337_pt1 | contig 21229 bp, 17 predicted proteins | sample L3c2metaG_FD_160095 | JGI IMG/M metagenome (GOLD analysis project Ga0193699, IMG submission 160095) | Soil microbial communities from a riparian zone of the East river system, Colorado, United States - L3c2 | ecosystem: Environmental > Terrestrial > Soil > Riparian zone | place: USA: East...
AAGTCTAACGTCAGAACTCGGCGGGCAAATAGCCGTTGATCTCGAGTCCGATGCAAATCTCAACGAGGGTCGGTGTGGTCCAGGCCATGGCGTTCCCTTTCGACCGCTTGTTTAACCGGCGGTTGCGGCCAAGTTTAGCGCGGGGGAATAACGCCGCAAGGGGGTCAGGGTTCTGCAAAATCGGGATCACGCAAAAGTAATCGGGTAAAAGTCGCATGAACCGGTGGAGGAACCGGCGCGACCAAGAGCAGTTGACCTACGATCCCGCCGTGGAATCCAGCAAAAGGCCGGCCTTCCACGCGGTGCCGAGGTACCTGTGCAAAATAGCCACACGGCTGAGGCTTCGGACCGGGATTGTTGTGAAAAACGTAACTGGTACAGGACTATCGGTTACTATGGCTCGATCATATACATGGGGTTCCTGCCCCGAAAATTTGGGAGACGTTGAGTGAAAAGCGTCCGTTTCGACCGTCTGCTGGCGTCTACCGCCCTCGGGCTTGTGCTCATGCTGTCCAGTCACCCTGGCATGGCTCAGTCCGACACGCAGACTGCGCCCGCGGCAACGGTCCCGACGCCGGACACCACCCTCCCGCCGCCTCTGACGGCCAAGGACGTCGAGGCCCCGGCGGCGCAAGTGACACCTGCCGCCCCGCCCGCCGCCGCGATCGACACGCCCCAGCCGGCCGCTGCCGTGGAAGCGCCGAAACCGGCCGTTGCCGTGGCCCCGGCTCCTGCCGCCCCGACGACCGTCGCCGACAGCGCCGTTTCCGACAGGTTGCGCGAGATGGTCGGCAAGCTCGACCGCAGCATCAGCCGCAAGGCCGATCGCGACGGTATCGAGGCCTATTACAAGGCCCGCAATTACGCACCGATCTGGGTCAGCAGCGGCGCCGGTAATGACCGCGCCAAATCGGCGATCGCCTATCTGGCGCAGGCCGATGCCGTCGGCCTCGAGCCGGCCGACTATCCGACGCCCGATTTCAAATCGGCCGCCACGGTTGACGCCTTGGCCGACGCCGAGTTGAAGCTCACGGCCGCCGCGCTGACATTTGCGCGCCAGGCGCAGATCGGCCGCGTGCACTTCAGCCGCGTCAGTGCCGACATCCAGTTCGATTTGAAGGCGCCGGAACCGGCCGACGTTCTCGCCAAGCTCGCCGACGGCGGCGATGCCGGCAAGGTGCTCGACTCGTACAATCCGCCGATGCCCGAATTCAAAGCGCTGCGCGAGAAACTTGCCGAGCTGCGCAAGAACGGCGGCGTGATGGCCAAGACTGACGTGAAAGCCGCCACGCCGCATGTGATGGTGCCGGAAGGCAAGATCCTGCGCCCTGGCATGAAGGACGAGCGCGTCGTCGTACTGCGCAAGCGTCTCGACATCGCCGGCAACAAGGACAACGAGCTTTACGACAACGACGTGCGCCAGGCCGTGCGTGGCTTCCAGAAGAGCGCCGGCATGAACGCCGACGGCAATCTCGGCACCAATACCGTCAAGGCGATGAACGGCGAGAAGAAAGAGTCCGCCGCGCGCGGCTCGTCGCACGATCCGATCGACACCGTCATCGTCAACATGGAACGCTGGCGCTGGTATCAGCGCGATCTCGGCAATCCCCACGTCGTCGTCAACATTCCGGACTACACGTTGACGCTGACTAACGACGGCAAGCAATATTGGAAGACCAAGATCGTCGTCGGCAAGCCCGGCAAGAACACGCCCTTGATCAGTGCGGAGATGAAATTCATCACCGTCAACCCGACCTGGAACGTGCCGCCGTCGATCATAGAGAAGGAATACCTGCCGGCGCTCCAGCAGGATCCGCAGGCGCTCGACCGTATCGGCCTGAAGTTGACGCAGGATGCCGACGGCACCGTGCATATCGCGCAGCCGCCGGGCGCCGGCAACGCGCTCGGCCGTATCCGTTTTAACTTCCCCAACAAGTTCCTGGTGTATCAGCACGACACGCCCGACAAACACCTGTTCGCCAAGGAAGAACGCGCCTTCAGCCACGGCTGCATGCGCGTGCAAAACCCTCTGGTGTACGGCGAGAAGCTGCTGTCGCTGGCGCTGCCGAACGAGCACTATACTGCGGCCAAGCTTGAATCGATGTTCGGCGGCAGCGAAATCAACATCAACTTCCCGAAGAACATCTGGGTGCATCTGACCTATCAGACCGCGTTCGTCGACGATGAGGGCAGGCTGCAAGTCCGCAAGGACATCTACGGCTGGGACCAGCGCATGATTGCCCTCATGAAAGGCAGCGAGCGCAAGGTCGCGGACATCGCAGTCGAGCGCGCGCCGAACACCTCGTCCAAGCCGGTGCGCATGCCGGTCGGCATGTACGGCGGCAACAGCGGCGGCGGTTACAGCGGCGGACCGAATTTCTTCGACTTCCTGTTTGGCGGCGGTCAGGTCCAGCAGGGGCCATCGAGCTATCGCGGACGTAACTACATCGGCCCGCCGTCGCGTGGCCCGGGCGGCCGCGTCAGCTCGCGCTGATCGCCGAACTCATAAAATAAAAACGCCGGCGACGATCTCGCCGGCGTTTTTGCGTTTGGAGCTTTGAGTCACAACCGGCCGTCCGACCGCGCGAGATCGCGAACGGCGAATGGAGCTCGGGCTTTGGCAAAAGTGGAAATGGTACAGGCGGGTGGACTTGAACCACCGACCTCTGGTTCCACAGACCAGCGCTCTAACCAACTGAGCTACGCCTGCACATAGATGCCGGCACTTTGCGTGGCCGGGCGGGCGGAACCTAGGTGCCGCCCCTCGGTTTGGCAAGTTTCGATTTCGCCGGACTGACGGCTCCGGTAGCGGACAAAGCAAAGCCCGGACGGTTGCCCGCCCGGGCTTTGAAAACCTGCGGCGAAGCGTGCCGCGCAGATTACAACCGTAACGCTTGGCGCGTTAGGCTGCCTTGCCGATGGTGCTGAAGGTTTCCTTGATCGGCTCGGCGGTATCGGTCGCCACCTTCTGCGCGCATTCGCCGAGTTCCTTGGCCTGCGCGGTCAAGGTGTCGAACTGGGTGCGCATATAGGCGGTCGTTTTCTCAACCACTTCGGCGTAGGTCTTCGCGCCCAGCAGTTGGCCGTACAGATCGAAGGCGGCGTTGCTATTGGCGCGCGCGGTCTCGATCACCTTGAGGCCGTAGGTGGAGCAGCCGGTCGAGGCCGTGGTGTAGGTCTCTTCGAGCATATCGGTGGTCTGCTCGGCGGTGCTCTTCAGCTTCTCGTAGTTGCCTTTGGCCTGCGCGATGCCCTTCTCGGCAAGCTCGCGGAATGCCGGCGGGACTTCCATCTTCGGCATCTCGAACTTGGGCATTTCGAACTTGGGCATTTCGAACTTCGGCATCTCGAAGGCTGCGGCCGGAGCCGCAAGCACTGGTTTCGGCTTGGATTTCGGGGTCGGATTGGTGGTGGTATCAACCATGGCGGATTATCCTCACTAGGAGGGCGGTATTGACGTCAGGCGAACCGCCGCCCTCGGCATGCCGGTTCGCGTCTGTTTCAAAACCTGCCGCGAGGAGCGCCCGACGGGACGCCGGGGCAGATGCTGTGGCCTCTGGATAGCACCGGTTGTGGTGCATTGCAACAAAAAATACTGCAATGCACAAAATCGTCACAAGTTCGCCGCGCGGTTGCCGCGCCGGAACCGCCATAGACGCAAAATGGCGTCAATTCGTCAGTGCGGCGTCCCTTGCCCGGCGATTTTGGCAGCCTGCTTGCTGAGCTCTTTGGCCTGTTCAGTCAGCGTCGCGACCTGGCTTTTCACGTATTCCGCGTGCAGTTTCGCGACTTCCTGCGGATCCTTGGCCTGCAGCAGGCGCTGGGCGAAGTCGAAGGACGACGCGATATTGCGCTCGGCAAACTGCATGGCGAGGTCGCCGGCCTCCTTGGCGCCAACGCGTGTGGTCGCCGCATGGGTTTCGGCCGTGTTGACAGCCTGCTGGGCGGCCGAAATGAAGCTGTCGAAAGCGAGCTTGGCCTGCGCAACGCTCTTTTCCGCAAAGGCACGCATTTCCGCCGGGATTTCGAAGTTCGAACTTCCGTCTTTCGCCATCACAACCTCCTGTATGTGCACCGCCGGTTTTACACCGGCCTTCGCGTTTATCTAGGTCAACGCCCCGGCCACGCCACCCTTGGAACCCATCGAATTAACGTTATCACCGCTTGGTCTGCCGTGTCAGGCTTTGTGTCGTGGACGCAAGCTCGCGCCAGCCGTATTAAGGCTTTATTAGCCGTAATCCGTGCGACGTGAGCATGAATGGGACTGCGTTCCAATCTGCCTGGCTGACCGATCCGCGGCTCGCGGCCCATGCCTTGAGCCCGATGCCGGCATGGCTATGGAGCGCGGACACGCCGCGCATCTTGTGGGGCAATCCTATCGCGGCCGCGGTCTTCGACGCGCCATCGCCTGCCGCACTCGCCGCGCTTGAATTCGAACCGCACCATGTCAGTGCCGCGCAAGTCGCGCGCCTCGCCGGCACCCTGCCGCAGGGCGGCGCGCCGCGGCTGGAACGGCTGCGTGGCTTCGGCGCGCGCTTCGGCGGCACCCTGACCTGCCTGTGTTCGCACATCGCGCTTGGCGACAACAGCGCCGCCATTCTCGTGGTGTCGACCGAACGCTCCGGCAAGGATCTCGGCCTGCCCGAACGGGCACGCCGGCTGCTCGTTGATTTTGATCGCCCGGCGGCGGTGTTCACGGCCGACGGCGAATTAATCGAAGCGACCCCGTCGGCGCGCAAATTGATGGGTGCGCATCGCGACCTCGTCGCGCTCGGCGCCGAACGGCTTGCCGGCGAAGCCAGTCATAACGGCAAGGCCGAAGGCGATATCGCTGCCGGGCACATCACGATGCTGCGGATCGTCGCCGGCGCAACCGTCACGCTGCTGGCGACGTTCGAAGCGGCGCCCAGCAGCGCGCAAGCGACGAGTCATGCCGGCAGCCGCGCCAGCGACGCCGCAGCGGCAATCGCGGCTTCCGCCGCGCCGCGCCAGACCGCGACGGACACCGCCGTACCCCTTCAAGCCGTGCCGGCACGGCCGCGCCAATTCCGTTTCGTCTGGCAGATGGATGCCGCGACACGCTTCACGCTCGGCATCAATGATTTCGCAAAGCTGGTCGGGCCCAACACCGCGGCGGTGCTCAATCGGCCGTGGGCGGAAGTCGCCGAGACCCTGCAGCTCGACAGCCACGGCCAGATCGCCCAGGCGCTGGCATCGCGCGAAACCTGGAGCGGCCTCGTCGTGCACTGGCCGGTCGATGGTTCGAATGAGCGGCTGGCGGTCGAGATGTCCGGCCTGCCGGTGTTCGACCGCGACCGCAAGTTCGAAGGCTTCCGCGGCTTCGGCATCTGCCGCGATATGACTCGCATCGCCGCCGAGAAGCCTAACGCGCCCGCAGCCGTCGAAAGGCCGACTGCCGACGTGCTGGAGTTTCGCGTGCCACCGCCGCCCGAACCGGCGGCGCCACCGCGGGTTCCTGAGCCCGCGCCAGTCGAGCAGAAGCCTGCACTCACTGCAGTCGACCACACGGCCTTTGAAGAACTGGCGCGCGAACTCAACGCCCGGCTCAAGAACGCCAGCGACAGACCCAGCGCCCTGCCGGCGACCGACGAATTCGATCCCGAGCCCTTCGCCCTGCCCGAGCCGCCACCGGCCGAGCGACCCAAAGCCGCGCGTCCGCACGACGCCACCGAAGGGCGGCCGATTCTCGACCGGCTGCCGATCGGCATTCTGGTCTATCGGCTCAACACGTTGGTTTATGCCAACCGCGCCTTCCTCGACTGGACCGGCTACGCCACGCTGGATTCGCTGGCCGAAGCCGGCGGGCTCGACAGCCTGTTCATCGAAACCAAGAATTCGCCGGCCGAGGCCGCGCCCAACGGCAGAAGCGGCAGCAAGACGCTCAGCATCACCACCGTCAACGGCAAGCAGAAGCCGGTTGAAGGCCGCCTGTTCAGCGTGACGTGGAATCACGAGAGCGCCCTGGTGCTGATGATCAATACGCAACCGGTCGATGACGACCGCGCCAGCACCGCGGAAAGTTCGCTGCGCCGAATCGAGAGCGAAAACCGCGAGCTAACCGCGATTCTCGACACCGCGACCGACGGCGTGGTGGTGCTCGACCGCGCCGGCCGCGTGCTGTCGGCCAACCGCAGCGCCGAGGCGCTGTTCGGTTACGACGCCGCCGACGTCTCCGAGATGACGTTCGGCGATCTGTTCGCGCCGGAAAGCCGGCGCGGCGTCACCGATTATCTCGATCGTCTCGCGCGCGGCGCGGCCGCCGGCATTCTCGAGCCCGGCCGGGACGCCATTGGCCGCGTCAAGCAGGGCGGCCTGGTGCCGCTTTACGTCACCATCGGGCGTATCGAGGACGGCGAAAAACTTTGTGCGGTGTTGCGCGACGTCACCGCCTGGAAACGCACCGAGGAAGAACTGATCAACGCCCGGCAGCAGGCCGAGCGCGCCTCCACCGCCAAGTCGGAATTCCTCGCCAAGATCAGCCACGAAATCCGCACGCCGCTCAACGCCATCATCGGTTTTTCCGAGGTGATGATGGACGAGCGCTTCGGCCCGGTCGGCAACGAGCGCTACCGGCAATATCTCAAGGACATTCATCACTCCGGCGGCCACCTCATCTCACTGCTCAACGACCTGCTCGATCTGTCGAAGATCGAGGCCGGCAAGCTTGAGCTCACCTTCGTCAGCGTCAACCTCAACGATCTCGTGCAGCAATGCGTCGCCATCATGCAGGAAGAGGCCAACAAAGAGCGCGTCATCATTCGCACCTCTTTGCCGGCGACATTGCCGCAGATCGTCGCCGACGCCCGCTCGGTGCGCCAGATCGCGCTCAATCTCTTGTCTAACTCGATCAAGTTCACTGGCGCCGGCGGTCAGGTGATCGTGTCCACCGCGGTCAATGACGACAACGAGGTGGTGCTGCGGGTTCGCGACACCGGCGTCGGCATGAGCGAAAAGGAATTGCAGACCGCGCTTGAGCCGTTCCGCCAGCTTGCCACCTCGGCGCGCTGGGGTTCCAGCGGCACGGGGCTCGGGCTGCCGATCACCAAAGCGCTGTCGGAGGCCAACCACGCCCGCTTCCGCATCACCAGCCAGGTCGACGACGGCACCTTGGTCGAAGTGGCGTTTCCGGCCACGCGGATGCTGGCGGAATAAAATAGATCGGATAGACTTCGCTCACTCGACTGAGTGAGGTGGTTATGCGCCGTTTACTTGTCCGCGCCTTCCTGCTCGCCACGATTTTGGCTCTTGCGCCGGCCGCGCACGCGGCGGAGCCGGTCGACCTGCTGCTGGTGCTGGCAGCGGACGTGTCGCGCAGCGTCGACAGCGATAAATTCAAGCTGCAGCGCGAGGGCTACGCCGCGGCGATTTCCAACCAGCGCGTGCTCGAAGCGATCAGCGCCGGGCGCAACCGCCGCATCGCGGTTTTATTTTTCGAATGGTCCGGCTTCGGCAACCAGAAGGTCGTGATCGACTGGACCCCGATCGACGGGCCGAAGGCGGCGCAGGAATTTGGCGACCGCCTGCTGGAATCGCCGCGCTCTTTCGCCGACCGGACGTCGATCAGCGGCGGCGTCGATTTCGCGGTGGCGCAGTTTGCGCGTTCGCCCTTCAGGGCCGAGCGCCACACCATCGACGTATCCGGCGACGGCACCAACAATGCCGGCCGCGACGTGACGCTTTCGCGCGACGAGGCGCTGGCGCTGGGCATCACCATCAATGGGCTGGTGATCCTGAGTGATCGGCCTTTGGCCTGGAATCCCGAACACACCAACCCGCCCGGCGGGCTGGCGAATTATTACCGCGTCAACGTCACCGGCGGACCGGGCTCATTCGTGATCGAAGCAAAAGATTTCACCTCGTTCGGCGAGGCCATCGTCAAAAAGATGATCGCCGAGATTGCCGACGCCACGATGCCCGGGAATCCGGCGACGGCGGTGCGTTAGGCTTAATTCGTCCCTACTAGCCCCCGCATACAGCCATGAAAGGGTCACAGAGGCCTTCCACGGTTGGCGTTGGGGGAGCCGATGGTATAGTCCGCCGGCGACCGACACCGAAACCCGGATTATCGCCCTTTGACGGCCTCCACCGGCTTAAAACGCTTGGGATTGATCCTGCTCGCCGCGCTCGCGGCCGGCACCGGGGTGCTCATGACCGGCGGCCTGCTGATTTCGGCCGACACCGTGCGCGATCACGCCATGGCGGAGATCCGCGCTGTCACCGGGCTCAACCCGATCCTGCGCGGTGAAGCTTCGGTCTCGCTGTTTCCGTCCGGCAGCGTCAGTTTCGCCGACGTCGTGCTGGGCGACGCCAATAGCCCGGCGCTCACCACCGAAAAACTGACCGCGCGCTTGCGGTTTTTCCCGCTGCTGATCGGGCGCGTCGAGATCGCCGATGTCGCGCTGGTGCGGCCGACTATTGCGATCGATATCGACGCCGATGGGCAGTCGAATTGGGCCGGACTGATCGACGCGCTGGCGCGCAGCCAGAAGCCGGCGCAACGCTCGGCGGCATTCTCGGAAATGCGCATCGACGACGGCACCGTGGTGGTGCGCGATCCAGCGCACAAAGTCGACGAGACCGTGCGCAACGTCGATCTGTCGTTGGCCTGGCCTTCTATTTCCAAAAGCTTCGGTGCCACCGGGCGCTTCGTCTGGCACGACGAGCGGGTTGATGCGAGCATGACGCTAGCGGATTTTCCGGCGGCGATCACCGGCAACCGTTCCGGGTTGAAGCTGCGCCTCGCCGGCGCGCCGATGAAGGCTGCCTTCGAAGGTTCGATCAGCGTCAAGCCGACGCTCAAGATCGAAGGCACCGTCGCCGCTGACGCGGTGTCTCTGCGCAATGCGCTGATCTGGACCGGCCAACAGCCGCTGCCGGGCGGCGGCTTCGGTCGCTTCGCGATCAAGGCGCAAACCAATGTGGTCGGCGGCAATATCGGGCTCTCGGGTGTCAACGTCGAACTCGACGGCAACACGGCCGAGGGCGTACTCACCTTTGCCACCGACGGCCGCAAGACGCTACAGGGTACGCTGGCCTCCGATACCCTCGATCTGTCGCCTTATGTGTCGACCGTTCGCCTGCTCACCAGCAATCAGCGCGAATGGAGCGACGGCCGCATCACGCTCGACGGACTGTCCGGTATCGATCTGGACCTGCGGCTGTCGGCCGCCAAAGTCAGCATGTCCGGCGCCAAGATCGGTCGCACCGCCATCGGCGCCAACTTGCGCAGCGGCCATCTGGTCGTGACGATCGGCGAGGCCCAGGCCTATGGCGGCTTGATCCAGGGCTCGGTGGCGCTGGCGATTTTCGAGACCGGCGTCGACGTCAAATCGCAACTGCAATTCACCGATGTCGACCTGGAAAACTGTCTCGGCCAGCTGTTCGGACTGCGCCGGCTCGAGGGCAAAGGCAATATTTCGCTCGCCGTCGAAGGCACCGGCGAAAGCGTGCTTGCGGTGACCCGGACCTTGAACGGCACCGCCGGCCTGAGCGGGCTCAACGGCGCGCTCGCCGGCCTCAACGTCGAGCAATTGTTGCGACGGCTGGAGCGGCGGCCGCTATCCGGTGGCGGCGAATTCCGCAGCGGGAAGACGCCCTATGACCGGATCACCGTCGCGCTCAAGATCGTCAAAGGCACGGTCAACGTCCAGGACATGAAAGTCGAAGGGGCGGCGGTGCGGCTGGCGTTGGCCGGCTCGGCCTCGATCCCCGAGCGCGAACTCGATCTCAAAGGCTCCGCCGCCTTGGTCGCGGCGGCCAAGCCCGGCGCCCTGCCGTTCGAACTGCCCTTTATCGTGCAGGGCTCATGGGACGATCCGATTATGCTGCCCGACCCGGAGGCGCTGATCCGGCGCTCCGGCGCGGCCGCGCCGCTGCTCAACGCGGTCCGCGAACGCAGCGCGCGCGATGCGGTGCGCTCGGCCATCGAGCGGCTGACCGGCGGGGCGCCCGCTGTCGAGGCCGTCCCCGCGGCCGAACAGGCGCCGCCAAAGCCCTGACATCAGCAGGCGTGCCGACTTACCGGCGTTCGACTATCATTGCCCTGACGACGAATCACCCGCCGGCTAACACCGGCGCGACAGGGCGCGATGCTGAATCCTCTTATTCGGACGCTGGTTAAGGTCATCGTCGCTTCCCTGGTGGTCGGGGCGATTCTTTCGCATTTCGGCATCACCGCCGAGCAATTGATGCGCGAGTTTGGCCTGTCGGCCGACCGTATCGAGGATTACGCCAAGCGAGGCTTCACCTGGGCCTGGCCGAACGTGCTGCTCGGCGCGCTGATCATCGTGCCGGTGTGGTTTCTGATTTTTCTATTCCGTCCGCCCGGCCAGAGCAGCCGCGAGTAGCACCTGATTCAGGCCACGGCTTCGGCGGATCTTTTCTTGAGTGCCGACGGACGCGGCGCCGGGCCGTAATACTCTCCAAGCCGCACGCTCTCGCGCGGCTTGAGCAGAATCGAGACCAGCCGCTCCATCAGCGCCTTGGCCGAAACCGGCTTGCACAGGAATTCGTTGACGCCAAGCTTGGCGGCCTCGACCACGCGCCAGCGTTCGCCGTGGGCGCTGAGCATGATGATCGGAATATCGGGAACCGGGAAGACGCCGGGCGAGCGCACGATGCGCACCAGTTCGGGGCCGTTGAGCAGCGGCATTTCCCAATCCAGGACGACAACGTCCGGCGACACTTCGCGGATCATTTCCAACGCGGCGATGCCGTCGGCGGCTTCGTGGATGTTCTTGACGCCGATGTTGGATAACAAGCCGCGCACCATGTTGCGCATGAACGCACTGTCGTCGACCACCAGCACGTTGAGCTGCTGGATCAGAAATTCGGCTTGTTTGGTGGTAAAACTCACAAGGCTGTCCCCGGCACGATTGTGCCCGGTAACCATCACTGTGCCGTTAACGTGCGCCGCACCGCGTCTTTCCAGCCGGCATATTTTCGCTCACGGACCGTGGAATTCATTTGCGGCTTGAACCTGCGGTCGAGCCGCCATTGCGCGGCAAAGCCGTCAAGGTCGGGACAAAGTCCGGCCTCACGCCCGGCGAGATAAGCGGCGCCCAGGGCGGTGGTCTCCATCACCACCGGACGGTCGACCGGGCTCGCCGAAATATCCGCGAGAAACTGCATGCACGGATCGCTCGCCGCCATGCCGCCATCGACGCGCAGCACGGTCTCCGCCGTCTGCGGCCAGTCGGCGCGCATGGCTTCCAAGAGGTCGCGGGTCTGGTAGCCGACCGCGTCCAGCGCGGCCCGCGCGATCTCCGGCCCGCCGGAATTGCGCGTGAGCCCGAAAATCGCAGCCCGCGCCTGCGGGTCCCAATAGGGCGCGCCGAGGCCGACGAACGCCGGCACCAGATAGACCTCTTCGGCCGGATCGGCGCGCGCCGCGAGTGCGCCGACCTCGGACGACTTGGCGATGATCTTGAGGCCGTCGCGCAGCCATTGCACAGCCGCGCCGGCGATGAAGATCGCGCCCTCCAGCGCATACGTGCGCTTGCCGTCGAGTTGATAGGCGATGGTGGTGAGCAGCCGGTTGCGCGAAGCGACGCGCTCGGTGCCGGTATTGAGCAAGGCAAAACAGCCGGTGCCATAGGTCGATTTCATCATGCCGGGTTTGAAGCAGCCCTGCCCGACGGTCGCCGCCTGCTGGTCGCCGGCCATGCCGAGAATGCGGATGGGACCGCCGAATAAGTCAGGCGCGGTTTCGCCGAATTCACTGGCGCAATCGCCCACTTGCGGCAGCAAGCTTTGCGGCACGGCGAACAGGCGGCATAGGTTTTCGTCCCATGCGCCGCTGCCGATATCGAGCAGCAGCGTCCGCGCGGCGTTGCTGGCGTCGGTGGCATGCACTTTGCCGCCGGTCAGCCGCCACAACAGGAAGCAGTCGATGGTGCCGAAGGCGAGCCGACCGGCTTCGGCTGCCGCACGCGCGCCGTCGACGTGGTCGAGCAACCAAGCAATCTTGCTGGCGGAAAAATAGGGATCGAGGATCAGCCCGGTCTTCGCGGCGATCGCGGGCTCGTGGCCGTCGCGCCGCAAGGCATCGCAGAAATCCGTGGTGCGGCGGTCCTGCCAGACGATGGCATTGTAGATCGGCTTGCCGCTGGCGCGATCCCACAAAACCGTCGTCTCGCGCTGATTGGTGATGCCGATGCCGGCGATGTCTTTGGCGGAAAGATGCCCTTCGGTCATGACCGCGCGGACGGTCGCGACCACGGCCTGCCATATCTCCTCGGGATCGTGCTCGACCAAGCCCGGCGCCGGGAAAATCTGGCGCAATTCCTGCTGCGCGGTGGCGAGCGGCCGCAACGCCGCATCGAACGCAATGGCGCGCGTCGAGGTGGTGCCTTGATCGATGGCGATGAGTGCGGCGGGCAAAACTTATCCCCGGAGTGACGCCGGGGCAGACTAAGCCAGCGGGCCTAGTTCACCAACACCAGTTGAGCCATGGCGCGGTCGTTGTCCTCGTTCATCGTAGCGAGGTTGCGCGGCACTGGGCCGTAATAGCCGTTTGTTTTCACGAGCGGGCGAGGCTTGGTCAGCACCGACAGCAGGCGATTATACAGCGACTTGGACGACACCGGCTTGAGCAGGAATTCGTTGACACCAATCTGGATCGCCTCGACCACCTTTGAGCGTTCGCCGTGCCCGGTGAGCATGATGATCGGCACATTAGGGTACGGGAAGGTTTCGGGCGAGCGCACCATGCGCACGAAGCCGGAGCCGTCGAGCCCGGGCATTTGCCAATCGACGATGACGACATCGGGCTGGTGGTTGCGGATCATCTCGAGGCCGGAAGGCCCGTCGGGCGCCTCATACACCGTCTTGACACCGACGCTCATCAGCAAGGCGCGCACGACTTTGCGCATGTAATGCTCGTCGTCGACCACCAGCACTTTGGTGACGGCGAGAAGCTCGGTAATATCGATCGTGTCCGACATACGCGGGGTATCCGAATAAGAGATACGCAGGCGCAATAGATCACAAAGGTATAGTGACGATCTGAAAATAGCAGTCCTAATTGTCGCGATGATTGTAACGATTGATAAACCACGCCGGACAGCGCGTCAGGGCGTGCGCTGCCCGCTCAACGACACGATGAACTGGTTGATCGCGATGCGTTCGTCGGGCGTGGCTTTCAGGCCGAATTTGCTACGCCGATACAAAACGTCCTCAGCGGTCTCGGCCCATTCGTGCTCGACCAGATAGCGCAGTTCGGCGCCGGTAAGATCGCCGGTAAAGCGCGGCCCGAGATCGTCCATGCTCTGCGCATCGCCGAGAATGCGCTCGACGCGCGTGCCATAGGCCCGCACCAGGCGGCGGGCATGCGGCTCCGACAGAAATGGCCAGCGCCCGATGGTCTCGCCGACAAGGGCGTAAAATCCATCGGCCGGAAAATCGCCGCCTGGCAAGTGAGAGCTTGCGGTCCAGGGTGGCAGTGTTTTGAAGAACTTGCCGATCTTGTCCATCGCCGCTTCAGCCAGCTTGCGGTGGGTGGTGATCTTGCCGCCATAGACCGTGAGCAGCGGCGCCAGGTTCTTTTTTTGATCAAGCACCAGTTCGTAATCGCGGGTGACGTCTTCCGGCCTTTTCGAGCCGTCGTCATAGAGCGCGCGCACGCCCGAAAACGACCAGACCAGTTCGTCCGGCGTCACGCGTTCACGGAAATATTCGTTCACCACGTCGCAGAGATACGTGATTTCAGCCGGATCGGGTGCCGGCGATTTGAGGTCGCCGACGAAGTTTTCGTCGGTAGTCCCGATCAGAGTGAATTCGTCGGCGAAGGGCAGCGCGAACACCACGCGGCGGTCGGCAGCCTGGAAGATGTAACCGCAATCATGCTCGAAGCGGCGGCGCACCACGATATGGCTGCCTTTGATCAGGCGCACCGGCGGCTTGAGCGGCTGGCGGATTACGGTCTCCGCCACTTCGCCGATCCAGGGACCGGCGGCGTTGACCAGGACACGCGCGGTGGCGACCTCGCGGCGGCCGCGCCGGTTGAGCACCAATTCCCAGTCTTCGCGGCGCTCGACGCGGACGCACCGCGTATGCGTGCGAATATCGGCGCCACGTTCGACGGCATCCGTGGCAGTGAGCACCACCAAGCGGGAATCGTCGACCCAGCAGTCGGAATATTCAAAGCCGTAGCGGAATAGCCGCTTGAGCGGTTGGCCGATCACACTGTGCGTGAGATCGACTGTGCGAGCGCCCGGCAAGAGTTTGCGCGGCGCCAATTTGTCATAGAGAAACAGTCCCAACCGCAACATCAACGGTGCGCGCATGCCGGGCAGCGGCGGCAGCATGAAACGCATCGGCCGGATGACATGCGGCGCCATGCGCAACAGCACTTCGCGCTCGCCCAGCGCTTCGCGCACCAGCCGGAACGCATATTTTTCCAAATAACGAAGGCCGCCGTGGACCAGCTTGCTGGAGGCCGACGATGTGCCGGAGGCAAAGTCGTTGCTCTCGACCAGCAGCACGCGCAAGCCGCGGCCCGCGGCGTCGCGGGCCAGGCCGGTTCCATTGATGCCGCCACCGATGATGGCAAGGTCGAAGTCGGGCATGGGCTAAAGGATTTAACTGCCGATTTAGCGATCCGCCGCAGAATGGGCGGCTTGAGCGGCACAATCTAGCGCGCCGCGCGTTAACGTCGATTAAAGCCGTGAATTTTGGGCGCGATTGCCAAATCGCCCCACCTTAGCCATATCAGAAGTGCATCCAGGACCCTCAATGCCATCCCCCCGCCTGCTCGTCATCGAAGGCAATTCACCGCAAACCTTGGCCGATCACACCGCGGTCGGCGGCACCCCCGCGCATCAAGGCTATTCCAATCTGCTGCGCGAGTTGCTGCCGGGCGCGATCGTCGACACCGCGCATCCGGGGGACCCGGCAGCCACGCTGCCGGATGGTCAATCGCTCGAAGGCTATGATGGCATCGCCATCACCGGCTCCTCGCTGCACATCTATGACGGCGGCGCCTCGGTGAACCGCCAGATCGATCTGGTGCGTAGCGCGCTCGCGACCGGGACGCCGATGTTCGGCTCATGCTGGGGATTGCAGGTCATCACCGCGGCGGCCGGCGGCGTGATACGGAAAAATCCGAACGGCCGCGAGATCGGCTTCGGCCGCGGTATCAGGCTGACGGAAGCCGGCCGCAAACATCCGATGTATGTCGGTAAGCTCGACGTGTTCAACGCGCCGACCGTGCATCTCGACGAGGTTGAGACCTTGCCGCCGGGCGCGACCGTGCTGGCGACCAACGCGGTGTCGTCGGTTCAAAGCATCGAACTGCGCACTAATGGTTCGGTGGCGTGGGGCGTGCAATACCATCCGGAATATCCGTTACGCGAAATCGCGGCCATCGTGCGGCGCATCGGCGCGCGGCTGATCGAAGAAGGCTTCTTCAAGGACACCGCCGACATCAAGGTTTTTTCCGAGGATCTCGACACGCTCGACAAAGATCCGACATGTAAGCGGCTGTCCTGGCGGCACGGCATCAGCAAGAACGTGCTCGACAAGAAGTTGCGCGTCAGCGAAGTCGCGAACTGGATCGAACTGCAGGTGCTGCCGACGCGGGTCAAGCGCGGACGGGGATAGACGCCACCGCGGCAATCCATCATCCTTCGCACGTTATTTGCGCGGCGCACATGACGGAGAACGCGAATGAATTTTTCTGACAAGCATGTCGTGGTCACCGGCGGCACCGGTGCGCTCGGCAGCGTAGTGGTCGGCGGCCTGCTGGCCGCCGGCGCAACCTGCATTGTGCCGTACCGGCATGAGGCCGAGGCGCAGCGCTTCGTCCATCGCGACAATGCGAAAGTGAAGTTGATCGCAGTGTCGGATTTGTCCGACGAAACGGCCGTGGCGACCGTTTATGCCGGCTTAGACCTGTGGGCATCGATCCACATCGCCGGCGGCTTTGCGCCGGGCAAAGTCGCGGACACCGCCAAAGCCGCGCTGATGGCGCAGATCGACGGCAATCTGGTGTCGTGCTTTCTGTGTTGCCGCGCCGCGCTCGGTGCGATGAAAGGCGGCGGCCGCATCGTCAATGTGGCGTCGCGGCAGGCGCTCGAGCCACGCTCCGGGGCCGGCACGGCGGCCTATACGATCGCCAAATCGGGCGTCGCCACGCTGACCCTCGCGCTGGCGGAGGAAGTCGCCAAAGACGGCATTCTGGTCAACGCCGTCGCGCCGTCGATCATGGACACGCCGGCCAACCGCAAGGCGATGCCGAAGGCAAACTTCGACGCCTGGCCGAAGGTGGAGGAAGTGGCGGCGACGATTCTGTTTCTGGCGTCGCCCGACAACCGCGTCACCCGCGGCGCCGTCGTACCGGTGTATGGGAAGGCTTAAGTTTTTCTTTTCCCTCTCCCCGTTTACGGGGAGAGGGTGGCGAGCAGAGCGAGCCGGGTGAGGGGCAACCGTGAGAGGAAAGAAAAGCGTCAGCGCTGCAAAGATTCCAGGATAACTTCTAAGACACCATTCTTATTTCTCAACACGTCATTGTTCCAAAATCGCATGACTTGAAATCCGGCATCTTGCAGCCGCTTATCTCTGACGCGATCTTTCTCATTGCCAGCATGCTGACCACCATCTACTTCGACAATCAATTTCTTTTCGCGGCAAATAAAATCGACAATGAAAGATTCAATCGCTTCCTGCCGGACAAACTTAAATCCGGAAAGCCGGCGATCTCGCAACGAAAGCCATAAAACCATCTCTGCATCGGTCGAATGCCGACGTAATCGACGCTCGATTTTGACCTTCGTGCGATCCGGTCTGCGCATTGCGCTCGCCCCTCACCCGGCCCACGCTCTGCGTGGGCCACCCTCTCCCCGCTAAAGCGGGGCGAGGGAAGCAGTCTACCCCGTGATCGGAACCAGTTCGAGCGGCGGGCGCAGCATGCGCTGCACGGCATTGGAGGCCACCACGGTGCGGCCTTCGGCATAGAGCTCGTGGTTTTTCTCAATGTCGTCGAGTTCGTAGAGATAGTTCACCATCAGGCCATGGCCTTGCGCCAACGCCTTGTCGGACGTATCGGCGAGCCAATTGATGCGCTCGAGCCGCGCGCCATTGCCGAGGTGGAAACGCGCCACCGCGTCGACGGGCACTCCGGACGGCGTCTTCGCCCGCAGATAATAATAGGCCGCCGCGCGTTGCAGCGGGTCCTGAAGCTTCGAGAAGATTTCCGGATCGGTCCACCAATGCGGGCGCTCCATCAGCGACAGCGTCGCGCGATCACTTTCGCCGATGACGGCGGAGCTCTCGGCCTTGATCTCGCGCGACAGCCAGCGCGCGAAGTTCGTTACAGGCGACAGCGTCACGAAAGTCGCCAGCTTGGGCAATTCACGGCTGATTTCCTCGACCACCTGCTTGATCAGGAAATTGCCGAACGACACGCCGGCAAGTCCGCGCTGGCAATTCGAAATCGAGTAGAACACCGCAACCCGCGCCTTTTCCCGCTGCACGAATTCCAGCCGGCTGCTGGCCAGGATCGGCGCAATCGCCCCGGGGATGTCGCGTTCGAGCGCGACCTCGACGAAGATCAGCGGCTCGTCGATCAAGGCCGGATGAAAAAACGCGAAACAGCGCCGGTCGGGCGGATCGATGCGGCGGCGCAGATCGTCCCAGCCGCGAATTTCGTGCACCGCCTCGTAGCGGATGATCTTTTCCAGCACGATCGCCGGCGTCGACCAATCAATCCGCCTCAAGACGAGGAAACCACGGTTGAACCAGGACGAGAACAAATGCACGAAGTCGTCGTCGACCGAGGTGAGGTCGTCGCGCTTGTCGAGGACATCCAACAGTTGTTCGCGCATGCGCACCAGTAAACCGGTGCCGCCGGGCGCGAGATTGAGCCTGCGGAACAACTCCTGGCGTCGCGGCTCCGACGCGGAATGCACCTCGGAAGCGGTTTCATCCGACGGTTTTTCCCGCCAGGCGGTGATCGCCTGTTCCATGCGCTTTGGATCGGTGCCGAAGCGTTGCGCCAGCGCTTCGAAGAAGGCGATGCGCGGCCCGATGGTGAGTTCGGCATAACGGCCGAGGATTTCGCGCGCCATCGCCGCACCCGAGGCTTCGCCGCGTCCGGACAAGAGATGCTCGCAAAGCTCAACCAGACTTTCGGAGCGCGCCGAAGAATCGACCCGCCGGCCACGGTCAAGCAACGCGCGGCCGCGGTCGGAAATGGTCTGCAGCAGTTCCCCGAAGAACGAGGTGTTCATGTCGCTATTTCCCGAGGCCCATGACGTGGTCCGGGAACCAAGTGGCGATGTCCGGCACAAAGCACAATATCACAACGGCCAGAATCATCAGCCCTACAAATGGTATTACACCCCACATCACGTCGCCCAGCGGGATGTCCGGCGCGATGTTCTTGATGACGAAAATATTAAGCCCCACCGGCGGGTGAATCAGCCCCATTTCCATGACGATTGTCATGATGACGCCGAACCAGATGAGGTCGAAATCCGCCGCCCGCAATGGCGGGAGAATGATCGGCGCCGTCATCAGGATGATCGACACCGGCGGCAGGAAGAAGCCCAGCACCACCACCATGAGAAGAATTGTCGCCAGCAACACCCAGCGTGACAGATGCAGGCCGACCACCCACTCCGCCGTCGACTGGCTGATGTGGAGGTAGCTCATGACGTAGGAATAGAGCAGCGACATGCCGATAATCAGCATCAGCATGGTCGACTCGCGCAGGGTCGCGACCAGGATCGGTTCGAGGTCGCTCGCTTTCCACACGCTGTAGATGACGGCGATCAGGACCAGCGCGAGAATGGCGCCGAGACCCGCGGTTTCCGATGGCGTGGCGTAGCCGCCATACAGCGCGACCATCACGCCGGTAAGCAAGACCAGGAACGGCAGCACCCGTGGCAGCAGCGCGAACCGGTCGCGCATCGTCATGGTATCGACGCGCAACAACTCCGATGTCTCCCCGGTCTTTTCCAGGTGAGCCTGAGCCCGCTTAAACTCTAGGCGGAACCGGAACACCGCGTAGCCGGCAAACAGGAACACCAGCAGCAGCGCCGGTCCGATGGCGGCAAGAAACAACCGCCCGAGCGATTGCTCTGCGGCGACTGCGTAGAGAATCATGGTGATCGAGGGCGGCAGCAGGATCCCCAAGGTCCCGCCGGCTGCGATCAGGCCCGCGGCGAAGCCGCCGGAATAGCCGTGCTTGCGCATTTGCGGAATGCCGGCAGAGCCAATCGCCGAACAGGTCGCCGGCGAAGACCCCGCCATGGCGGCGAATAGCGCGCAGGCAAAGACATTGGCGATGCCGAGGCCGCCGGGAAATTTATGGAGCCACGCGTGCAAAGCGCCGTAGAGATCCGCTCCCGCGCGCGAGCGGCCAATGGCGGCGCCTTTGAGAATGAACAACGGGATCGACAGCAGCGTGATCGACGCCATTTCCTCGTAGACGTTCTGGGTAATCGTATCGACCGAGGCCGACGGCATGAACATGATCATGAAGATCGTAGCGACCGCGCCGAGCGCAAAGGCGATCGGCATGCCGGCGAACATCACCAGCAAGGTGGCGGCGCCATAGAGGAGACCGATTGTCAGAACGCTCATGCCGCTTTGCTCCGAGGGCGGCGCCACTGGATGACGATCTGAAACAACACCTGGACGCTCAACAGCGTCATGCCCGCCGTCATCAGGGAATAGGGAATCCACAGCGGCGGCTGCCAGGTCGAACTCGAATGGAAGTTTTCGACGATCGCCTCTTCCAGCAACAACGCCGATTTCCACGAGAAATAGGCGCAGAAAACGAACGTCGCGATATCGACGAAAAACAGGCGCCAGCGGTTCGCATTATCCGACAACAAAGCCGCTACCGCTTCGATGGCGACGTGACCGCGCCGCGCTTGCACCGCGGCCGACGACATGAAAATCGAGCCGACGATCAGGAACACCGACATTTCGTCCTGCCAGTCGGTGGAAAAATGCAGAAAATACCGGGTGACCACGCCGTAAGTCAGCACGAGTGCGGCGATCACCAGCGCGACCGACGACACGATCACGATCAGGCCGTTGATCTTGGCCAAAATCCGGGACGGCAAACCGACGGCATCGTCAAATGCCGCCGGTTTGTCGAGCCCAGCTTCTTCGAGGCTATGCGCCATTAGAACTACCGCTCAGCCACCTCCAGATCAGGATACTGCGACCTGTTCAGCCAGCTTGAGCAGTTCGGCCGAGAGCGGCGTCTTCTGGGCGTAGTCCTTCCACGCGGTGTCGCGGGCAATGGCGCGCCATTTATCGACGGTCTTTTCGTCGAGATCGAGAACCTTGGCGCCCTTCTTGGCGTAAACGTCCGCGACGGTTCTGTCGTCCGCCATGGCTTCGTCGGTGCCGAACTTTTCCAGGTCGGCGCCGATCTTCATGATCGCGTCCTGCTGATCCTTCGGCAACTTGTCAAAAATCAGTTTGGACATGATCAAGGGCTCGAGCATGAACCAATAAGATTTGCCGCGCCCGGTCGTCAGCGTCTTGCCGACTTCTTCAAGGCGGAACGAAATCAGGCTGGTTGACGACGTGATCGCCGCATCGCAAGCGCCGGTCTGCATGGCGGCATAAATTTCGTTGGACGGGATCGACAACGTCGATGCGCCCGCGGCCTGCAGCACCATGTCCATCTCGCGGCTACCGCCGCGAACCTTCAGACCCTTGACGTCTTCCGGATTGACGATCGAAGCGGCCCGGCTGGCGACGCCGCCGGCTTGCCAGACCCAGGAGACGATGATGACTCCTTTTTCGGCAAGGAAATCCGAGAACCGCTTGCCGACCGGCGATGTCTTCCAGGCGGCGCCTTGTTTGTACGAACTCACCAGGCCCGGCATCAAACCGATGTTCAATTCGGCGAACTCGCCGCCCGCGTAGGAAATCGGATAAAAACTCAGATCGAGGGCGCCCTTTCGGACCGCCGAGAATTGAGCGACCGTCTTCATCAGCGACGAGTTGGCGTAGACTTGTGTTTCGATCGCGCCGCCGGTCTGCTTGGTCAGTTCCGCGCCGAAGCGGCGGCAGAGCCGATCACGAAAATCACCCTGGTCGATGCTGCCGCCGGGAAATTGGTGGGAAATCTTGAGGTTCTGCGCAGCGAACCCAAGCCGCGACGCCGCGATGACGGCCGGCATGGCCAAGCCGCCTGCAATAATATTGCGCCGACTGATGTGCATGTTCCACTCCCTATATCGTT
>Ga0193699_10000338_pt1 | contig 21174 bp, 20 predicted proteins | sample L3c2metaG_FD_160095 | JGI IMG/M metagenome (GOLD analysis project Ga0193699, IMG submission 160095) | Soil microbial communities from a riparian zone of the East river system, Colorado, United States - L3c2 | ecosystem: Environmental > Terrestrial > Soil > Riparian zone | place: USA: East...
CGTCGAGACAATCCGCTCAAATAGCTCTACACTACGGGCTTCAACACGTGGGTCTCCACGACCAAGCAGTTCCATTCAAAAACCCCAGAGCTCACTGCGGCCATTGAATCAGAGCTATGCAAAAATAGAAACCAACTTCCGTGCATCCCGTAGCCCACAAGGGGAGAGGTGGCACTGTGCTTGGCGCGCGCATCAATTCCAAATTCAGACGTTAGAGCGCTCACGCTCACCCGGCCTCGTTGCGCCCGTCGAACTTCGCCCGTGCGCGTTCGATTTCCGCCTGATGTTCGTACGCCCACTTGCCCAGCGCTTCCACCGGCTGCGACAGCCCGCGTCCGAGATCGGTCAGTTCGTAGTCGACCCGCGGCGGAATGGTCGGGAATACGGTGCGGGTGACCAGACCGTCGCGCTCCAGTCCGCGCAGCGTCAGGGTCAGCATCCGCTGCGAGATGCCGCCGACCATGCGCTTGATCTCGTTGAAGCGCCGCGGGCCACTAGCGAGCATCATGATGACGAACACGCTCCACTTGTCGCCGACCCGCGCCAGGATCGAGGCGACGCCGCGGCAGTCGCTGTCGAGGTGCGGTTGAGGCGGCAGGACGGGCACTCTGATGTGCTCTGGTTTCAAAAATGTGCCTTCTTGCGGTGTTCGCGGACAGTCACTCATATAGTCTCAGTTACAAACATATACCAAGGGTGAATGCCATGAAACTCCTCCATATCGACTCCAGCGTGCTCGGGCCCCACTCCGTCAGCCGCCAGCTTTCCGCCGCCATCGTGGACCGGCTGCGCCAGACTACCCCTGGCCTCGAAGTGGCTTATCGCGACCTCACCTCGACACCGCTCGCGCACCTGTCCGGCCCGCATCTGTCGGCCGCGCAAGGGGCTGTTCCGGAGCCCGCGCTCAGCCTGGACCTCGCCGCCGGTCGGACCGTGTTGGAAGAGTTTTTGGCCGCCGACATCGTGGTGCTGGGCGCGCCGATGTACAATTTTACCATTCCGAGCCAGCTCAAGGCCTGGATCGACCGCATCCTGGTGGCGGGCAAGACCTTTAGATATGGCGCGCAAGGCGCGGAAGGCCTGGCCGGCAACAAGCGCGTCATCATCGCGATCTCGCGCGGCGGCTTTTATGGCGCCGGCACGCCGGCGGCGGTCGGCGAACATCTGGAAACCTATTTGCGCTGGGTATTCGGCTTCATCGGGGTCAAAAACCCCGAATTCATTTCCGCCGATGGCGTCCAGGTCGGGCCGGAACACCGCGAGAAGGCGCTGGCCGGCGCCCTGGACGCCGTCAGCAATCTGCGCGCGGCATAACAGAAGAAAGTACACCGCCCGCCGCCGCGCAACCGCGGCGGCGGGCTGGTGTCGCTAATTTGTGTGCAATCGAAAAACGATTAATACCAGACGCCGGTGTCGCCCATGAGAATGGCGACCAGCGACATCAGCAGGCCGATCCCGCAAAACAAAGCGACCGAAACCAAAGGGCTGCCGCGGGATTCTTCGGACGAAGCGGCGGATGCGGGGATCGGAGTAGAGATGTGAACTGCTTTCGGCATATCAGGCTCTCCAAATAAATAAGTGGTCAAAAACCCCTGCCCTTTAAATGTCTTCGTAGCTACGACGAAGGTTCAATGCGTCAGCGCGGTTGCATGAAATACGTCTTACGGATGCGGGAACCGGACAGCGCAACTGATGTACGATTTTCATCAAATCGCGCTGACCGGTTTCACCAGCTTTGATGGCCTGTTTTTATCCGCGATAGATCGGCGCGCCCGCGGGCGCACCCGTTGCGCCGCCATCGACGAAGAGCTCCGCGCCATTGATGTTCGACGCGTCGTCGGAGGCGAGGAACAGCACCGTCTTGGCAACCTCCTCGGCTTCGCCGAGCCGTCCCAGCGGAATGCTGCGCGAGATGCGCTGGTCGAGCACCGCGAAGGCTGCGGCGGTCGGGGCCGCACCGTTCCAGATCGGCGTTTTCGCAGCACCGGGTGCCACGACATTGACGCGAATGCCGCGCGGCGCGAGTTCCGACGCCATCACCCGCGCCATCCCGCGCACGCCGGCCTTGCTCGCCGCATACGCCGCATAGCCGGGATTGCCGAGCACGGAGATCACCGAGCCGTTCAGGATGATCGACCCGCCGTCATTGAGATGCGGCACCGCCGCCTGCACGGTGAAGAACACCGACGTGATGTTGGTCCGGATCACGGATTCAAAGGCTTCCAGCGTGGTGCCGCCGATCGGCGTGTTGCCGGGGATGCCGGCATTGGCGAATACGATATCGAGCTTGCCGAATGTTTTGACGGCCTGCGCGACGGCCCTTTCGGTCGCGGCGACGTCGTTGGCGTCGGCCACGATGGCGATCGCGTTCGGCCCCAGTTCTTTCGCAGCCGCCTCCAGCGTCGCCTGATTTCGCCCGGTTATGGCGACCCGCGCGCCCTCGGCCACGAACAGTTTTGCCGTCGCAAGCCCGATGCCGCTGTTACCGCCTGTAATCAACGCCGTCTTGTTCGCTAGTCTCACGGTAGCCTCCAGTGGTTGCATTATTAAACTAAGTTGCCATCTAGGGCATCTGGTCCTATAACGCAACTACACAGTGCCGTGATCGAGAGACGCGCTCGTGCGATTGGAGAAACCGATGGTGAAACGGACCAGCCTGGAAAAGGCGGATTGCCCGATCGCACGCGCGCTGGACGCGATCGGCGACTGGTGGTCGCTGCTGATCATCCGCGACGCCTTTTTGGGGATTCGCCGCTTCAGCGAATTCCAGAAGAACATCGGCATCGCCAGGAACATCCTGACGGTGCGGCTGCGCGCGCTGGTGGACGATGGCATCCTGCAGACGGCGCCCGCCTCCGACGGCAGCGCTTATCAGGAATATGTGCTGACGCCGAAGGGGCGCGGGGTTTTCCCGGTCCTGGTGGCGTTGCGGCAGTGGAGCGAGGAATTTTCGTTTTCCTCGGGCGAGTGCTCCACCCTGCTGGTCGATCGCAACACGGGCCATCCGGTGCGGAAGCTCGAATTGCGCGCCCAGGACGGCCGGCTGCTGGGCAATGGCGATACCGAAGTGAAGGCCAACCCCGGCGCCAAACGACGCCGGCGTGCTTCGGCCTGAGCGCGGCCGGGCACCTTACGAGAGTTTGCGCTTGCTGCGAAGCCGGAGGTGCTCTTCGGCCTCCAGTTGGGCCATCCGCAGGAGATGACCGAGCAAATCGAGTCGGTGGCGCCGCGCCAGCCGGGAGAGATCCGCAGAGGTCTCGGCGATGAAGGCCGCGGCCTCATCCGGCCCGCCCTCTCCGCTCGGTTCCTCGGTTCGCAAACGTCGCTTCGCGCTTTCGGACGCGCGCTTTGGGCGGCTCTTGATCTTGGCCAAAAAACTACATCCAAACCGTGTATTATCGGAATATACTTCTTCTAAGAGCGCAACTATAGGGCGCATTTTATAATTTTTCAGTTAGTAATAGGCAGCCATCGGGCACCGCCTCAACATCTGTCGATTTGACACCGGCCCCCTCTGCACCCATGTTCGCTGCGAAACGGCCGACGCGAGTCTCGCGGAACCGGCCTTTATTTTCCCCGTAAGCCATTGGAATGACATGAATATCGTCATTGTCGAGTCGCCGGCGAAAGCCAAGACGATCAACAAATATTTGGGCGCCTCCTACGAGGTTCTGGCCTCCTTCGGCCATGTCCGCGATCTCCCGGCCAAGAACGGATCGGTCGATCCGGACGCCAATTTCCAGATGATCTGGGAGGTCGATCCCAAGGCGGCCGGCCGGCTCAACGACATCGCCAAGGCGCTCAAGGGCGCCGACAAGCTGATCCTCGCAACCGACCCGGATCGGGAGGGCGAAGCGATCTCCTGGCATGTGCTGGAGGTGCTGAAAGAGAAGCGCGCGATCAAGGACCACAAGATCGAACGCGTGGTGTTCAACGCCATCACCAAGCAGGCGGTGACCGAGGCGATGAAGAACCCGCGCCAGATCGATGGCGCGCTGGTCGATGCCTATATGGCGCGCCGCGCGCTGGATTATCTGGTCGGTTTTACACTCTCGCCGGTGCTGTGGCGCAAATTGCCGGGCGCGCGCTCGGCCGGCCGCGTGCAGTCGGTGGCGCTGCGGCTCGTCTGCGACCGCGAACTGGAAATCGAGAAATTCATTCCGCGCGAATACTGGTCGCTGGTTGCGACCCTCGCGACACCGCGCGGCGAATCGTTCGAGGCGCGGCTGATCGGCGCTGACGGCAAGAAGATCCAACGCCTCGATATCGGCACCGGCGCGGAAGCCGAAGAACTCAAGAAGGCGATCGAGGCCGCCAACTTCACCGTTTCCACGGTGGAAGCCAAACCGGCGCGCCGCAATCCGCAGGCGCCCTTCACCACCTCGACGCTACAGCAGGAAGCCAGCCGCAAGATGGGCTTTGCGCCGGCGCACACCATGCGGATCGCGCAGCGGCTCTATGAGGGCATCGATATCGGCGGCGAGACCACCGGCCTCATTACCTATATGCGTACCGACGGCGTACAGATCGACGGCTCGGCGATCACGCAGGCGCGCAAGGTGATCGGCGAGGATTACGGCAACGCCTATGTGCCGGATGCCCCGCGCCAGTACCAGACCAAGGCCAAGAACGCCCAGGAAGCGCACGAAGCCATCCGCCCCACCGATCTGTCGCGCCGCCCGGCCGAGATGCGCCGCCGCCTCGATACCGATCAGGCCCGGCTCTATGAACTGATCTGGACCCGCACTATCGCCAGCCAGATGGAATCGGCTGAAATGGAGCGCACCACCGTCGATATCGCGGCCAAGGCAGGCTCGCGCGTGCTCGAACTGCGCGCCACCGGCCAGGTGATCAAATTCGACGGCTTTCTGGCGCTCTATCAGGAAGGCCGCGACGACGACGGCGACGACGAGGATAGTCGCCGCCTCCCCGCCATGAGCGAAGGCGAAGCGCTGAAGCGGCAGGATCTCGCCGTCACCCAGCATTTCACCGAACCGCCGCCGCGCTTCTCGGAAGCTTCCTTGGTCAAGCGCATGGAAGAGCTCGGCATCGGCCGTCCCTCGACCTATGCCTCGATCCTGCAGGTGCTGAAAGACCGCGGCTACGTCAGGCTCGAGAAGAAGCGCCTGCATGGCGAGGACAAGGGCCGCGTCGTGGTCGCGTTCCTGGAGAACTTCTTCGCCAAATATGTCGAATATGATTTCACCGCCGCATTGGAAGAACAGCTCGACCGCGTCTCCAACAATGAAATCTCCTGGCAGCAAGTGCTGAAGGATTTCTGGGTCGGCTTCATCGGCGCCGTCAACGAGATCAAGGATTTGCGCGTCACCCAGGTGCTGGACGCGCTCGACGACATGCTGGGGCCGCACATCTATGCACCGCGCGAAGACGGCGGCGATCCCCGGCAGTGCCCGACCTGTGGCACCGGCAAGCTTAATCTCAAGGCCGGCAAATTCGGCGCCTTCGTTGGCTGCACCAATTATCCGGAATGCCGCTACACTCGCCCGCTCGCCGCGGACAGCGAAGCCAGCGCCGACCGCATTTTGGGTAAGGACCCGGTGTCCGGTCTCGACGTGGTGGTGAAGGCCGGACGATTTGGGCCTTATATCCAGCTCGGCGAGCAAAAGGATTATGCGGAAGGCGAAAAGCCGAAGCGCGCCGGCATTCCCAAAAACATGTCGCCCAGCGACATCGAACTTGATCTGGCGCTAAAGCTGCTGTCGCTGCCGCGCGAAATCGGCAAGCATCCGGAAACCGGCGAGCCGATCACCGCGGGGCTCGGCCGTTTCGGTCCGTTCGTGCGTCATGAGAAGACCTATGCCAGCCTCGAGGCCGGCGACGAGGTGTTCGACATCGGGCTCAACCGCGCGGTGACGCTGATCGCCGAGAAGATTTTGAAGGGCCCGAGCGGCCGCCGTTTCGGTGCCGATCCCGGCAAACCGCTCGGCGATCACCCGACACTCGGCGGCGTCGCGGTGAAGAGCGGACGCTACGGCGCCTATGTCACGGCAGGCGGCGTCAACGCCACCATCCCCAGCGACAAGACCCAGGAAACCATCACGCTGGAAGAAGCCATCACGCTGATCGACGAACGCGTCGCCAAGGGCGGCGGCAAGCCTGCGCGGGGCAAGAAGAAAGCCCCGGCGAAAAAAGCCGCGGCCAAGCCGGCCAAGGCCGACGCGGGTGCGGCGGCGCCGAAGCCCGCCAAGAAGGCGGCCGCGAAAAAATCCGTGGCGAAGCCGAAGTCGGACAGCGCTGCCGCCAGCAAGGCGCGCGCGCCGGTCACGGCGACGGCAAAGACCTCGCCCGCCAAGCCGGCAAAGCCTGTCGCCAAGAAGAGCGCCGGCAAGGCCAGCGGGTAAGTGGCGAAGCAACGCGACAGGGTTTTTCCAGCGCGGGACGCCATCGTCGCCTTCATCCGCACGTCGCCGGGCAAAGTGGGCACCCGTGAGATCGCGCGGGAATTCGGGCTGAAGAACGCCGACCGCATCGAACTGAAGCGAATCCTGCGCGAACTCGCAGACGAAGGCGTCATCGCCAAACAGGGCAAGGCGCTGCACGAGCCGGCGGCGCTGCCGCCCACCGTGATGGCCGACATCACCGGCCGCGACAGCGACGGCGAGTTGATCGCGACCCCCACCGAGTGGGATGAAGAGCAAAGCGGCGCGGCGCCGAAGATCCGTATCCATGTGCCGCGCCGCCCGCAGCCGGGCACCGCGGCCGGCGTCGGCGACCGCGCGCTGCTGCGGATCGAAAAACCGGACGAAGGCGAAAGCGCTGTCTATCGCGGGCGCGTCATCAAGGTGGTCGATCACGCCAAAACCCGCGTGCTCGGAATCTTTCGCGCCCTGCCCGGCGGCGGCGGACGGCTGATCCCGGTCGACAAGAAGCAGGCCGGCCGCGAATTGAACATCGCCAAGGCCGATACCGGTGGCGCCGAGGATGGCGATCTCGTCAGCGTCGATCTCATTCGCTCGCGCGGTTTTGGGCTGGCGTCCGGCAAGGTCAAGGAGCGGCTCGGCTCGCTCGCATCGGAGAAAGCGGTCAGCCTGATCGCGATCCATGCCCACGAAATTCCGCAGGCGTTTTCGCCGGCCGCCTTGCGCGAGGCGGAAGAAGCAAAGCCTGCGACGCTGGCCGGCCGCGAAGACTGGCGCGACCTGCCGCTGGTGACCATCGATCCGCCCGACGCCAAGGATCACGACGACGCGGTGCATGCCGAACTCGATCCCGATCCGAACAACAAGGGCGGCTATATCGTCAATGTCGCGATCGCCGACGTCGCGTTCTATGTGCGGCCGGGTTCGGCGCTCGACCGCGACGCGCTGACCCGCGGCAATTCGGTGTATTTCCCGGATCGCGTGGTGCCGATGCTGCCGGAGCGGATCTCCAACGATCTGTGCTCGCTGGTGCCGGGCGAAGCGCGCGGGGCGCTGGCGGTGCGGATGGTGATCGGCAATGACGGCCGCAAGCGCTCGCACAGTTTTCATCGCATTCTGATGCGCTCGGCGGCGAAACTGAATTACGCGCAGGCGCAGGCCGCGATCGACGGACGGTCCGACGATACCACCGGCCCCCTGCTCGATCCGATCCTGAAACCGCTGTACGACGCCTACGCGGTGGTGAAGCGCGCGCGCGACGAGCGCGATCCGCTCGATCTCGACATTCCCGAGCGCAAGATCCTGCTGAAGCCCGACGGCACGGTGGACCGCGTGATCGTGCCGGAGCGGCTCGACGCCCATAAATTGATCGAAGAATTCATGATCCTGGCCAATGTCGCCGCGGCCGAGATGCTTGAAAAGAAGGCGTTGCCGCTTATCTATCGGGTGCACGATGAACCGACGCTGGAGAAGGTTCATAATTTACAGGAATTTCTGAAAACCCTCGACCTGCCGTTCGCGAAAAGCGGCGCGCTGCGCCCCTCTCTGTTCAATCGCGTGCTGGCGCAGGTCAAGGGGCATGACTCCGAACCGCTGGTGAATGAAGTGGTGTTGCGCAGCCAGGCCCAGGCCGAATACTCAGCCGAGAATTATGGCCACTTTGGCCTTAACCTGCGGCGCTATGCGCATTTCACCTCGCCGATCCGGCGCTACGCCGATCTGGTCGTGCACCGCGCCTTGATCCGCGGGCTCGGACTTGGCGAAGGCGCGTTGCCGGAAACCGAGACGGTGGAGAGCTTGAGCGAGGTCGCGGCGCAAATCTCCGTCACCGAACGCCGCGCCATGAAGGCCGAGCGCGAAACCGCCGACCGCCTGATCGCGCATTTTCTCGCCGACCGTATCGGGGCCACCTTCCAGGGCCGCATCTCCGGCGTCACCCGCGCCGGGCTGTTCGTCAAACTCAGCGATACCGGCGCCGACGGGCTGATCCCGATCCGCACGCTGGGCACGGAATATTTCAATTACGACGAGGCGCGCCATGCGCTGGTCGGCACACGCAGCGGTGCCATGCACCGGCTGGGGGACGTTGTCGACGTGCGTCTGGTAGAAGCGGCCCCGGTCGCGGGCGCGTTGCGGTTCGAACTGTTGTCGGAAGGCCAGGTGGCGCCGCGCGGCCGCAAACGCCCGGGCGCGGGCGACGCCATGAGGGCGCAGGCCGGACAACGGGCAAAAGCGCATCCGGGCCGCAGCCCGCGCAAGAAGGATCGCAAGCCAGGCAAAGCCAAGTCGGGCAAATCGAAGAGAGGCAAGTGATGGACACCGCGAGGATGGAGACCAAGGTCTGGACCCGGGATTCCGCATCGGTTGAAAAGCGCGACGTGTGGACCGCGATGAAGCGCGGCTTTTTTGGCCGCTGTCCGCGCTGCGGCCAAGGCAAGTTGTTCCGCGCCTTCCTGAAGGTCGCCGATCACTGCTCGGTTTGCGGGCTGGATTTCACACCGCATCGCGCCGACGACCTGCCGGCCTATCTCGTCATCGTCATCGTCGGCCACATCGTGGTCCCTACGGCGCTGTGGATCGAGACTAATTATTCGCCGGCGGTGTGGCTGCAATTGGCGATCTATCTGCCATTCACGTTTGTTGCATCGCTGCTGCTACTTCAACCGGTGAAAGGCGCCGTGGTCGGTTTCCAGTGGGCGCTGCGCATGCACGGATTTGACGATAATGCTCCTGGCGAGATATCGCCCGGCTAGCTAAAAAAAAGATATCGGAAAGGGTGGAAATGACCGAGGCCGCGCAAGTCGCCAAAGAAGAAAAGCGGGAAGAAAAGGAAGCCGACCACCACCCTTATTTCCGGCCCAAGGATGCCGCCACACTGATCCTGGTCGATCGAACCGCAGCCACCCCGAAAGTGCTGGTGGGAAAGCGCCACGACAAGGTGGTGTTTATGCCCGGAAAATTTGTCTTTCCCGGCGGTCGCGTCGACAAATCCGACAACCGCGTTGCCGTGGCGGCACCGATACCGAAGGCGCTTGAGGCCAATCTGCTGAAGGGCAGTCCAAAGATCACACCGTCGCGCGCGCGCTCGCTGGCGATCGCCGCGATCCGCGAGGCCTGCGAGGAAACCGGGCTTTGTCTCGGGCGCAAGGGCAACGGCAAGGCGCCGACGCTCGAAGGCGCGTGGAAGCCGTTTACCGAAGCGGGCCTGCTGCCTGACCCGTCCGGCCTGTTCCTGATCGCGCGCGCGATCACCCCGCCCGGCCGCGTGCGTCGCTTCGATACCAGGTTCTTTACCGCCGACGCATCCACCATCGCCCATCGCGTCGAGGGCGTGATCCATGCCGAAGCCGAACTGGTGGAATTGGTCTGGGTCGAGATCGGATCGAAGCCACTGGCCGACCTGCATCCGATGACCAAAAACGTTCTCAACGAACTCGAAAAGCGCCTCGCCACCGGGCCGCTGAGCCACGATGCGCCGGTGCCGTTCTTTCATTTTTATGGCGGCAAGATGCAGAAGGATGTGTTGGGGGCGTGAAGATCGATTGAACGTCTACGCTGACCAATCCGGACTGACATCGACAATCGGCTGCTCCGGACCAACAGCAAGCTTGTCCAGCAATGCGCGATCTTGATCGGAAACGGTTCGTTTCGACTTCGGCGCGGCGCGCCAGGCGTCCCACGCCGAGGTTTCCCTGTTGTTCACAGCATAGTGGTCGCGCACCACGTTGACCCCGACGAACCACAATCCCTTCACCTCCCCGTGACCGAACCGATCGGGATCGCGCCCGCCGTCGCGGCAGGCTGTCCAGGCCTGCCCCGCGGTCATGAATTGACGGCGCGGCGCATCGGCGGGATCAAATGCTATCCTGCATTTCGCTTTCAACAGCTCATCGATCTGCGGGTCGCTCAAGTGCCAGCTTTCGCTCTGCTGGTCCCAATATTCGCAAACCCAATGATCCTCCCAGCCATCCACCAGATAATCTGCGAAGCCGCAGCGCAGCCGCGCCGAAATCCCCTTGCTGCGAAGAAAGCCGCACAGCAACAACGCGAAATCGCGGCAGGTTCCAACGGTGCGCAGCGCAGGCGGGCGGCGCTCGGTGAGCGCGCGGGCGTCGCGCTCCAAAATATGGCCGAGGCGCTCGGCAACGGGCAAAGTTTCCCGGGATACCCGGTCAAACCGGGATTCATCGACCCCGTAAGCGCGCAGCCAATCCGAGTGGATGATGAGGCCCTGCACCACCCTGTTGAGGGCACTGATGCCATGGGGTAGTTCGGCCACGACGGTACCGTGCCGCCCGGTATCGGACATGGCGCTATGGCTGATCCAGCGTTCGACGTTTTCCATGGTTGCCGCCTGTCGCTCCGCACTTCATGGACGCAAGCTACCGACCGCGCCAGTTCGGAAAAGTGAGGCGGCGTGAAATTGGCCCGAGCATTCTTCTATGCCACAATGACGCGGCGAATGATGCTGAATTGAACCCAAGAGAAACGGCCATGACACCCTCTCCTGTTCGTATTGCCGTTCTGCATTTTTCCCACGAGACGGTGACATTTCTCAAAAACGATACGACGCGCGAAGACTTCATCTACCAGGGGTCGCCTGCCAAAGGCGAGGCGTTGCTGAAATGGGACCCCAAATCGTACATGGGCGGCTTCGTGAAGATGGCGCGGGAATTCGACGGGGTCGAACTGGTTGGCATCGAGTCGCCGCTGTGGCCAAAAACCGGCACTGGATCCGGCTGGGTGACGCAGGATGCCTTTGAAACCTTTGTCGGCAAGATGATCGCCGAGATCAAAGCCGACGAACCGTTCAACGGCGTCTATCTCTGCCTGCACGGGGCCATGGCGGTGCGCGGCATACCTCGCCCCGAGGCCGAACTGGCCCGGCGGGTGCGAGAAACGGTCGGGCCCAACGTGTTCATTGCCGCAACCTTCGACCCTCACGGCAATGAGGATGAGGCGTTCCTCAGACAGGCCGACCTGGCCTTCACGGTGAAATATTTTCCGCACTACGATAGCTACCTTCAGGGAGAGCGTGCGGCGCGCACCCTGGTGCGTGCGATCCGGGGCGACTACAAACCTGCCCATGCGACGGTCAAGCTGCCGATCATTTCGCCTACCGTGCTGCAGTGGACTGGCGCCTCGCCATGGATGGATCTGGTACAACGCGCACTCGTTTGGGAAGCAAGCGAACCCGACGTCTACGTCAATGTCTTCTTCGGATTCCCGTTTGCCGACGTGCCTGACGTTGGAATGACATTCCAGGTGCTGACCAACGACAACCCCGCCCTCGCCGCAAAAATCTGCCGCGACCTGGCCGAAACAACATGGCGTCAACGCGAAGCGCTGCTGACCTCGACCAAGGTCCACACCATTCCCGACGGCGTCGCGCTGGCGAAACAGGCCATGCAAAGCCGTGAAACGCCGGTCGTGCTGGCCGATCACAGCGACCGCTCCGGCTCCGCGACCTGGCTGCTTCGGGAGATCATCTCGCAAGGTCTTTCCAACACTCTGATCGCGACCATTGCGGATCGCGCGGCCACTGCCAAACTTCGGGCGCAGGGCGCAAAGGCCGGCGACACTTTCGATATGGAGATCGGCGGCTTGGTCGATGAATCAGCGGGCGAACCCGTGCGCATCCAGGGCACGATCCTGAATGCTGTCGAAGGCTATGGCCAGTTCTGGGTCACCATCAAATTCGGCCGGGACAATGTTTTGATCCTGAGTACGTATCTTGTGCAGGTCACCGAGCCCTTCTCCCTCAAGAGCCTCGGGCTGGACATCAGTGCCTTCGAGGTCATGGCGATCAAATCGCGTGTTCATTTCAGGCGTGGCTTCCACGACAACGGCTTTGCCCGGACGATCTTGCTGGTCGAGCCGAAAGAGCCGTTTCTCGGAACGGTTCGTCTGGACAAGCTCCCCTATGAAAACGTCGACCTCAGTCAGTACTATCCATACGGAAATCCAACATTTCCAGGCTGAGCCTGCACGGATAGTAGAATCCGCCCATCGGGCATGAATAAAACGCAATATTCTTCTGGCGGAAACAGGATGTCTTTGTCGCTGCCCCTCCCTATCTCCTAACGAAGACAAACCAATACGGAATTCCCCAATGGTAAAACGTCAGTTGCGGCTCGGTGCGTTCATGCGGCCGGTCAGCATTCACACCGGCGCGTGGCGGTATCCCGGCGCCTGGCCGGACGCCAATTTCAATTTTGGACACATCAGGCAACTGATCCAAAAGCTCGAGGCCGGAAAGTTCGATGCCTTCTTCATGGCCGATCATCTGGCGGTGCTGAACATGCCGGTCAATGCGCTGAAGCGCAGCCACACCGTCACTTCGTTCGAGCCGTTCACGCTGCTGTCGGCGCTGGCCGGCGCTACCGAACATATCGGGTTGATCGCGACGGGATCGACCACCTTCGATGAGCCCTATCATGTCGCCCGCCGTTTCGCCTCGCTCGATCACATCAGCGGCGGGCGCGCGGGGTGGAACATCGTCACCACCTCCAATCCGGACGCGGCGCTGAACTTTGGGCTCGACGATCACATGGAGCACGCCGAACGCTACAAGCGGGCGCGCGAATTCTACGATGTCGTCACCGGGCTCTGGGATTCCTTCGCCGACGACGCTTTTGTCCGCGATGTCGAGAGCGGGCTCTATTTCGACCCCGGCAAAATGCATGTGCTCAATCACAAGGGAAAATATCTCAGCGTGCGCGGCCCGCTCAACATCGCCCGCCCGGTGCAGGGCTGGCCTGTGATCGTCCAGGCCGGCGCGTCGGATGACGGCAGGCAGCTCGCGGCCGAAACCGCGGAGGCCGTGTTCACCGGCGGCGGCAGCCTCGCCGACGGCCAAAAGCTCTATGCCGACATCAAAGGCCGCATGGACAGACTCGGCCGCGACCGCGACCACCTGAAGATATTGCCCGGCGCGTTCGTCGTGGTCGGCGACAGCGTCGAGGAGGCCAAAGAGAAGCGCGCAAAGCTCGACAGCATGGTGCATTACGACAGCGCGATCGCCTCGCTCTCGGTCCAGCTGGGCACCGATGCATCCGGCTTCGATCCCGATGGCCAGTTGCCGCCGATCCCCGAAACCAATGCCAGCAAGAGCGGCCGTCAGCGTCTCGTCGACGTCGCCGCGCGCGACAAGCTCACGGTACGGCAGCTGGCGCAGCGCGTCGGCGGCTATGGCGGACTGTCTTTCGTCGGCACGCCCACCACCATCGCCGACCAGATGGAGGAATGGCTGACTTCATTCGGTTGCGACGGTTTTAATATCATGTTCCCGTTCCTGCCTGCCGGGCTCGACGACTTCGTCGACAAGGTCGTGCCGGAACTGCAGAAGCGCGGGATCTTCCGCACGGAATATGAGGGGAAGACGCTGCGGGAAAATCTCGGCTTGCCCAGGCCGAAAAACCGGTTCTTCGAGGGCTAGCAGGTTGTTGAAGAACCCCGACGGATAAAAATAGTCGGTCGGTCACGCAATGGGACGACGTTCGGCCCGCAGCAGGAGTGTAGGATAGTTCGTCCCCATATCTCACTCGGAGGGCAGGCGGTTACGTACACCCATCGGCAAGCACCAGTTTACTCGTCGTCGTATCATGGCGCACCTTGAACAGGTCTTGAATTTCAGGGTCACTTAGAAATGCTTCGGCCTTTTCGCGTTCTGGAAATTCGATGATGACCATGCGTTCGGGTTTCCAATTACCCTCAATTGTCGTTGGCTGAACCCCTTGAACTATGTATTTTCCTGAATGTTTTGCGATGAATGCAGGGATTTCAGCGATGTATTTTCTGAAACCACCGAAGTCATTCACCGACAGGTCGAGCACCAAATACGCTTTCATTCCTTGCCTCGCGAACCTTCATCAGACCAATTCGCGGCCGCCTAGGCGGCCGGAAGATGGGCGCGGAGGAAGGAGCGTATCTGGCGTATCGCCAGCGGGATCCGCTCCTTGGGCTCCTTCCAGGGGAACATGCTCACTTCAGCCTTCGGCGCGAGCATCGCGGCCTCCATGGCGACCGCGTAGGGATGCGCCGGGACATCATCCGGCAGGATCAATACCGGCGTTTGGCAATTGCGCACGAAATCGCGCGTCACCGTGAAGACGAAGTCGGGGTTGGTCCGGTACATTTTGGTCAGAAACTTGTCGACCATCTCCATCGTGAGGTCAGGCCGCCCGGCGATCAGCTGCGGACCCCAACCCTTCATGTTGTTTTCGTAGAACAGATCGCGCATCTCCGGACGTGAGCCGCTGGGCTGCGCCAGCACGGCCGCAACAATACGATCGGGCGCCCGCCGCAGCAGGTTCCAGATGAAGGGACCGCCGATGCAGAATCCCAACACCATGAACTTCTCGATACCCAGATGATCCATCAGACCGAGATGGTCGTCGGTGTAGGCGTCCCAGGGACGGTCGGCTTCGAGCGGACCGGAAGACTGGCCGCCATTGGCGTTGCGCAGGTCCGAAGCGATGCAACGGTACTCCGCCTTGAATTGCTCCATCGGGTTGAAGGGCGAGGCGCTGCCGCTCAGGCCCGAGATCGTCGAGTTCAGTCCCCCGCCGGCAATGACCAGCAACGGGAAGCCGGAACCGGCCTCCTCGAAATGGATGCGAACGGCGCCTTTTTCGTAAAATCCCATGGCAGTTCCTCCTTGCCCGGCACCTTGCGCAAACAGCCGCGCAGGCGCGGCGGCCACCGCCGTCGCCGCGACACCCGTTGCCAGTATGGTGCGTCTGATTGGATCCATAGAACGCGCGCTCCCCGGTCCCCGGCATTGCGGTCTATGTGCCGCTCGAAGCGCCAAGGTGCCGAAGACCGGGATTTTCCGCAAGGTGTGCGAGGGTAAGGCGCTTCCGGAGAATTTGGGCCTTTCGCGGCCGAAAAACCGCTTCCTTGACCGTTAATGGCCCGAAAATACGCGAGTTTTGACCCTCAAAAACTTGACTTTGGGCTGATCGAGGCTAGGTTGCGCGGCAAATGCGGGCCGATTGGCCGGCTTTCCGATTCCCAGATATTTGAGGTTCTGAACATGGCCAAAGCGGTCACCATCAAGGTCAAGCTCGTTTCCTCGGCGGATACCGGCTTCTATTACGTCGCCAAGAAGAATTCGCGCACCATGACCGACAAGCTCGTGAAGAAGAAGTACGACCCGGTCGCGCGCAAGCACGTCGAATTCCGCGAATCCAAGATCAAGTAAGATCGCGGAACGCTACTGACTTCGAACGGGGCCTTCGGGTCCCGTTTTTGTTTGGGGCAGTCTCGTGTCCCGGACGCGGCCCAGCGCGCTTGCGCTGCTCCGCTGCGCCGGGACCCACCTCGATGGACCCCGGATCAGCAGCGCACCACGCCGCAAGGGCGGCGCGCTGCGCAGCATCCGGGGAACACCAGCCGCTTGATGGAGCGAGGCGTTTTCGCCTGCCATTGACCAGAAGCCGCGGCGTACTGGGTCCCCCGCTTTCGCGGAGGACGACGGCTGGTGGATGGCGCGACGCCTACGCCGTCTTCAACATCGGCGGTGCGCTCGGCCTTATCAACGCGAACGCCACCTGGATGATGCCGCCCGCCAAACCCAGCGCGACGCCGATCCGCCAGGCCATATTGTAGGAGCCGAGCGAGTCGTAGATCAGCCCACCGCCATAGGCGCCGACGAAGCTGCCGAGCTGGTGGCTCATAAAGGCGAGCCCCTGGATCATCGCCTGCCATTGCAGCCCGAACATTTCTGCGACGGCCCCCGCGACCAGCGGCCCGACCCCCATCCACAAAAATCCCATCAGCGCGCCGAACAGCAGCGTGCTCGCCGGCGACGCCGGCAGCATGAAGTACCACGCCAGAATCAGCGACCGCGCGATGTAGATGCCGCCGAGTAGCGCCAGCTTGTTCCAGCGCCCGCCGGCCCAGCCGAAAAACAGGCTACCAAGTACGTTGAAGCCGCCGATCATGCCCAGCGTCTGCGCGCTCAGCATCGGATCGAGGCCGCAGATCGCGAGATAGGACGGCAGGTGCGTGGTGAGAAACACGAGCTGCATGCCGCAGACGAAATACGCCAGGGTCATCACCACAAACGAGGCATTGCCGAACGCGATTTTCACCGCCACCGCGGCGGAGCTGTCGGCGATGTCGTCGGGAGTCCGCGCCGGCAGCGGCACCTTGTCGACCCGTCCGGCGTACCAGGCCGCCGGAAGCATCGCGACCGACAGTATGACAAACCCCACCATGCCGATCCGCCAGCCGTAACCCTCGTTCAGCAGCTGTCCGATCGGCGCCGACAGCAGCGCACCCAGCGATCCCGCCGCCGAGACGATGCCCATCACCGTGCTGCGCACCGTCGCGGGCACCGCGCGCGCTGCGACCGACATCGCAATCGCGGCAGCCGTACAGGCCAGCGAAATGCCTATCAAGAAACCGCCGCCGATCATCACGCTGAGCAGCCCCTGCGCGCTTGCCATCAGCGCGAGGCCGGCGATGTAGAGCATCGCACCGACCATCATGATCGGACGAAAGCCGTAGCGCACCGTCATGGCACCGGCGAGCGGCTGCAGGAATCCCCAGGCGAGGTTTTGCACGGCCAGCGCGAGGGTGAAATCGGAGACGGAGATATGGATGTCCTGCGTCAGCGGCTGCAGGAAGATGCCGAGCGACTGCCGCAAGCCCATGCTCAGCGTGAGCATGATGGAAGCGCCGATCAGGATGGAAAGCGTGGGGCGAAGGATCTGCAGCAGGGGCATGGTTGTTCTTCTCCCATTGGGTCGCGGCCGTCAGCCGCAAAACCTGCCGTCAGACTTGATTACACCGATCGGTGTAATTAGGGTATAAAGCAAAGCTGCTGTCAAGACAGGCGGAGAAAGGTTTTCCAAGGGTTATGCCGCCACACGAAAAACCGACCATGAAGGAGCGGATTCTCGAAACCGCCGACCGCCTGTTCTATCTGCGCGGCATTCGCGCCGTCGGCGTCGACACCATCGCCGCCGAGATCGGCATCAGCAAGCGCACGCTCTACAACCACTTTCCCTCCAAGGACGAATTGATCGCGGCTTACCTCGAGCGGCGCTTTACGCGGGCGCCCGCCTCCGACAAGCCACCGGTCGAACAGATCCTTGGAACGTTCGACCGGCTGGAGCGGGGTTTTGCCAGCAAGGGGTTTCGCGGCTGCCCGTTCGTCAACGCCGTCGCCGAACTCGGGCCCGATGATCAGTCGGTCCGGAAGATCGCGGTCGCCTTCAAGGAAAGCCGCCGCATCTGGTTTCGCGATCTGCTGGTGCAGATCGGTGTCGCGGATCCGGAAGGCCTCGCGACCCAGCTCACGCTCTTGGTCGACGGCTCAATCGCGCAGGATCTGGTGCGCAACGATCCGTCGATGGCACGGGCTGCGAAGGATGCGGCGCGGGTGCTGCTGGCGAATGCGGGGGTTGAGGTGGGCTGATGCACACACCCTCGTCGTCCCCGGACACGCGGGGGCCCATACGCCGCGGCGGTGCGGTTTAAAACAGGTGGCTGTTGCAGGATTTCGTTTCACCCATAACCGCTGGTGGCTATGGGTCCCTGCTTTCCGCAGGGACGACGGCATAGAAAGTTCACGCCGCCGCCGCCACCACCCGATTGCGGCCGTCATGCTTCGCCCGGTAAAGTGCCGTATCCGCCCGCTTCAGCACGTCGGCGACCGCCTCGCCCTTGAGTTCCAGCGTCGACAGCCCGATCGAGATCGTGACCTCGATGCGTTTTGACCCTTTGTTGACCGCGAAGGGCTCCCCGGCGATCGAGCGGCGCAGCCGTTCGGCCACCATGCCCGCGACGTGCAGATCGGTTTCGGGCATCACGATGACGAATTCCTCGCCGCCGTAGCGGCAGGCGAGATCGATGCCGCGGATCGACTTGCGGATTCGCACCGCGAATTCGCGCAGCACGTCGTCGCCGGCATCGTGGCCGTAATTGTCGTTGATCGATTTGAAGAAATCGATATCGAGCATCATCAGCGCCAGCGGCTTGCCGCGGGTCGCGGCCTGTTCGGCCAGCGTTCCCAGATGGCTTTCCATGTAGCGGCGGTTATGCAGCCCGGTCAGTGCGTCGGTGATCGCCGCCTCGATCGAGTTCTGCACATTGTCGCGCAGATGGTCGGTGTAGCGGCGTTTGCGGATTTGGGTGCGCGCACGCGCCAGCAATTCGTTCTTGTCGACCGGCCGCAGCAAATAGTCGTTGACGCCGATCTCGAGCCCACGCAGCAGCCGGGCGTTGTTGTCGGCGTCCGCGATGGCCAGGATCGGCACGGCGCGGGTTCGCTCCAGCGAGCGCACCTGGCTGCACAGCCGCAGGCCGTCGTAATTGTCGAGGCCGAGCGAGACGATCAGCAGGTCGTAATTGCCGTCGGCGGCGTGAAACAGGGCTTCCGCCGGATTGGATTCGACGTCGACGGTGTGCTCGGCGCTCAGCACCGGCGCCAGCCGTTCGTAAGAAGACGGCCGGTCGTCGACCAGCAGGATGCGACCGCCCTTGCCCAAATCGGCGATGGCGCTGCGCTCCGGCGCCTGTACGCCGATCTCCAGCGAGGTGATGGCGCGCATCCGCAGCTCGTCGGTCATCATCTTCAGCCGGGTTAGCGACCGCACCCGCGCGATCAGCACCACGTCGGACACCGGCTTGGTCAGGAAATCGTCGGCGCCGGCCTCGAGCCCGCGGACGCGGTCGGCCGGGCTGTCCAGCGCGGTGACCATCACCACCGGAATGAAATGCGTGGCCGGATTGGATTTCAGGCGGCGGCAAACCTCAAAGCCGTCGATATCGGGCATCATGACGTCGAGCAGGATGATGTCGCATTCGGCGCGCGCGCAGATCTCCAGCGCCTCGGTGCCGTTGGACGCGGTCAGCACGTCGAAATACTCGGCCGACAGCCGCGCTTCCAAAAGCTTGACGTTGGCGGGAACGTCGTCGACGACCAGAATACGCGCGGACATCGAAATTCTCTCCTAACCGATAAACCGTCGGACCGTTTCAATAAACTTGCCGACCGAAATCGGCTTTGAAAGATAGGCTTCGCAGCCGCCCTCGCGGATGCGTTCCTCGTCGCCCTTCATGGCGAAGGCCGTCACCGCGACCACCGGAATCGCACGCAGCTCCGGATCGTCCTTGATCCAGCGCGTCACTTCGAGACCGGACACCTGCGGCAGCTGAATGTCCATCAGAATGAGATCGGGACGCAGTTTGCGCACGAGATCGAGCGCCTCGAAGCCGTTGCTGGTGCCCGAGGTCTGATAGCCATGGGCTTCCAACAGATCGCGAAAGAGCTTCATATTGAGCTCATTGTCCTCCACGATCAGGACGGTTTTTGCCATCCGTCCCTCCAATCCCCCGAACGACAGGCCCGATGCCCTGCATCGAGCGCGGCCACCGGCTGTGTAAAAAGTGAAATTAAACTAGCGCCAGATTCGCTCTAACCCGTTAAGCCCGAGTGCCGTCTTTCTGCGAAGTGGTTTCCACTTGCTTGAACATTTTCCGCAGACTCGGGCATGATGTTCCAAAATAGAGACCATAAGTTACGGAAAGGCAAATACATCAGTTGAGAAAGCCTGTTCACAACCCCCGGGAAGTCGCTGAAATCGTTGCAGTTCAGGCGCTTTCCTTCATCGCCGGAGATCCCGAGCGCCTCGGCCTGTTCCTGGCCGAGAGCGGAATCGGTCCGGAAACCCTGCGCACCGCCGCCGCCGACCCGCATTTTCTGGCCAGCGTGCTCGATTTCGTGCTGCGCGATGACGCGACCGTGAAGGCCTTTGCCAGCGCGTCGCAGCTGGATCCCACTAACATCGCCGCGGCGCACCAGGCGCTGACCGATTCGCATTGGGAGCGTGACGTGCCGTGACATCAGCCGCGCCAGCGCTCGCCGGCCCCACCTGTTTTTGCCGGGATTGCCTTGGCGATCTCGACAGTGCGGCGAGACGATGCGGCGCCTGCGGCTCCCCTCGCCTGGTCCGTCACCCGGCGCTGCCGTCGCTGACGCTCGCCCATATCGATTGCGACGCGTTCTACGCGACGGTCGAAAAGCGCGACAACCCCGAGGTCGCCGACAAGCCCGTGATCATCGGCGGCGGCAAGCGCGGCGTGGTCTCGGCGGCGTGCTACATCGCCCGCACCTTCGGCGTCCGTTCGGCGATGCCGATGTTCAAGGCGCTGGCGCTGTGCCCGCATGCCGTCGTGATCCGCCCCGATATGACAAAGTATGTCCGGGTCGGGCGCGAGGTGCGCCACGCCATGCAGACGCTGACGCCGCTGGTCGAGCCGTTGTCGATTGACGAGGCGTTTCTGGATCTGGCCGGCACCCAGCGCGTCCACGGCATGATCCCCGCCAAGGTGCTGGCGCGCTTTGCCCGCGACGTCGAGCGCGACATCGGCATCACGGTTTCGGTTGGTCTGTCCTGCAACAAGTTCCTGGCCAAGATCGCCTCCGACATGGACAAGCCGCGCGGCTTTGCGGCCCTCGACCAGGCCGAGGCGCGCGCCATGCTGGCGGACAAGCCGGTCGGCTTCATTTTCGGCGTCGGACCGGCGACCCAGGAGAAACTGTCGCAGCGCGGCTTTCGCACCATCGCCGACCTGCAGCGCGCCGACGAAATCGAGCTGATGAAGCAGTTTTCGACCGAGGGCCGCCGGCTGTGGCGGCTGGCGCGCGGCATCGACGACCGCCTGGTGGTGCCCGATCGCGGCGCCAAGACCATTTCCAACGAGACCACGTTTGAAACCGACATCCGCGATTTTGCCACGCTGGAAAAGACGCTGTGGCGGCTATCGGAAAAAGTGTCGT
>Ga0193699_10000339_pt1 | contig 21170 bp, 16 predicted proteins | sample L3c2metaG_FD_160095 | JGI IMG/M metagenome (GOLD analysis project Ga0193699, IMG submission 160095) | Soil microbial communities from a riparian zone of the East river system, Colorado, United States - L3c2 | ecosystem: Environmental > Terrestrial > Soil > Riparian zone | place: USA: East...
CGGAGTGCCTGACCGGGCTGCCACCGCCTATGCGAAAGCGCTAGGCGCCGGGCTTGGCGACGTTTCGGACAATGTTGGTTATGGCTCGGTGTTGTTCCGTCTCAGACGCTACGCCGACGCGATCACCCAGCTCTCGAGAGTGCGGACGCCTCCCGCGCTTGCGGCTGCAGCGCAGTACCAGCGGGCGCGAGCGCAAGTCGCGCTTGGAAACACTGCAGCCGCTCGGTCCAGTCTGCGCGCAATCACGACTGCCTTTCCCAGGGACACGAGCTCTGCGTCGGCCTTACTCCTCCTCGCTGACCTCGCTACCGACGACAACCGCGATCAGGACGCGCGGCAGGCTTTGACAGCGCTGCTCAAACGCTTCCCGACCGGGCGGCACGCGACCAATGCGCGTTTTCGCGCGGGAATGATCTCCTACATCCAGGGCGACAAGAAGGCGGCGGCAGCGCAGTTCGACTCGCTCGTCGCCCGGGACTCCAAGAGCGCTGAGGCGCTCGCTGCGTCTTATTGGGCCGGACGCTCGTACGCTTCGCTCGGCGACAAGACGCGGAGCAGAGCGCGATGGCGCTCGATAATAGTCAGCGAGCCACTCAGCTATTACGCCGTGTTGGCTGCGAAGCGGCTGGACACTACGCTCGTCGCTTCCGACCGCTCGCCGCCGAATTACGGCAGGGTTCCGGAAGTCGACTCGGCATTGAGCCGGGTCGTGCGGCTCAAGGACGTCGGAATGGATGTGGAAGCGGGATTCGAGAACGACAGGCTTTTCCGCGATGCCATGGCAAATCCGACGCGCATGATAGCAACCGCGCACGCCCTCGCCGGCACCGATCAGGCTTCCCGATCGATAGCGCTCGGCCGCCGCGCCCTCGACGAGATTGGGCACAGTCCGGAGAATTACCGGCTGTATTTCCCAGTCATGGAGCGCGAGACTTTGATCTCGAGCTCCAAGGAAAACGGGCTGGATCCCGTGTTGGTCGCGGCGCTCATTCGGCAGGAATCGAATTTCAATCCGCTGGCGACTTCACCAGCCGGGGCGAGAGGGCTCATGCAGCTAATGCCGGCGGTCGGAAAAGGGCTCGCCGACGCGAAAGGTATTGGACCGTGGGATCCCGATCTTCTTTATCAGCCCGCGACCAACATCAAGCTGGGGACGGCTCACCTGCGTGGCCTCGTCCGCAAATACCCGGAAGTCGTGAAAGTTCTGGCGGCCTATAACGCGGGCGAGTCGCGCGTTGAGAAATGGTCGACCAAGACCGGGGCGGCCGATCCCGAAGTATTCACTGAGCGCATCCCATTTGTAGAGACGCGGGATTATGTGCGCACGATTCTGCGGAACCGTGCTTACTACCAGGCGCTTTATCCCTGGTAAGGCGTCTCCGGCGTGTCCATCTCGACCAGCTCACCCTTCCGGCGTTTGCGCCAGTCGATCAGCCATGTCACGGGAATGCCGGCAATCAACGGAGTGAGAAAGAGGCCCAGCGCTGCATTCAGCCAGATTAACGCGAAGTAGAAACAGATCAGGCCGAACGATACCCACAGCGTTCCCAGCGGACCGTGCGTTTCCAAGCGAAACTCCCCCGTGAATAGGTAGATTAAAACTATCATGGCGATTGCCCGGGTTGAAGCGTCCGAGGTCGAGAACGCTGCTGAGGCGGCGTTGGAGAATTGCGAGCACGCTGTTCTTGCGGTGTCGGGCGGCCTCGATTCGATGGTTCTCCTCACTTGCGCAGCGAGACTTCCTGCGCGGAAGCGGCGAAATCTCACAGTCGCGACGTTCGATCACGGGACTGGGAAAGCGGCCGGGAGAGCCGCCGCACTCGTAGCCCGCCACTCGTCCCGGTGCGGATTCCCTTGTGTCACCGGACGGGCGTCCACCGTCGGGAGCAAAGAGGAAGAATGGCGCCGTGGCAGATGGGCGTTTCTTCGCCAGGTCGCGTCAAAGAAGGACGCCAGCGTCGTCACGGCGCACACGCTCGACGATCAGATCGAGACGGTTTTCATGCGGATTCTCCGCGACGCGGGACCAAGGGGGCTCGCCGGCCTCTACGCCGAATCAGAAATCATCCGTCCGTTCCTGGATACTAGCCGGACCAAGCTGGTGGAATACGCGCGGGCCCTTCGCGTGCCGTTCGTGCAGGATCCATCCAACGTGGACCGCAAACATCTGCGCAATCGAATCAGGCACGACATCCTTCCATCGATCGTGAAGAGAAACCCGGGCTTTCCTGAGGAGCTGTTGGCGATCGCGCATGAGGCAGCCAGCTGGAGACGCTCGCTCGAGGATCTCGCCGGGAGCGTCGAGACAGAATCAGAGCGCGACGGTGCGCTTCGGATCAGCCGATCGAGCCTTGCCGGCTACGACGACGACTCGCTTCGGGTGTTATGGCCCGCGCTAGCCGCGCGCGCAAGCGTCGTAATGGATCGGAGGGGAACCCACCGCGCCGCACAGTTTACTATTAGGGGAGCAACTGGAGGGACAATTCAGCTCTCCGGTGGCGTCGAGATCATCATGCGTCGTGATCACATGTTGTTGCGCCGCTGGCGGTCTGCGGGGTCGGAGAACCTGGCATGAGCAGCACCGTCAGACCGCTCGGCACCAAGGCTGATCCCAGACTGTCGGGTCGCGTGGTCAAGAGGATTGCGTTCGACGAGGCGGCGATTGCCAGAAGAGTGACGGAGCTCGGCAGAGAGATAAGCGCTGCCTATCCTGATGGGGACCTGCTGGTGTTGGGTTTGCTCAAGGGAAGCTTCATCTTTCTCAGCGATCTCGTGCGGCAGATCACTCGTCCACTTCAGGTCGATTTTCTGGTGGCATCCAGTTATGGTGATGCAACGGTTTCAAGCGGCACGGTGAATCTGGTCTACGATCCGGAAACGGAATTGAAGGGGAAGGACATACTTTTGGTCGAGGACATTGTTGATTCCGGCCGCACGTTGAATCGTCTGATGTCTATACTGAACGAGCGGGAGCCGAGGTCGCTCGAGATCTGCGCGCTGCTACACAAGCGCATCGCGGAAGGGTTGAAGTACGATGCGAAGTTCGTTGGTTTCGATGCGCCGAATGAGTTTTTGGTTGGTTATGGGTTGGATCACGCGGAGAACTTCCGCCATTTGCCGTACATAGCGAGCTTGCAGTAATGCCTATACAGATGCCCAACAAGAATCCCAAGAAGCCGACGAACTGGAGCAAGCTGTCAAAGCAGCTCTCGTTCTGGGTTTTCGTCATACTAGTGCCCGTCGCGATCATCCAGTTCTCGGGGAAGGGAGCGGATGCGGCGCCGGAGATATCGTACTCGGAGTACACGAAGCAGCTCGAGGCCAACAACATCGACAAGGTCACGATTCAGGGCGGCCGTGCCCTGACCGGCGACTTCAAGCAGAAGGCGCCCGCTAAAGGACGTCTCGTGTCGAAGTTCAAGACGCTGCTGCCCATGGAGAATTCGAGCGACGACCTCAAGCAGCTGGTCGCGCACGGAGTTCAGATCCAGGCAGAGGAGCCGCGTACGTCGATGACGGCGCTCCTGATCGGCCTGTTTCCTTACCTGCTGATCTTCGGAATCTGGTTCTTCCTGTTCCGTTCGATGCAGGCCGGTGGAGCGAAAGCCTTCAGCTTCGGCAAGTCCAAGGCAAAGCTCCTCACGGGCGACACCCCCAAGGTGACGTTCGACGACGTAGCCGGCGCGGATGAGGCCAAGGTGGAGCTGCAGGAGATCATCGAATTCCTGAAGGACCCGCAGAAATTCACCAAGCTCGGCGGACGTTTGCCGAAGGGTGCGCTGCTGGTCGGTCCTCCCGGTACAGGCAAGACGCTGCTCGCTCGCGCGGTTGCGGGTGAAGCAGGCCGTCCGTTCTTCTCGATGTCCGGCTCCGATTTCGTCGAGATGTTCGTCGGTGTCGGCGCGAGCAGAGTGCGCGACTTGTTCGAGCAGGGCAAGGCACACGCGCCGTGCATCATCTTCATCGACGAGATCGACGCCGTTGGGCGTCACCGCGGCGCGGGACTTGGCGGCGGTCACGATGAGCGTGAGCAAACGCTGAATCAGCTCCTCGTTGAAATGGACGGCTTCGAGTCCAATGAAGGCGTGATTCTGATCGCGGCAACCAATCGACCCGATGTTCTCGACCCCGCGCTAATGCGGCCTGGCCGTTTCGACCGACAGATCGTCGTCGATTTGCCGGACCTGCGCGGACGCGAGGGAATTCTTCGCGTGCACATTCGGAACAAGCCAATGGGAGAGGACGTTGAGATCACCACGCTCGCGCGCGGAACTCCAGGAATGGCGGGCGCGGATCTCGCGAATCTTGTGAACGAAGGGGCCTTACTCGCTGCCCGGCGGAACCACGAGAAGGTCTACATGGCCGACCTCGAGGACGCGAAGGACAAGGTGATGATGGGCGCCGAGAGGAAGTCGATGGTCATGAAGGACGAGGAGCGGAAGCTCACAGCCTATCACGAGGGTGGCCACGCCATCTGCGCGGTCAAGGTGAAGGGCAACGATCCTCTGCACAAGGTCACCATCGTTCCGCGTGGACGCACTCTCGGTGTAGCGTGGACGCTACCGGAAGATGATCGCGTGTCGGTCACGAGAGAGCAGCTCGAGGCCAATCTCGTGAAGGCATACGGCGGGCGAGTGGCTGAGGAGCTCGTGTTCGGGCGAGACCGCGTCACGACCGGCGCCGCGAGCGACATCCAGCAGGCGACGGGCCTCGCGCGCCGGTACGTCTCGCAGTGGGGACTGTCTGACGAGATCGGTCCGATTCTCGTCGGTGACAACGAGCAGGAGCTCTTCCTGGGTCGCGAGATTCAGACTCGCCGGGAGGTTTCGGAGCGCACAGCGCAGCTAGTCGACTCTGAAGTGTCTCGTGTCATCAAGGAAGCGTACGCGCGTGCGACGGCTGTACTGCAGGAGAACATGGAGCTGCTGCACACCGTGGCCGCTGCGTTGCTCGATCGGGAGACGCTGACGGGCGATGAAGTCGCTGCACTCGCGCGCGGGGAGACACTCCCACCGCGTCCGGTCAGTCCGCCGCCGTCGGCGCCCGCGCTGACAGCTGCGCCAGTGATGCATCCAAAGCCGTCGAAACCGCCTCTCTTCGGAGGTCCGGAGGTAGCGCCCGCGTGAGCTTCGCCTGGCCGTCGAAATCACAGCGGCCGAACATCTTTGGAATTCTGAACGTTACCCCCGACAGCTTCAGCGACGGGGGTAATTTCTTTTCCGCCGAGGCGGCGATCGTGCAGGCCGATCGCATGATCACGGAGGGCGCGGACGCAATCGATGTGGGAGGGGAATCAACCCGCCCTGGCGCGCAACCCGTCCCGGTGCGCGAGGAGCTCAAGCGCGTGCTTCCTGTCATACGCGCGATTCGCTCGAGGTGGAGCGACGTTGCGATTTCGATTGACACGGTGAAAGCCGAAGTCGCGCGTGCCGCGCTCGCGGAAGGCGCGTCGATAGTGAACGATGTCTCTGGAATGTCGCTCGATCCGGAAATGCCGCTAGTCTGCGCGGAAGCCGGCTGCAGCGTAGTGCTGATGCATTCACGCGGGTCCGTTGCCGACATGGCTAGCTACGACAAGGCCATCTACGGATCTGATCCTGTCGGTGAGATCCTCGCCGAGCTGGAGGGAAGCGTAGCTACCGCGCAGCGAGCAGGCATTCATCCTGGTCGGATCGCACTCGATCCAGGAATCGGGTTTTCGAAACGGACCGGGCACTCGCTCGCTGCACTGGTCGAGCTTCCTCGGATCGTGGCGCTCGGCTATCCGGTGTTCGTGGGCGCCTCGCGCAAACGCGTGATCGCCGAGCTGATTCGATACACGTCGGGCGCAACGGCCTCTTCCACGGGCACGACGCTCGCACAGGAGACGGTCTCCAACGACGACCGTGACATGGCGACCGTGGGAGTCAACGTCGTCGCTTTTTTTGCGGGCGCACGGATTTTTCGTGTGCATCGCGTGCGCGCAAACCGTTTGGCGCTCGATGCTGCCTGGGCTCTCACGCCCGAGGAATCCGAGCTTCTGGCAAACTAGTGTCGCTGATTACTTTTTGATGAGTTTCCCTTCACCAGGGCAATACTTATAAGACGGTTCCCTTCGCCGGGTTGGACTACCGGAGTCCTCCTGCTCTTCGTCTACATGCTCACCCTGGCCCCCGGCGTCACGCCGTGGGACTCGGGTGAGTTTCTCGCTGCCATTCATTCGTTCGGCATTCCACATCCGCCTGGGACTCCGCTCTACATACTGATCGGCAAGGTCTGGAGCATGATCTTCGCTTCAGCGTTCGGGTTCGCGCGGTCGATCAATCTTCTGTCGGCATTGTCCACCGCGCTTGGCTGTGGAATTCTCAGCAGTCTGTTCGCGAAATGGACAGATGATGGGCTCGCGGCGACCGCCGCTGGACTGACTGCGGGGCTCATGTCAACGGTATGGATGGGCGCGACAGAGACCGAAGTGTATGCTGTCGCGTTCTTGTTCGGGTGCCTGATACTGTGGGCGGCCGATCGCGCCGGCGAGGATTCGGACGGGCGCTGGGCGCTGCTAGCCGCGTATCTGGCCGGGCTCGCGTGGACTCTGCACCTGGTCGCGCTGCTCGTCGTGCCGAGCGCGATACTGCTCGTGTTCAGCACGCGCGATGGATACTTCGCGGTTCCCGTAGGAAGGCGACACGTCGACGGGAGACGTGAAGCGCATTCCTTGGCCAAGCTGGTGCGCGCCTCGATCATCGTCGCGTTGATTGGGATGACCTGCGTTGCGTTTCTTGTCGTTCGCGCGCGTACCGATCCAGCCATCAACCAGGGAAACCCGTCGACGTTCGGCGCGCTGCTCGATGTCCTCTTGCGCCGCCAGTACGACGTGCCTTCGCTTTGGCCCCGGCAGGCGCCGTTTTATCTGCAAATCGGGAACGTGTTCGAGTACGCCGATTGGCAGTTCGCCAAGGGACTCGCGCCGGCTGCGCCGCCGAGTTGGTGGCGGACGCCGATAACTTTGTTGTACGCGCTCCTGGGAGTCGCTGGATTCGTGGCGCACCGGGCTGCTGACCGCCGCAGCTGGCGAGCACTGATGACGCTATTCCTTGTGTCGTCCATCGGAGTAGTGATCTACCTCAATCTCAAGGCTGGTCCGTCATTCGGTGCCGGAATCCTTCCGCCTTCCGCGCTTCATGAGGCGCGCGAGAGAGACTATTTCTTTTTCTTCGCGTTCGTCTGCTGGGGATTGTGGGCAGGTTTCGGCGCGATCCGTCTCTCTCGAATACTCCCGCAGCCACTAAGCCTGCTTGCGATGGTGCTGCCGTTCGCGCCCGCGTTACTCAACTGGACGGCCGTTGACCGAAGAACTGACATTGTCGAAGAGCGCGCCCGCCTAGACGCGGACGACATGCTCGGGAAAGTGCCGCCGTCCGGAGTCTTTCTCGCTCTGGGCGACAACGACACGTATCCGCTCTGGTACTTGCAGCAGGGTGAAGGCACCAGGAAGGATGTGACCGTCGTTGCCGTTCCGCTGCTCGGGGCAAAATGGTATCGCGCTGAGCTGGCGCGTCGCTACAAGCTTCTGGATTCGGCCACGGTCGAGACCTGGCGCGGGCGTGACAGTACCGTCGCCGTTCTCACGAAGCGGTCATACGATCAGAATCGCCCCGTCGTGAAGTCGCCCTTCTTTTCGATCGATTCCGCGACTCGTCGGAAGAAGTAGCTACTGGACCGTGAGCGTGTAGGCCCCAGTTGCCGGCGTTCCGCCGGCCGATTGTGCGCTGATGAAGAAAAAGGCGGAGACCGGCGCGGTGTAGGTGAACTGAGCGTCGCCGCTCGTCGAGCTCTGGTTGTCGTTGAACGTCACTCTGCTCGTTTGATAGTAAAGCTCGAGGAACGAGTCTACGGCGGATGAACTCATGGTAACCGTAATGGACTGGCCTGCCCTGAGCGCGATCCAGTAATTGTCCGCGTACGAACTCGTCGCCTGGCAATCCGTCGTCTGGAGATCCTGTGTTGTGATCGTTCCACTGACTACGAATACGTCTTCGCAATCGGTCACACCCGGAGTGGCTGCGGCCGATGTCAGGCTGTAGGCACCGGTGCTGCCCGGGTAGGCATTGGCGCCAAGGATGAAATCGCCCGCGGGAAGCAGTGCCTTGATCCCGGAGTTGCTCGAGAGTTGCGAATAGTCGTCGTCTTCGGCGATCTCGAATCGATCGGCTGTGAACAGGAAAAGGTAGGTATCGAATTCCGTCGACAACTGGTTGAACACGTACGCGCCGGCCGGAAGCGACGTGGTGTAGTAGTCGATGTAACTTCCGTCGAAGAATGTGCAGTCACTCGTCGCCAGCGCCCCGGTAGAAGTGGCACCGAAGGCATGGGGAGTCGCGGTGGTAACGCAATTGTTGCTTCCACCGTCGATAGGCGCCGCGGGATCGTGTCCGCAGGAAAACTGGACCGCGATCAGAGAAAAGCCGAGCAACCGGTAAAGCTGTCTCGTTCGACGCTGCATGGTGACGCTCGGCCGTGAGGGGACGCGCGCGTAGCCACCGCTCTGGTGGCTGTCACTGCTCTCAGTATACAGCGCGGGAGATTTTGCCGCTCAGTAGGAAATTCATTCGCAGGCGAGGTTTACAATAAAGCCCCGCCATTTCTGGCGAGGCTCAATGTTTAGCCTTAGCCCGGAGCTCTCGGCCGGCACGCCGACAGCCCAAGCCGGTTTTCTTCCGTTGCTTTTCCTTCGCTCTAGTACCGGTAGTGGTCAGACTTGTACGGCCCCTCGACTGGAACGCCGAGATAATCCGCCTGATCATTCGATAGCTTTGTCAGCTTCACGCCAAGCTTGTCGAGGTGCAGTCTCGCGACCTTTTCGTCGAGATGCTTCGGCAGTGTGTAAACCCTGCACTCGTACGAGTCGCAATTCGTATGCAGCTCGATCTGCGCCATCACCTGGTTGGTAAAGCTCGCTGACATCACGAAGCTCGGATGTCCCGTTGCGCAGCCGAGATTGAGCAGACGCCCTTCGGCCAGAATCATGACGCTGTGACCATCCGGGAAGACGTACTCGTCGTACTGCGGCTTGATCTGCACGCGCTTGATGCCCTTCGTCTTCTTCAGGCCGGCCATGTCGATCTCGTTATCGAAATGCCCGATGTTCCCGACGATTGCCTTGTCCTTCATCCTCGACATGTGATCGGCGGTAATAATGTTCATGTTGCCGGTTGCCGTGACGAAGATGTCCGCCGTTGTGACGACGTCCTCTAGAGTCGTAACCTGGTAGCCTTCCATTGCTGCCTGAAGCGCGCAGATCGGATCGATCTCCGTGATTACCACGCGAGCGCCCTGGCCCTTCAGCGCTTGCGCACAGCCTTTGCCCACGTCACCGTAACCGCAGATAACGGCGACTTTGCCGGCGAGCATCACATCTGACGCGCGCAGAATTCCGTCAGTGAGCGAGTGACGGCAGCCGTACAGGTTGTCGAACTTGCTCTTTGTGACTGAGTCGTTGACGTTGATCGCGGGGAAGAGAAGGGTCCCGGCTTCCATCATTTGATAGAGGCGGTGCACGCCAGTCGTCGTCTCCTCGGACACTCCACGGAGATCCTTGGACATGCGCGTCCACCGTTGCGGATCCTTCTTGAGCTCGCGCTTCAACAAGCCAAGAATGACGCCGTATTCCTCGGAATCCTTGTTGGCATCGAATTCGGGAACACGTCCCGCCTTCTCGAATTCCACGCCCTTGTGAACGAGCAGCGTCGCGTCGCCGCCATCGTCGAGGATCAAGTTCGGGCCAGTGCCATCGGGCCAGACGAGCGCCTGGTCTGTGCACCACCAGTATTCCTCGAGCGTCTCCCCTTTCCATGCGAAGACAGGAATGCCCTGGGGATCGCTGACCGTGCCCTTCTTGCCGACTACCACTGCAGCCGCGGCGTGATCCTGGGTCGAGAAAATGTTGCACGACACCCATCGCACATCGGCGCCCAGATCGGCGAGCGTCTCGATTAGGACCGCTGTCTGCACGGTCATGTGCAGCGAGCCCATTATCTTGGCGCCGGCGAGAGGCTGCTTGGCCTTGTACTCCGCGCGCAAGGACATCAAGCCGGGCATCTCGTGCTCGGCGAGACGAATCTCGTTGCGGCCAAACTCCGCGAGCTCGAGATCCTTCACCTTGTACGGCTCGCGGCCGGCTTCGGTCGCCGCCGTAAATGCGTTCATCGGTTCAGCTATGGTGCCCACTGTGCGCTCCATTGGATAGTCTGCGTGTGCGTTTGTCTACGCGGTTTTCATGAGCGGAACCGCATCCGCTTTCTTGCGTGAGCTGTTGCGGGTCGCGGCCGCGATTCGCTTTGCCGATGCCGCGAAGAGCGTTGGTCCTTTTGCATCCGGATCAGCGGGCAACGGACTGTAGCGAAAGCCCCCCAATCCAGCCGACTGCATCCAACCATTCAGCGTTGCGCTGTCAAAACCCTGCCAGAGGTGTCCCATCGCCTGCCGGAGATCCTGCCGGTCGTGCGGCATCATGTCGAGAACCAGCACGCGACCGCCCGGCTTGAGTACCCGCACCGCTTCGGCAATCACTTTCGCCGGATCGGTGGCGTAGTGCAGCACCAGAAACAGCAATGCGACGTCTACCTCGCCATCTGCGAGCGGCAGCGCTTCGAGCCTTCCGTTCCGGATGTCGACATTGTCGACTCCGTGCAGGCGCTTTCGCGCCGCCGACAGCATGGCGTTGGATTCGTCGACAGCAATGACCTGATCCACGAATGGAGCCAGCGCTTGCGTGACCGCTCCCGTTCCGCAGCCAAGGTCGGCGACTTTCCAGCTCTCGTCGAGCAGTCCGAGCAGAGCCACATCCGCCCGACGACCGAACAGCTCGAGTCGCATTCTGTCCCACTGGCCGGCGGAAGTCGAGAAGAACTGCTGCGACCTGGTGCTCCGCTCGGATAGAACGGCCTGCGTGCGACGGGCGTCCTGATCGGCCGCGCTCGTGTGCATTACCTCGTCGCGAACGAGGTGCCAGAGACGTCGGCTCGCCGCGTCGAGCGAGTCGGTCGCGATTCTGTAGTGCCGGCTCGTGCCCTCCGCCCGCGCCTCTACCCAGCCTTCGGCGTTCAGCATCTTCAGGTGCCTGCTGATGGTGGACTGGGGTAGCTGGAGGATCGACTGCAGCTCGTTCACCGTGAGCTCATTGCGCTCGAGGGCGAGCAGAAGCCTGCTCCTCGTCGGATCGGCGAGGGCCGTCATCTGGCCAAAAATGGGCGTCGCGGTCATAGGCTCAATCCGTTCATCCGGATTGAAGGTTATAACAAGGGGAGGCCGAAGTCAACAGCTTTTAACGCGGATGCTTCGGATTGGGGCGAATGCTTCGGATTTGCGCCTTTCGGGGGACCATAGATGGCCGGTATTTCAGAGGATATCTTCTGCTGATGACACTGAAACCTTCGTCCGTTGGCTTGGCGTTTCTCGCCGCTGCGTGCGCGCATCAGCAGGGGACGCCCACGGTTTTTCGGGACTGCAACAGTGCTGGGTATTGCACCGATACACCGGTGATGGTGAGCTCAATTCCGGTTGTCACTTCGGTTGTCTCTCCCGATTCAGACTGGCCGACTTATGGCCGCACGCCGTACGGGGACCGGAATTCGCCGCTCACGCAGATCAACCCCGTCAACGTCTCCAAGCTCGAGGTCGCTTGGCGGTTTCACACCGGCGAAGGCGCTCCGGAATTCAAGACGAGAGCACCGACCGCGCTCGAGGTGACGCCACTCGTATTTCGCGGCACCATGTATCTGAGCACTCCGCTGGGAAGGGTGTTCGCCGTTGATCCCACGACTGGCGTCCACCGCTGGGTCTTCGACCCTCAGGTCGATCGAACAGTCTACTTCGGAGACTTCGCCAATCGTGGCGTTGCGCTGTGGCTCGACCCGGCGGCTGCTCCGGGATCGCGCTGCTCGCTCCGCGTGTTCGTGGCGACGATCGACACCAGGCTGATCGCCCTCGATGCGGGGACGGGAATGCTGTGCTCCGGCTTCGGACAGCAGGGAACCGTGCAGCTTCGCGCCGGCCTGCGCAACGCGCCGGCAAGCGCCTCCGAGTATGAAGAGACATCTCCGCCGACCGTCGTCGGCGGTGTCGTCGTAGTCGGCTCCGCTGTCGCCGACAATAACCGAATCGACGCGGCGAGCGGGGAGGTTCGTGGATTCGACGCGCGAACTGGAACGTTGCGATGGACATGGGATCCTGTTCCGCAGGATGCGACAAACCCCGCGTGGGGCACGTGGATAGGTGCGAATGCTCACCGCACTGGAGCAGCCAACGCATGGACAGTCTTCGCGGCGGATCCCATTCGCAACGTCGTTTACGTCCCGACGTCATCGCCCAGCGTGGACTATTTCGGGGGCGAGCGCAAAGGGCGCAATCAATACGCCAACTCGATCGTGGCGCTAAACGCCGCGAACGGTGCGATGTTGTGGCAATTCCAGACGGTGCAACACGATCTGTGGGACTACGACAACGCGTCGCCGCCCGCGCTGGTCACGCTTCAGTTAGATGGCACTTCGGTTCCCGCACTTCTCCTTAGCACGAAGACAGGCCGGCTGTTCGCGCTCAATCGTGAGACTGGAGAGTCTCTTTTCCCCATTTCTCGCAGCGCGGTGCCGCCGAGCGACGTACCGGGTGAAGAAGCCGCAGCGACACAGATCACATACACCGGGCTTCCGCCGCTGAGTCCCCAGACGATCACTCTCGACGATATGTGGGGCTCGACCACTGCCGACCGCGACGCGTGTCGTCAGCGGTTCTCAGAGCTCCGATACGACGGTGTCTTCACTCCGCCGAGCGTTCGCGGGTCGCTCATCCTTCCGTCGAACGTCGGTGGCGCGCATTGGGGCGGAATGGCGTTCGATCCCACCAACGACGTGGTCGTCGTTCCTACGAATCGGATCGCGGCGGTAATCACGCTCATTCCGCGCGCGACGTACGAGGCGCAGCGCGGAAAGGAGACGGTTGGTGAGCGCATCGGCACCGAATACGCGATGATGCGCGGCACTCCGTTCGTGCTGAAGCGCGAGCTTTTCCTTGCCCCATCCAGCGCGCCCTGCTCATCACCACCGTTTGGCTCGTTGACGGCGATTAGCCTGCGTACACGCCAGATCGTCTGGAGCGTTCCGCTCGGCACGTCGGAAGGGCTCGATCGCATCGGCATTCACGTTCCACCCGACATTAAAGGCGCAATCAACCTCGGTGGCCCAATCACCACCGCTAGCGGGCTGGTGTTCATCGGCGCCGCCACGGACCGATACGTCCGCGCGTTCGACATCACCAACGGACGAGAGCTGTGGAAATTCGCGCTCCCCGCCGGCGGGAAAGCAACGCCGATGACCTATCTTGGCGTCGACGGCCGGCAGTACCTCGTCATCGCCGCAGGAGGGGATGGAAAAGCTTGGGGCTGGAGCGACGAGATCATCGCGTTTGCCCTGCCGCGAAGCGCGCGGTGATATTGTTCTTATCAGAATGAACGCGTCAAACAACTCATCTCGTCCATGACATTCGAAAAGAATCTTCGCCGGCTCGACGAGATTATGACCGCTCTCGAGAAGCCGCAGGTGGGTCTCGATGAGTCGCTGAAGCTCTTCGAGGAAGGCATCGAGCTGCTCCGCTTAGCATCGGCGGAGCTCGGCAACGCGGAGACGAAGGTGCAGATGCTGATCGAGAAATCCAACGGCCGTTTCGAGCTTCGGGAGATGGATCTCTAGCGGCGTGGGCGCTGATTTCGTTACTGAGCGCGCCCAGATCGAGCAGCGGCTCGACGACATCTGCTCGACCTATCTGCGTGACCTCCCAGCTCCGATCGCCGATGCGGTTCAGTATGGGTTGAAGAGTCCGGGCAAAAGGCTTCGTCCGCTGCTCCTTCTGTTCGCCTATCGTGCTGCGGGTGGGTCGCGGGATGTGACGATGCTGGCGTGCGCTCCCGAAGTGATTCACGCTTATTCTCTCATCCACGACGATCTGCCGTGTATGGACGACGACGATGTGCGGCGGGGTCGCCCGGCTGTCCACAAAGTTTACGGATCACGGACGGCAATTCTGGCGGGAGTGGCGATGATTCCATTGGCCGCCAGGATAGTGCGTGACTCAGCTCGCGCGATGTCGATATCGGACGATGTGTCGAGGAGGGTTCTCGACGCTTTGCTCGAGGCCGGTGGAAAATCTGGTATGATCGGCGGACAGCTTCGGGACCTGACGGGAGAGGGGCGTTCGCTCTCGCTCGACGAGCTGGAGGCGATCCACTCCGCGAAAACCGGAGCACTGATTGTCGGTTCGTTGCGAATGGGAGCACTGGCTGCGGGGGCCGAGTCATCGCAGCAGGCGGCGCTCGAACGCTACGGCCGTTCCATCGGATTGGCATTCCAGATCATGGACGACGTACTCGACGTGACTTCGACTACGACGGCGATGGGCAAGACGGCAGGAAGAGATGCCGTCCTGGGTAAGAGCACGTATCCTGCCTTGCTCGGGGTTCCGGGCGCGCAGAGCAGGGCGCTGGCCTTGATCGACGAGGGTCTGCGGAGCCTGTCCGAGCAGAAGCTGCTGACGCAGGAGCTTTCACAAGTCGCTAATTTCATGGTAGCACGCACGTCCTGAAAACCACCTCCGAAATGTCCATTCTAGACCGTATCCAATCGCCCGCGGACCTCAAGCCGATGACGCGAGATGAGCTGCGCGCCGTCTCCGAAGAGATGCGCGCGCGGCTGATCGAGGTCTGCTCGCGGACCGGGGGGCATATCGGAGCCGGTCTCGGGGTGGTCGAGCTGACAGTCGCGCTGCACGCCGTTTTCGATACGCCCCGCGACAAGCTCGTGTGGGACGTCGGCCACCAGGGATATCCGCACAAGTTTCTTACGGGCCGTGCCGACCGGTTCGAAACGTTGCGCCAGGAGGACGGCCTATCGGGCTTTCTCAAGCGCACCGAGAGCGAGTACGACACTTTCGGGGCTGGCCACGCAGGCACCGCGATCTCCGCGGGTTACGGCATGGCCGTAGCGCGGGATCTCAACGGAGACCAATTCAAGGTGGTCTCGATCCTCGGTGATGGCGCGCTCACATGCGGCCTCGCGTATGAGGGTTTGAACAACGCCGGCGCGGCGGAGCGCGACTTCATCGTCGTTCTCAACGACAACGAGATGTCGATCGCTCCCAACGTCGGAGCGATGTCCAAGTATCTGACATCGATTCAGCGCAATCCGCTGTACAATCGCGTGCGCTCGGCAATCGGCTCGGTGATGGATGCCGCCCCAGGTCCACTCGCCGGAGTTGGAACGCTGGTGAGAAAGTGGGAAGAAAGCGTGAAGGCTTTTCTCACGCCTGGAATCCTCTTTGAGGAGCTGGGGTTCCGTTACTTCGGCCCGATCGACGGTCACGACATCGATATGCTGATGGACACATTCGTTGCCGTTCGGGACATGACCGGACCCCGCCTCATTCACTGCATCACGCAGAAGGGGAAGGGATTTCCGGCTGGCGAGCACATCGAGAAATGGCACGCGCTCCCGCCCGGACACGACCCAGCAACGGGCAAGCAGCGTAAGGTCTCGTCCGCGAACGCCGCGTACACGGCTTCATTCGGCCAGGGACTCGTGGAGCTCGCGAGCGAGAATCCAAAACTCGTCGCAATCACCGGAGCAATGCCGAGTGGAACGGGGACGGGCGCGTTTGCGAAGGCGTATCCCGAGCGGTTCTTCGATGTGGGAATCGCCGAAGGGCACGCGGTCACGTTCGCGGCTGGTCTTGCCACCGAAGGAATCCGGCCGGTGTGCGCGATTTACTCCACGTTTCTACAGCGGGCCTACGACAACGTCATTCACGACGTCGCCATTCAGCACTTGCCGGTGATCTTCGCGATGGATCGCGCCGGCGTGGTTGGAGAAGATGGTCCCACGCACATGGGGCTTTACGACATTGCCTACATGCTCGCGGTGCCGGGAATGGTTGTCACCGCGCCGAAAAACGGGAAGGAGATGATCGCGCTGCTTCGGAGTGGGCTCGCGTACTCGGCTGGTCCGTTCTGCCTCAGATATCCGCGTGACGCCACCCCCGACATTGTGCCGCCGGCGTCCGAGATTGAAGCAATCCCGCATGCGACGTGGGAAGTGCTGCGTCGCGCCAACATCGCTGGACGTGACGTAGAGCAAACCGTTGCGATCCTGGCCGTGGGCACGATGGTACTGCCCGCGATGTCAGCTGCTGACATCCTGAATGAAAGCGGCGTGACCGTCACCGTGGTCAACTGCCGCTATCTCAAGCCACATGACGAGCGGGTGCTCGCCGAAATTGTCCGCGATCACCGCAACATTCTCGTGGTGGAGGAAGGAACTGTCGTCAACGGCTTTGGGGCGCACATGTCCTCGGTGATCGGAGAAATCGATCAATCCGTCAGAGTCGTTGTCCACGGCGTGCCGGATGGGTTCGTGGACCAGGCGCCGCGCGCGAAGCAGCTTGCACGCCTCGGCCTCGACGCGCACGGCATTGCGCGCCGCGCAAGCGAAGCGTTTGGAATGGAGAGCTCGCGGGGCACCCACCTTCGCGCCGTCTGATGCGGCTTGGTGTCATCGGGCATCAGGGTTACGACGAGCTTCCGGAAATACTCCGCACGCTCTTTCGTCTTGCGCCATCGCTGGGGATCGATCCGCTGCTCGAGCAAGGTCTGCATGAGGTAGCGGGGAAGGGCGCTCGACTCGAGGATCCGTCGCAGCTGGACGCACTCGTCACACTCGGCGGAGATGGAACGCTGCTGCGTGGCGCGCGTTTCCTCGATGGCCGGGACATTCCGATTCTGGGCGTCAACCTTGGACGTCTCGGTTTTCTGACAAGCTGCCAGAGTGAGGACTTCGAGGCGGCGCTCAAGAACCTCTCGAGCGGAGAGTACGTCGCGCAGCCACGCATGGCTCTCAGCGCGCGGGCGATCAGCCCGGAGGGCGAGGCGCGGAAGCAATGGCGAGCGCTCAACGATTTCGTTCTTCACAAGGGTGGATTCGCCCGTGTAGTCAGGCTCAACATTTCTGTCGATGGCGAAAGCATCGGGACCTACGCGGCAGATGGCGTCGTGATTTGCACTCCCACTGGATCGACCGCGTACAGTCTTTCCGCGGGCGGGCCCGTCGTTGTGCCGACGCTCGAGTCGATCATCATCACGCCCGTGTCTCCACATACGCTGGCCGTGCGATCTCTCGTCATCCCTGCCGACGCCGAGGTGACGGTAGAGGCGAACGAGACTCCGACTGAGCTTCTCGTCACCGTAGACGGACAGGTAGGAACCAGCTTCGTGAAAGGCGAGAAGCTCATTGTCAGAAAGGCGGACAACCCAGTCCGGATCGTTCGCTTTCCCGGCGCCACGTTCTTCGAACGTATGAGGGTCAAGCTGGGCTGGGGAGGATTGCCGGAGCGGGACGAGTCACGCTGATGCTGACCGAGCTGCGCATCAGGAATTTCGCGATCATCGAGTCGGTGACGCTGCCGTTGGGCGAGGGGTTCAATGTTCTCTCGGGCGAGACCGGTGCTGGTAAATCGATCATCGTCGGAGCACTTGGACTCTTGCTGGGCGAGAGGGCGAGCGCCGACCTCATTCGGTCGGGGGCGGAAAAGGCCACGGTCGAAGGCGTGTTTGACGTTGGGAGCGTACGCGGGATCGCCAAGCTTGCGGACGAGAAAGGCATCGAGGTCGAAGACGATACGCTCGTGCTGAAGCGTGAGATTGCGACCGGTGGCAGAGGGCGCGCATGGATCAACGGTGCTCCGGTTACTGCAACCGTGCTCGCGGAGATCGGGCGCCAGCTGGTGAATCTTCACGGACAGCACGACGCTCAGACGCTTCTCGATGGAGAATCTCAGCGGCGCATTCTCGATGCGTTTGGCGGAGCCGAGACGCAGGCGGACCAGGTCAGGCGGATTTACACGGAGCTGTCCGGCGTTCGTCGCGAGATCACGACCCTCACCGCGCGCCGCGCCGAGGCCGAGAAGCGCGCCGACTATCTGAGGCACGTTGCGAAGGAGATCGAGGACGCTCGGCTTTCTCCGGGCGAAGACACGAAGCTCGAGGACGAGGCCCGGGTGCTCGAGAACGCCGACGAGCTGCGGACGCTGGCCAGTACTCTCAATGATTTGCTGTCGGGAGAAGAGGCGAGCGTGCTTGGTCAGCTTGGCGCGGCACAGCGTCCGCTTACATCAATAGAAAGAATCGACCCGGCGGGGGCACGAATGCAGGAGCTGTTCGACGCTGGTTTCTACGCGCTTCAGGAGCTTGCCCGAAGCGTGGAAGACTACGCGAGCTCAGTCGATCTGGATCCTTCGCGTCTGGAAGAAGTCCGGCAGCGACGCGACCGGCTGTTCGGACTGCTCAAGAAATACGGCCCGACACTCGACAACGTGATCGAGGCAGGCCGCTCCGCTCGCGGCGAGCTCGACCTGATCGACACCGCCCAGTTCGACTTGGCCAACCTCACCGCGCGAGAGGCAGACGCGAGGCGCCGGCTGTCCGCCGATGCTGAGAAACTTTCCGACTTGAGAATCTCGGCCGGGAAAAAGCTCGCCAAGTCCGTCGACGCCCTGTTGCCGCAGCTTGGGATGCCGGACGGAAAGTTCACGGTCGCACTGGTCGCGCGCGACGAGCCGACTGCTGAAGGCGCCGAGGACGTGGAGTTCCGCGTGGCGCTCAACGTTGGGCACGAGGATCGGCCGCTCGCTCGCGTTGCATCGGGTGGCGAGCTCTCGCGAGTGATGCTGGCGCTCAAGACGATTCTCGCGCGTGTGGATCAGGTACCGACTCTGATCTTCGACGAGGTCGATGCGGGCATTGGCGGACGAGTCGGCCTGCAGGTCGGCGATACACTGCGCCGCGTCGCGAAGGAGCATCAGGTATTCGCGATCTCGCACCTGCCGCAGATCGCGGCGCGCGCGCACCATCACATCGTAGTCGCCAAAGGAGCGAAAGGAGGCGTTACGACGGCCGACATCTCGGTGCTCGAGGGCACGAGTCGCGTGAACGAGATCGCGCGCATGCTCGGGGGAGATCCCGAGAGCAAAGTCAGTCGCGCGCATGCGAAGGAGCTGCTCGAGAGTGCTACGGCCCCGGCGTAATCCGTTACGCGCTACCCGCTACCCGTTACCCGTTTCCCGCTACTTCGCGGCGCCGAAAAGCTTGGCGTAGAGACGCAGCGCAATCTGGTCGGTGAAGAACTTCGGCTGGTTTCCGCCGGCGCCTCTTACGGTCTGCCAGTGCAGGTAGGTCACCTCGAACGGAACCTTCACCTTACCCTGCTCGAAAGCGTACATGTTTGAGAAGGAGATTCCGCCGCCCAGCCTGTGTTCCGACTGCTCGGTCTCGAGGTCGAGCGTGGAGGCGTCGAGGGTAATGTCGGCGTAGCCTGTCACCGCTTGCGGTATCGTGAACGTTCCCTTGTAGTGGTCCTGCGCCTTGTGCCGGTAGACGTACTGACCGGAGATCGCGAAGAAGTCGTTGAGCACGATGCGCGGCGTGGTCTCGAACTCGAACGCGCTGCCGAGGGTACGGTCGACAGTTTGACGGCGATACTCGGGAGCCAGCTCCTGGTTCGGCAAGTCGATGATCCTCATCTCCTGAGTATCGGAGAACGGCTTGTTGAAGCGGACTACGAACGACTGCCAGAAGCGGCTGCCCAGAAGAAGATCAACATACCCTCTGCCTTCGAGCGTAGTAGCGCCACGTCCCGTTCCGACGTCGACGAAGTTGTTCGCGGATTCGACCTGGCCGGTGGGCAGGCGAAGAACGCCAGCGACGGCCGCACGGAGGTTCACTCCTTTGGGTGAATATCTGGCGTCGCTGGTGCTGCCGCCGAATGAATCGAAGAGCGAGAATTTCGCACCGATGTCGGTGTCGCCGACGTGCGAGTGGCTGGTCGACGTCAACGGATCGGCGACGATCCCGAATGCGGTGGCTGTCAGGATTCGTTGCGCGTCGGGAAGGGTGAGCCGGTTCTGCGATGCGAACGGTCCGTTCGTCGTGATCGGATTGCCGGCGCCGAGAAAGCTGGCGTAGAGCGCCTTGAACGCCTGCACGCGCGACTCGATCGAGAGCTGCGCGTCGGTCCCAACGATGGGGACGAACGGCGATGCGATGTAAACGCCACCGGTCGGACTAAATGCCCCACCAACTGGGCCGACCGTTCCCCCAGCAAACAATCTGGATTGAGTAATCAGCGCCGAAGCGCTCGCCTGGTTCGCGAGCAAAGCGGGACAGGAGGGAGATACAGCCGGGTTCGCCTGGCAAGCTGCAAGCGAGCCTTCGAGCGCGTTGGACGCCGCGATGAACTGCGTGTACATCGTGGTGTTCTGCGTAACGGCGGCCGCGTTCGCTCCTATTGTTCCCGGGTTGAATCCAAGGTTGCCCTGAGTTCCGTTGGTGTTGACGTTGAAGAACACCGACGAGTGCGTTTGTACGTATGGAACCATTACCGCGAGCGAGATGCGGTTGGTGAGTCCGAGATCGAAGACGATGGGGTACGCCGTGACGCGATCGCGCAGGATCACGTTCGTATTTCCAAGCGTCGCAGACCAGTTGGGATTGCCCGTCAGGGTCCGGAGTCCACCCTGGAGAGTTGCGAGATTGGGGAACTGCTTCACCCCGATCGTGTCGAGCGTGAAGTCAACTCCGAGCGGCTCGAGCGCGCCATCGGGCCGCCCCGGCGTGTCCTTGCCGTAGCGCTCGTTGAACCCGGTCCAATTTCCAATCAGCCGCAACCGGAAAATGCCTCGCGGCAGCACCAGGGCGTCGTCACCGACACCGAGCACGCGCTGAGCGTTTCCGGGTGGGGCAATTGCCGCGATGAAAGCGAGTGCTAATGTGGAAATGCTGACCAGACGACGGCGCATAGATTCTCCGCACGGTGTGAACAAGGATGAGGGGCGATCGTCCAAGGGACGTTCGCCGGCGGGGAGACGTTATCATTCCGTTCGACGTTTTGTCAACTTGAAAATCGGAGTCGCATCCATAGAGCGATGCGGCGCTTGTTAGCGTGGTTTGCCGCCGGTAGCTTTGTCGGTGATTGCGGGAATAGCTCAGTTGGTAGAGCACAACCTTGCCAAGGTTGGGGTCGCGGGTTCGAGTCCCGTTTCCCGCTTCATTTCTTCTCTTCGCTCGGGTGGCGAAACCGGTAGACGCGAGGGACTTAAAA